>Ga0307972_1000005_pt1 | contig 143016 bp, 130 predicted proteins | sample OrgLakmetagen780_FD_201848 | JGI IMG/M metagenome (GOLD analysis project Ga0307972, IMG submission 201848) | Saline water microbial communities from Organic Lake, Antarctica - #780 | ecosystem: Environmental > Aquatic > Non-marine Saline and Alkaline > Saline | place: Antarctica: Organic Lake...
CGTTGGCTTTACGCAGCTCACGATTTTCGCGTTCAAGCGCCTTCATACGATCACGATCATCTGTGGTTTGTCCGAGACGTTGACCGCTGTCAGTTTGTTGCTTACGAATCCAGCCGTGCAATGTTTGTGGTGCACAGCCAATTTTGGGAGCAATAGACTCGATGGCAGCCCATTCGGATGGATAGTCCTTCAGGTGCTCTTTAACCATGCGCACAGCGCGCTCGCGAACTTCAGGGGAATATCTGTTGGATTTTTTCATGCCTTATTCTCTCAAGAATTGAGGCCTCCACGAAACCCGGTATGATTCAACTGATAAATTAGCGACCAGGCCTCTAGATATTTCTTCTCGCTCTGAAAGCGTGAGCGCGAGCCTTGAACGCTTTCTTTCTGGCGGCTGAATCCCTCCAGAAGGAGAAACCTGTACGTAGATCGAAGAGGAGTGGGTACCGAAAACTCGTCCGATGGCATTCAAGGACTCTCCTCGTCGATAGCGGCTCCAGATCTCCGATTTAATGTCAGTCGTGAATTTCAATTGCGGCTTTCTTGCCATAATCCAACACTCCATCTTTTGATAAAAGATAGTGTGTTGCGTTGATCAGTTGAATCCACAGGTCATAGCAACTAAGTTGGATCCGACACGGGTCAAACTATGGTTTAAAATCGCGGCCAGGCGCTTGGCCGCTTGCACCCGCACAAAGGTACTGATTGCCTAGGCCTGATCAGAGCGGCAGTTTCTCATCCGCTTCCATGGCGGTATCGGGGTCGCTGCTTTTACTGGTCAGCTCAGTCGCCCCGGCACCCGGAGAAATATTCCCATCCGTGCTGTTTTTGGGTTAGAGGCATTCATGGGTGAGATTGTGGTCACGGCAGAAAAATGGCTTTTACGTTGACGAACTCCCTCATCCCAAAGCCGCCGTGTTCACGGCCATAACCGGAATTCTTGACCCCGCCAAAAGGCATATTGGGATCCGCGGCCCCGAACGAGTTGATGCGAATCATACCCGTGTCGAAATGATCGCGGGCCAGCCTGAGGGCGCGGTCCTCGTCTTTGGAAAAGATGCCTCCACCCAGACCAAAGCGGCTGTCATTGGCCAGCCGCATGGCATCCTCGTCATCTTTGGCACGGATGATCGCCGCCACAGGCCCGAAGATTTCATCTTCGTAGGCGGGCATTCCAGGCGTAACCTCGGCCAACACAGTGGCAGGATAATAGGCACCGATGCGGTCGGGTACTTCGCCGCCGCAGAGGATTTTTGCACCTTTGGCGACGCTGGCATCCACCTGCTGTTTGACCGTATCAAACTGGTCCTGGCTTGAAAGCGGGCCAAGCTGGCTATTCTCATCCGTGGGATCGCCCATGACGATGTCTTTCATTTGCGCCACAAAGGCATCAACAAAGTCGTCATAGACGTTATCGGTCACGATGAAGCGCTTGGCGGAAACACAGGTCTCGCCGTTGTTGTACAGCCGCCCCATCACCGAAAACTCCACCGCCGTGTCGATGTCGGCATCCTCAAGCACCAGGTAGGCGTCGTTCGACCCCAATTCCAGCACCGTCTTTTTCAATGCTTTGGCGGCCACAGCACCGACGTGTCGCCCGGCCCCGTCGCTGCCAGTCAGCGTAACGCCACGGACCCTGGGGTGAGCAATCAGATGATCGCTGGTGTCGTGGTCAACCACGACGACCTGAAACAGATCCTCGGGCAGGCCCGCCTCAATGCACAATTCCCGCAGCCGCAGGCCCGACCCCGTGCAAATGCTGGCGTGTTTCAGCACACAGCCGTTGCCGGCCATCAAGTTGGAGGCCAGCACGCGAACCGGCTGATAGATCGGGAAGTTCCAGGGCTGGATCGAATAGATGACGCCAATCGGCTGATAGCTGACAAGACCGCGGTTACCATTGAGACCCTGCACCCGAACCTCGTCCGCCAGAATGTCGGGGCCGTTTTCGGCGGTGTAGTCAAAGATCGCCGCACACAGCTCAACCTCAGCATGACCGTCTTTCAGCAGCTTGCCGGTTTCGTTGGTCATCAGGGCGGCCAATTCATCGGCATGATCGCGCAATGTTTGCCCGATCTTCTTGAGATAGGGGGCCCGTTCCTGATGGGTCAGCTTGCGCCACTCCAAAAACGCTGCACGGCAGGCCTCAAGCCGCTCCGTCGCCTGCTTTTCGGTCATGATGTCGTAGGTCTGAATGGCTTTTTCGGTCGCGGGATTAACGGTGGTGATTGTCGGCATAATGGATCCATCCAAATTTGACACGGCATCAGGGGCCTTCGCCGGGCGCAGTGGGTGAATTTTGCTGCGACTAGCTGGAGTTGTCTGTTCGATAACGAACGCTCATGCCGTGCTGAATTGCACTCCATACGAATGGACCAGTGACTGCCATAAGGTGACTGCGTTAAGTTGGCATTAGGAGCGCGTTTTCCCAATCCTGAATTCTGACGATGACCAACGAGGATTTCCGATGGACAGCCACCTCACTAACGCCCGCAAACCCGCCATAATCGCCGCCCTTGCCGGTGGCTGGGTTGCCGATGCCGCAAGTCTTGGACTGCACTGGCTGTACAACAGCCCGCGAATTCTGAAGGTGGGTGGCCAAGCCCCGGAATTCCTGCCGCCAAAGGCCGACTATTTCGAAGGCGGGTTAGGTTATTTTGCCCATGGCGGTAAAAAGTCCGGCGATGTCAGCCACTATGGCGCCGCGACCGGCGTGTTGATCGATAGCCTGCTGGCCAACAAAGGCACCCTGAATATCCGCGATTATCAGCGCCGCTTTCGCACCTACTTCGGACCCGGCGGGCAGTGGCAGGGGTACGTCGACAACCCGACGCGCGTGACACTGGACAATCTGAACAAGAATGAGCAGAACGCCATTGAACAGGCCCTGACGACCACCACCGCCGAACTGACCGATAAGCAGAAGCGGATACTGGTACAAAAGGTGATTCCCTACACCCTCTATCTGACCGGTGATCAACTGGCGGCGCCGGTTAAGAGGGCGATTGACCTCACCTATAAGGATTCCGAAACCCAGGAAGCGGGCGTTCACATCGCCGAAACCATCGACCGGCACCTGATCCCCGAAAGCGGCGCCAACGACATGCAACTGCCCGCCGTTTCCAAGCTCGCGCCCCTGGTGGCCGCTTATTGCGGCAGCAATCAGCTGATGGCAATGGCAGAAGCCGCGGTGCGAATGACCAACCACAACGACGACGCCGTGGCCTGGGCCCGCTGCGCGGCCCGGCTGCTTGACTACCTCTTCCAGGGCGAATCCATGTCGTCAGCCCTCGATGCGGCCAGCCTTGAGGCGCCAAACTCAGAGAGCCTTACCCAGGCGAGATCCGGCTCCTCACTGGATGGACCTTCGGCCGGCGACACTCACGGCCGCACCTGTTACCTGCACGAGGCTATGCCGGTGATTTTTCATATTCTGACCCATGCCGACAGCTTTACCGACGCCGTCCGCGCCAATATCCAGTGCGGCGGCGATTCCTGCGGCCGCGCCTGGATCATCGGCCCGGCCATGGCGGCGATTCATGGTGTGGGTGGCGAACGGGGCATACCACTGAGTTGGCTGGCCAGGGTGACCAGTGCCGATGCAATCCTTGAAGAGATTGAAATCCTTATGGGGTAATCCGCCGCCGCCAATATTCAGGTTTTCGTGAGTGGTGGGCGAAAGCAACGACTATAATAACGCGTTGCTTTTCAATGGTTATCAATGAGAAGGGGAACTTGTGGAGCAGCAGCTGTCTCGCCGCGGCTTTTGCAGCTTTGTATGGGACTGAAACCAACGGGGGATTTGGCTCTTCGAGCAGCTCAATAGCCTCTTCAAAGGCATCAATCAGGCGCAATCCAAGCCCGACTTCCTCCTGCTCATACCACGAAACAGCTTCTTCCAATTCTGTCGCAGCTTCCTTGCTGACTCTTACTCTCAAACGTATTAGCCCCCGATTCGAGCTCTGACACGAGACAAAACTTCCTTTGGATCGATTAGCTCTGCTTCTCCTGACTCAACCTGTTGGATTCTCCGACAAATCTCACGGTCCCATGCTTCTGCAACATTGTCATCCCGGGGACCGTCCAGACTGGCCACCAGATCCTTGGCCAAACCAGCACGCTCTTGCTCAGAGAGATTTAACGCGGCATCTCTTAGGGTTGCGAGTTCGAGCGCAGCCATATGACACTCCTTGGATAATGGTATCCAGGAATGATGCAGGATGTTTCATCCCACCACAAGTCTCTGCTACTGGGCATTCAGGTGCTCGCCCGGATGAGATACCGGGTTTTCCGCGGGTGACAGCCTCAGGCGCTGGCCAACAACCGCACCCGCTGCCGCCCGGACAGTCACGGTTGCCAGATTGCAGGCCGTTCCGAATCGGGCCAGCGCAACCGCTTTTACGTCCTGACAATCGGGGTCGGGCGTGATCGTCACGAATTCGATACAGCCGACAGGCGAAAGCTCTGTGTCTATAGTGGTTTTATCGCAGCCGTTACAGAGCCGTCTGGGCGGGAACCAGCGTCGATCACAGTGGGAACCCACCGCCCGACCTTCTGCCAAACCGTCAAAAAACGCCCGGAGGTGGCCGTACTCGTGGCGGTATTCATAACTGACTGTCAGTAAATCATGGGTGTCGGGCACGATTATTCGCCTTCCAGAATATGGCTGAAGCAGACGGTACCAACGCCACCATGGGCATCAGCCATTGTACGATCCGGGGCGGTCCGCGTTTGTTGCCCAGGAGCTTCAACCCGACCAGACATCAGGCGCTCGAGAAACAGAATCTGCGCTATACCGGTCGCTCCCGGTGCCGCCCCCTGACCGATTAGCCCACCGGATAGGTTAACGCCAACAGCTCCGTCACCGTAAAGCCTACCTTCATCAAGCGCTTGCCGAAAACTGACGTCGCCGTGCAGCCCCAGTGCCTCCAGTGCCTGAAGTTCGGCCCCGGCGAAAGCGTCGTAGACTTCGACGGCCTGAAAGCTGCGCGCACCGTTCGTGATACCCGCCATCGCACAGGCCTTCGCAAACGCCGTCCGCTTGGCCAGAAACCGACCCGGCGACGCTCTGTCGCCCAGCCGTACCCGGTCATTGGCACTGGCGGTTCCGCTGATGCGAACGCGCCGCCGGTTCTGCCGGGGTGCCCACTGATCCGACGCAATCACGATAGCCGCCGCGCCATCACTCAGGGGGCTGCAATGGGCGCGTCGGTAGGGGGTACTGATCATGTCGGTGGCGGCGACCTCCCCGGCGGTCAGATCAGCCGGGCGATGCGCCCAGGGATTGGCAAGCGCGTTGCGGCGGTTTCGGACCACCACCTCGTCCAGATCCTGCGGCGTAATATTGAATTCTGCCATGAACAACTGCATCGACAGGGCGTAATGGTGAATCGGCAGAAATCCGGCAAAGCCTTCAATGTCGGCGTCAAAGGAAAGCCCGTAAAGCCCGGCCACATCGCGCCCACGCAAATGGCTGGCGGCGTGTTCGACGCCCAGCACCAGAACGGCGTTAGCCAGACCAGCCTTCACCTGCGCCACCGCCGATGCCACCCCGGCTGCGCCCGATGCACCCCCGGCTTCAACGCGATGAAGCGACACACCGTAACAACCCACTTCGTCCGCCAGCAGGGCACCGGGGCTGAGTTGCAGCATCAGATGGTCGCTTTCAACGGCGACCACCACGCTGTCCAGATCGTTTCGCCCAATGCCCGCGTTTTTCAAGGCATCGCGCACAACGTCCCGGGCCCAGTCTCTGGGCGTGGTGCCGTCCTGACAGCGCCCAAAAGGCCTTACGGCACCCCCTAGAATGCTTGCTTCAGGCACGACGGTCGCGCTCAAACGCGGCTTTCTCTTCCGCCGCTAGCTGTTTGCGACTGATTTTGCCGGAGCTGGTCAACGGAAAATCCGTCACGAAACGCAGAGCCCTGGGGTATTTGTAAGCGGCCAGTTGTTGTTTTACCCATTGCTGAAGCTCGGATTTCAGTTCGTCCGTGCCCTGTTCGCCGTCACGAAGCCGCACCAGCGCCATCACGATCTGCCCCCTGTCGGAGTCCGGGCGCGGAATAACAGCGGCTTCGGCGACTGCCGGGTGAGACAGCAGCGTATCTTCCACTTCCGTTGGCCCCACCCGATGACCGGCGGTCAGTATCAGGTCGTCGCTGCGGCCCTGATACCAGTAGTAGCCATCCGCGTCCTGCCGGGCCAGATCGCCGGTGCGCATCCACTGGCCGTCGGTCAGGGCCTGGGTTTTTTCGGGCTGATTCCAGTAACCGAGGAAGCGCGTCGGGTCGTCCGCTCTGGCGGCAATTTCGCCGACTTCGCCCACCGGGACGGGGTTGCCATCACCATCAATCAATGCGGTGCCGTGCCCGGGATAGGCCCGGCCCATGGAGCCTTCCCGGGCGGGATACAGGGCCTGACAGTTGCCCACCAGATGGTTCACTTCGGTCAGCCCGTAGAATTCGTTGCAGACCACGCCCAGATGGGTTTCCAGCCATTTCAGGGTTTCCCCCGGCAGGGGCTCGCCACCGGTGCAGATCACTCTCAATGCCAGATTTTTGGGCAAGCTGGCAGGGTCGAGTTCGGCCAGACGTTTCAGGGCCGTCGGGGCCATAAAGGTGTGGGTAACGCCATGCCGCGCCATGAACTCCATCGCCCAGGCTGCATCAAACCGATGCGCCGAGCTGACCACGGTGTGGCCGTGTTCCCAGGCGGGCAGCAACAGATCCAGCAGGCCACCGACCCAGGCCCAGTCTGCCGGGGTCCAGCACACGCAATCCCGCGTCTCCAGCTCCAGGTTGTAGAACATTGACACGGTGGGGCTGTAGGCATGGAGAATGCGATGGGCGTGCAGCATGCCTTTGGGCATGCCGGTGGAGCCGGAGGTGTACATCAGCAAGGCCGGGTCATTCGCGTTCGTGGTCTCGGCCTGAAAATCCGGGGCCTGGGTTTCTGCCAGCGCCGCGAAAGCGACTTCATCGTAATCTGGCTGGCCGGTCACCACCACGGTTTCAAGCGATGGCGGCAGCATCAGATCTGGCTTCAGCGAATACCAGACGTCGGCTTCGGTAATCAGGGCGCAGGCGCCGGAATCCGCCAGCGCGTGATCCATCATTCGCGGGCCGTAAAGCTGCGAAAGAGTGACCACAACCGCCCCCAGTTTATAGCAGGCCAGGTGCGCCAGTGCGGTTTCTGGCCGAAAGCCGGTATGCACGGCCACCCGGTCGCCCTTGCCGACACCGAGGTTTCGCAGGCCTGCGGCAAGGCAATCAGACAGCAGATCCACTTGCTCAAAGCTGAACGCGGTCATCCGTCCGTCAGGGTGCTCGAACCGCAAAGCGTCCTGGCTGCGCCGGTCACCGCTTGCGTATTTTCCAACGGTGTCCATTGCCAAGTTGGCCTGTTCTGGAATCACAATCCGGCCTTGCGGGCTGGCTTCGTCAAAGCGAAGGTTGGTTCGTCCGGCCAGGTTACGTTGCTGTGCCTCGGTCAACATTGCTTACCTCACTGTATCATTTGTTGTGGCAGCCAGGTCGATAGCGCGGGAAAACCGATCAGCAACCCGAGCACCAACACTTCCACAAGTAGAAACGGCAGCACACCCCGGATCAGGTGCCCGAAGCGGGTGTCCTGATCCACCGCGCTCATCACCGCAAACAGGTTCAGGCCAATCGGCGGCGTAATCACCGAAATTTCCACCAGCTTAACCAGAATCACCCCAAACCAGATCGGGTCGATGCCGAAATGCACCACGGCCGGGTAGACGAACGGCAGGGTCACGATCATCATCGAGGTGGTGTCCAAAAACGTGCCCAATACGATGTACATCACCGACACCAGCACCAGGAACCCGGCGGCCGAGCCCACCAACGGCTCGATACCCGTTACGAAGCCGTCCACCACGCCGGTCACTACCAGCATGCGCGAGAACAACAGGCCGCCGACAAGGATGGCGAAAATGATGCAACTGATGGACACCGCTTCTTTCAGAGCGGGCATCAGCCAGCCGCCGGGACGGCCACGGAACCGGGCCAGCGCAATCAACAATGCGCCAGCCGCGCCCACGGCACCGGCCGCCGAGGGCGGAAACCAGCCCGCATACAGCCCGCCAAGTACCAGCACCGCCAGCAACAGCAAGGGCGTTGAGCCCAGCAGTGCGGTGCGTCTGGAACCGTCCCGGCGCTGGCTTACCGCCGGGGCCAGCGCCGGCCGAAAGCGCACCATCAGCACCACCAGAACGATGTAGGCAATGGCACTGAGCAGGCCGGGAATCACACCCGCGATGAACAACTGGCCAATGGACTGCTCGGTGATGATGGCGTAAATCACCATGGTCAGCGATGGCGGAATCATCGCGGCGAATGACCCCGACGCGGCGATGCTGCCGATCGCCAGGCTGCGGTCGTAGCCTAGCCGCAGCATCTCCGGGAAAGCTACACGGGTAAACACTACAGAGTTGACGATGGTGGACCCGGACACCGCCGCAAACAGCGCCGAGCCGGAAATGACCGCCAGATACAGGCTGCCCCGCACCCGCCAGAGCATCAGCTCGGCGGCCTGAAACAGATGCCGGGTCACACCGGCGGCCTTTACCAGCACGCCCATCAGCACAAACAAAGGCATCACGGCGTAGGCGTAGTTGGCGGTCACGGCGAACGGCAGGGTTCGTAGCTGGCCTTCCAAAAACGCATCACCCGCCGCCAGCCACATTCCGGCGCACCCGGTTGTGGCCAGCGCAACCGCGACCGGCACCCCCAAAGCCAGCAGCGCCAGCAGCGCCGCTACCGCCAATACACCAATCAAAAGCGGGTCCATCAGTACCGCCCGCTCCTCTCAGTATTCTCAACAGTCTCGTTGTGCTCATCCTGCTGGCCCGCATCACCGCACAGCATCTGGCTGACACACTCCAGCGCCATTAGTGTCGCCCCAAGGCCCAATACGGCCTTGGCAGGCCAGACCGGGACAGCCAGAGAACCCGGTGAAAACTCGCCGGAAGTGAAGCTCTGCCACGCGGAGTCCAGGCCGTACCAGGCAATCGCCGACATGACGGCGGCGGACAAAAACAATCCGAAGCGATAGGTGGCGGTTTGCAACCAGGGTGACAGGCGTTCCGTCACCAGCGTTACCCGAACGTGCTCCCGGCGCTGCTGCGCCAGTGCCATGCCCAGAAAGGCAGCGGCCACCATGGTCAGTTCGGTGAGTTCGCGGGCGCCCTTCACAGACAGGTTAAACCCCCTGCCCAGAACCACGTCCAGCGCCCCGATCACCGCCATCGCAAGCAGGGCGACACCGGCCATCACGGCCGCTAGCGCATTCAGACGGCGCTGCCACCGCCGGACAGAGTGGCCGGGCCAGAGCACTCAGTCAGGCCGGGCAATCGACGTTACTGACCACGTTCTTCCAGATTTTCACACCCTGACGAGCGGCATCGCCCTTGCCTTCTTTTTCCATGGTGGCGATCCATTCTGCAAAAAAGTCGGGCAGGCGGCCTTGCCAGGTTTCCAGGTCCGCATCGCTGAACTGGTGAAAAGTAACGCCTTTGGCTTTCAGGGTCTGGCGGGCCGACGCGGCCGCCTTGCGAACCACTTCAAGATCACGCACCTGCGCTTCAGCGGCCACTTCCATGACGGTGGTCTGATTGTCCTTACTCAGGTTGTTCCAGGCCGACTGGGTCATCCACACGCCCCACGTGGGACCGTCCCAGAGAGTGACTTCGCTGATGTGCTTCGCCACTTCGTGAATCTTGTAGGTTTCCACCAGGTCCACGGAGAAGGGCGCTGCATCAATCACGCCACGGGAGAACGCCTCGTATATTTCGGCCAGGCCGAGAGTGACGGCGGTGCCGCCTGCGGCTTCCACCATCTTCGGCATGTGGGTACCCCAGGTTCTCATCCGCACGCCTTCCATCTGTTCAAGGCTGGTAATGGGCTCTTTGGACACCAGCAGGTAAGGGTTCAGGACGTGGAAGAACAGGGGCTTGATGCCGTTGTCCGCCGCTTCCTGCTGAAAGCCGGGTACTTCAGACATCAGGCGGTAGATCAGCTGATTGGCCTGACACACGTTGTCGATGGCCATCGGAAACGAATTGGGCGCGGTGAACAGCGGGAGCTGGCCCGGAAAATAACCCGGCGACAGGCCTGCCATTTCAACCGCCTCGTTCTGGAGCAGCGACAAAGTTTCCGTGGTTTTACCCAGCCCTTCAGACCAGAAAATCTTGATATCCACCGCGCCCTCGGTGCGCTTTTTCACCTCTTTGACGAACCACTTATCGACGGCAGAGCTGACCGCGGTAGCGGGCATCTGGTGGTTCATCTTGAGGGTGTCTGCCAACACATTGCCGGCCAGCAAACAGGCAATCATCACGGAAAAAAGCGGTTTTCTAATGGAATCAAGCAACATTGATGTTTATTCCTTCCGTTGTTTTTTGATCGTTTATTTCCAAGAACAACTGCTCAAGAATCTGCCGATAGGGCCCGTACAGATCGCGATTAATCTCGGCCTGGGCCATATTCGCCCAGAGGACCAACAAAAAGTCAGTACAACCGACAAACGTGCAAAAGCCATGGCGACTCCTGAATAGAGTTATGAGTAAGGTTGCCCATACTGTCTCATGAGACCTGAATCTGTTACATCGTCAGAGCCTTAAAGTTACCAGCTTTCCCCGAAAGGCCGGACATCCAGCTCGAAGGTCCAGGCCGACGGGTCCTGCTGGCAGAGGTTCCAGACTGCATCGGCCACCGCTGAGGGCTTTACAAAGAACTCCTCCGGCTTGTCCGCCAGCCATTCGCGAGTGCGAGGCAAGTCGACGACGCCATCAATCACCACATTGGCCACATGAATTTTCTCTGGCCCTAGCTGACGTGCCAAAGATTGGGCAAGGCTGCGCTGGGCCGCCTTGGCCGAGGCAAAAGGCGCAGTAGTGGCCCGGCCCCGGGTGGCTGCCGATGCACTGGTGACGATGATGCTGGCAGTGTCATGCTGGCGCAGCTGGGGCAAAGCCGCCTTGGTGGCGGCCACCAGGCCCTGCACATTGATTTTCCAGTTGGCCTCGAAGTCTTCCAGACTCGCCTCTTCCACGGTCTTGAAGATTCCGCCACCCGCGTTGTAGAGCATCACTGAAACCGGTCCTAAACGCTTCTCGATGTCTGCCAGAACCGACGTAATCTCCGCTGGTTCCATCAGGTCACAGGGGAATGCCTGCGCGCCCGATACCGATTGCTCGAGCTGTTTCAGATAGTCTTCGCTTCGAGCCAGCATTGCAACCTGGAAGCCCTCATCGCTGAACCGCCGCACAAAGGCTTCGCCGTTGCCCGGGCCTACCCCCATCACTGCGCATACCTTGTTCATAAACCACCTCGAGACTATTGAAATTCCGGAAAGTTGGACCGCTTGTTCAGGGACCAGTCGTAATCAATAAACGACATAGTCGACGTTTGCGCCACTTGCTCTGCCAGAGAAGCATCCACCCACTCCTGAATAAATGCTTTCGGGGATCCGGCAGCCTCTTTGAAGTCGTCTTCATACCACTTGAACAGCTCGGTGACGTAGAGCGTTTCGCCCTCAACCCTCAGGTGGTGGCCGGTTAAAAAGGCCCGGCGGGTATTCTCTGCCACGGAGGGCAGCCAACGGAAGCACAGTTGACCGCAAAGTGAACCCGGGCATCTTTCCAGCCCCTTTCTGCATAGTCCTGACCCAGCAAAATCTCTTTCTCCATCTGGTTCAGGCTGTATTTTTCTCCGTCGATCACAAACTTTTCACGCTCGAACACGTTGTCCACGAACGGATTGACGCGTCCACCATAGTCCCAGACCGATTCAACAAGGTTTCCATCCGGCCGGTCCGTCAAGATCTTATTAAGCATGAAAAAATTGTAGGCGTTGATCCAGAAGGCAATGGATTCGGCTTCCCCTTCAAGGCTGGATAGATCAAATGCCGCCAGAGCGTTACGCTGGGACGTCAGCTTCTGCAACGTCTGTTCCTGATTGGCATCAGCTTGGGCAACACTCGCCCAGACGGCGAACAGCAAACTGAGGATGGTTGGAAAACGGAAAAAACGCATGATAACTCCCGATCAGGAATAAAATGGATGATGCCTGCACGGACACAAATCGACCTGATTTGTTACACCACAGGCAACCCGTCAACAGGAGTTACCTCGCCATACCGGTACGCCTAGCGCAGATCCGGGTTCAGCGAGTAAGTACCGGTCACCCGCGCGCTCGCCAAAACATGGCCAGCCATCGCTTCCCGCACCGCAGCGCCATCGAACTCGCCGGTCAGACCCAGGCTTTCCACATCCAGCGCATGCACTTCGTAGTGGTAATGATGGAGAATCTCGTCGTTCCAGGGCGGGCAGGGGCCGTCATAGCCGCCATAGGTGCCCGCCATATCCGGATTGCCGGCCAGAAACTGAGTGAAATTGTTGACGCCACGAATGCCGAAAGATGCCGGGCCGGGCTCCTTGCCTTTGGGAATCACGCCGTCACTGTCTTCACCTTCAGGAATACGGGATGTGCTGGCCGGAACATCCACCAACAACCAATGAAAGAAATCCACCCGGGGAATGTCTTTCGATACGACTTTGCCTTCCTGATTGGCGTCGTCTGCAATGCTGGGTACATCCGGGTCAAACATCATCACCACAAAGCTTTTGGTGCCTTCTGGGGCGCCTTCCCAGGTGACTTCCGGGTTGCGGTTCTGTCCGAAGCTCATATGATCCTGTTCACTGAATACACCGAACGCGAAGTTTTCGGGTACTGGCTTGCCCTCTTCAATGCCTTGAACCTTGATTTTCACCTTGTCTGTCTCCTGAAACCTGATTGGTTTTTACGTGACTGATACCATGGTTTTAACAGCGGCGTCATGGGTCTGTCCAGAATCGCCGCAAACCAGACATTACGAGGCCGCCAGGAATCCGTATGAGCGACGACCATAAAGACACACCGGGGAACCCGGGGAATAAGAAAGATGAAGACGCCATCGCGTTTCTGCAGGGGCTCTTCGAGCTGGCCAGAAACGGCGGCACCGGCCCACTGAACGTGATGCTGGACGCGGGCGTGCCGGTGGATATCCGCACCAGTGCTGGCGACAGCCTGCTGATATTGGCCTGTCGCAACGGCCATACGGATACGGCCCGGATGCTGCTCGACCGGGGCGCGGACCCCAACGCATGCAACCATCAATCTGAAACGCCGCTGATGGTGGCAACCATCGCAGACCACGCGGACTTGGCTGAACATCTACTGGAAGCAGGGGCGGATCAATGATTACGCGAAGGGATGACTGACCCTTTGGAACTGCGTCAGGTTCACCTCGACGGTGACCGTCAATGTTTCAAGGCGCGCCGCTTTTTCTCTGCCTTCTGCAGGTGCCCGGTAAAGGTGAGGCGTCATCGCCAATAGGTCGGCGATGGCGTCTTTGCTGTCCAGGTTCAGTGTAAAGCCGACCGTTTCTGTCGCTAGAATCGAAAAGCCCTCCGGTACGTCTTTCACTAAAGGTTTGTCAGGGTTCAGCGAGGGATAAATGACCTCCCGCAATTCCCGCAAATGATCGGGGCCGGCATCGGCCTGAATTAACACACCGCTAGGTTTAAGCACACGGGCGAATTCAGGGTACACCGGAAAGCCAAAGAGGCAGAGCATGCAGTCCAGGGTGCCGGGCAATACCGGGATGCTGGCGTTACTGCCGACCATCCATCGCGGGCGCTTATCCTGCTTTGCCGCTGCCAGGGTCGCCCACTTGGAAATATCCAGCCCCGCCAGCGAGAGCCCGATATCACCGCTTTCCGCAGCCAGCTCCCGCAGGTAGTAGCCTTCACCGCAGCCAGCATCGAGGCATGACAGCGTCTGGGATTCAGGGAACGAGTTCTGCAGCACTGCCTTGCTGACAGCATTCGCAATGGGCTGATAATAACCGGCATTCAAAAATCGCTGACGCGCGGCCACCATGGCTTTGCTGTCGCCGGGTTCCAGTGAGCGTTTTTTCTGAACCGGCAGCAGATGCACGTAACCCTGCCGTGCGGCATCAAAGCTGTGACCGGCAGGGCAACGCCAGCTTTGACCCTCTGGCGACAACAGATCGCCTTCCATCGGGCAGGCAAGCTCTGAAAACGGTTCAACGCTCATGGCATTTGATTCCCAGCGACCATAGTGCTTGAGAAGGCCCGGCAGAATGCCCAGAATAACCCCGACACACCATTGGGGACACTGGCTTGAACGGCAACATTGTGCATTTTGCCCGGGATGATCTTGGCGGCATTCTGGTAATCGACTATCGCAAGCATCGAGTGATGACCTTCGATTCGGTATTTGAGCAGAGCAAAATCGCCCGTCGGCACCCTCATCTGCCCGTTCATGAATACAGCCGCGCTATGCTGCTGCCGGTTGCTTTCGGACAACCCGCCCACGTCACGATTCTGGGCCTTGGCGGCGGCGTTATGGCGAACGCGCTGCTGCACTTGCTGCCTGAATGTCAGGTACACGCGGTCGAGCTTCGGCAGGCGGTGGTGGATGTCGCCCGTGAGTACTTTTACCTGTCAGAATCCCCTCGCCTCAGCGTCACCATCGAAGACGCCCGCAATGCCCTTGAGGCGCTGCCCGATGGCGGCACGGATTTTATCCTCGCAGACATGTACAGCGCCGAGCGCATGAGCCCGGTTCAGGTTCAAAGGGAGTTTATCAAACAATGCAGCAGGGTTCTGTCTGAAAATGGCTGGATAGCGCTCAACTATCATCGCACCCCGGATCTAAACGGCGCTTTCTTCAAACAGCTACAGGGGGAATTCGCGGTGGTGCTGGCCTTCAAGAGCACAACCAACAACACCGTGATTTACGGCAGCAAGAAACCGCTGGAACTCCTCGCCAGCAAGGACCCCCGCCTGATTAGCCTGGAGGAGGCCCTGCCCATCGACTGGCGACGGCTGATGGCGAGGGTTATTCGTTTAAGCTGAGGCTTTTTCCCACAACGGACATTGGTGATGTCGTCGAACACGTTCATCATATAAGCAATGCCCGTGCGCGCCAAACTGTTATTGATCGATCATTCAAGATATTATCGAAGCAGTAGATTTGCCCTCAGTGAGCAGTATCATGGCCCGAAACGCACGCTACGATCGACAGACCGCGCTGAAAAAAGCCGTCCATTTGTTCTGGGAGCGAGGCTACCACGCCACGTCCATGAAACAGATCGAGCAGGCTCTGGATATGCGACCTGGCAGTATTTATGCCACCTTTGGCAGCAAAGACCGGCTGTTCAGAGAAGCGCTGGATGCTTACGTTGAAGGCGGCAATACCGAACTGGATGGTCTGATCGCCGAACAAGGCTCCGTCATCGATGCACTGCAGAGTTACCTGCGCAACATCGGCATTGCCTGTCATCCGGGTAGCCCCGAACCCTCCAGAGCCTGCATGCTGGTAAAAACCCTACTGGAAGCGAGCTATACTCATGGCGATATTGCTGATCAGGCCAACGAATTACTGTCCGGCATAGAACAGTCGATTGCCGGTGCGCTGCTGAAGGCGCGTGACCGGGGTGAACTGAGATCAGATACCAACTGTGAGCGCCTTGCCCGACTAGTGCAGTCCCAGATTATGGGTCTGCGTGCCTTTGCCCAACGTGAAACAACCGCCGGGCAGGTGTCGGAACTGGCCGATGACATGGCCGCAGTGCTGGAGCCTTACCGGGCGACACACTGATCCCTGGCCTTACCCATCACCCATCAGTCTTCGTTAACAGGATTCTCGCGTTATGGAAAACCCACATCACATCGTGGTTGTCGGCGGTGGCGCCGGCGGCCTTGAGCTGGTGACCCGGCTGGGAAACAAGCTCGGCAAAAAGAAGAAAGCCCGGATTACACTGGTTGATGCGGGACTGACCCACGTCTGGAAGCCGCTGCTGCATGAAGTGGCCTCAGGTTCACTGGATGCCAATGCCAATGAAATCAACTACCGGGCCCACGCCAGTAAGCATCATTATGAGTTCCAGCTCGGCCGCATGGCCGGCCTGAATCAGATTGACCGGAATCTGGTGATCGCGCCCTTTCTTGACGGTGAAGGCACCGAAATTGTGCCCGAGCGGCACATCCATTACGACACCCTGGTCATTGCCGTCGGCAGTAATGCCAACGACTTCGGCACGCCTGGCGCTCAGGAACACTGCATATTCCTGGATAGCCTGCCGCAGGCCCGGCTTTTCCATAACCGGTTACTGAATGCATTTCTCAACAAAAATCACGAGGCCCAGTGCAACCACAAGCACGAACTGCCCATCACGATTATCGGTGCTGGCGCTACCGGGGTTGAGCTGGCAGCGGAACTGCGGCTGGCCTCCCGTGAATTGCCGGTTTACGGCATGAATCACCTTCGCCCGGAAGACGTTTCGATCACCGTCATTGAGGCCGCAGACCGCATTCTGCCCGCCCTGCCTTCCAGAATTTCCGCAGCCGCCACGCGGGAGCTGGAGCATCAGAACGTTAAAGTGCTAACCGGGCAGCCGGTCAACGAAATAACCAAGTCGACGATCATCATGAAGGACGGCAGCGAACTGAGTTCCGAGATGACAATCTGGGCCGCTGGCATCAAAGCACCGGCGTTTCTGTCAGAGCTTGAAGGGCTGGAGACTAACCGGGGTAACCAGGTCCGCGTTCGCCAGACACTTCAGGCGACCACCAGTGACCATGTTTTTGCCCTGGGCGACTGCGCCGAATGCCCGCAACCCGGTTCTGACCTCCCGGTGCCGCCGCGAGCCCAGGCAGCCCATCAACAGGCTGATACGTTGTTCAAAACCCTGTGTCATCGCCTGGAGGGCAAAGAAGCCGTTCCGTTCGTCTACAACGACCACGGATCGCTGATCAACTTCAGCCGCTACACCACGGTCGGCAACCTGATGGGGAACCTGTCAGGGCGTAGCATGTATATTGAAGGCAAGGTCGCGCGGCTGTTCTACACGTCGCTTTACCGGATGCACCAGGTCGCGCTCCACGGCATGCTGCGCACCGGTGTTATCTGGCTGATGGATCGCATCAGCAGGGCAATGCAGCCCAAGCTCAAGCTACACTGAACGAAAACACCATGGACGCAACACTCATCCTGATTGGCGCGATGATGCTGGTGATCAGCATCCTGCTCAGCCCCCTTTCCAGTCGCCTGGGCATGCCGGTGCTGCTGATTTTTCTGATTGTCGGCATGATGATGGGTGAAGACGGTCCCGGAGGGCTTCAGTTTGATAACTTCGAGCTGGCGTTCACCATCGCCCACCTCGCCCTGGGCGTTATTCTGCTGGACGGCGGCATGCGCACCCGGGCTGAAACCTTCCGTGTTGGTCTTCGACCGGCGCTGGTACTGGCGACCCTTGGCGTATTTCTGACCGCGGTCGGAGCAGCGGTCGTCGCACGATGGGTGTTTGGCCTGAACTGGCTTCCGGCACTGCTGATCGGCGCCATTATTTCCTCGACCGATGCCGCCGCTGTATTTTCGCTGCTGCAGGGCCGGGGGCTGCACCTGAACGAGCGGGTCAGTGCAACGCTTGAAATCGAGTCCGGCAGCAACGATCCCATGGCCATATTCCTCACCCTGATGCTGGTCACCATTATCAGTTCCGGCGGAGCGTCCGAGGGCTGGTCGGCGCTGTGGCTGCTGATAAAGCAATTTGGTATTGGCAGTGTCACCGGAGTGTTGGGTGGTTTTGTGGTGGTCAACATGGCGAACCGGTCACGGCTGACTCCTTCGCTGTATCCTTTACTGGTCGTGGCTGCCGGGCTGGCGGTATTCTCAGGCACCAACGAGCTGGGTGGCAGCGGTTTTCTGGCGATTTATCTGGCCGGCGTCGTCATAGGCAATCGTCCGGTGCGGATGATGCCCATGATTCTCCAGGTCCACGACGGCCTGGCCTGGCTGGCCCAGCTCTGTCTGTTTTTGATGCTGGGGCTGCTGGTATCCCCTGCCGAGCTTCTTCCATTAGCCGGCGGCGGCCTGATACTGGCGTTTGCCCTGATTTTCCTGATCCGCCCCTTCGCAGTAATGATGACCCTCTGGCCCTTCGGTTTTAACCGCCGCGAGCTTGGCTTTATCAGTTGGGTTGGCCTCCGGGGTGCGGTGCCTATTGTGCTCGCGCTGTTCCCGGTGATTGCTGATCTGCCATCCGCCCAGCTTATTTTCCACATCGCCTTCTTTGTGGTGCTGGTATCACTGATTGTGCAGGGCACCACAATGGCGCCCCTGGCACGTTGGCTCCGCCTGGAAGTTCCGGCAGGCGAAGAACCCTATCGACGCCTGCCCCTGGACGTGCCCGCCGCAGGAGACCACGAGCTGATGCTTTTTCCACTGCGGGGCGATCCCTGGGAAGCACCCAGGCCACTGGGGCAACTGCGCCTGCCAGACAATACGGCCTTGGCAGGCGTATTCCGCAAACGCGCCTGCCTTCCCCCCAGTCCGGACCTGTCGGTATCAACCGGGGATGTTATTGCGATATTCGCAACACCGGCCGTCGTGCCGGAGTTGGGCCGTGCCCTCAGCGGCCGCCAGACACCGAAATACCTCGCAGAACGAGCCTTCTTCGGTGACTTTGTGCTTAATGGCGACGCCCTGCTGGGGGATGTCGAGCAGGTGTACGGCATCGAGTTCGACGAATTACCGCCGGAACTGTCCCTGGCGGAATGCTTCGCGCGCAGGACCAAGGGCCACCCGGTAATCGGTGACAAAGTGACGCTGGGGCCGGTCACCCTGGTGGCCCGCGCTACCGAGTCCGACCGGGTAACAAAAGTAGGCCTTAAAATGGACAGTGGACGAACGTTTTAACAAAAACGCCCACGAACACGGGTTCGATCACTCCGTCACCTGTGCTATAAGGTGTAAATTCTGTAATAAATCAAGAACGCGCCAATGCTAAGCCATGTTCCAATCCACAGATCGCGACTCGCGGCCCCGTCTTGCCTGACACTCCTGGCTGTTGTGGCCTTGTGGGCGATGTTGGCCAGCCGCCCTGCTTATGCCACAGATCTGGCCTTACTGGACTCCGTCGGCCCCCTGACGTCACCACAGATAAGCGAAGTGCTGGTCAGAAAAGAAGAGCGGCGGTTGTATTTGCTCGCTGGCGAAAAGGTGGTTCGCAGTTACCGCATCGGACTGGGCGACAACCCCTTTGGCCACAAGTTATACGAAGGCGACCAGCGCACGCCCGAAGGGGAATACGTTCTTGACTGGCGCAATGCCAACAGTGATTTTTACAAGTCCATTCATATTTCATACCCCAATAAAAATGATCTGGAACTGGCTTCCGCCTGGGGACTGGACCCGGGCGGAAGCATCATGATCCACGGCTTGCCGAATGATGCCGAGGATATGGGATTCGCTTATCTGGGGCTGGATTGGACAAATGGCTGCATTGCCGTCAGCAACGCCGAAATGGACGAAATCTGGCAGCTGGTCGCCGACGGAACACCGATCAGGATCCTGCCTTGATCCTGCCTTAGGGGACCGTTCAATTACGGTGTTGTTATATGAAACGTAATTTTACGTATCCTTAGTTAACATTTTCGGTCAGAGTGTTTTACACTGTTTGACGACTCCGGTGGCTCCTGGCCGTCGGACCCGAGTTGACAGGATGTCTATAATCTAGACGACTGAAAGCAGGAAATAAGACGACCAATAAGGGGGATACCGAATGCATAAGATTAAACTCGCAGGGTTTGCAATGGCTATCGCACTGCTGGCAGGTTGCGCGTCAACCGAGCAGGGCGCTATTGATGATGCAAACGCAATGGCAACTTCTGCGGAGCAGACTGCTGATAACGCACTGAACACCGCTAACAGCGCTAACCGCGCAGCTCGTACTGCCCAGCAGACAGCTGACAAAGCACTGGCAGAAGCAAGAGCTGCCATGAAGGCTGCTAACGAAGCCAACGAGCGCGCCAAGCGTATGCTCGAGCGTGCCAGCCAGAAGTAAGGCTGAGTATCGTGAAAAAGGCCGGCATCTGCCGGCCTTTTTTATGTCTGACAGGATCCCCCTCGACTATTCTTCATTACCTTTGTCACCACCACGCGGCGCCTGACCCGATTTCGCTTTGCCCATAAACGAAGACATCATTTCAATGGGCAACGGGAAGACAATCGTTGAGGAATTGCTGCTGCTCATATCCGCCAGGGTCTGCATGTAACGCAACTGCATGGCTCCAGAGTTGGCAGACATCACATCTGCCGCTTCCACCAGCTTCTTCGATGCCTGCAGTTCGCCCTCGGCGTGAATAACCTTGGCCCGGCGCTCGCGTTCCGCTTCAGCCTGGCGGGCGATTGCACGGATCATGGATTCGTTCAGGTCAACGTGCTTGATCTCTACATTGGCAACTTTAATGCCCCAGTCTTCCGTCTGGGCATCAATGATTTCCTGAATATCGGCGTTAAGTTTATCCCGCTCTGACAGCATCTCGTCGAGATCGTGTTTACCCAGTACAGACCGCAGAGTCGTCTGGGCCAACTGGCTGGTGGCGGAGCCGAAATCCTCTACGCGAATAATGGCACGCTCCGGGTCAATCACCCGGAAATAGAGCACGGCGTTTACCCGCACCGTCACGTTATCCTTGGAAATAACATCCTGACTGGGGACATCCAGGGTAATCACCCGCAGATCCACTCTCACGATCTGCTGTATACCCGGAATGACCAGAATCAAACCCGGGCCTTTTACGCCCTGAAACCGGCCGAGGAAGAACACGACGCCGCGCTCGTATTCGGGCAGAATTTTGATGGCCGCGCCCAGAATAAGCAGCAGCACCACCGCCGGGACAATATAGGGAATCAGTTCACCTAGGTTCATCGTGCCTCCTGTTCAGCATTCACTTTGTTCACACATACCGTGAGCCCCTCAATGGTGCTCACCCCAAGGGATTCGCCCGCGGCAACGGGCATCTCACTTACAGCGTTCCAACGCTCGCCGCTGTAGCGGACATGGCCACGGTAGCGATCGCCATCCGGCTGAAAGTCGTCCAGCGCAGCGACCGTCTCATGGGCGCTGTTTTCCGTGCCACTGACCGGTAGTCGTCGCCGTAAGCTGACGAAGCGCATCACTGTCCACAGAATAAAGCCGGCGGCTACAGCCGCAGTGCCGCCTATAGTTGGCAGGGAAATATCCTGATGGCTGCCGTCCATCAGAATTATGGAGCCGGTTACGAAGGCTACGATGCCGCCAATGCCCAGAATGCCAAAACTGGGCATGAACGCCTCGCCCACAACGAACGCCAGGCCCAGCAATATCAATGCAAGCCCGGCATAATTGACAGACAGCACCTGAAAAGCGAAGAGGGCGAGAATCAGACAGATAGCGCCGATGACTCCCGGAAAAATCGAACCCGGACTGGCCAACTCGAAAATGATGCCGTAAAAACCGATGATCATCAGAAAGTACGCAACGTTCGGGTTGGTAATCACCGACAGCAGCTTTGTGCGCCAGTCAGGGTCGCTCCGCTGCAGTTCGATATTGTTCGTGTTGAGCGTGCGCTCACCGCCGGTCATTACCACAGTTCGGCCGTTAACCTGCTCCATCAGCTCAGGCAGACTGCTGGCCATAACGTCGACAACATTCTTCTCCAGTGCATCACTGGCGTTGAGGTTAACAGCGTCGCGCACGGCTTCTTCCGCCCAGTCGGCGTTGCGGCCGTGGCGCTCTGCCAGGCCGCGGATGTAGCTGACAGCATCCTCCAGAACTTTGCGCTCCATAGCCGTGCCACCGCGCCGCTTTTCCGACGGCTCGTCTGGCGAGTTTTTTGGAGAGTTTTCTGGAGAGTTTTCTGGAGAGTTTTCTGGAGAGTTTTCTGAAGAGTTCTCTAGAGAGTTATCAGAGGTCTCGGCATCGGATCCAGGCTCTTCGGCACCCGGCATACCGCCCATCTGGACGGGTGTCGCTGAGCCAAGATGGGTCGCAGGGCTCATGGCCGCAACGTGACTGCCGTACAGCAGATAGGTCCCTGCGCTTGCCGCTCTGGCCCCGGCCGGGGTAACCCAGGTAATCACCGGCACGTCGGAGGCCAGCATTTTCTTGATAATGCCGCGCATGGACTCCATTAACCCGCCGGGGGTATCCATACGGACCACGACCAGCTCAGCGCCCTCGGACTCGGCTTGCTCAATACCGCGAATCAGATAATCCATGGTGGCAGGGCCTATTGCCCCGTCAACGGTCAGCACCCGGCCAGTGGGATTCTGGTCCTGCTGGGCCTGTACGGCCTGAATGACGGAGGCGAGCGCCAGTGTCACGCCCGCCAGCATAAGAGCAAGCCAGAAAAACAGGCGGCGAGAGCGAGCATGACGATCTGACAAGCGTTCACAACGATGTGAAAAGCTATTCGGGTTCAAGGGCATTATTCTTCCCCGCACGGTATTGGCTTTCATCTCTGATCATAGTGGACAGAGCCAGCAATTACCGCACCGGGGAAACACAGAAAAGGGAAACGCCTGTCAGGTGAAGCTCAGGGTCTCATCAGAACCAGAGTTGCTGGGGAATACCCTCGCCATCGGGGGTGCTCCGGCCGGGCCGGGCAACTTCTCCGGCGACTCGGGTAATCTGCTCACCGATCATGCGGGGCAGACCGTCAGCGAAGTCGACTGCTTCTTCAATAGCACCGCGCTGCATCTCCACCCCGGGATGCTGTTCACGAAATATAGCGACCCGGGCGGATACGGCCTGCCAGAGCACTTCGCGCTCTTGCGCGCTGTAGTCTTCATGCGGACGATGCACTTCCAGCCAGACTTCATTCCCGCGCATGCCCATTTTTACCGGCTCGCGGATCACCCGAACGGGCGTGCCTTTGCCGACTTCGTAGACGAACCGGGAAATATCTTCGTTGTACATCCGGAAACAACCGTGGCTCACCTGCATGCCGACACCAAACAGTTTGTTGGTACCGTGGATCAGATAGCCCCGCTCACTGAGCATCAACGCATGAGTCCCGAGTGGATTGCCGGGCCCGGGAGGAATCATCCGTGGAAGATATTCACCCATGGCCTCATATTCCGCCCTTATGCTCTCGGGTGGATACCAGGCCGGCGATTCCAGTGACATGGTGACCTCCGCATTCGTCAGCGGAGACGGGTTATCCTCTGTGCCGACGCCCACGGGGTATACCTGCACGCCCGTGTCTGTGAAGTAGTAAAGCCGGTATTCCGCCAGATTGATCACGATGCCTTTGCGTTCAACATCGGGTAGCACGTACCGGCGGGGTACGGTGATCGCGGTGCCCTCTCCGGGCAGCCAGGGATCCACATCCGGGTTGGCTTTGACCAGCTCAAGATAGCCCAGACTATTCTGGTTGCCGATGGCAGCAAAGGTGTCTTCATAGCCCGTGGTCATAACACCCAATCTGCCGGCAATGTCACCCTCAATCGGGAAAACCGGCACAGGCGGATTCTGTCTGACTTCCGGCTCGGCCTCAGAGATTTCCTCACCAACGGCCTGGCGCGGCGAACTGGCGTCAGCATCGCCCAGCGCCGGGCCCGAGCTCAACGCCAGCAACCCTGCTATCAACCACACCATCGAAAATTTGCTTGCCATACAGATGTTCCAGATACTTCGTCGAAAACCAATGATAACCGGTCTGCTCACCAACGGCATAGAGCAGCCACTAAACTCGCATTTTCCAGACCGGAACAGCGGCCAGCATGACAAAAGCCGCCACCAGCCACCAGGCCGTGTGAAAGGCCCCGATCGTGGGCACTCCGTCGCTGTGTTCGCCGAATTCAATGGTGAGCGCGACCATATTGACACCAAAAGCGCCGCCAAGTTGCCGAGTAAAATTAATAGTGCTCGAACCCGCCCCCAACTCTTGGGCCTGTAGCGGATTCAGCGCGCCGGTCGACAATGCCGGCAACATAAAACCAAGGCCGATGCGGCCGAACACGGTCCACAGTGCCAGCCAACCGAACGCCAGTGAGATATCAGATACCGCGAATAGGGTCGCCGATAAGGCAAACATTCCGATACCGAACAGCACCAGGCTGCGCGAACTGCGCTGATCCGCCAGGCGACCTGCAATCGGAAAGGTCATCCCCAGAACCAATCCTGCGGGTAGCATCAGAAGCCCGGCCTCCGTCGCAGAGAACGCCAGCGCCGTTTGCACGAACAGCGGAACCAGGTAAGTAGAACCGAAAAGCGCGAGCCCGAGCGCCGCCGCGCCCAGATTGGCAAACAGAAAACTTCGCCGCCTGAACAAACTGACATTCAGTAAAGGGTGCCGCGTTCGCCGTTCCCGGCGCACAAACAGCGTCAGCAGCAGCAATGCGAACACACCTTCAGCGGCTACCCAAAGGCCACCAGCGACGCCATACTGAAGCCGGTTCAGGGCGTCCAGACTGAAGCCAATGGTCATGCCCAGCAGCACCAGGCCCGGAAGATCAAAACGGTAAGGTTCCGGACGGGACGGCGGAAGCGGCAAAAATCGCCAGGCCATAAACACACCCAGCAGAGTGACCGGAACCGGCGCGAACATGACATACCGCCAGTCGAGCTCGTCTACCAGGAAACCGCCCAAAACCGGCCCCAGGGCCGGAGCCAGAATAACCCCCATGCCATAGATACCCATGGCCCGGCCACGGCGATCCCGGGGGAAAATCCGGAACACCAGATACATACCCATGGGCTGCATCAATCCCGCCAATGCCCCCTGGGCGATGCGGGCCAGAATCAGCAGTTCAGGACTATCAGCAAACCCGCCCAATACCGAGACCGCGCTGAACAGCGCCATGGCAGTGCCCAGTGTCTTGCGCAGGCCAAAATGGTCCAGCAGCCAGCTGCTCGTCAGCATGGTCGTGGTCATCGCGGCGATAAACCCTGTGGCCAGCCAGTGGACCTGGCCCTGACGAATACCGAACTCCGTCATAATGTCATGCAGTGCCACATTAACGACCGTCGCACTCAGCACCGTCGCCATGGTACCCAGCATGACCGTCGCAACAGCCAGCCAGCGCCAGTTCTCACCGTACCGGGCTCGCAGCCCCTCTACCGTATTGTCATTCGCGCTCATGGGACTGCCGTTTCCAGACCGGTCGGATGGAGAGAGAGACTTATCGCTTTTTCTCGGCGTTATCCAGAATCTTGTGGAATGCTTCGACGGTGTCACTGATGGACTGATCACTCAGGCCGTCCAGCATTTCTTCGCGCAGCTGAGCCGCCCGCTCATTGAGCACGTTCATGAACGAGGTTCCGGCAGGGGTCAGATGGAGGCGGCGTGCCCGACGATCGTTGGGGCAGGGCCGACGTTCGATCAGGTTCTGTTGTTCCAGGCTGTCGAGTAGTCGTACCAGCGTGGGATTCTCAATAGCCATCAGCTTTGCCAGTTCACGCTGGGTCAGTCCCTCACCGCCACGCTGCAGGTAAAACATGGTTGTCCACCGAGCCTGGGTAACGCCCAGATCCTTCAGGCGCTCGTCCAGAAGCTTGCGCCAGCGTCGAGTCACGCGGGCCACGGCGAAAGGGAACTCGTCTCTCATATCGGAAACTCCAGTAGATTAAGCCACTAATAGTAAGCTAACAATTTACAGAAGAACAGATTGAAAAACGAAAACAAACCCGTGAAAACCGAGAGCTGAAAGCCTAGCCGGCGTGGCTCGGTGCACGCTCATCCGGCGGGCTTTCACCGGCCTTGAGAAACTCCTCATTCCGCGGATCAATTTCCATCAGCGCTGCGGAGCTCTCCGGCATGGCCGGGAAGAAGTGCTCCTGGTCAGCGACCGGAATATCCTGAGTACTGGCAATCCGGTAACGGGTGGCCACCGCGAGCAAGATCAGGAAACCCGCGTTACCCACGAACAGACCTTCCGGCCCCAACAGGCTCACTAATTGCGACATAACGACAGGGCCGATAACGCTGCCCACACCATAACTGAGCAGTAGCGTAGCGCTGGCCGCAACGATACGGTTACTTTCCATGCGGTCATTGGTGATAGCGACCGCGATCGGGTAAAGCGTCGCCGAAAGCCCGGTGAACAGGGCAACCAGCAGAGTCAGCAGCCAGAGGCGATCGGCTCCGAAAAACACAACCAGGCCAGACGCCACCGCCGCCATCAGCGCGACCCAATACATAACCCGACGGCGATCCAGGCGGTCACACAGCCAGCCCAGCGGCCAGGCGAGAATCATCGCAGCCACAATGGCGCTGGCCATGAATGTGGAAACCCGGCCAACATCCAGCCCCACCATCGTGGCGTAGACCGGGCCCAGAGCATAGAACGAACCGATCATGACGCCACAGATCAGGGCCCCGGAAACCCCGGTAAAAGACTCCCGTGCCAGAGTAAAAAACGACAACCGCTCGATGACGCCAACTTCCGGCGCTTCCATCCGGGTCAATGCCAGCGGGATCAGGGCAACCGTCAACAATACCGCCGCCAGTGAAAAGGGAACAAACGACGACGGCTCCCCCACATTGATCAGCAGCTGTCCACCAGCGACAGATGAGTAGAAGACAATCTGGTAAATCGCGAACAGAGTGCCGCGATTGCTGTTTGTTGCCCGGCTGCTGAACCAGCTTTCAATCACGACTAGAACACTGGCCGCACTGAACCCGGACAATCCCCGCAGCAAAGCCCAAAAAGGCTCCGACACCGCCATGGGGTAGAGCAGGGCACACACGGCGGCCATGGCTGCGAAGGCTGCAAAGGTTCGGATATGCCCCACCCGGCTGATAATCTGGTGAACGTATAACGTGCCCAACACGAAACCAACGGAATAACAGACCAGGATCCAGCCGATCGTGCTCGGCGATACCGACTCAATGCTCAGACGCACGCCGAGCAAAGTCATCAGAAAGGCATTGCCGCTGACCAGCAAAATAATGCTGAGGATAAGAGCAGATAACGAGGTGACCATGCGGGTCATGAGTCAGGCTCCGGGGCGTAGCGGGTGGCAGAAGACAGCAAGAGCGTCTTTGCGCCGTCGGTTTAACAAAATTTTACATTAATCTCACGTAACACACCCCCGGGGCGATCGGGAGTAACATAATTGTACTGAATGGTAACCACAAAATACGTACGCGTCTGGAATGATGTTCATCATTTGTTGCAATTCACGCTAATCACGAGCGTTTGGTTATGAAAAAAACGGACTGGCCCATTCGTTGGGATCTCTTGCTCCGCTATCGGCTGATTGAAATTGTTGCACTGTGGGAAGGACGACTCACCACAAACCATATCTGCCATAGCTTTGGCATCGGACGCCAGCAAGCTTCGAAAGACATCAACACCTACCTCAGAGAACTGGCGCCGGGTAACCTGGTTTATGACCGGCACCTGAAAGGCTATGTGCCTGCTGACCATTTCAAACCGACAGTCACCACCGGCCAGGTATCGGAATACCAGGACCTGTTGGCGCGACAGGACAGCCTGAGCAACACCTTTGAATCGCTCGAATTAAGCGTTTCCGAGAGCACCATTTTACGCGGGCCGCAACGACTTGTCCGGCCCGAAGTGATGCGCGCTGTGGTTGCGGCGACCCATCAGAAACGGGTTCTGAAGGCCGAATATGCTTCCCTGAGTCCTGCCCGCACCCAACAGCAAACCCTGGAGCCTCATACCCTGATTTGTGTCGGTAACAGCTGGCATCTTCGGGCCTGGTGCGACAAAAATCGTGAGTTCCGCGATTTTGCTCTGAGCCGTTTCCGGGGCACGCCGTCCGTTTTGCGCCAGAAAAGCCGCAATATCCGGCAGCAGGATGACGACTGGAACCGTCAAATTACCCTTGTGCTGGCGCCCGACAACCGACTGAACGCCGATCAGCAAGACATCATCGCGGCCGACTACGGTATGGATGACCATCGCCTGGAGCTCAGCACCCGTGCGGCTCTGGCACCCTATCTGCTGTCGCGTATGGGGCTGGCCCGCGAGCATCAACACCCGGATCCGATGACTCAGCAGTTAGAACTGGTCAACGAAGAACAGCTTGGTATTGCCGAATCGGCCCGGGAACGGGCCATCAAAGCTGTGGCAGGGCTGAGCTAGCCATCGGGGTAAAGAACCACCTTCTGGCATGGCTCGCGGTGAGCCTGATGGTCGCGCTGTCTGGCAACGTTTATGGTCGTTGCGGCTCTGACGCCGTCATTATATCCGACGTTCAGGGTTCCGGAGCCGCCTCACCGCTGGTTGGCCAGACCGTTACGGTGGAAGGGATCATCACACTGGATTCCCGGCACCCTGGCGGCTGGCGCGGGCTCTATCTGCAACAACCAGACGGTGAGACGGACGACAACCCACGCACCTCCGACGCCCTGTTCATTTATACCGACCGCCAGGGCGGCGATGTCGGCGAACGGGTGCGAGTGACCGGTCAGGTCAAGGAACACCACGGCCTGACCGAACTTACCCGAGTGTCCCGCCTGGCCGTATGCAGCTCTGGCCAACGTCCGGCAGCGATTCGTGTCCAGCGGCCCTGGCCCGACCAGAAACCGCCGGAACACCTGGAAAACATGCGGGTAACGCTGACCCGACCCCTGACCCTGATCGGCCATTATTCATTCGCGAAATACGGCGAGCTGATTCTGGCGGATGGTCTTCAGGTAACTCCCACAGAAATTCTGCCACCAGGCCCCGCCGCATATCAGATGGCTCAGCAACAGTCACTGAACCGCCTGCACCTGGACGACGGCAAAAGCGCCCGCAACCCGCAACCGCTGCCCTGGCCTGCAGAACTGCTGGCCCAGGGCAAACCTGTTCGCGCAGGAGATCGTTTGAGCGGGCTGACGGGCATTCTCGATTACCGGTTTGGCCACTGGCGGCTGCAGCCCACTCAGGAACCCAGGCTTTCAGAGCAACGCTCCCGCCCCGTCGCGCCACCGAAAACGTCCCCGGACACCATCAGGGTGGTGACCCTGAATCTCGGCAACTTTTTCAACGGCAATGGGGAAGGGGCAGAGTTCGCTAACAGCCGTGGTGCCCGAAATCAGAGGGACATGCTCGCCCAGAGAGACCGCCTGGTTGCCACGCTTGAAACCATGAATGCCGACGTGATCGCCGCGGTCGAAATGGAAAACGATGATTACAGTGACACCAGCGCCATTGCGGATCTGGCGACAGCGCTTGGCGCTGAGTGGCGGTTTGTCGCAACGCCGGGCGAAACCGGGTCTGATGCCATCCGCACGGATCTGCTGTATCGGAGCGACCGGGTGCAGGCGGTCGGGAAGCCAGAGCGGTTGACCGGCGGCCACTTCGGTTATCGGGGTCGCCCGCCTGTAGCCCAGCTGTTTCGACCCGCTGGCAATCAGGACAGGCTCTCCGCCGTGCGCATCGTGGTGCCGCATTTCAAATCCAAAGCCTGTGGCGGAGCAACCGCAGCCAATCGGGGCCAACAGGACGGTCAAGGCTGTTACGCCGGGCGCCGCACCGATGCAGCCGATGCCCTTGTCGACTGGCTGCACTCGCTATCTCAACCGGCGCACTTTGCCGGCGACCTGATCACCGGCGATCTGAACAGCTACGCCCGGGAAGTGCCGATCAGCCGCCTGCGGCGCGCGGGACTGACCAACCTGATACGTATCCGATACCCCTGCGACGCAAGCGACTGCCCCCAAGCCACCTATCGTTTTCAAGGCCGCCATGGCAGCCTCGATTACAGCCTGGCGTCGGAAAATCTGGTGGCGAAAGTGGTCGATGCCGGGGTCTGGGAAATCAACGCCGAGGAATTTCCCGCTATCGGCTTCCAGGGTCCAATCGCGGCGTCGCAAGGTGTGCCCTGGCGTTCATCCGACCACAACCCGGTTTATACCGACCTGGCACTGTGAAGCGGCACTCAGGCAATACCAATGATTTTGTGCATCTGCAGGGTTAAACGCCAGCGCGGGTTTGCCAAGCAGTAGTCTGTGGCTTTGCGGGTGTTGCTCTGTTTTACCGGGTCGTTCTCACCTTCGATCAGGCTTGGCGAGGCCATTGGCGACAGGAAAAAGTGCCTTGCGCGCATATCGGTGAACCGCTCCGGCATGGCCAGGGGCTGCGGATACACCAGCTTCAGTTCATCACAGTACTCGATGACCACAGGAGCATTGGCTTTCGGACTGACACAGAGCCAGTCAACGCCCGGGGGCGCAGGCAGGGTGCCATTGGTTTCCACGCCAACCTCAAAGCCGGCATCGTGGAACGCATCAACCAATACTTTGTCGAGCTGCAGCAGGGGTTCTCCGCCGGTACAAACCACATAGGGCTGCCCGGGCTGATCAGGCCAGAGGTTTTTGATGTGTGCCGCCAGAGCCTGGGGGGTGTCAAAGCGACCACCGTTCTGGCCATCGGTGCCAACAAAATCGGTGTCGCAAAAATCACAGACCGAACCCGCCCGATCTTTCTCCCGGCCAGTCCATAGATTACATTTACTGAAACGGCAGAACACGGCAGCTCGCCCCGCCTGAGCGCCCTCACCCTGTAATGTGTAAAACGCTTCTTTCACCCGATACATCAGGCCGCACCCTCGTAAAGCAGAGGGTCCGTGACACCGTTGGTGGCAAATGCCTGGAGCCGTTCCACACAGGAGCCGCATCGCCCGCACGCTTTATCCCGGCCGTTATAGCAGGTCCAGCTCTGACCATAATCCAGACCAAGCTTTAAACCCTCGGCCAGGATGTCGCCCTTGTCGGACCCCATGAAGGGGGCTTCGATGCCAACCGGCTGGTAATTTGCAACGCGGCAGACGGCGTCCATTTTTTCCACGAATTCCGGGCGACAATCCGGGTAGATGGCGTGATCGCCGCCGTGAGCGCCATACCAGACGGCGTCAGCCCCGGCCGTGACGGCATAACCGGTCGCCAGGGACAGCAGGATCATATTGCGATTGGGCACTACCGTTGCCTTCATGCTGTCTTCTTCGTAGTGACCCTCAGGCACGGCCAGTTCCGACGTCAGCGCGGACCCCGCCATAACCTCGCTCAATGCGCGGATATCAACTACCTTGTGAGTGACCGACAGGGACTGGCAAACCTGTCGAGCGCAATCCAGCTCCCGCACGTGGCGCTGACCATAATTGAACGACAGGGCATGAACGTTCAGACCCTGAGCAAGGGCACGGTGGAGCAGGGTAAAAGAATCCATACCCCCCGAGTAGATTACGACAACAGTTCTGGTCATTATTCGTTCCGGTTATTGCGCATCGCCAGGCCAACCTGCCTGCACTTATACTTTTCCACCCTATTGTAACAGTGGAATGCCATCCTGGGTTCGCGTCTGGTCAAACGGGCAGTTAAACTCTGACAACGAAACATCAACCAATAACGATAAAATGACAAACACCCACTATCCAGCCTTTATCGATTTTGAGGCATCGAGTCTTGATCTCATTGCCAGCTACCCGATTGAGGTGGGCATTTGCATGCCCGATGGTAAGCTGCACAGCTGGTTGATCGAGCCCCACGTGCTCTGGCTTGACTGGTCCGCCAGCGCCGAGGACGTTCACGGCATTGCCCGGGAAACTCTGGAAAAAGAGGGCACGCCAATTTCCGAAGTCGCGGCCAATCTGAACAAGTTACTGACCGGCCAGGTATTTTGTGACGCCTGGACCTTCGACAGCTTCTGGCTTCATCGCTTGTTCAAAACCGCAAACGTAAGCCCGGCGTTTCAACTGGAGTCTATCTCGGCTCTGCTGGACGACGAGCAGATACTGCACTGGTCCGAGTTCCGCCAGGTGGTCATTGGCCAATTGGGTCTTCCCGTTCATCGCGCCGCCAATGACGCCATGATCCTGCACAAGACCTGGGAAGAAATCATGGGACTGGGCTCCCGTTCCTATTTATCAAAACCGTAAATAGACCCCCTTGCAAACATGACTGCAGGCCATACACTGGCACTGAAGTTCACAATCTTTATCAGGAACAACCTTGATGACGTCGACGAAAAATCAATGTCTGCTCACGCCACCGAACAGCGCCAGTGCTCTGGTGTCTGTTATGGCATGGATGATGACTGGCTGACAGTTCCTGGTCGTTCCCGGAGCTGATTCAGCGGCCGGGACAGCTTCTCCGAAGACCCCGGTCGCTCAGGCGCCGGGGTTTTTTATCACACTGCTGAAAAATGGAGAGAAGCATGAAAAAACATACGGTGAAGCACCCGCCGGGAAGCGGCTCAGGACCCATTCGCTGCCCGGAAAAACGCCCTCTTCTGGACGCCATCTGCAAAAAGTTTAACCAGAGGGTGGATATAAACGACGAGCAGCGGGTTCTGGGATTGTACGAACGCGGTTGGATTCTCAACGGGGTACTGGCAACCATGAACGATTCCGAGGCCCGTTACGTGCGAGCTCTAGCTAACCGCTACAACTCCTGGATTGCGCGCCAGGTGGCTTGAAACAGCGTGAAGAGCCGCTTGGGTCAATGCGCCGCTACATCCTGTAGACCCCAGGTCCGGAGAAAGCCTCTCTTGCGGTCAACCATGCGCTCGTATGTCGAGATCATGATGGCGGTGTGAGGGGCGCCGGTAAGGCGCAGTGTTTCAATGCGGCGTTCGAGGCGTTCAACTTCGGAACGAATCTGCTGAAAAACATGGGAGCGGACGCTTTCGTGCTGGTCCAGCCTGACGGAACGGCCTGGCTCCAGAGTAGCGGTGGCAAGTCTGTTTTTGTCCATGATCGTTCTCTTCCAATGAGTTCGTTGATCAAAACGTAAAACGACGGCGTTGTTCCTTGCTTGCCGTCAATCGCTAAAATTGTGCCCAACTGTCGGACAAACTGCAATTAAAATGAACAAGGCTTCACATTTTCGCAGAGTTTTTAGAACGTCAGTCCTGCTCCGCTTCTAGAACACGCTCTTTTGCCTGCTATAGTTCCCTTAACAGGTTTCCTATTTGCCACTGGGCGCTCACCGCCGGGATTTCAGCTTATGCGTCAAACTTCTGTAGCCGACACCCTCAGGGAGTATCAGTCCCTGCTGGAGCTCCTCGATGATGCCTACTGGGAAGCCAGCAGCATTCAGCACAAGGACATGCTTTACGACATCATCAGCATTTTCAGTCAGGAAGTGGCGGAGATGAACAAACTGAGCGTAATGGACCACCATTACCCCTACGAAGTCATCACCGAGGGCATCCGGCGGGTTGTATCGAAACTCGAACGGCTGGACGAGCAGCGGGAAGACGTGATTCAGCGCACCCAGACACTGACGGATTTCCGCGACATCCTGTCATCAGTGCTGGGTATTGTTGAAGGTCAGCTGGAAACGCTTTAGGTCATCAGGCTGCGATCAGCGGTCGCTGGTTTTCAGGAATCAGCGGGAACCGGTCGCAGACGGTATAAACAAAACGCGCCAGTGCCGGCAGATGGTGGCCCACAATCGGGATACCGGTGTTGAGCAGGCTGACGGAGATATCCCGTGCGGAATCGGCCCAGCAGAGCTTATTGATCAGGCCGACATGGCCAAAAGCCTGGCCGCTTTGTTGTCCCCATAGCCCAACCGGATTGCCGCCCAGCATCATGCCAGCACTGAAGCGCATCGGAATCATCATGGTGCGATCAATCTGCAAGGATCCGAACTGCTGAATGGCACGCCGCACCGTCAGCTCACTGCAAATGCGCCGGCCTTCCCAGATTCCGCCGCTCAGCATCATCTGGAAGAACCGGCCCATTTCCTCGGCCGTTCCGCAAAGGTTGCCCGCCGGGATCACAGCTTCCTGAAAACGCGGATCGTTCACTACCGTCTCCACGGTATTGATATCACCCCCAAGGGCACGGCGCACAACCCAACTTACCGGAAAGCGGGGAGTCGGCCCGGTCGCATAGTTTTCCGCAAGCTCATGAACATGCTCGGGACTGATGCCGTATGTGAACCAGCGCATCCCCATGGGTTTGCGCAGGTAGCGGTCGATAAAGGCCTCGATTGTGGAACCGGTGACTTTCTCCAGAACCCGCTGCAACACAAATCCGCCAGTTACTGCATGATAGGCCACCTTGGCACCGTCCAATTCTACCGGTTTTGCTTCACAGAGCAGCCGCCAGATTTCGTCGCGGTTCCACAGCACATCGATGGGGGTCTCCCTCGGAATAGCCGGAATACCGCCACGGTGCGACAGGATCTGGTGAACGGTAATGGTGCCTTTGCCATTCTGGCCAAACTCGGGGCAATAGTACGACACCGGATCCATCAGGTTAACCAGGCCCTGCTCGACCAGAATATGTATCAACAGTGCAGTAACCGCTTTTGACGCCGAGAAATAACAGATAGGCGTGTCGGTGGTCATCTGAATTTTGGGGGTTTCCGGGGAGTCCTGCGGGCCATTGCCGCTGGAGTGACCCAGAGCGCGATGAATAACCTGCTCGCCGCGATGGCGCACAGATAACTGAAGCCCGGGGTAGACCCCGGTGCGGTAAAGTCGCTCAGCGCTTTTCCAGACGTCATCCACCACTTTCTGGCTGACACCGACCAGTTCCGGCTTTTCACCCGCCGCATCGCGGTAGGTCACGGTGGAAAGGTCCGAGGGAATAACCGACGTATGAAGGGCACGGCGTGCAATTCGATTCATCATTCAACCTGTATGTTTTTTTAAGAATTATCACCAGCGATATTCGATGATGCTACTACAACCCGGTTGCGCCCACCGGCTTTGGCCTGATACATCGCCTGATCGGCGGCGGCTATTAGACTTGGTGCATCGTCGCCGTGATCCGGAAAAATGGCAACGCCAACGCTCATGGTCAAGTTGACACTGCGGCCGGTTTCCAGCATCTGCGGTGTTGACGCTACGAGCTCCCGTAACCGATCGGCGCTTTGCTGCGCTTCCACCCCATCCATTTCTGGCAGCACAACCACAAATTCCTCGCCGCCGAATCGGCTCACCAGATCCACCTGTCTCACATTTTCGGACAGCAGCTCGCTCAACCCACGCAATACTGTATCGCCCGCAGCATGACCCAGCTCATCGTTCACCTGCTTGAAATGATCCAGATCAATCCAGAGCAGCGCCAGCGACCGTTGATAACGCCGGGCCCGAAGAATCTCTTCATCCAGCAGGCGTGTTGCTTCCCGTCGATCCAGCAGCCCGGTCAGCGCATCACGGGTGGCCATTTCCGACAACTCATTCTCCAGCAACTTACGGTCAGTGACGTCGATAATGATGCCTTCGAGAAACAGTTCGTCCTCCTCACCGACACTGCGACCACGCTCCCACACCCAAATTTTCTGACCATCTTTTCGTTCAATGGCATATTCCAGGGAAAATGGTTCCGCATTGCCAATGGCCCACTCCACCTCCCGCGTTAGGCGGTCGTTGTCGTTGTCCCTGATCAGGTACGCATAACTGACAACCCGGTTATCGACCAGTTCGTCCGGCGCATAGCCCGTCAGATCCGCACAGCCGCTGGACACAAATTTCATGGTCCAGTGCTCGTCATACAGGCACCGATAAGCCATGCCCGGAAGGTTGTCCATCAGCGTGGTGAGCTGCCGCTCGCTGCGACGAACCAGGTTTTCGGCGGCACGAATATCGGTGACGTCCTGACCAATGGAGATCGAACCAACAGTCTTTCCATCGGCATCACGGAGGCTGTTGGAATTCCAGGCAACAATGCGCGTGTCACCGTGCCTGTTACGGATGGCCGATTCCAGTCCGACGGTTCTAAGATCATTACGAAGGACATCGGCGACTCTGGCAAGAACACTCTCCCGCTCGGCCTCGTCGGGATAAAGCCACTGCCAGATCTGGTCAGAATTCATGACCTTGTCGCGACCGTAGCCGCTGATATTCTCCGCCGCCCTGTTCCACAGAACGACCCGGCCATCCGCATCCAGCGCGCTGATCCAGATATTGGCATGCTCTATGACATTTTCGCGAAACTGATTGAGACGCAGAATTTCTTCCCGCTGCTCGGCATAGAGCGACAGCAGAGAGCGATCTTTGTTGAGCTGACGATAAACCAGGGTAAAGAGAACCAGACCTGTCAGCAGGACAAACACGAAACCCTTGTAGGTTTGGGCCGCATTGAGGGCCTGAGAACCCCCAAACCACTGGGCGGCCAGGGCATCAGAAAACGTAATCCACAGCCAACCGAAAGCCAGATAGCACAAGACTATCCAGAGCGCGCGTTGTAGCGGGGTGCGGCCTTTTAATTGTTCCACTCAAACCATCCATGATTAAACATCTGAACCTCGGTTCCTTTGCATTCTCTGCGCTAAGCTTAGCTTAAACCCTGATAAATTAGAGCGACAGGAGAAACCAATTGACGCCGGGAATAAAAGCCGCGGAGCATGCCGACATAAAATATGCGCTGCATGAATACGAGAGCGACCCGAAAACAGACGCCTGGGGCATGGAGGCCGCCGAAAAACTTGGGGTTGAGCCGTGTCGGGTGTTCAAAACCCTGGTGGCGATTCTGGACGGTAGGGAGTTAATCGTGGGTATGGTGCCCGTTGATGCCAAGCTGAGCCTGAAAGATCTGGCCAGGGCGGCAAAAGGCAAAAAAGCGGTCATGGGTGATCCGCAAACCGTCGAGCGCAGCACTGGTTATGTGCTTGGTGGTGTCAGCGCGCTGGGCCAGAAAAAGCGCCTTCGTACCTTCGTAGACGCCTCGGCAGTCAATTTAACCACACTGTTTATCAGTGCCGGCCGACGTGGGCTCGAAATCGAGCTGACACCGGCCGCATTGCTGACTGCCACAGGGGGCATCTTCGCGCCCCTGCAACAGCGGTAAACAGACTATTTAACCGAAGCTCTGGCATCCGCCAGAATCGAGTTAAACGTCTCACTCGGCTGCATGATCTTGCAGACCTTCTCGGCGGGCGGGTGGTAATAACCACCGATGTCGGCCGGATGGCCCTGGATCACGCTCATTTCTTCCAGGATCTTGTCCTTGTTGTCTTCCAGTTGCTTCGACAATTTCCCGAAGAAGGTTTTCAGATCCTTGTCACCTTCCTGCTTCGACAACTCTTCCGCCCAGTAACGGGCCAGGTGGAAATGACTGCCCCGGTTGTCCAGTTCACCGGTGTTGCGCGACGGCGACTGGTTGTTTTCCAGCACACGCTCGGTCGCTTTGTCCAGAGTCACACCCAGCAGGCGGGCGCGCTCATTGTTCTGTTTTTCACCCAGCTCTTCCAGAGACACCGCCGTTGCCAGGAATTCACCCAGTGAATCCCACCGCAGGTGGTTTTCCTGCAGCAACTGCTGAACGTGCTTGGGTGCGGAACCACCCGCGCCGGTTTCGTAAAGACCACCGCCGTTCAACAGCGGCACAATGGACAGCATCTTGGCACTGGTGCCCAGCTCCAGAATCGGAAACAGGTCGGTGAGGTAGTCACGCAGTACGTTACCGGTCACAGAGATGGTGTCCAGACGACGGATCAGGCGCTCCATGGTCCAGCGGATGGCGCGGACCGGGGATTTGATCAGGATGTCCAGCCCTTCAGTGTCGTGGTCTTTCAGGTACATCTCGACTTTCTTGATCAGCTCGGCGTCGTGCGGGCGCTCGTCGTCCAGCCAGAACAGAGCCGGCATGCCGGTCGCACGAGCACGGTTGACCGCCAGCTTGACCCAGTCCTGAATCGGCAGGTCCTTGGTCTGGCAGGCGCGCCAGATGTCGCCTTTTTCCACTTTGTGTTCAGTCAGCACGGTGCCGTCCTCGGCAAGCATCCGGACGACGCCGTCTTCCTTGATTTCATAGGTCTTGTCGTGAGAGCCGTATTCCTCGGCTTTCTGCGCCATCAGGCCTACGTTCGGCACAGTGCCCATGGTGGTAGGATCAAAGGCGCCGTGGGTCTTACAGAAGTTGATCACTTCCTGATAAATGGTGGCGTAGGTGCTCTCGGGCATAACCGCTTTGGTGTCTTTCAGCTTGTTATCCCGGGCCCACATCTTGCCGGAATTACGGATCATCGCCGGCATGGAGGCGTCGACAATAACGTCACTGGGTACGTGCAGGTTGGTAATACCCTTCACCGAATCCACCATGGCAATTTCCGGGCGGTGTTCGTAGCAGGCGTGCAAATCTTCCAGTATCTGTTCCTGCTTGGATTCCGGCAATTGCTTGATTTTCTCGGTGACGCTGGACAGGCCGTTATTCACGTTCACACCCAGCTCGTCGAACAGCTCCCCGTATTTATCGAACAGCTCTTTGTAGAAAATCTTCACCGCATGGCCAAACACAATCGGGTGGGAGATTTTCATCATGGTGGCTTTGACGTGCAGGGAGAACATCACGCCGGTTTTCTCACAGTCCTCAATGCAGTCGTCGAAGAACTTGCGCAGGGCGTTGCAGCTCATGAACATACCGTCCAGCACTTCGCCTTCCTGCAGGGGCAGCTCGGATTTCAGCACGGTCTGTTTGCCGCTGGTGTTCTCGAAAACGATGCGGGCGGTGGTGGCATTGTCGAGCGTCAGCGACTGCTCGTTGGAGTAAAAATCGCCCCCGCGCATATGGGACACGTGTGTACGGGACGCCGGGCTCCACTCACCCATAGTGTGGGGGTGCTTGCGGGCAAACGCTTTAACCGCTGTCGGGGCACGACGGTCAGAGTTGCCTTCACGCAGCACCGGGTTAACAGCGCTGCCGAGTACCTTTGAGTAACGGGCCTGGATCTCTTTCTCTTCGTCGTTCTGAGGGTGTTCCTTGTACTCGGGCAGCTTGTAGCCCTGCTCGTTCAGCTCGTTGATGGCGGCTCGCAGCTGAGGGATAGAAGCGCTGATATTGGGCAGCTTGATGATGTTGGCTTCCGGGTCGGTGGTAAAGTCTCCCAGGGCTTTCAGGTCATCAGGAACACGCTGGTCTTCCTCCAGGTGATCCGGAAACAATGCCAGAATACGCGCCGCCAGCGAGATGTCACTGGTGCCGAATTCAATGCCGGCAGGTTTGGCATAGGTTTCAAGAATGGGTAGAAATGACCGTGTTGCCAGGGCGGGAGCCTCATCGGTCAGGGTGTAAATGATTTTGGCTTTGGGTGATGTCATTTTCGTCCTCAGGATAATGGGTGAGTTCAGGACGGCCATGGCCTGATCAGTGGTCTTGTGGACTGCTGAGCCTGCAATGACTGATTCAGAAACGTTTGATAGACCCCGGAGAATAGCATTTTTTTGCCTTTCCGGCTTACGATTTTAGTAGAAGAACGGGCCTGAGGTTGCCGAAAAGCGGTGACAGTTCGATGAAAAGCGTCGATTTTACGAAACTTACGGGCTTTTAAGGTTGGGCTCCGCCATCCATGGCTCAGTACGGCTTTGTTCAGCCTCACCCGTCTGGCAATAACCCCGCATCCGCCAGACACGCACTGATCTGGTCCAGGGCCTCCGGATTTGCCAACGCATCCCGGTTATCGGCTTTGGCTGAACCATTGATCAACCGGGCCACCGCCAGTTCCACTTTTTTGCCACTGCGGGTGTAGGGAATGTCCGGCACCTGGATAATGTGTTTTGGCACATGTCGCGGGCTGGCGCCGGAGCGGACCCGGGTCTTCAGGGTTTTCAGGAGTTCGTCGGTCAGGGCCTGGCCATCGACGGGCACTACCAGCAACACGACTTCCACGTCGCCGTCGATCTGGCGGCCCACGACCAGGCTGTCTTTTACGGCGTCAATGGTTTCCACCTGACGGTAAATTTCGGCCGTGCCGATGCGGACGCCGCCAGGGTTCAGGGTGGCGTCGGAGCGGCCGTAAATAACCGCCCCACCGTGTTCGGTGAATTCAATGAAATCACCGTGGGCCCAGACACCGGGAAAGGTGTCAAAGTAAGCGTTTTTATACCGTTCGTTGTCCGGGTCGTCCCAGAAAGAGACGGGCATGGACGGCAGCGGCTGGCGACAGACCAGTTCGCCGCGTCCCGCCGTGACGGGTTGACCGTTGTCGCCATAGGCCACCGCGTCGACGCCCAGGAACCGGCACTGGATTTCACCACGGCGCACCGGCAGGAGCGGGGTGGAGCCCACGAAGCAACCGCAGATGTCAGTGCCCCCGGCAATGGAGCCCAATAGCACGTTCGGAGCACCGTCGCCGTAGACCCAGTCATAGTCCTCCGGCAATAGCGGTGAGCCGGTGGAGAACAGAACCCGCAGGGCACTCAGGTCCAGGGCTTTCGCCGGGGCCAGTTCCGCCTTGCGGCACCCGGCGATAAAGCGGGCGCTGGTGCCGTAGTGGGTGACTTTTTCATCGGCTACCAGCTGCCACAGGAAATTCAGATCCGGGTAACCGGGCGAGCCGTCAACGGTGATCACGGCGGCGCCGGTGAGCAGCGCGGATGCCTGCCAGTTCCACATCATCCAGCCGCAGGTGGTGAAATACAGGAAGCGGTCGTTTGCTGCTACATCACCCTGAAGCATCAGTTCTTTGGCGTGGTTAACCAGCAGCCCGGCCGCACCGTGGACGATGCACTTGGGTTTGCCGGTGGTGCCGGAGGAATAAAGAATATACACCGGATGGTCTGGCGGCAGCGGAGTAAACGATGGCGGCTGGCCCTGGCCTTCGGCGAGCGCCTGGTCCCAGTGGGTTACCTTTTCACCAGCGATCGCCGGCTCTCCGGGCAGCTGCTCGATACTGACCACACAGCGAAGGCTCGGCAGACCCTCAACCAGCCTGGCAAAATCCTGCTGACGGCTGAACACCTTGCCGCCGTAGCCGTAACCATTCACCACAATCAACGCGGCCGGTTCGATCTGGCCGAAGCGGTCGAGAATCGCGCCCACACCAAAGTCCGGCGAAGCCGAGCTCCAGATGGCACCCAGGCTGGTGGTGGCCAGCATCCCTACCAGGGCTTCATAACCGTTGGTGACCACGCCGGCCACCCGATCGCCCTGCTTGATGCCCTTGCCGCGAAGGAAGGCTTCGAGGGCACCGGTGTCAGCTCGCAATTCGGCGTATGTCCTGCGCAGGGCCGGGCGGGTTTCGCAGTAAGCCACCACCGCTTCGTGATCCGCGTGCTCGCCTTCGGCCAGCCGCAGCAAATTGGCGGCAAAGTTCAGCCTCATACCCGGAAACCATTCCGCACCCGGCATTTCCCGCCTACCCAGAACCCTTCGGGCCGGGGTCTCGCAAATCAGCCCACAGTAATCCCAGACCTTTTGCCAGAACGTCTCCAGCTCATCAATCGACCACTGGTGCAGGGCGTGGTAGTCCGTAAACGGACCAAAGCCCTGCTGTTCCAGCCAGTTCTGAAACTGTCCCAACCGGGAGTTTTTCAGCGTGTCCTGAGAGGGAGACCAGACCACAGGTGACTGTTCTGCATTACTCATCCGTGTCTCCTGTTGCTTACTGCATGTGCCAGCCGTGACTGACGACAATGGATTGGCCCGTGAGAGCAGCCGACGGAAATGCCGCAAGATGCACGGCGACCTCGGCAACGTCTTCCAGACTGGTGAACTTGCCATCGACGGTGCTTTTCAACATGACTTTGCTGATCACGTCTTCTTCAGACATTCCCAGCTCTTTGGCTTGTTCCGGAATTTGCTTGTCCACCAGCGGCGTTCGCACAAAGCCCGGACAAATAATATTGCTGCGAACGCCATATTCAGCACCCTCTTTTGCCACCGACCGGCACAGGCCCAGCATGCCGTGCTTGGCCGCCACATAAGGTGCTTTCAGCGGTGAAGCCTCGTGAGAATGCACAGACCCCATGTACAACATGGTGCCACCGCCGCTCGCGTACATCTGTCTGAGAGCAGCACGGGTTACCAGAAAGGCGCCGTCCAGGTGGACGCTCATAACCTTGCGCCAGTCGTCAAAAGCCAGCTTGTGGACAGGATCAATATGCTGGATACCCGCATTGGCAAGGGCAATATCAAGCCCGCCCCATTTTTCCACAATGGCAGTAACACCCTGGTCGACGGCGTTCTCGTCGGTAACGTCCATCGCCAGTGCCATAGCGGTGCCGCCCGCCTTTTCGATGGCATCAACTGCTTCCCGGGCGCTCTCAAGGGTGAGATCTGCGACCGCAACCCTGGCACCCTCCCGCCCAAAGTGTTCAGCGATGGCACGGCCGATTCCTCGGCCCGCACCTGTTATCAGGGCAATTTGGTTTTCCAGACGCATCATTGGTCTCTCCTTAGTCGTAAGCCACGCCGGGCAGCCAGGTTGCGATCTCAGGCACAAGGAATACGATGGCCAGGGCAATCAGCTGGATGATGATGAAGGGTATGACACCGCGGTAGATGTCCATTACATCAATTTCCGGCGGCGCCACGCCCTTGATATAGAACAGCGCAAAGCCGACCGGCGGCGTCAGAAAAGAGGTCTGCAGACACATTGCAAAAAGAATGGTGAACCACACCAGGTCGAAACCCAGCGTTTGAACCACCGGCGCCACCAACGGCAGGATGATCAGGGTAATTTCAACCCAGTCGAGGAAAAAGCCCAGCAGGAACACTGCAAACAGAATGGTCAACACCACGCCGTAGGGCCCAAAAGGCAACCCCAATAGCGCGTCTTCGATCACCTGGTCGCCGCCCAGACCCCGCAGCACCACAGAGAATGCAGTGGCGCCGAGGAAAATGGCGAAAATGAAAGCGGCCGTACGGGTGGTCTGCTGCATTGAAGAGTTGAGAACTTTCAGGTTCAATCGGCCAGCCATAACGGCCAGCAGCAGGGCGCCCAGCGCGCCGACACCGGATGCCTCGGTGGGCGTGGCTATGCCGGCAAAAATCGAGCCCAGTACACCCAAAATCAGCGCGGCGGTGGGCACCACGGCTTTTGCCACTTCCCAGGCAATCGCCCAGGTCACTTTCACCGTGCCCTCTGGCACCGGCGCTATGTGTGGCTGCAGCATGGGACGGATGATGGCGTACGCCACGTACATGGCACCCAGCATCAGACCGGGAAAGAACGCCCCCATGAACAGATCGCCCACGGACGCTTCAGGAACCGCCAGCCGGTCAGCCATCAGAACCAGCATGATGGACGGAGGAATCAGAATACCCAGGGTGCCGGTGGCACAGGCCGTGCCCACAGCGAACCCTTTATCGTATTTGTTCTCCATCATCACCGGCAGGGACAGCATGCCCAGCAAGACAACGGACGCACCGATGATGCCGGTGGTCGCGGCCAGCAAGACGCCGATGACAATCACCGTGACCGCATAGCCGCCACGCACCGCACCAAACAGTTTTACCATACTGTTCATCAGCCGCTCGGCCACACCAGACTGATCCAGCATGATGCCCATAAAGATGAACATGGGCAGGGCCACAAGGGTTTCGCTGTTGACCACGCTCCATATTCGCTCGGGCACGAGCCCCATTGAGGAGGGATAATCAAACCATAGATTGGCGCCAAAATTTTCAACGGCGATAACGCCGATGACCGTCCAGATCACCGCGGTGCCACCCAGCACCCACGCTACCGGATACCCGGTCATCAGCAAGGCCCCGAACGTCAGGAACATGCCGATCACAAAAAGGGTTTCAAGCTCCATCAGGACGCATCCTCTTTGTTGTTACTGCCGGAGTCGATCCGGATGGGCTTCGGGAAGCCGAAAAGCAGAGCCGTTACTTTCAGCAGACGGGAAAGGGCGGCCAGAATAAGAAGCACGAAAGACAGTGCCAGAATACTTTTAAGAGCCCAGCGGTAGGGAAGGCCGGCGGGGGCCTGGCTGGTCTCACCCTGTTGCCAGGAACTGAAGGCGTAGGGAATCATTTCGTAAACCGCCAGCCCGAGAAACGGAAGCAGCAGGAACAGCAGACCAAACAGTTCAATCCAGGCCTGACCCCTAAGCGATAGACGCTCATGAATGACGTCCACCCTGACATGATCATCCGTCACCAGCGTGTAGCCCAAACCCAGTAGCCAGCCTGCACCGGCCAGATGCCACTGGACCTCTTCCAGGGTCACCGACCCCGCATCAAAGACATAGCGACCCACGACGGCATAGATGATAACGCCGGTAACCACGATCCAGAGCCAGGAGGCACTTTTACCAATTGCAGAAATCACACGGTCCACAAGCTGGCTGAGCCGGGTCGTGGGAAACTCCGTGTGATGGTGGATGAATTGACCGGCGTCCGACGCCGGTGACCGCACGCCCGGCGGTGAGTCTTTATCAGACACTGCCATACAACATTTCCTCGTTCAGAAAGCCTGCCGTGAAACGAAGATGGCCCCGCAGGGCCATCCAGACTTGATCAAAAAGCACCGGAGTTTCCTCCGGTGCTCAGGGTCAGCCCCGAACCTTAAAGGTCCGACGGAACATAGGCACGGCTGTCCCAGACCTTGTAGGATTCCAGGAACTCGTTCTGGCTTTCATAGACGCGCTTGAAGTCGGCATCCTTGGACGCTTCCTCGGCAAGCACCTCATTGGTCACTTCCTGCAGCTGTTTAAGAACGTCGCGTGGAATCTGGTCGGCCTGAACGCCCTTGTCCTGGAACTCGGCCAGAACCTTGCCGTTCTTGTACTCGCCCTCGGCCAGACCACGAGTGGTCGCCGCGGTGCAGGAAGCCTCAACCAGCGCCTTCTGCGCAGCCGTGGTTTTATTCCACTGATCGCGATTGATCAGCATGTACTGGGCCGTGAACTGTTGATGCCAGCCAGGGAACAGGTTGTACTTGACTACCTGATCGAAGCCCAGGATCTGGTCAATAGCGGGCATGGAAAATTCGGTGGCGTCTATGGTGCCTTTCTCCAATGCCTGGTAGAGCTCGCCACCGGGCATCATGGTGACTGACGCCCCGAGTTTTTCCAGAACCTTGCCGCCGAGTCCGGCGAAACGAATTTTCAGGCCCTTGTAATCTTCCAGAGTTTCAATCGGTTCGGCGTACCAACCCGCAGTCTCAGGCCCAATAATGCCGCACAGCTGGGCGTGCACATCAAAGCCCTTGTTAGCATAAACTTCCTGCAGCATTTCATGACCGCCACCGTAGTAATACCAGGCAGTGTAGGCCCAGGGCTTCATGCCGAAAGGCACCGCCGCGAACAGCGGGATCGCAGGTACTTTGCCCTGGTCGTAACCGATCCAGGTGTAACCGGCTTCGACTTTGCCGTCGGAAACGGACTGCAAAATATCAAATGGAGGTACCAGTTTGCCGGGCTCATAGACGCGAACCTGAATGCTGCCATCGGAAGCCGTGGTCAGGTTTTCAGCAACCCACGCGGCAGGCGAACCGAGGCCGGGAAGATTGGTAGCAAAGGCGACCGGCATTTTCCATCGCAGATCCTCTGCGAATGCGGTCCCCGTGGTCAGTGCAATAGCACCGGCGATGCCGGTAAGGGCCTTGAAGAGTTTCATTGGAGAGTCTCCTAACGTTGTTATTGTAAGTGCAGCGTTATTTTCGCTGTGTTTTGATCGCTTCATCCGAAGCCTATGCAGCACCCATGCCAGCCTTTTATTATTGTTTAGTTTCAATAGGATACGTATTTTAACCTATTCTTGGTTCGGGATGAATTGTCCGGATTTCAGTACAAACTTAGACTCTGGTCTAAGATTAATGTCCGGTTTTTCGGACAAATGTCCGGATTTCAGGACATTTTAGCCAGTTTTTCGTAGAGTACAGAACGTGAGATGCCCAGCAGCTTCGCTGCCCGCGTACGGTTTCCACGGCTGGCCACAAGGGCTTCTTCAATGGCTTGCGACTCAGCATCCGCCAGGGTTTTAGCCAGCGGACGCACAGGCTGGATCGAAGAGGGAGCGCCCGAACGGGACTGCTGACGGGGCAACACCCGGAATATAGCGTCTGCATCCAGAACACCGCCCTCTTCACCCATGGTCATGGCCCGTTCCAACACGTTGCGCAGTTCCCGAATATTACCAGGCCAGTCGTAACTGCCCAGGGCAGACACTCCCGCATCGGTAATTTCCCCACGCGTCTCTTGCCCATGGCACACATCCTCCAGAATCGCCTCACAAAGCACGCCCAGGTCCGGCAGCCTTTCCCGGAGCGACGGAATCCCAATTTCCATTACATTCAGGCGGTAATACAGGTCAGACCGAAAGTCGCCATTGGCAATCATGGCTTCCAGGTTTCGGCTGGTAGCTGCGATCACTCTGACATCCACCGCCGCTACCGAATTAGATCCGAGGGGTTCAATCTCGCCCTCCTGCAGGGCCCGGAGCAGTTTTGCCTGCAACGCCAACGGCATATCTCCAACTTCGTCCAGGAACAATGTGCCGCCATTGGCCAACTGAAACTTACCGTCACGGGTGCGCTTGTCAGCGCCGGTGTATGCCCCGGGAGCGACACCAAAGAATTCGGCTTCCAGCAGGTTTTCAGGAATTGCCGCAACGTTAACTCCCACAAAAGGATGGTTTGCACGGCCCGACATTGCGTGGATGGCCTGGGCGAGAACTTCCTTACCGGTGCCGGTTTCGCCAAGAATCAATACCGGCATATCCCGGCCCGCAGCCAAACGAGCGCGGCGCTTGGCCTCTAGCGCCACCGGGCTTGCTCCCACGAAATCCACCAGGCTATATCGTGTTCCCCGGGACTGCTTGGCCAGGGCACGACGGGCTGCCGCCAGATCCTGGTGTAGGCGACGGAACTTGCTTACCAGCGGTGTCAGTGGCTCCAGGTCGTCGTAGAGCACAAAAGCGACAGCGCCAACCACGAGACCGGCTTCGTCAAAAAATGGCAGTCGGGTGACCACCAGCTGCTGGGAATCGTGCTCCATGATGTCCAGCAACAGCGGGCGACCGGTTTCAACCACCTCTGGCATGCGGGTCTGAGGAATGATCTGACGGACGGGCTTGCCAATGACCGACGCTGGCTCCTCGACCCCCAGCAGGGTCGCGTAGCTGGCGTTGATCCAAGTGATGCGGGTGTCGACATCCACCACGATGGCGCCCGCGCTCGCCTGTTCGAACATGGGAAACAACGCGGAGATCAGATCACGCGTCAGGCGGCTCTTGTTGTCGGTGCTGAAAGGCTGGGTCATGTCAAACCTGTGTAGCTATCAGAAAGAGACGGAAGTCAAAACCTAACAAACGGCGCCAGAGAAAAGACCAGAATCACCGCAATAGCCACACAGGCGGCCAGGGTAGTCACCGGCTTGTGTCGCAGCCGCCACCAGAGCCCACCGGTGCGGCCAGCGGCCAGATCCTCTTCATAACGTGCCCGCTGTTCCCCAAGCCGCTGATTCTGATAATGCTCAAGCAGGGTCTTTGCGCGCGCAGCTTCCGTGTCGTCGTGCACCCAAAAACCACCCATACTGATGCCCCAGCGGCTTGGCGGGGTCTCGTAAAAGGGGATTTCGTGCTCTTCAAACAGGACTCGAATGTCATCCACTTCGTCATCGGGCACGTGTCGCAGGTTCATCAGGTGGTGTGGCATGGTAGGTCTGTTGTTTGAATGTAATATACCCTTATCCTAGCACCTTATTCTTGCGTCTTGTCCGTTGCCAACCGGGACCGGCCGCACAGGACGTTGAACCAGGAATGCCTATGGCAGACAGCAGATTACGGAGATTACTGGCATTTGATCGCCAATTCAGACGCGATCAGGCCCAGTCTCCGGTTTTCCTCCACCGTCGGGACCGACGCTTTGCGCTGGATTGCCAGGACGGGCACGAATCGCCCACGGTGGATCGCTGGCTGAGCCATCTTCAGCGTATCGGGCAACCAGGCCGGGACGCCGGTACCGTCCAAACGGAGGATGAGCTTCTCGGAAGGTGGCGCGGGCTTTTGTCGGGTTTTGCGTTGGCCGGTGTCATAATCGGCGTCATTGCCATGGCCGGGCTGCTTTTCTTCGAAGGCGGCCAGCGCATCAATCTGACCTTGCTGCTGGCTTTTGCCGCGCTGCAAAGCCTGCTGGCGATCGTCACAATGGTGCAGTCCGCCGCCAACTGGCAGCCCTGGCATCCGGTGCTTAAGCGGTTTGGACTGAGCCGCAGAGAATCTCCGCTAAAACCGCTGATGCCTGCCATGATGGCCCGGATTGCCCATACCGCCGGTGTCTGCTTTGGCCTGGCGGGTATTGCCACGCTTCTGGTGCTGGTGGCGATACAGGATCTGGCTTTCGGCTGGAGTACCACCCTGAGCGCCAGCGCCGAAAGCTATCACCGGTTGCTTGGTGCCATTGCATGGCCCTGGCAAACACTCTGGCCGGCGGCCGTGCCGGAACTGGCGCTGGTAGAGTCCACTCGCTTCTTCCGCGCGAGCGTAGATTCCGGCACAACGAACCCTCAACTGTGGGGTCAATGGTGGCCGTTTGTGGTAATGGTCTGGCTTTTTTATGTCGTAATGCCCCGGCTGGCTGGCCTGATACTGGCCCAGATACAGATCCAGATTCGCGCCAGAAAAGCGCTGGCGAGGCATCCGGGTATGGTAGCTCTGGATTACCGGCTGGAAACCCCGACCGTAGACACGGGAAACCAGCACAACGAAGCCGAGGACAGCCCTGATGAGCAGACCGCAGCACAGCTCCGCGCCCTGCCGGACAGCCAGATTCTGATTTACTGGGCCGGCGCCGGCAATCCGGAACTTCCGGATAGCCTGACCACCGGGCACCTGCTGACCGAAACCGCTGGCGGCCAGAACTCGCTGACGGAAGACGAGCAGGCTATTCAGCGCTGCGCGGACCTTCTGGGAAAACAGAACAGGCCCGCCGTCATTCTGGTCACCCGTGCCTGGGAGCCACCGATCGCGGAACTGGAGGACTTTATCGAACTTGCCCGACACCACTGGCCCCGGAAAACCCAAATCGCATTGCTGCCCTATGTCAGCGACATCACCGAAGTCAAAATTCCGCGCCATCTTGGCCAGTGGTTGCGGTTCGTGGAAAGGCTGGATGACAAACGAATCTGGGTCAGTCAGCCCAATCTTCGCTCACCGGAATCCGCCGCTCACAAAGAGCAGCCGGAGGGCTTTAGCTAATGGCAGATGCACCGGTATTCGCCGTCGTCGGGCACCCGAACAAGGGCAAATCCAGCGTTGTGGCGACCCTGTCCCAGAACGACGCCATTGCGATTGCCCTGGAGCCCGGCACCACGCGAAAACGTCAGAGCTATCCGCTGTCCGTTGACGGTCAGGTGATGTACACCCTGGTGGATACCCCCGGCTTTCAACGACCACGCCGGGTTCTGGAATGGCTGGAAGCCCACAGCGTTGCCGTATCCGACCGGGCTGAAACGGTGAAAGCCTTTATCAACCAGTTCCGGGACGACCCCCGTTTTGCGGATGAATGTGAGCTGCTGGCCCCGCTCACTGAGGGCGCGGGCGTTATCTATGTGGTGGATGGCTCCACCCCTTACAGCCCCCAGCACGAAGCCGAAATGACCATCCTGCGCTGGACCGGCCGCCCCAGCCTGGCACTGATCAACAGCATCGGCACCGATGATCACAGCGACACCTGGGAGCGTGCGCTGGGTCAGTTTTTCCAGGTTGTACGACGGTTCAATGCCGTCAGGGCCCCTTTTGAACAACACCTGAGCCTACTCAAAACCTTCGGCCAGCTTGAACCAGCCTGGGAGCGACCTTTGGACAACGCCACCCGGTTTCTGTCAGAGCAGCGCTACCAGCGGCGGCGGGAGGCCGCCTCCCTGATTGCCGCTACGCTGGAAGGCATGATGTCGTTCCGGGAAAAGCGGACGCTGACAGTGCAGCAGGCGACCGACCTATCCGATCAGGCCCTGGCGGACCAGCTTCGGGATCAGTGGTACAAAAATCAGAGAAAAAAAGAAGAGCACCTGCGGATCGCCATTGAACGGCTTTATCAGCACAACCGGATTCAGCGTCAGGAGGCGGAACTGGTCTGGCACAGCGAACACGATCTTTTCAGTGAACGCAGCCGGGCCGCCTGGGGCGTCGGCCGCCGGTATCTGACCACTGCCGGCTTTGGTGCCGGCGCCCTGAGCGGCCTCGGCATTGATGCAGCCACACTCGGTCACTCATTGGGCGCCGGCGCTCTTATTGGCGGAATCGTTGGCGCGGCGGGCAGTTATTTCTACGGCGACCGGCTATCCCTGCCGGTGCTTAACACCGGAATACTGAAAGACGGCCTTAAAACCGCCAGCTTCGGCCCTGTACAGGACAGCCAATTCGGCTATGTTGTATTAGGCAGGGCGGTAAACCACTGGTGGCATATCAGCCTGCGAAACCACGCCGGACGTGAATTGCTGGACCTTGCGCCAGCCAACGACCACTGGCTTGAATTTCTGGACAGACAGAGCCAGAAAATTATCCATCAGGTATTCGAACGCTACCGGAAAAAACGTTCTGTGGACGACAAAACCCGACAGAATTTTATCAGCGCAATCACGGCCGCCATGAACGCCTTCGACCAATGGCGCTTGAATCAGGCCTGACAGTGATGTTTATACTTGAAGGTAAGCCAATTTAAAAAAGGAAACTGTATGAAAATCGTACGAGTTCAGGACATTATCGGTACCGAACGCGAAGTAACCGGCCCGGGCTGGACCAGCCGTCGCATGCTCCTGAAAAAGGATGGCATGGGCTTTTCCTACCATGAGACCATTATCCCGGCCGGTGCCGAGCTGAATCTGTGGTACAAGCATCACCTGGAAGCCGTTTACTGCGTTGCCGGCAACGGCAGTATTCTGGACAAAGCCACGGGCGAAACTCACCAGATCAGCGATGGCACACTCTACGCGCTGGACAAGCACGATCAGCACACGCTGTTCGGCGGCACCGAGGATATGCGCCTGATCTGCACGTTCAACCCGCCCGTCACCGGCCGCGAAGTCCATGACGAAGACGGCGCTTACCTGCCGGACACTGGCGAGGACTGATCCTGACGTCGGTCACTGATACCGGCCATAACCACGCGAAACCGCCATCGGAGGCAAGCCTGCTTCCGGTGGCGGTTTTGCTTTGGCTGGCCGGGGTATATCTTCGCATCCCGATCCTGGTCGCACCGCCGCTGGCACCGTTTATCAGCGACGAGCTTGGCCTGTCACAAGCGCTGACCGGCGCACTCACCACTCTACCGATTCTGATGCTGGCTGTGGGCGCTATGCCCGGCTCGCTGGCCATCGCGCGCATTGGCCCCCGGAATACTCTCGCTCTGGCGATGGTCATTATGGTGATCGGCTCCGCCGGACGGGGTCTTTCGCCGGACACCCTGACACTGATGCTGGCCAGCGCAGTCATGGGTTTCGGCGTAGCGATGATGCAGCCGTCGCTGCCTGCTTTGTTACCCCGATGGCTGGAACCCAGGCAGCTGGCCATTGGCTCTGCCATCTATATGAACGGCATGCTGATGGGGGAGTTCATTGGCGCGGGCATCACCTTGCCCCTGCTGATGCCATTGATGGACAACAGCTGGCAGGCCACCCTGCTGGCCTGGTCACTGCCGGCCCTACTGGTTGCGGGTGCTCTTTTTCTGCCGAGACGAGACATGGCCCGGCCGGTGCGAAAACCGTCCTGGCTACCGGACTGGAAGAACCCTCTTACCCTGAGAATTGGTCTGCTGCTGGGCCTGTCAGGCTCACTGTTTTTCGGTCTCAACGCCTATATGGGCAGCCTGCTGGAGCAGCAGGGCAATTTTGATATGCTGGCGGATGCGCTGTTCTGGTACAACTTTGCCCAGGTGGCGGCATCACTGGTGATGCTGAAAATGGCAAAATACTGGGTCGGCCGACAATTTCCCATCATCATCGCCGCCAGTTGCAGCGTCACCGGCACCATTGGCACCCTACTGTTTACCGGCTGGTGGTCGATCGCCAGCGCAACGGTCATGAGCTTTACCGCCGGCATTCTGTTGATCCTGCTGGTGGCATTACCGCCCATGCTGGTGGAGTCAAAAGAAACAGGCAGACTGTCGGCCGGCAATTTTCTGGTGGGGTACACCCTGGCCTTCTCAATCCCGATGGTCGGCGGCCTGCTGGCCGACTGGGCCGGTGATGCCCGCTACGCCATCATCTTCATTATTGCCTACTGCCTGTTGACTCTCCCCCTGACCTTCACCCTCAACCTGAAACGACAAAAGGGCCAACCCGAAAGCTGACCCCAAACGGACCCCCCACTCACAACCTGAAGGCCGTGGGGTGGGGGTAAATTTTCCGCCAGAAATGGGTGTCTGAGCAAAGCGAGTTCCATTTCCAAGGAAAAGTTACCCCCACCCCGCGGCCAACTCACATTGTCAGATGTAGTAATCCTTCAAAGGAGGAAACCCATTGAACTCAATCGCACTGTAAGTCGTCGTATAGGCCCCGGTTGAAAGCCAGTACATCCGGTCGCCGATCGCCAGATTCAGCGGCAGCGGGTACTTATGGTTCTCATACATAATGTCCGCACTGTCGCAAGTCGGGCCTGCAATCACACAGTCTTCGCCCTCACCGGTTTTCTCGGTATAAATCGGAAACTTGATGGACTCATCCAGCGTTTCAATCAGACCGCCAAACTTACCCACATCGGTAAACACCCAGCGATGCAGTGCCGTGCGTGATTTACGGGAAATCAACACGACTTCACTGACCAGCACACCAGCGTTGGAAATCAGCGAGCGACCGGGCTCAATGATAATTTCCGGCAGAGTGTCACCAAAATCCTCTTTCAGGAAACGGGTGATTTCCTCGGCATAAGTGGTCAGATCGTTGGTCCGGGTGATGTAGTTAGCCGGAAAGCCGCCACCCATGTTGATCATTTTCAACTCGATGCCATCTTCCTGCTTCAGGCGCTCGAAAATAACCTTGACCTTACCCAGTGCCGCATCCCAGGCGCCGATGTCCCGCTGCTGTGACCCAACATGGAACGAAACACCATAAGGCACCAGGCCCAGATCACGGGCCAGGATCAACAGGTCCATAGCCATATCGGTCTGGCAACCGAATTTTCGGGACAGGGGCCAATCCGCCGTCAGGGTGCCTTCAGTGAGAATACGCACGTAAATTTTTGAGCCCGGAGCCGCCTTGGCGATGTTGCGCAGATCGGCTTCGGAGTCGGTGGCAAACATGCGCACGCCTTTCTCGTAAAACGTGCGGATATCGCGGGCCTTTTTGATGGTATTGCCGTAACTGATTCGCTCACCGGTAACGCCCAACGTCAGCACTTTTTCCAGTTCGTACACCGACGCAATATCAAAGCTGGCACCCTTGTCTCGTAGCATGGTCAGAATCTGGGGTGCAGGGTTGGCTTTCACAGCGTAATAAATGTTGGCGTAGGGAAAACCTTCCACCAGTTCGTGATACTGGCGTTCGACGGTGGCGGTATCGATGACAACAAACGGTGTCTCACGGGTGTCGGCAAACGCTTTGATACGGCTGAAGGTGTCCGCGCTGTAGTAGTCGGAAAGGATGACGTTGGCAGAATTGTTCATGAGCGAAGGTATCCCCTCCTTGAGGATTTTCGCGATCATCGGGCTTTTCCGGGAGCCCCGATATGCGCATATCTACCCATTATCTGACCGTGTCTTTCAGCGGTTTTTGTCAGTGGTGCCGGGCGCGAGACCGGGACGGGCTGACACATGCCCACTCAGGCTCTGATGACCCAGGGAAAACCGGCGCGGAAACCGCTAAGATACGACAAGATAAAAACAAAATCAGGAAAAGCGCTATGTACGCAGTGATCGGTGCCGGCCCCATGGGCCTTGCCTGCGCCCGCAATCTTCAGAAACAGGGCATTCCCTTTATCGGGTTTGAACTGCACAGCGATGTGGGTGGCCTGTGGGACATCGACAACCCCCACAGCACCATGTACCAGACTGCCCACCTGATTTCCTCCAAGCGGATGACCGAATTCGCCGAGTTCCCGATGAGGGATTCGGTGGCCCAGTACCCCAGCCACCAGGAACTGAAGCACTACTTCCAGAATTTCGTGGACCATTTCGGACTCCGCGAGCACTACGAATTCCGTACCCGGGTCGTGAATGTTGAACCCGCCGATGAAGACGCCACACAATGGACCGTCACTACCGAACGGGACGGGCAACAACAAACCCGGACCTTTGACGGCGTGATGATTGCCAACGGAACCCTCCATACCCCGAACAAGCCGCGCCTGCCGGGTGAATTCACCGGTGAATTGATGCACTCCGCCGACTACCGCCGCCCCGAGGTTTTTCAGGATAAGCGAGTGCTGATCATCGGCTGCGGCAATTCCGGTGCGGACATCGCCGTAGACGCCGTGCACCACGCCCGGTCCGTGGATATGAGCCTGCGCCGGGGCTACTATTTCCTGCCCAAATTCCTCAAGGGCAAACCCATTGATACCCTCGGCGGCAAACTCAAGCTGCCAAGACCGCTGAAACAGCGTCTGGACGCCTTGCTGATCCGAATGGTGATGGGCAAACCCTCCAACTATGGCCTGCCCGACCCGGACTATCGAATGTACGAATCCCATCCGGTCATCAATTCCCTGGTACTTCACCATCTGGGCCACGGCGACCTTCAGCCAAGACGCAGCATTGCCCGGGTTGAAGGCAAAACCGTTCATTTCAGCGATGGCGAAAGCGCGGACTATGACCTGATTCTGATGGCCACGGGCTACCTGCTGGACTATCCCTTTATCGACCGGACGCATCTTAACTGGCCCGAAGCCGAAGACGCCCCGCGCCTGTATCTGAATATGATGCACCCGAGCTATCACAACCTCTTCCTGATGGGGATGGTGGAAGCCACCGGTCTGGGCTGGGAAGGCCGCAACCAACAGGCGCGACTGGCGGCCATTTTTATTCGGGAACAACAGAACGCAACGCCGCAGGCTTTAAAGATGCAGGAGAAAAAGCAGGCACGCGCCGGGGAGCGTCTGGACGGCGGCTACCACTACATCAAGCTGGCCCGCATGGCCTACTATGTGAACAAGGATGCCTACCTGGACGCCCTGGCCGACGACATCGCCGACCTCGAATCGGCCCACAAGGGGTAATGCCGCATGCCGGTGCAGTTTGACCCCGCCAGCCTGGTGATTCTGAACGCCATTCTGGCTCTGATGATGTTCGGCGTGTCCCTCAACCTGAAACCTGAGGATTTCCGGCGGGTGCTCACCGTACCCCGGGCGCCCATCGCCGGCCTGTTTGCCCAGTTTCTGTTGTTACCGGCGGCCACTTGTCTGTTCACCGCGGTCTTCCGGGTAGACCCGCAGCTGGCCCTGGGCATGATCCTGGTGGCGTCCTGCCCCGGTGGCAGCTTTTCCAACATTATGACCTGGCTGGGCAAGGGCAGTGTCGCGGTATCGGTCAGCATGACGGCGGTTTCCAGCCTGGCCGCCACCGTAATGACGCCGCTGAATTTTGCCTTTTACGGCTGGCTGAACCCGCACACCCGGGCTTATCTGCAGGATATTTCCCTGCAACCCGAGAACCTGCTGATTCTGGTACTGCTGGTACTGGCGCTGCCACTGCTGCTGGGTATGACCACCGGCGGGCGTTTTCCAAAGCTGGCCGCACGAAGCGAAAAGCCGTTGCGAATTGCGTCCCTGCTGATCTTTCTCGCGTTCGTGGCCATCGCGTTTCTCAACAACTTCAATCTGTTTCTGGAAAAATTTCACACCTTTTTCTGGTTGGTGGTGGGCCATAATCTGCTCGCGCTGACGCTGGGTTATGGCATGGCAAGGCTGATGCGGCTGACCGTGCCGGATCAACGTGCCGTTACCATGGAAGTGGGCATCCAGAATTCCGGTCTGGGACTGGTGATCCTGTTCACTTTTTTCCCGGATGCCGGCGGCATGATGCTGATCACTGCTTTCTGGGGCGTCTGGCATCTGGTTTCCGGGCTGACCCTGTCCCAGATCTGGGCTCGCCAAGCCTTGCCCGAGCCCAGACCGGAACCCGGACCCGAACCCGAACCTGCGAAACCACGAAGCTGAACCCATGAATACAGACAAACGCATCCTCATTACCGGCGCCGCGGGCTATATCGGTCATCAGCTGGGCAACCGACTGGCGCAGGATTATTTCGTCATCGGTACCGACATCCAGAACCGTGGCGGTCTTGAATTCACACTGGAAGTACTGGATGTTCGCGATCCGAAACTGGTGCTGACACTGGCGGAACACCGCATCACTCACGTTATTCACCTTGCCTCTGTCCTACAGGCATCGCCGGACCGGGAGCGCGACCACGACATTGACGTGAACGGCACCCGAAACGTGATAGAGGCCTGTCTGGCCGCCAAAGTACAACACCTGACCGTAACCAGTTCAGGCGCCGCCTACGGCTATCACCCGGACAACCCGGAATGGATCGACGAAGACGACCCGCTGCGCGGGAACCCCGAGTTTGCCTATTCCGACCACAAGCGGCAGGTGGAAGAGCTGCTGGCCAGACACTGCAAAGAACATCCGGAACTGGCCCAGCTCATTTTCCGGCCCGGCACGGTGCTCGGCGCCGGGACCCGCAACCAGATCACCGGTCTGTTTCTGGCGCCCAGACTGCTCGCCATTCGCGGTAGCGATTCACCGTTCGTGTTCATCTGGGATCAGGACCTTCTCAACGCCATGGAGCAGGGCATCCGGGAAGACAAAACCGGTTGCTACAACATGGCGGGCGATGGCGCCCTGACCCTGCGCGACATTGCCGGAAAACTCGGCAAACCTCTGATCATCCTGCCTGCGATGCTGGTCAAGGCCGGCCTGCAGGTCGCCAAATGGATGGGGAAACCGATGGGGCCGGAGCAGGTCAACTTTTTACGCTATCGGCCGGTTCTGAGTAATCGCCGCCTGAAAGAGGACTTCGGCTACCCGTTGCAGAAAACCTCCGCCGAAACCCTGGATTTTTTCATCGAACACGCCCGGCAACAGGGAGATTTATGACGGTCACACTGATTACTGGTGCCGCCAGCGGCCTGGGCTGGGCCATGGCTCAATACTGGTTCAAGGCCGGACACAACCTGATGCTCGCGGACCTCAACACCCAGGCTCTGATCAAGCGCAGGGAAGAACTGGGCGACAACGCCCGGGTGCGTATCACCACCGTTGACGTTACCCACCGATCGGATCTGGAGCGCCTGATCCGGGAAACCGAGGAAGCCTTCGGACGCCTGGACCTGTTGGTTAACAACGCCGGTATCACCCACCGTTCTCCGGCGGCAAGCACTCACCCGGACGTGTTTCGCCAAGTCATGGCGGTTGATTTTCAGGCCCCGGTAGAACTGACCCAGCTGGCGCTGCCATTGCTGGACAAATCCCGGGGCCAAATTATTTGCATCGGGTCCATGGCCGGCTGGATGCCGGTGCCGGGGCGCGCCGGCTACTGCGCGGCGAAGAGCGCACTGTCGCAGTTCTTCGAGGTGTTGCGACTGGAACTGGAACCCAGAGGTATTCATCTGCTGATGGTGTATCCCAGTTTTCTGGATACCCCGATTGAACAGAACGCACTGGGGGCAGACGGCAATCGGGCCCGTCATGCCCGCTCCACGGTGGGTGGGCTGTCCAGTGCCGACGATATGGCCCGCCGCATCGATCAGTCCCTGAATCGCCGCAAACGCTGGCTGCTGCCGGAGCCGGTATCCCGGTTTGGCAGCCTGCTGTGGCGAATTGCCCCTGGCCTTTACTTGCGCGTCGTACGCCGGAAATTTGCCGGAGATCTGACCGGATGATCGATCCCTGGCTCTGGCTGGGCGCCGCCATCCTGTTGGCGTTCACCATCGAAGCGATCACCGGGTTCGGGTCCATCGTGATCGCGCTGTCCCTGGCTGCGCTCCTGTTACCCATCCCCGAAATACTGCCCGTTCTGGTGCCCCTGAGCGTTTTCATGAGCGGGTATCTGACCTGGAAGCACCATCGCCACATCGACTGGCATTTGCTGGGAACCCTGATTCTGCCGTTGATGCTGGCAGGCACGGTCACCGGCTACCTGCTGATGCCCTGGCTGGGAGCCGGCCGTCTTGAGGTGTTGTTCGGTGCGTTGATTGTGTGGTTTGCCGGCAAGGAACTCTGGCGTCTGATCAGTGGCCACGAGGCTAAACCCCATTCGCTGGCGGCCAGTCGTGGCGTCACCTTTGGCGCCGGCATCACCCACGGGCTCTTTGCGTCCGGCGGGCCTCTGCTGGTGTACGGGCTTGTCGGCATGCAGCTGAATAAAAGCCGAACCCGCGCTACCCTCGTGACCGTCTGGCTAACACTGAATCTGACGCTCACGGTGCTTTACCTTTTTGACGGGCGTCTGTACGCCAATGCCGACAAAATACTGTGGTACCTGCCGTTACTGGTGATTGGCGCGCTGGTGGGTGATTTTCTCCACCATCGGCTTAATGAGGCGTATTTTCGACGGGCAATTTACGGCGTGCTGCTGATCACCGGTGCCCTGCTGATTCTGAGGGCGGTATAACCGCCAGGGTCCCTGAACCGCATGGTCTCTTAGACGGCGACAGGCCAGAGTGGCGCAGGCCCGGTGGGTCCGTCAGGGTCTCGGGGTTCAGCATGATCACTCAGGTATTCCAGAATCGCCGTCCTCAGCTCATCGTTCTTGCCCAGCCCCTGATTCCCAAACAACCGGTTGAACTCGAGGACGTAGGGATAGCCCGCAACCAGGGCAATATCAAACCCCGCGTGGTCCACCTCAAGCTCCCGTGCCAATCGCAACGCCAGATCCGTCACGATCGGAGGTACCGGAGACCGATCGATTTGCCCACCCTTTGACACATTGTTGTAGAAACCCTGATCGGCCTGGGTACGCCAGTAGGCAGAGACCACTCGATTGCCAACGATCACCACTCTCGCGTCACGGTCAATCGGCAGATATTCTTGGACATAAAGCACGCTGGTCTTTTCACAATAACGGCGCCAATCTTCCCGATTTTCGATCAGCCATACCCCTTCACCCATACTGGCCTTTGGCAACTTGGCCACAAACGGCAACGCCAGGGCGTCCCACACTGCCTGTTGCTCGTGGGCGCCATTGGCCTCAATCAAAGTCCAGGGCGTGTGCTCTGGCGCCACCGCCTGGAAAGCACGGGTCATTTCGATTTTATCGTGGCCGATGCGGTAACTGGCAACGCTGGGAAACACCCGACACTTCAGGCCGTGAACCAGGGCATTCAGCTGCCAGTATTCCGGAAAAAGAACCCAGTCTGCCGTCTTAAGCAGTTCCTTGTGGGCCAGGAATTGCTCCGGCTTGAGAATGATGGTGTCCGGAAAGCCCAGGGTGCGGAATATATCGAAGGAAACCAGTTTCATATGGGTTGGGTGCGTGATTGAGGTGATCGCATTTTATACAGCTTTCTTGAGTGTGCAATACGTGTTTTTATTTCCCAGGGTTGCGTTTCTTCGTCCGCTGGCTCGCCTCTGCGGTTAAGGGGTCCTCCGGCCAGGGGTGCTTGGGGTAACGTCCGCGCATGTCCTTACGCACTTCCGGGTAGGCGTTCTGCCAGAAACTGGCAAGGTCTGCGGTCACCGCCAGCGGGCGTTGCGCCGGTGAAAGCAAATGAATAACCACCGGCACCCGGCCATCGGCAACGGTCGGGGTTCTGGTCCAGCCAAACAGAGCCTGAAGTTTGGCCGCCAGCACCGGCCCATTCTCAGCCGTATAATCCAGGGTAACCGTCTGGCCCGTGGGAATAATCAGACGTGTCGGGGCCAGCTCATCCAGCTTTCTCTGTTGCTGGTAATCCAGCAGGCTGGCAAGAGCCTGGCCGAGATTAAGCTGCTTGAGATCGCTCCAACGATTCATTCCAGCCAGGAATGGTCCAAGCCAGGTTTCCAGGTTTTGGCCCAGCGATCTGTCGTCGACATTCGGCCAGTCCGCGGGAAAGGTTTGGGCCAACAGACGAACCCGGGCGATCCACTGATCAGCGGCAGGCGTCCAGGGCAGACTTTTGAGGCCCTTCGTACGGACGGCGGTTAGCAGGCCCTGCTGTAACAGTGCCGGGGAGGGCGCCGGCAGGGCCGTTTCTTCCAGAACCAGTTGCCCCAGTTTCCGGACCCGGCGGGCGACCACGGTTCCGCGCCTGTCGTCCCAGACAGCCTCGTCTTGCTGATCAATGTGGGCGGCCAGATCCTGCTCCAATAGCGCAACGTCTACGGGTGCGGCCAGATAGATGGTTGCCTCTCTTGTCTTGCCATCCAGCTCCGCGGAAGCCAGCCACTGGTGCCGCGCTAAAGAATCGTCATCTCTCAGCACGGCGCCCCGACCGTTGCTGAGTTGGTACCGGGGGGCGTCACCGGGGCGCTTTAAGGCAATCCTGTCCGGATAAGCCATTGCAACCAGGCGTCCGACGGTTGTGTCGCCCGGCATTTCGTTGGGGCGCTTGAGCCCGTCGGCCAGGCGCGACACCGACTTGGCAATAGCTTTCAGTCTTGCTCCATCGAGCCTCCGTTGGTGGCGCCCTGAGCGCAGTATCCGGACTCGCTCCTGCAGGTCCGTCCCTGCCGACCGCGCGCCAATATCACGCTCCTCCAGCAAAGCGGCCAGTTCTGCTGCAAGATACCCCTGGTCAATTTTCTGTCCACAAACAATCATATGGGCCAGCCGTGGATGTACGCCCATAGCACCACAATCCTTCCCGTGATCCGTAATCACGCCTGAGTCATCCAATATGTCCAGCCACTGCAGCAAGTCCACGGCCTGCCGCCAGTGGGCGGCCGGAGGCGAATCAATCCAGTCCAGTTGTTCCGGTGAGTGGGCGCCCCATTGCGCCAGTTCCAGAACCAGCGGTGCCAGGTCTGCGTTCTGTATTTCCGGTGGGGTGAATTCAGCCAGGCTGAACTGGGCCGACTCGCTCCAAAGCCGGTAACAGACACCGGGCTCGACCCGGCCGGCACGCCCCTTACGTTGCTCGGCAGACGCCTTCGACACCCAGCCGGTGATCAGGCGAGTCATCCCGCTGTTCGCATCGAACACCGAGCGGCGCTGTTGGCCGCTATCGATGACGACGCGTATGCCCTCTATCGTCAGGCTGGATTCGGCAATAGCCGTAGCCAGAACGATTTTGCGGAAGCCCGCAGGTGCCGGCGCAATCGCCCGGTCCTGCTCGTCGTTCCGGAGGTTGCCGTACAGTGGAGCCACAATGACATCGCTGCTTGTCTGACCTTCAAGCTGTCCCTGAACCCGCCGGATTTCACCGGTGCCCGGCAGAAATACCAGCAGGGACCCGGTCTGTTGTAACAGCGCCTCACGGACCACTGACACAACCTGATCCACAACCCGGCCATTGCGTGGCAGCGGTCGGTAGTGCAGATCCACTGGAAAGGCCCGGCCTTCACTGGTCAGTACCGGCACGTCACCCAGCAGGCGTGCAATAGGGGCGGTATCCAGGGTCGCCGACATCACGATGATCCGCAGATCCTCCCGCAAGGCCTGCTTCGACTCACGCACTAGGGCCAGGCCCAGGTCTGCCTGCAATGAGCGCTCATGGAATTCGTCGAAGATCACCGCGCAGTAAGCATCCAATGCAGGATCACTCTGAATCAACCGGGTAAGAATGCCCTCAGTCACCACCTCGATGACAGTCGCTGCAGTCACCTGTGTATCCAGCCGTGTTCGATAGCCGACCGTCTGGCCGGGTTTTTCGCCCAGCTGCCCTGCGATGTACCTGGCAGCCGTTCGGGCGGCCAGCCTGCGCGGTTCCAGCATCAGAATTCGACGGCCCTGTCGCCAGGGTACGTTAAGCAGTGCCAGGGGCACTTTGGTGGTTTTTCCCGCTCCTGGTGGCGCCTGCAACAAAAGGGTTGTCCCGGAGTCGAGGGCTTGTAGAAGGTCCGGGATTATTTGGTCAATCGGGAGCACGGGGTTTGCTTTATTATTGGAAGCCATCATTCAGCCGAGGGTACGAAAAACAGGAAAACCACGCCGAAGGCCAGCGCGGCAACCCCAATGCCGAACGCTGATGTCAGGGTACCGCCGGTTTCCAGCCATTGCTTGGTAAGCCAGGGACCGGCCATCTGGGTGAATCCGTACACCGCGATCATTGCTGCAGACAATCTCGGCCCCTGATGAGGATGCTGGGCACGCCCGATGCGCTGGGTGAGCATCACAGTTCCAACGAAGGTACTGCCAACGAGCATGGCGCAGAGCGTCAAGCCGGCAGGGCCTGGCAGGACGATGGCCGCCAACACCCCCACAAGTTGAATAATAAAATTGAGCCTCAATGCAGGCAAATCGCCCAGTTTTGCGCCAAGTCGGTTCCACAGGGCCGGCGAAACAATAGTGAACATCGCAGCCACAAACCAGGCGCCGTCCTGTAGCCAGTGATCTCCGGTTAGCTGATCCTTGGCGAGGAGCGGCAGAAACGTCATGGGCAGGATGTAGCCCAGCCCGGCCCCAGCATAAGCAAGAAACAGGGGTACACTGGCCCGGTCAAACAGTGGGGTAGTTGCCGGTGGTCCCGCCGCTTTTGCCAAGCCGTCGCTTTGGGCTGGAACCTCAAGCCTCAGCAGTCGCGCGCATCCCCACCAGGCCATGGGCACAGAAAGAATCAATGCTGACCACCAACGCTCGCGGCCTTCAAGCCAGTCGGCGCTGAAGCTTACCAGACCGCTGGATAGCAGCAGGCCCAGACCCACGCCGATATAGATGTGACCGCTGAGAGACAAGCGGTTACGTCTGGCCAGCCACTCTAGAATGAGGGCTGGCGCCTGGACAAAAACGATGCCGTTCCCAATTCCGTTCAACAGGCGTGCACCCGACATGACGGCCGGATAATCGGTCTGGGTCATAACCAGCGTAGTCATTAGATGGACAGCTAGTGCCGATGGCAACAGGATCCGAATGTGGCTGATTCTGTGCCACCGGATAGCCATCAAGGCACCCAGCAGGTAGCCGAGGTAGTTCCAGGTTGCTATTGCCGCTCCCTGCTCGGTGGCAATCTGGCCATCGTTGATCAGATAAGGCAGCAGCGGAGTGTAGATAAACCGGCCGAGGCCATGGGTAGCGATAAGCAGAATGGCGCCGGCGGCCAGTACGGCAAACAATTCCCGGGGCGGGGTGCTGGGTTCACGGGTGTCTGACATCACAGGGGCCTTGGCTGGTCAGGAACGGGAAGCCCGTGGATGATTCTCTCTGGCCCATTCATAAATCTGCCGGAAGGCACTGGCTATGTCCTTTGGCTTATGGGGAGGCTGGAAAATGGCTGCCATCTCGCCGTCGGGATTGATCAGTGTGAAGTGGCCGCTATGCTCCACCAGCAGGTCGCTTTCGACCTCACGTTGGAAAAACACCGCGCCAAGACTCTTGGCCAGATTCCGAAGCACCGGCAGCTCCCCGGTGGCACCGTGGAAATTGTCGCCAAAAAAGCCCACGTAATCGCGGAGTTTTTCCGGGGTATCGTGCTCAGGGTCGGCGGTAATCAACAGGTACTCGGGTTGGGGCAGATCGGCGGACAACAGGCTGTCTGTTTTCCGCAAGCTGGCCATGGAAGCGGGGCAGATGTCCGGACAGTTGGTATAGCCCACGAAGGCGAAGGTCCAGTGGCCTTTCAGGTCTTCGGGCGTAAAAGCGGCGCCCTGCTCATCCTGTAAAAGGAAATCGGCCAGCGGCCGGGGCTGATCGTAGACATAGGCATTGATTGAGCTCAGCTGCGGCGCCGGCGTGGGTTCTTCCGGTTCGACCGGAAACAGCTGGCGTCCGATGGTCAGCCCGAACAACAGGATGATCAACAGGAAAAGGGCAGCCAGCGTAAGGCCGAGGGAACGGCTCATGACGTCTCCGTAATTCATTTTGACGGTTCAATGAGGCGGCTGGGTTAGATCACCCGACCAGCGTCATCAGAAAAAGACAAAGTGATCCACAAGCAGGAGGACAAACAGCACCATCAGGTAAGTGATCGAGTATTTAAACGTCTTCAAAGCTACCCGTCGATCATCGCCACGCAACAGGCGCACAGCGTACTGTAGAAATCGGAAGCCCAGCGCCAGGGCGCCTACCAGATAGATAACGCCCGACATGCCAGTGACAAACGGCAGCAGGCTTACCGCCAGAAGAATAAGCGTGTATAGAAGAATGTGCAGTTCGGTGTACCGGTTGCCATGGGTGACCGGCAACATCGGAATACCTGCTTTGGCGTATTCCTCTTTGCGGTGGATGGCCAGGGCCCAGAAATGCGGGGGAGTCCACGCAAAGATGATCAGCACCAGCAGCAGGGCGTGGCCGTCAATCTGGCCGGTGACTGCCGTCCATCCCAGAAGCGGCGGCATAGCGCCGGCGAGGCCGCCAATCACGATATTCTGAGGGGTCATTCGTTTGAGAAACAGCGTGTATACGCCGGCGTACCCCACCAGCGATGCCAGAGTCAGCCAAGCCGTCAGGGCATTGACCCGCCACACCAGAATCACCATGCCTGCGATGGCCAGTACGGTTGCAAACAGCATCGCATCGCGCGCCGCAATCTTGCCGGTCGCCACTGGCCGCTTGCGGGTACGCGCCATGATCGTGTCGATCTTCTGATCGACCACGTGGTTTACAACGGCTGCGGCACCCGCCAGCAACGCGATACCGAGATTGCCGTAAATCAGTACTTCCCAGCCGGGCACGCCTGGCGTTGCCAGCAGCATGCCAATCAATGAAGTGAGGATCATCATGGCAACGACAGTAGGCTTGGTCAGTTCCAGAAAATCCAGCCAGTTTATGGCTTCTAACTTTGCCGATTCCTCGGAAGCCTGTGCGGGCAGCCTTTCAACGTGCTCGCTCATGCGGTCACCTCTTGATCATTCATTGTAACGCGTCGCGTTACCGAGCCTGACAGGCTAACCGGTACGCGATAAAGACGCCACATCAAGTTAATGATCGTCAGCAGAAGGCCTGCTCCCATCGCGTTATGCGCTATCGCAACAGACAGTGGAATATGGAAAATGACATTGGCCAGACCTAACAGGATCTGCAACGTCAGAACGGTGGCAACAAGCCCGACATGGCAGGCAAGAGGAGCACCCCTTACTCGCCGCCAGACCAGGGCGAGGAAAACGGCAAAATAGGCAAGGACCACAACGGCGCCGATCCGGTGACCAACATGAATGGCAACGCGACCGTCAGCGGTCAGCTGCCCTCCCAGGTAATTCGGGCCGACTTGCTGGGTAACGTCAAAACCGTGCTGGAAGTCCATGTCAGCCGGCCACCACTCTCCCTGACAGGTTGGCAGGTCGGTACAGGCCACGGCAGCGTAATTAGCGGCCGTCCAGGCGCCGAGAGCAATTTGCATAATAACCAAAACAAGACCGCCATAAAGCCATGGCCGGAAGCCCTTCAGGGCGACAGCATCAGGATGGGATGCCGCCCCGGCTCCCTCAATCTCCCGGCCGCGGGCCATTCGTCGCAGACGCAGGGTCAGCAGAGTTAACAGACTGATGGTGGTAAATCCGCCCAGCAGGTGCATCGCAACAACCTGAGGCCAGAGCTTGAGCGTCACGGTCCACATGCCGAACGCACCCTGAAGAATGATGAATGCCGCGATAAACAATGGCAATTTAACCGGCAAACCTTCCCGGCGATGACGGACAGCGTACCCGGCAAGACCAAACACGACCAGCCCCAGCATGCCAGCGGCATAGCGGTGGATCATCTCCGGCCAGCCCTTTTCTACATCAACCGGTGTCTCTGGAAAACGGGCGTTGGCGATGGCCATGCGGGCTTCATCCTGGGGAACGGTAAGAAACCCATAGCAACCCGGCCAATCCGGGCAGCCAAGACCGGCATGCACCAGGCGAGTCCACGCACCCAACATGATCACGATCACCGCCAGGAAACAGGCGAACAGTGACAACTTGGCCAAGAGGCCCATACGGTTTGAGGAGATTGACTGGGTAAGGTTCAAAACAAAGTCTCCGGGCCCACGGCTAACCGATTTGTGAGAGTTTTAAAAGATGCTTAAGGTCACCCAGCATCTCCTTGCCGGTGTGTTCGCTGCCATAATGCATGATGATATTGCCAAACGGATCGATAACCAGAATGCGCGGCTCCCGCTCAGGATCGACATCCCCTGGCCAGGAAGGTTCACTCTCAGCTGGTAGACTGAGCTTTTCCATCAAGGAGTATTCGTCTGACCAGCGTTGGTCTAGGTCATCACTTATGCCGCCGAGCCACGCCGATCGGTTGATCCGGCTGGCGTTTTTGCCCATGGCAATATTGACCTGTCGGGTCCGGTAAAGCAGGTCCTCGCAGACAGCGCCACAGTCCTTGGCAACCACCACCATCATCCACTCTGGCTCTTCGAGCTCCGGGCCGAAGCGATCGGCCAGCGGGGAACCATCCGCGCCCCGTAACTGCAATTCTGCAATTGACACTGGTGGTTGGACCAGAGTTCCATTATTACTGTAACCGTCGGGATTCATCCAGCCGGTGTAGTACATCACAGTGGCGACAATCATCGGACCGAAACCGATAGCAAACAGTAGCAATGCCATCCTGCGGCCGCGCTTCACCCGCTCCGGCGAGAAGGCGTCTTGGTCGTTTTCGCTGCTTTTATGCTCAGCCGTTGTCATCGTTATTTCCCGTTTTTGCGGTAGCTCGCAACCACCGTCGATATAATCAGTACCAGAGCCAGTGCAAACCACTGCACCGCATAACCATAGTGCGTCTGGGTACCCATATAGTCAGGCGACCAGTCGGCGCGGTAAGCGCCGGGTTGATCGGGATCGGCCAGTCGCATTACCAGCGATGGCGCGTCGACACCCAACGCAGCTACATCAGACCGGGTCAATGCCTGAACCCGCCTTGGCCACTGTGTGAGATCCGTTGCTGTTTCCATTAGCACCGGCGGTTCCGGATAATCACTCAACCGACCGATCAGCGTTACCACATTCGGTGGTGTACTGATTTCAGGCAGTTCATCCCGTCTCCGGGGCGCTTGTATCCAGCCTCGATTCACTACCAGAGCATCGCCCTGTTGGGGCTCAAACAGCGCCAGCACCTCATAGCCGGGAGCGCCGTCCCGAGTACGATTATCCAGTAACCAGATCGATTCCCGGTAACGCCCGGTGGTGGTGACTGGCTGGCCCGGCTGAAGCCCGGATCCTGAATATGTTTCCCAATCCAGCGTGTTGCCCGGATCTTCCCATTGGGCCAACTGTTCAGTCTTTTCTTCAGCACGCTCTAGTTGCCAGAACCCCAGCGACACCAACAACGGCAAAAATAAGCCGGTGAACAGCATCAGTCGCCAGTCAAAGTGCCAGTGTCGCCCTGAACCAGAGACCCGATCAGACATGGTCTGTTATAGTGGCGTCTAAACCCACGTTTTGCATCACAGGATTGATCATGCTGAAGATTCTCATCGTTATACTCATGCTGGCTATTCTGGTGAGCCTGTTCAGCGGATTATTCTTCCTGATACGAGATGGCGGGAAAACCAACAGGGTTCTCAATTCCCTTGCACTGCGGGTCGCCCTGAGCGTCGCGCTGCTGGCGGTTATTCTACTGTCTCTGTGGCAAGGGGGCCTGACGCTTAATCCGACCCCCTGACGCCAACCTTACATTACGTATACGAACACAAAGAGACCCAGCCAGACCACGTCGACAAAGTGCCAGTACCAGGCCGCCGCTTCGAAACCAAAGTGGTTGTCTGCGGAGAAATGCCCCTTCTGTATCCGGATCAGCATGATAACCAGCATCAGCGTACCCAGAATTACGTGCGCACCGTGGAAGCCCGTCAACATAAAAAACGTGCTGCCATAGATGCCGGACTCTAGCGTCAGGTTCAGGTCCCTATAGGCATGAACGTATTCATAACCCTGAACACATACAAATACCAGGGCCAAAGCGATTGTGGCACCAAGCCAGGTCTTGGCCTTCTGGCGATGATTTTCCTTCAAAGCGTGGTGGCCGATGGTGAGCGTAAACGAAGACGTCACCAAAAGAATCGTGTTGATCAGTGGCAGCCCCCAGGGACCGATTGTACCCGCCGGTGCCGGGTAGGCTTGCGGATCGGGTGTATTCAATAGCGGCCAGGTTGCCTGAAATCCTTCCCAGAGCATGTTGGCGCTGCCTTTATCGCCCTCGCCGCCCAACCAGGGAATCGAAAACACCCGAGCGTAAAACAAAGCACCGAAAAACGCGGCGAAGAACATGATTTCTGAAAAGATAAACCAGCTCATGCCCCAGCGGAATGACCGATCCATTTGAGCGTTGTAAAGGCCTGACCGGCTTTCCTTGATAACGTTGCCAAACCATCCGGACAACATATAAACCATGATGGCCGAACCAATCGAAAAGGTGATCCAGGCACCGGTCGTTCCCGTGCCCTGATTACCGTTCACCATGATGGACGCAAGCCCATACATCATTACGCCCAGGCCGACAGTGCCCACAATCGGCCATATACTTTGTTCCGGCACATAATAGGTCTGGTTTTCCGCCATGTCAGTCTCCGATGGCTTATTCGTTACAGGTTGTTTTTGTTAACACGGGCAACGCCCGTGCTCAATTTATTTTACTTCCGGCGGTGTCGAGAAGGTGTGGTAAGGCGCCGGTGAAGGCACTGTCCACTCCAGACCTTCTGCCCCATCCCATGGCTTAGCCGGCGCTTTTTCACCGCCCCTCGCACACTTGACCACAATCCACAGGAACAGGAGCTGGGTCGCGCCAAACATGAAGGCACCGATACTGGATATCATGTTGAAGTCGGCAAATTGCAGGGCGTAGTCCGGGATACGACGCGGCATGCCGGCCAGCCCCAGAAAGTGCATAGGGAAGAAGGCCAGGTTCATGCCCACAAACGAGAGCCAGAAATGCGTCTTGGCCAGGGTCTCATCGTACATGTGGCCCGTCCACTTCGGCAGCCAGAAGTAGGCTGACGCAAAGATACCGAAGATCGCACCGGGTACCAGAACGTAGTGGAAGTGAGCAACCACGAAGTAAGTATCGTGATACTGGAAATCTGCCGGGGCAATCGCCAACATCAGGCCAGAAAAGCCACCGATAGTGAACAGAATAACGAAGGCCACCGCAAACAGCATGGGCGCTTCAAACGTCAACGAACCCCGGAACATGGTGGCCACCCAGTTAAAGACTTTAACCCCGGTAGGCACCGCAATCAGCATCGTGGCGTACATGAAGAAAAGCTGGCCGGCGATCGGTATACCCACAGTGAACATATGGTGAGCCCAGACCACAAACGACAGCAAGGCAATAGCACCCACGGCGTAGACCATAGAGGCGTAACCGAATAGAGGCTTACGGGAGAACGCCGGGATAATATGAGACACCGCGCCAAAGGCGGGCAGAATCATAATATAAACCTCGGGGTGCCCGAAGAACCAGAACAGATGCTGGAACAGCACAGGATCACCGCCGCCGGAGGCGTCGAAGAAACTGGTACCGAAATTGATATCCATAAGCATCATGGTCACTACACCTGCCAGGACCGGCATAACCGCAATCAGCAGGAAGGCAGTGATCAGCCAGGTCCAGACAAACAGGGGCATTTTCATCAGGGTCATACCTGGCGCCCGCATGTTCAGAATGGTAGCGATCACGTTGATGGCGCCCATGATCGAGGATATGCCCATGATATGGACAGCGAAAATAAAGAACGTTGTACTGGGCGGCCCGTAGGTGGTGGACAGCGGAGCGTAGAAAGTCCAGCCAAAGTTTGGCGCACCACCTTCCATAAACAAGGTCGATACCAGGATCAGGAAGGCGCAGGGCAACAACCAGAAACTCCAGTTGTTCATTCGCGGCAGGGCCATATCAGGCGCACCCACCATCAAAGGCAACATCCAGTTGGCCAGGCCTACAAAGGCCGGCATCACCGCACCGAAGACCATAATCAGACCATGCATGGTCGTCATCTGGTTGAAAAATTCCGGCTGGACGATCTGCAGGCCCGGCTGGAACAACTCGGCGCGGATGACCATCGCCATGGCGCCACCGAGCAGGAACATGGTGAAACTGAATATCAGGTACATGGACCCGATATCTTTGTGGTTAGTCGTCAGCAACCACCGCGTGATGCCCTTCGCTGGGCCGTGGTGATGATCGTCCTGGGCGTGGGTATCTGTAACCGCACTCATGAAAACCCCCGTTACCGCCTGATAAATCTGGCTGGTGATGTCATTAATCTGGCCGTGGTTAAAACTCCGGCGCTAAAACGCTGTTCCGGCGCCGAACCTCTAATCATTCTCGGTTCTTGTATTCCAAAATCTCTTTCGGTGTGACCATCTCGCCGGTGTCGTTACCCCAGGCATTTCGCTCGTAGGTAATCACCGCTGCAAGGTCAACTTCGCTCAACTGGTCGCCGAATGCCTGCATGGCTGTTCCAGATGCTCCGTTCACCACGACATCGATATGACCTTCCATATCTTCAAGCGCTATCTGGCTTCCTTTCAAAGCCGGAAATGCTGGTGGCGCGCCGGAACCGTCAGGCTGGTGACAGGCTGCGCAAGCAGATGCATACGCTTTCTCACCCCGCACCATAAGTTCGTCCATGGACCATTCTTTCTGGGTAAGATCGCGTTCAGCGTCTGCTGCGCCGACTTGCTCTGCGACCCAGGAATCGTATTCATCCCGGGGAACCGCTTTGACAACGACGGGCATGAAGCCATGTCGGATACCACACAGCTCAGTACATTGGCCGCGGTAGATACCAGGCTCGTCCACTTCCGTCCAGATTTCATTGATGAACCCGGGAATGGCATCTTTCTTGAGGCCGAACTCAGGCACCCACCAGCTATGGATCACGTCATTGGCAGTCAGCAGCAGGCGAACTCTTGTCTTGGTCGGAATCACTAACGGGTTATCGACTTCAAGCAGATAGTTTTCGCCTTTGGCCGTCCGGTTATTGATCTCGTCGTCGCTGGTCGAGAGGTTGGAGAAAAATCCAAATTCGTCGTCGAGGTAATCGTATTTCCAGCGCCACTGGTACCCGGTTACCTTGATGTCAATCTCAGCCTCAGTTGTGTCGTACATGTCCACGAGTGTGGCTGTGGCGGGAATCGCCATCACGACAAGAATCACCAGAGGTATGACGGTCCAGAGAATTTCAACAAGTGTATTTTCGTGAAAATTGGCCGGCTTCCGATCTGGATCCCTGGATTTCCGGTGAGCAAAAATAGACCAGAACATGATCGCGAAGACCACGACGCCGATAACGACGCAGATCCACAAGATGGTCATGTGAAGGTCAAAAATCTCGTTGCTGGTTCCTGTAACGCCTGGGCTCATGTTCATGGTCCAGTCCGCCATGGACATCGCCGGAAGCATAAGTCCGCCCAGGAACGCACCAGCCCGTAGTACTTGCACGCGCATGCTGTGTCTCCACAGAGTGTTATTCTTATCGGATTTCGCGGCCAATACCTCTGAACTAAACCACGCTGAGATGCGCTTGGAGAGTCAGGATTGAGGCCAGCCCTGAATAAATCAGCGCCAAGTATAGCCACATATCGGTATTATCCGAAAGGCCTTGTACCCAGAAATGCATTAAAGAAGGAACGTTTCCCGCCTGTGGACCTTTTTAAATCAGCCCCCCATGCAGTTTCACAAACCGATCGCAGGCTCTGGGCGCTGGCCTGGCCGTTGATGCTCACCAATCTGACGGTGCCATTGCTGGGGTTAGTGGATACGGCGGTGCTTGGACACCTGGAAAGCCCCCAATACCTGGGCGCTGTGGCAATAGGGGCTAACCTTTTCAGCATTCTGTACTGGACCTTCGGCTTCATGCGCATGGGAACAACGGGCCTGGCCGCCCAGGCCTGGGGCAGACAGGATGAATTCGCCCAGATTGCACTGCTGTTGCGATCCGTACTGCTGGCGACCGGGATCGGACTCATCCTGATTCTATTTCACCAACCGCTGATCTGCACCGGTCTGTCACTGATGAACCCGAGTGAGACTGTCGCCGAACTGGCATCGGGATACGCCAGCATCCGCATATGGAGCGCGCCGGCGGTACTCTGTCAGTACACACTGGTGGGCTGGCTGATAGGAACTCAAACCCCCAAAGGGCCGATGATCATGCTCATTGTGGCCAACAGCCTGAATATCATTCTCGACGTTCTGTTTGTCACCGTTCTGGGCTGGAACAGTGCCGGGGTAGCCATAGCAACGGTCATTGCCGAGTACTCGGCCGCTAGTGTCGGGTTTTATCTGGTGCTGAACAAAATGCCGGCCGGCCAGCGGCTCAGCCGGGCGCTGTTCGGGAAGGTCAGCGATTACCTGCTGATTTTGCAGGTGAACCGTTACATCATGGTTCGGACCATTGCTCTGCTGCTGGTGTTGGCATTTTTTACCGCCCAGGGGGCACGACAGGGAGATACGGTGCTGGCCGCCAATGCGGTTTTAATCACCTTTCTGCTGGTCATTTCCAACGGCCTGGACGGGTTTGCCAATGCCGCCGAAGCCCTTATTGGCGAGGCGGTCGGGAGAGGCGACCGCAAGCAGTTCCGGCAGGTGTTCCGGGTCGCCATGCGCTGGTCGCTCTGGGGCTCGGTGCTTTTTACCGTCGCGTTTGTGCTCGGAGGCCGGGGCCTGATTGCCATGTTGACCGGCATCGAAGAGGTCCGTCAGACCGCCTGGCTGTATCTGCCCTGGCTATGGGCCCTGCCCCTGACCGCCGTCTGGGGCTTTCTGCTGGATGGTGTATTCATCGGAGCGACAAAAACACGGGACATGCAAAACACTATGCTGGTATCAGCGGCATTGGTGTTTCTGCCGGTCTGGTGGTTGACCACAGGCTGGGGCAACCACGGCCTCTGGTTCTCCCTGATCAGTCTGATGGTTGCCCGGGCGCTCACCATGGGTTGGCTGTGCTTGCAGCATACGCGACACGATCGCTGGTTTTCGCGGCCATCAGCCTGAACGAAATCCCCCTTGCAGCGCAGATTTCTGACCGCGCAGACTGCGGAATCTCGTCTACACTTGTCAGGAAAAGCAGGCGTGTGGCCCAGACAGCCAACAATTCCTGTCACCAGCGATTCTGCTCCTGACAACGGGAGGCGCCGTGCGACCCCAATCCGCTCTGACTTTGGCATCTCCTCAAATGACACCGAAGGCCGTGCTAGACATTATCAATCAGGCGAGGCGCCAGGAAGCACGATCTGGCACCTTCCTCCGACAGATGCAGGAAAGCGCCGCTTCATTGCCTCCTACCATTGTCATCGAGGGGTATCAGCCCGCTGGCAGCCTGTTCCAGTTTGCACTCGAATACATTGAAATGGCTCCGCGCCTGATAGAGTGCGTAGAAGCCTGTGCCACCGAGGCTGGCAGCTCGGAACTGTTCGCGCCGTTTATCAAAGCTGCAATCGGTTACTTTACTCAGCCCTCAGTACTACTGGTACGCTATGACGGGCTTGGCGGGCTTTTGATTCGCGCGTATCTGTGTCACCGGCTGATGGAAGAAATGTGTGAAAACAACCACTCCACTCGCACCAGTGACCTGGTGGATGTCGAGGCAACCCGGGCCAATTTGCTCGCACATCAGCTAATCGGAGAGCCCTTCGCCAATGAACTGGACGCATCGATCACAGTGACCGTTTTGCAGATTGCAGGCACGCCGGATTATTACGAACTGAATCTCAATCCGTTCGTAGATCAAACTAGGAACGCCGCGTGGGATTGGATGAAACAGTATTGGGATAACCTGCTGGTGCGCAATCATATTCGCCTTTCTCTGGGGGGCGGTAAGCATTGAACGTATGAGTAAAAACATTGATGTTAAGAAACTGGACAACCCTTCTGGCTATGGTGGGACTCGCCCTGAGCCTGACAGCAGAAGCTTCAACGCTTTCGGTAGCAATAGTCGACAGCCAGACCGGCCAGCCCGTTGAGGGTGCGCGCATCATTGTGAATCACGGCACAGACGCGGAACCGTCAGAATTCGAAATGGTTCAGAAAAATCGTCAGTTCCAGCCCAAATCACTTGTGGTTGCCACGGGCTCAGACGTTAATTTCCCCAACCGTGACACCACTCAGCATCACGTTTACTCCTTCTCGCCGGCTAAAGTGTTCAACATTGAATTGTTTGCAGATCAGCCAGAGGCGCCGATACAGTTCGATAAAACCGGTGTGGTTGAGATCGGCTGCAATATTCATGATCAGATGCAGGGCTTTATTCTGGTCACGGACAGCGCCTTGACTGCCCAGACCGACACCGCTGGCATGGCGTTGGTTGAGCTACCCGAGAGCACTACTGGCTTGACCGAACTCGGCGTTAGCGTATGGCACCCAAGGCTGACCAACACCACCCGGACGGTGGATTTCGTCATTGACTTCGCCGCTTCTGATTCCACAAAACTGTCGGTGGAACTGGCGCCAGAACGCAGGGAAGCGGGGCGCCTGGACGGGCTGCAGCAACGTTTCCGGGATCTCTGATGGCCAGAGCACGTCGGATCGGGTTTCGCGGACAACTGATATTAGCGATGGTGGCCCTGGTTGCAGTCGTCAGCCTGAGCATCGGTGCCTTGCTGATGCTTTATCTGTTTGAAGATGAAAAATCCCGCGCGCTTGAACAGCTTGGCCTGGGCGAGCGAGTAGCAGAGGAAGTTCTGGAGCGTCGTACCAGCCTGATTCTCTCGCGGCTGGATGTGGTCGTCAGAGACTTCGGATTCCTGTCAGCACTGGCGAGCGGGGATCGAGAGACCGCCGACAGCGCACTGGAAAACCAGAGTCGCCGGCTGGACGCCCGATTTGCCATCATCCTGGACAACAACGGCGAATTGCTTGCGGCAACAGACATTTTTCCCCCCGAACTGCAGGCACGCGCAAACGATCTGGACCTTATTAACAAAGCCCTTGGTAACGGGTTTGCCAGCGAAATAACGCTCATTGGCGGTCGAGCCGTAGAGCTGGTGGCGCTGCCGGTGGAAGCGCCGGGACTAAGGTCCCAATTGGTCGTCGGCTTTGAGCTGGGCGAGGATGTTTCGGATATTATTGCGCGACTGAGCGGCACCGAGGTGCGTTACAGAGCCCGAACGTCCGATGCCGACGAATTCCGGTTTTTGTCGTCAGCCGGTGAAATTCAGGATGATCGACACAGCGAACTGGCCGGGCTAGACCCCGCCACGCAGGAGGGCTCTGGGCTAGTTACCAGCACCTATTTTTTCACGCGGGTCATCACACTCTCCAGCCGGTCGGATGAACAACTGCAATTGATGCTGCTTATCAACCGGGACGCCAGCCTTGACGCTTACTACGAGCGTGCCATCGAAATTTTGCTGCTCGTCAGCAGCGTGCTTATTCTTGCCGCACTGATCGCCCTGGTTGTTGCCCGCAGCCTGGGCAAACCCGTGCTCAGCCTGGCCCGATACGCCAAAGCCATTGGTGATGGCGAATCGCCACCCCCGCCGTCGGTCAAAGTCGGCGGCGAACTGGCGGAACTTCGCGGCGCGCTGGGGGACATGCTCGGCAAACTCAAAGATCGCGAAGAACAGATCCGCTACGCCGCCAGCCATGATGAAATAACGGGGCTGCCAAACGTTCATGCCTTTCTGAACAGTGTGCGGGAAGGCTTCAGCAACGGCCGGACATTCCGTTTATTCGGCCTTCGCATCAGTGATCTCTCCAACATCAATGACACGCTTGGTCTGGCTTTTGGCGATCAAGTGCTGCGAGCCGTTGCCAAACGCCTGGAGCAGCAGCTACCCGAACAGACCGAGCTTGCCCGCACCGGCGGCGGTGAGTTCCTGATGCTGGCTGAGGCCTGCACGGGTGAGGAACTGGACGCTCTGGCCAACCAGCTCCTGGATGCGGTACAGGCCCCGATGAAAGTCAATAACACGCCGTTTTCACTGCGTTGCACGATGGTGTCACTGCAATTACCGGAGGATGCTGCAGATACCGATGAGGTGCGTCGCCGGTTGAACCTGACGTTTGAGTTAGCACAGACAACCCGTCAACGGGTCACCCACTACCAACCGGGCCGTGACGAAAACCACCTGCGGGAACTGCAGATCATCTCGGACCTGACCGCCGCCATCGCCGACATGGGCCTGCATATGAACTATCAGCCCAAACTGTCCCTGGCCGACGGCCGCCTCAAACAGGTGGAGGCCCTGGTACGCTGGATACACCCTGAGCTGGGGTTCATTTCTCCCGAAGAATTCATTTTCCTGGCAGAGCAGTCCGGCCAGATCACCGACCTTACCCGCCATATTCTGCGGCGCGTCGCGGACGACGCTGGCCACTGGCACGCCAGTGGTCTCAAGATCGGTGTTGCCATCAACCTCTCTGCTCTGGATCTGACGCGGCCAGAGCTGATCGACGAAGTAGCCAGCGCCTTTCGAGACTGGCAGCTGCCGATGTCGGAAATAACCCTTGAAGTGACTGAAAGCGCACTGATGGACGATCCGGAAACCGCTCTGGAAACCCTCGGCAAACTACGCGACCTGGGCGTCACTCTGTCAGTCGACGATTTCGGTACCGGCTACTCATCGCTTTCACAGCTGCGAAAGCTGCCGGTCCACGAATTGAAAATCGACAAATCCTTCGTACTGAAACTCAACACCGAGCCGCAAGACCAGCTTATTGTGAAATCCACCATTGAGATGGCTCACGGTCTGGGGCTGCGAGACCGGTCAGGGTTTTTACATGAGCCGGCCAGTTCGCGCCGGTGACCTGGAGGCGACAATGATCGCTCTGCAGGAAATGAGGCCTGAGCTGGAAAATCCGGGAGAGATTTATTCATGAATAGGTGTTTTATGGCGTTTGCGTCAGGCTGCCTTGCCCTCACAGCCGCATTTCCGGCAATGGCAGACGTTGGCAGCCGCCTTTGGGCAACCGGTGGCGTGACCTCCATCGAAGGCAGTGCCGGTGGCGGCCTTTCGCCCTGGGCCCTGCTGAGCGGCTACGCCAGTGATGAAGAATGGGGCGGCACAGTAACGCTGTCGCAAGCGACAACCGAGGATTATTCCCTGAATGTAGCCGGCGCCGGTGTAACCTGGAATAACCGGGTGGAGTTAACCTTCGCGCGTCAGACTCTGGACCTGGATACGCTCGGCACTGTGCTGGATGAAGATGAACTGGTTCAGGACATTGTCGGGCTGAAAGTGCGGCTGGCAGGAGACGTTCTTTACAGCCCCTGGGGCCAGTGGTCAGCGGGCCTGCAGCACAAACAGAACCGGGAATATACGGTACCGGAAGCCGTTGGCTCCGAAGACGACACCGGTACGGATTTTTACCTGGGAGGCAGCAAGCTGTTCTTCGCTGCCATCGCCGGGCGCAACCTGCTGGTCAACGGCACACTGCGGGCGACCAAAGCTAACCAGGGCGGGCTGCTGGGTTTTGGTGGCGACCGGAATAACGGCTACGAAGCCATGGCCGAGGGCAGCGTCAGCCTGTTTCTGACCCGCCAGTGGCTGGTCGGGGCCGAGTATCGCCAGAAACCGGATAACCTCGGGTTTGCAACCGAAGACGACTGGTGGGACGTTTTTGTGGCCTGGGTTCCAGACCGGAGGATATCGGTCACTGCTGCCTGGGTCGACCTTGGAGAGGTCGCGGATGTCGCCAATCTGGGCGACCAGTCCGGCGCCTATCTATCAATTCAAGCCAGCTTCTGAACCCCCGGAGAACACCATGAAATTTGCTGCTGTGTTACTGATACTGGCATCACTGACGCTGACCGGATGCCAGACCAATGGTAGCGAGGCTGAACCAGGCGCCGACCTTTACCAGCAACTTGGCGAGCGCTCCGGAATTGCAGACATCGTTGAGGACCTGCTCTATCTGATCGTCGACGATGACCGCATCAATGAACATTTTGCGGGGATTGATATTGAGCGGTTTCACACCCAACTGACGGACCAGCTTTGCGACCTCAGCGGCGGGCCCTGCACCTACACCGGGCGCGGCATGCGGGAAAGCCACGCTGCTATGAATATCACCGCCACCGAGTTCAACGCGCTGACCGAAAATCTGATTTTGGCGATGGAGGACAACGGTGTACCCACCAGTGCCCAGAACCGTCTGATTCAGCGCCTGGTGCCCATGTATCCGGATATCCGTAACCTCTGATTGATAGCCGTGAAACAGGGTCGGGCTCAGAGCAGACCCAGTGCCTCCGAGTCGGACTCCGGGGATACCATCACCCGGTTCCGGCCGGCTCCCTTCGCGGCGTATAACGCCTCATCCGCGCGCTTGACCAGCGACGCAGCGGTCTGGTCGCGCTCCGGAATGGCGGTTGCAACTCCGACGCTGACGGTCAACGTCAAGGGTTTGCCATTCTCACCCTCGGGCATCGGCGCATTGGCTACCGTCTGTCGCAGTCGCTCTGCCACCGCCAGTGCCCCCGCTTCCGGGGTGCCCGGAAGCAACACCACAAATTCCTCGCCGCCGTAACGGGCCAGAAAATCTCCGGACCGGTTAATCAGCTCATTGCAGGCTTTGGCGACACTGATCAGACAATCGTCGCCGGTCAGATGCCCATGGGTGTCGTTCAGGCTTTTGAAATTATCGATGTCCAGTAGAATAACGCTCAGCGGGTAACGGTGGCGGCAGGCCCGCTTGAATTCCGCCGCCAGACACTCGTCATAGCGCCGGCGGTTGGCCACCTGGGTCAGGCCGTCTGTGATCGTCAGCGCTTTCAGGCGGTCATTCGCCTGCTCCAGTTCGTCGGTCCGGGCCTGCACCCTGGCCTCCAGGGTTTGGTTAGCCTGACGCTGAACGGCCAGGGTTTGCTCCTGCGCGGCCTGTCGGCGCTGACGCTCCAGATTAATGCGGGATGCAAGGGCAAATGACATCAAAATCACCTCCAGCGCGATGCCAACCTGCGGTGCAACATCGGTGAACGCACTTTGAGGAATAATGCCGATTTTACTGCTGGTATTAATCAGATGCCCGAGCAGCAGGGGAGCCCAGGCAATGGTGTAATATTTTGCCAGTACTTGCCCTTTGAACCAGACCACCAGACCGACAACAAAAATAAGCGGAATAACGGTCACCGTCAGCGTGCTGATGTAAAGCGCAGAAGCGTGATAGCTGCCGAATAAGCCATAAAATAACCCGAACACCGAGGCGCAGGCGACGACCTGCATGATGCGATAGGAGATCGGGCTGAAACGCCGAATCGACAGAAAGCTGATGGTGAAAAGGGTTGCGAACAGGATATTCGCCGCCACGATCGCCGAGGTGAAATAACGATTCATAATGGGCGCGTCGGGCCAGCCCCACTGGAAAATCAGGCCAGTGAAATTTAAAATAATCAGCGCTGATGTCACCACCGTCAGCACGTACCAGAAATAGGCGGGATTACGAACAAGCACAAAAATAAAGGCGTTATAAAGCGCCATGGCGAGCATGATACCCAGAAACAAGACCTGCCAGCCGTAACTGACTTGCCCTGAGGTCATGAAATCGGCGGCAGTACCGATTTTCAACGGCATCTGCACAGACCCTTCTGACTGGACCTGGATATAACCTGTAACCGGTTCAGAAGTAATCGGAAGCGGAAACAAAAAGTTGCGATAGGGAATGGGGCGCGAGTCAAACTTCAGGCGGTCACCGGTTTCAAAATCGGACAGGCTATTGCCAGCACTGAACCAGTTCAACCGAACATGATCCAGCAGCGGATAGCCGATCTCCAGGTAGCGCTCGAATGACGATGGGGGAACGCTGACTCGCACCCAGATATCGCCAACGTAGAGTCCGGCATTGAGCGTCTCGTCTGCCGGTAACCGGGACCACTCGGAGTCCGGCAATTGCCGGACAGTCTCGAGGTTAAACTCACCGGAATCGGCTTTTAGCCAATCAATCTCGGCATTTTCGGCATTGGCCACACCTGCCAATACAGACAGTAAAAACACATACACGCAGCCGAGAACACGGCTTTTAAAAAATTTCACAGAGCAGAACCACCTGCATTCAAAACCTGCGCTAAACTTGGAGAACCAAGAACTGACTGAACAGTATTATCTGGCACCTAAAATGCCAGTATAGTCATTGCAATGTGAATCTGCTGCATAATATTTGTAGCAAAAAGATACAGATAAGAGCTTACTGATGACTGACAATAAAAAAGAAATTCGGCCGGGCCGCTATCGCCATTATAAAGGCCGGGACTACCAGGTAATCGATACGGCCCGCCATAGTGAGACCGAGGAAAGGATGGTGATCTATCGCTGCCTGTACGGCGATCGCAGCCTCTGGGTTCGACCGCTGGCGATGTTTCGTGAAATAGTGGAAGTTGCGGGGGAGCAGGTACCGCGATTTGCCTTTATCGCAGAAGAATAACCGGAATTCAGTCGTCGTCAGATCCGGATTTGAAAAACACCACCTGTTGCACCGTGTGGTCGTCTGTATTTTTGCGCTTGTTCACCCGCGTTTGCAGCTCAGAATCCTCCGGCTTCGGTGTATCCGACACCGCATCGGTGAAACCACAGGCCACGCACTCGCGCACCTGATCCTCATCGTCAGTGGTGAACATCATGATCTTGTCCATCTCCGCGCAGCGCGGGCAAACCGCACCGGCGATAAAGCGTTTTGGACTCGCCATTTTATCGGTCTCCGGAAAACATGGGCACAGGCAACTTACGCTGCCCGTGCCCAGTCAGTTCAGGCGGCGTCAGTAATGCCGGTCTGCTTCAACAGCGCATCCACTTCCGGCTCTCTGCCGCGGAATGCTTTGAACAGTTCCATAGGCTCCTGGGAGCCGCCTTTTTCCAGAATGTTGTGGAGAAAGGCCTTGCCGGTTTCCTGGTCGAAAATGCCATTCTCCTCGAACAGCGAGAAGGCATCAGCCGCCAGCACTTCCGCCCATTTGTAGCTGTAGTAGCCAGCCGCGTATCCACCGGCGAAGATGTGAGAAAAGCTGTTTGGGAACCGGTTGAACTCCGGCGCCTGCACCACGGCAATCTCGCTGCGCACCTGCCGGTGCATATCCAACGGATTGGTGGGAGCTTCCTCCGCCGTGAACTCTGCGTGCAAGCGGAAGTCGAACAACGAGAATTCCAACTGCCGAACCATGGCCATGCCTGACTGGAAATTTTTCGCCGCCAGCAGTTTGTTCAGCAAATCCTCCGGAAGCGGTTCGCCAGTTTCGTGATGTGAAGCAATCAGCTCCAGCGATTCCGGGTTCCAGCACCAGTTTTCCAGGAACTGGGAGGGTAACTCCACCGCATCCCAGGCCACCCCGTTGATGCCGGACACGTCCATGACTTCTACCTGGGTCAGCATGTGGTGAAGCCCATGGCCGAATTCGTGGAACATTGTGGTGACTTCATCGTGGGTCAGCAATGACGGTTTGCCGTTCACCGACGGTGTAAAGTTGCAGGTCAGAAACGCCACCGGCAATTGCAGCTTGCCCCGAAGGTTGCGCCAGCGCACTCGACAGTCCGCCATCCAGGCACCACCGCGCTTACCCTGGCGGGCGTAGGGGTCCAGGTAAAACCAGGCCAGCGGATCCCCATTGCGGCTGATGCAGTAGGCCGTGGCATCCGGGTGCCAGGTTTCCACCTCGGGTTTGGCCTCAATCTGGACATCGAACAGCTTCTCGGCAACCCGGAAAAGGCCGGACACGACCTTGTCCGCAGGAAAATAGGGGCGCAGCATTTCTGGCGAAATGTCATAGCGTTGCTGACGCAGCTTTTCGCTGTAATAGCCGATGTCCCAGGCCTGGAGATCGTCCTCTCCATACGTATCAAGGGCAAAAGCCTTGAGTTCGGCAAATTCCCGCTCGGCGATCGGTTTGGATTTCGCCGCCAGCTGGTTCAGAAAATCCAGCACCTCGTCCACACTGCGGGCCATTTTCTTGGTCAGCGACCGCTCGGCAAAGTTGTTAAAACCGAGCAGGTTCGCCATGGCGTGACGGCGCTTGAGAATTTCGGCCATCACCGGCGTGTTGTCCCAGGTGCCACCATCGGGGCCCACATCAGACGCGCGGGTGACGAAGGCTTCGTAGACTTCACGACGTAGTTCGCGATTTTCGCCGTAGGTCAGTACCGGATAGAAGCTGGGGAAGTCCAGGGTAATAACGTAGCCGTCCAGATCTTTCTGCTTCGCCGCCTCGCGGGCGCCTTCCAACGCACTGTCGGGAATCCCGGCCAGATCGGCGGCGTCGGTGATGTGCTTGTACCAATGTTGCGTCGCATCCAGCACGTTGTCGCTGAAGCTGTTCGACAGTTCGGACAATTCCATGGACAAATTGGCGTATTGCTCTTTCTGAGCCTGGGGCAAATCCACGCCGCCCAGGTGGAAGTCACGAAGGGTATTATCGACGGACTTGCGCTGGGCCTCGCTCAGGTCTTTGAAATCGTCCCGGGCTTTAAGCTTTTTATAGGCCTCACAGAGCTCCGCGTTCTGGCTGAGCGCAGTGCCGTATTCGGTCAGCTTTTCAAGGCATCGTTTATAAACCGCGCGAAGTTCATCGCTGTTCATCACTCCATTCAGATGGGAAATCACCGACCAGGCGTTCTCCAGCTTGTTCTCCAGGCTTTGCATCGGCTGCGCCAGGGTTTCCCAGATCGGGTCATCCTGCGCTGCGATCTGGCCGATTTTCATCCGGTTTTCACTGATAATCTGGTCGATCGCCTCTTCCATGTGTTCAACACGGATATGGTCAAAGCGCGGGAGCAGATCGTCTGTCAGCAACGGGTTGTTCATAAGTCCCCTTCTCAAAAATTTGAATCTAGGTTAGCGTCAGGCAACTCCATGATTGGGGGAGTATCCGGGTAAAGCCTTTCCGAAACTGTGCGGAGCCATGGATGGCGGAGCCCAAGCGTCACATGGATGTGCCGCAGGAGCGTGTTTCGGAAAGGCTTTACCCGGATGCTCCCTACTCCGAAGCAGGCAACACCTGAGAGGTATATGTAATGGCTAATGTACGTTCACACAAGGGTATCACGCCACATTTTGGCGAAAGGGCATGGATTGATCCCAGTGCCGTGGTGATTGGGAATGTTCAGACCGGTGACGATGTGTCCGTGTGGCCGATGACGGTGATACGTGGCGACATGCACGAAATACGTATCGGGGACCGGTGCAGCATTCAGGATGGGTCCGTGCTGCACATTACGCACGCCAGTGACTACAATCCTGGCGGCTATCCGCTGGTGATTGGTGACGACGTTACTGTCGGCCATAAGGCTTTACTGCATGGCTGCACCATTGGCAGCCGGGTACTGGTCGGCATGGGGTGTATCATTATGGATGGAGCCGTTGTCGAGGACGAAGTCATTGTGGCTGCCGGCTGCCTCGTTCCGCCGGGAAAGACCCTGGAGTCCGGTCATCTTTACGTCGGCTCACCCTGCAAGAAAGCCCGTGCGCTTTCGGAAAAAGAACGAACTTTTTTCAAATACACCGCTGCCAACTACGTGCGGCTCAAGGACGAGTACCTTACCGGACAGTAAGGCAGTGGTCTGAACAATGGTTGCTGGCCGTATCATTCCTGATTCTTACAAATTCAGGGGTTAGCTTTGGCGAACACGGACCAGCCTTTCGATCAGGTGTTGATGTATCTCCGCGCGGCCGGTCATGACACCGGGCAGGATACTCGTGAACGCCTACAAAGGTTTATCCGTGAACAGAGGGAGGCCAACCCCTCCCTGGGCACGTCTTTGTTGATGGAGAATGTGCCCAAGTGGTTCGACTTGCCCACCTTGAATCCGGCACCCCAACTTCCGCCAATTGCCCGCAACAGTATCGGCTATCCTGATGAATGATGACGCTTCCTGGCGCCGGGTTGCTTTTCGCAGGCGCCTGCTTATGGTTGCGCTGGTCAGCGCCCAGACTTCCATCGGCGTCTGGCTGTTTGCTCAGAGTCTGCCCGGACAGGCCGGCATCGGCATAATAGCGTCACTGATTCTGGTTTTCGGAATTCTGTTTGCCTGGATTGGCATCGGTTTCTGGACCGCTTTTTTCGGCTTCGTTGCCCTGCGCTTTGGGGGCGATCCGTGGAGTCTGGTCCGACGTGAGCCAGATTCGGAAAGTGGAACCGCCGCCCTGCCGCCAACATCCATTGTCATGCCCATTTACCACGAACCGGTAACGCGGACCCTGGCCAGCCTGAAAGCGATCTACCGGGATCTGGAGGCCAACAATCGGTCAGACGCTGTGGATTTTTATGTGCTTTCCGACAGTCGCGATCCGGAGGTCTGGCTTGAGGAGCAGGCCGCCTGTGCCAAGTTGAGGGATGAGCTTGGCGCCGGACAGCGGCTATTCTATCGCCGTCGCACCATTAATCAGAGCTATAAAAGCGGCAACATTGCCGATTTTCTCCGGCGCTGGGGTCGCCGGTATCGCTACATGGTGGTGCTGGATGCAGACAGCCTGCTTAGCGCGCGCTGCATTGTCAGACTTATTGGATTAATGGAGCACCGGCCACAGGCCGGTATTATCCAGACCACACCACGGTTAGCGCGGGCAGAAACCCGTTTTGCACGGCTACAGCAGTTCGCCAATCGCTGTTATGGACGACTTTACAGCGCAGGGCTGGCAGCCATTCAGCTTGGCGAGGCGGCCTACTGGGGCCACAACGCCATTATTCGGGTAGAACCCTTTATGCGTCATTGCGGTCTCCGCAAATTGCGGGGGCCAGGTCTGTTCAGCGGGCCGGTACTGAGCCATGATTTTATCGAGGCTGCTTTGATAGGCAGAGCCGGTTACGAAGTCTGGCTTGAGCCCGCCATCGGTGGCAGTTTCGAGGAGTCGCCTCCGACGCTGGAAGACGACCTCATCCGGGACCGGCGCTGGTGTCGCGGGAACCTCCAACACCTCTGGCTTCTGGCCACCCTGAGTCGATTGCAACTGACCCACCGAATGGCGCTGGTGACCGGCGTGCTGTCTTATCTGGCTTCCCCACTGTGGCTGATTTTCCTCGGATTATCAGGCTATGTCGCGCTCACCGAACCGGAAATCACGCCAACCCTGCCCGGCATTATGGCCAGCACAGGAATGGGTTCTGACAACAGCTTTCTGCTATTGACTGTCACTGCCGTACTGCTTTTCGGCCCCCGGCTTCTGGCACTGACAGATCAGACTATAGCGAAAAGGACGGAGCGATTTGGCGGTTTGCCGCGCCTCTGCCTCAGCACCGTCAATGAAACCCTGGCGGCTCTGGCTCTTGCCCCCATCCGGATGTTTTCACACACCCTGTACGTCGTGCGAGCCATCTTCAATTTTACGGTAAGTTGGCAAGGGCAAAACCGGGCCGGCCGCTCCGGGCCGGGCGCCAGCATTCGACGCTTCGGTCTGCCAGTTGCCATGGCAGCAAGTACTCTGGTGCTGATTCAATGGCATATACCGGCACTGACACCCTGGGCACTGCCGGTTACCGTGCCGGTTTTGCTGGCCCCGGTTCTGGCCAGTTGGCTCAGCCACAGGCCGCCAAATCCAACCTGGTTGCAAACGCCCGAAGATCACCGGGCACCGATGGTGATTGACCGGGCCCTGGCTCCGGTGACTTCTTGCAAGCACTGGCAGACTCTGAGCTGGGTTGAGCAAACGGTGCTGTCGCCGGTGCAAGCCAGACATCACGCCCGGCAAGCCCGACCCATGACGGGCCTGAAACGCCAAACTCTGCAGCGGCTTGTTCAGCGATGCGCCCATGATGGCCGATCCGCACTCAGTCACCGCGAAATGAGCCTGATTTTCAGCCATCCGGCAGCACTTGAAGCACTGCACCTGCGCGCCTGGCATGCTCAGGCCGGAGGTTTCTGGCAGCAGGCCAGGGTCAGAATGGCCGAGTCGATGGATAAGGTCGCACACGCCGGTCCGCCGCCGACGCCCAAATGCCTTGAGGAGGGCCCATGGATAGATGCAGTCTCCTGATGCGTGGGGTCACGGTCTCTTGATACTGGTCTGGCTGGCACTTTTGAACGGGCTATTGCTGCTTCCTGCCCTGGCATTGCCGGGCGCTAACCCGATGATCGCGCTGGAAGCCTTGGCAATCTGGGCCTTGCTCTGCGGTCTGCATAACCGCAACCACCGTTATCGCATTACGTTAGGACTGGCGGTCACCTGCGGTTTGCTGGCATTTCTGGTACTGACAGACGCACTGATTCGGGAGAGTCTGGGACGGGGACTGAACCTGTACCTGGAAATCCGTATGTTGGGAGCCGTCTGGGATCTGATGACGGCCAACCTTGGTAACCCACTCGCCGTGGCTACCCTGGTCTTGTTGGTCGGCGGGCTGTTTGGCTTGATCTGGTTCACCCGGCTGGCACTGGAGCGGCTGAAGCACCATTCGTCGGCGCATTATGGGAAACCCCTGTGGCTGATAACCGGACTGGCAATCGCGGCTGCTGTGACACCCTGGGTGGGGAGTCCGGCACTGGCATTTGTCGCCAATCAGACGTCTTTGATCAGCCAGACATACCAGACCTCAAACGCGTTTACAGCCCAACTTGAATCACGGTCAGCAACCGCTGATCAGACCCAGCCTCTGCCCAGGCTGGCAGGCCGGGATGTGATCCTGGGTTTTATCGAGTCTTACGGGATCTCGACGATCACCGACCCGCGTTACCGGCCTACCGTCGGCCCAAGCCTCGATCTGATGGCGGATGAATTGACCAGCGCCGGATTAACCGTCGCAACCGGGCGCCTCCGTTCGCCCATTCAGGGCGGGCAGTCCTGGCTCGGGCACCTGTCCACCCTCAGTGGTCAATGGATTCCAAACCAGTTGGCCTATGAAACGTTGCTCAGTAGCGGATATTCGACGCTGATCGACGATTTTCGCGACACCGGCCACAGAACCCTGGCAGTCATGCCTGCCATTACCAAAGCCTGGCCTGAAGGCCGGTTATTCGGCTACGACGACATTTACAACCAGAGCAACCTTGGCTACCAGGGACCGGCGTTTAACTGGGTTACCATGCCGGACCAGTATACCTGGCAGCAATTTCAGACAATCCGAGAGCAGCAGACGTCGCCGGTATTTGCTGAATTGGCGCTGATCAGCAGCCATGCGCCCTGGGTGCCTATACTCCCGGTTCTGAAGGAATGGGAGGCTATCGGCGACGGCGAAGTTTTCAAGCAGTGGGAGGGCCATGGAGAGGCACCGGTATCGCTCTGGCGGGACCCGGATCGGGTGCGGAATCATTTTGCACAAGCTATTGCCTATGCGGTCGAGACCGCTTCCGGCTTTGCGTCCCGGTACGTCAATGATAATACGTTGCTGATCATTCTGGGCGACCATCAACCGGCGCCGCTGGTCACCGGAGATGATGCCAGCCGTGACGTGATTGTTCACGTGATCAGCGCCGACCCGGCGCTGGTTGCCCCATTCCTGAACGGTAGTCTGCCAGGGTTCAGGCAAGGAACACGGCCCCATCCAGATACAGCCGGTGCGCTGATGAGCGACTTCAGGCCGTTTCTCCATGAGGCCTTCGGAGCGCAAGAAAAACTCTAGGCAGCCCCTGCCGCCTTCAGAGCATCGGCGTAGGCGGTACTGCGCCGATGCTGCGAGATAATGTCTAGTATAGTTTCACCGTGGGCATTGCGGGCATTCAGGTCGCGACCTGCCTCGACAAAAAAGGTCACGAAGCGTTCAAAATCTTCTTCCCGCATGGCGTGATAGGCTTTCTGCAGCGCGTTAAAATCCGCGTTAATAGACGCATCGTAAGGCTCCAGGCCCAGGAAGCCTTTGACCCGCTCATCGCTCCATTCCTCACCGATCACCTTGGGCTTGTCTGGTTGGCTCATGACTATTCTCTTATCCGTTAAAATGGAAATCACTATTCATAGGCGCACAGTATAGAGATCCGGGGGCCGTCCGTCAGGGCATGATTTCCACAGGCAATGCACCGGCAGGCATGTCCTCGTCGCATTGCGGATTGCGAATGCTGATTTCCACGCGGCGGTTGCGAGCCCGATTTTCCGGAGTATCGTTTTCCACCAGAGGATTGGTCTCCGCCCGGCCAGCGGCAACGACCCGTTCGGCCGGAACGTCCCGGGTCAGCACCAATTCATGGACGACCGACACCGCCCGGGCGGCAGACAGGTCCCAGTTGGACCGGTAACGACCACTGGATATCGGACGATCGTCGGTATAGCCCGCGACCAAAACATCGCCAGAACAATAGGCCAGCACGTCCACAACGCGTTCGATAATCGGGATCATTCCCGGTTTGATCTCGGCCTCACCGGAACGGAAAGCGGCGTCTTCGGCAAACCGGATAATGACCTGCTCGGTATCATAATTCACGCTCAAATCACCGGAGGCGACTTCCGTTTCCAGCTCCTGAATCAGGGCCGACGCCAGGTCGATAATTCCGCCAGCGATTCTGGTGGGAGCCTCACCCTCGGCCCGCTCATCAATAAACCCGGGCTCCGGTGTAACGGCGGGGTCCGCCTCTGTCTGGTTGGACGGCGGCGGCTCGGTCGCAATCACGGAGACTGGCTGCCCGCTGGCAAAATCTGTCAGTACCGGCGTGCCACCCAGTGCGACCGTCATGGAGTTGGCCATGGCGCGGTATTTCTCCACATCCATTTCAGCGAAAGACAGCAATAATATAAAGAAGGTCAGCAGCAGGGTCGCCAGGTCCGCAAACGTAACGATCCAGGCAGGGGACCCCCGACTGTGCTTTTTTGACCTGACCGGTTGCCTGGACATCAAGAATCAGGCCCTCCGCTCCGGGGCGAGGGCGGCGCGATGCTCGGGGGTGACGAACGACGACAGCATTTCGGCCATCACCCTGGGGTTCTCGCCGCGCATGATGTTGCGCATGGACGTTGTAATCAGCAGCTGGTTGCGAGCTTCATCTTCTGCTTTCAGTTGCAGCTTGTCCGCCAGCGGCAGAGCAATCAACTGGGCAATAAACGCACCGTAAAGTGTCGTTAACAGCGCAATAGCCATGGCCGGGCCGATAGAGGATGGATCATCCAGGGTGTTGAGCATTTGCACCAGGCCTACCAGAGTACCCAACATGCCAATCGCGGGCGCCGATTCGCCGATCCCGCGGAACACCCGTTCAGCGACGTCATAACGTTCTGAGGTTTGTTGGATTTCATGCTGGAGGATTTCTTCAACCAGCTCCGGCGGGTGGCCATCGACACACAGGTTGATGGCTTTTTTGAGAAATTCGGTGTCCGTCTGGTGATTTTCGAGCCCCAGAATGCCCTCTTTCCGGACGACAGACGCCAGCGAGCTCGCTTCCCGAATCAACTCTGAAGGTTGCACCATGCGATCGGTAAACGCGGCCCCCATGGCCAGGCGGAAGGCGCTTACCACCGAGGGCAGGCGAAACTTGATCAGCGTAACAGCAGCCGTCCCGCCGATCACAATGGCCAACCCCGGCAGGTTCAGAAAAGTGAGGACGGAGGCATTGGACAGCATCGCCAGAATGACAATCAGGATGCCTGCCAGCAGGCCAACAAGAGTCAGAATATCCATCGGAAACCTTACAAAGTGCGTTTACACCTGCTGAGCATAGTCTATCTGGACGGGATAGGCCTGCCTGGCCTTACTCCCGTCGCAGTACTTCGATGACGCTGGCCGTGTCCGGGCGGATGCCACGCCAGACCCGGAACGATTCGGCCGCCTGTTCCACCAGCATGCCCAAACCGTCAAACACCCGGGTTGCGCCCTGATCCATTGCCCATTGGTTAAAGGGCGTGTTGTCCAGCGAGTACATCATGTCGTAGACCACGGTATGCGGCGCAATCACGGCCGGATTCAGAGGCGGCAGATCTCCCTGCAAACTGGCACTGGTGCCGTTGATGATCACATCGAACGGCGCCTCCGGTGTTTCAAACCCACAGGCGTCAATGCTTGCGTCCTTCGCTTCATCCGCAAACAGCGACACCAGACCCTCGGCTCTGGCAACTGTCCGGTTGGCAATCGTCAGCGATGCGGGCCGCTGGGCCAGCAACGGCCCCAACACGCCCCGGACCGCACCGCCAGCACCAAGAACCAGTACCCGGGCGCCGGCAAGAGAAACGCCGTGATTGCGCACCAGATCTGTCACCAGGCCGATACCATCGGTGTTATCTGCCGTCAGGTATTTTTCCGGGTCCATATACAGCGTGTTGGCCGCGCCTGCTTTTTCAGCCCGCTCGGTCCGGCAGTCAGCCAGGTTCCAGGCCTCTTCTTTGAACGGAACCGTGACGTTCAGCCCCAGGCCGCCACGACTGAAGAAGCCGGTGACCACGCCTGAAAAATCATTCACCGGCGCCTGAATCGCGGTGTATTCCAATTTTTCACCGGTCTGACGGGCAAAAAGACTGTGAATTCGCGGGGATTTGCTATGGCTAATGGGGTTACCGACAACTGCGTACAGGCCCTGATCCATGTTATTGCTCCAACCAGCTTCGACCGGTCAGAAAGTGCTCGGTCAATCGCGCCTCCTCCGAGCCAGCCTCGGGGGTGTAGTCGTATTCCCATCGCACCAGGGGCGGGAGGGACATCAGGATGGACTCGGTACGCCCGCCCGACTGGAGACCAAACAGAGTCCCCCGATCATAGACCAGGTTGAATTCCACATATCGGCCCCGGCGATACAGCTGGAACTGTCGCTGCGCGTCGTTGAACCGCATCTGCTTACGAGCCTTTACAATAGGCTCATAAGCGTCGATAAAGCTGTCACCCACTGACCGCATCAGCGCGAAATCCTGGCTGAAATCTCCGGTATTGTGATCGTCAAAAAACAGGCCGCCAACGCCACGTGGCTCGTCCCGGTGTTTCAGGTAGAAATAGTTGTCACACCAGTTTTTGAATTGCTGATACAAGGTGTCGCCAAACGGGTCACAGGCGGCTTTGGCCGTCTGGTGCCAGTGCACGCAGTCCTCATCAAAACCATAATAGGGCGTCAGGTCATAGCCGCCACCAAACCAGTAAACCGGCTCGCGATTTTCCGGTGTCGCAATAAAAAACCGCACATTGGCATGGGAGGTGGGCACGAAGGGGTTATGCGGGTGAATCACCAGTGATACGCCCATTGCCTGCCAGGGCGCACCCGCCAGATGAGGCCGATGCGCGGTTGCCGAGGCGGGCATGGTTTCTCCCATCACGTGGGAAAAATTCACTCCACCTTTTTCAAACAGGCGGCCATCGTTGATTACGCGGCTGATACCGCCGCCGCCCTCCGGGCGATCCCAGGAGTCGGCTTCGAAATGACCCCCGCCATCGGCTGCTGTCAGGCGCTGACAAATGGATTCCTGGAGACCGAGCAGATACTGTTTAACCGCTTCTACGTCGGGTTGTTGAGACATGAATGCTCCCTAGCGCAGCTGTTTCCCACTGACGATATCAATAATTTTGCTGGGCTGACGATAACCACCAAGCCGCCCGTTTACCAATCGGTCAAGTTCCTTGCCGAAATACCGGCGGACCTGCCAGGCGTGGCGGGCCGGCTGTCGCCCTGCCGGGTTGGCCGAGGTGGAGACCAGCGGCGAGCCCACTGCTCGACAAAGCGATTGTATCAACGGATGGTCACTGACCCTGACCGCAATCGATGAATGCCGGCCCCGAACCGCCGATGGAATCTGTTGGAGCACGTCAGGCAAAAGACAGGTATAGGGTCCGGGCCAGAAGCCCAGCGCTGTTTGTTGCTGATCCGCCGGCAGCGGATCCAGCAGAAACCGGATCTGATCGACCGAGCCGGCCACCACAATCAAGCCCTTGTGGACAGGGCGCTGCTTCAGCTCAAGAATGCGGTGTACGGCGTCCGTATTCCAGGGGTCACAACCCAGACCCCAGACTGCTTCCGTGGGATAGGCGATTACCCCCCCGCCGCGAACAGTCCGGGCGGCCTGCCAAAGCTGCCAGTCTGAAAGGGGTTGCGGAGCCCGGGGTGTCAATCCAGTTAATGTCATATCAGATCGGGTATCCCACTCGGGCCGTGACTCAGGCAATGCGCTGGAACCCGCCGGGGGCTGAGTCTACCAGGCCATGAAGCTCCAGCAGCATCAGCGACTGCATTAAGTGTTCTGCAGGCAGACCGGTGGCGGAGCACAGATCGTCTGTCGATTGCGGATCATACCCTAAAGCATCCAGTACCGCGATTTCACGGGGCTCCAGTCCCGGCGTTTCACGCTCTTGCGACGTCGGTTCCGGTGCCAGTGACAACCACCCGCTTTCAAACTCATTGCAGATGTCATCCACAGTTTCGACCAGCACAGCGCCCTGGCGAATCAATTCATGGCACCCGCGCGCCATGGAGTTATGGATAGAGCCGGGAATGGCGAATACTTCGCGCCCCTGTTCAAGAGCCAGTCGGGCCGTAATCAGCGAACCACTCTTCAAACCGGCTTCGACCACCAGAATACCGCGGCTCAATCCGCTGATAATCCGGTTTCGCTGAGGAAAGTGGGCGGGGCGAGCCTGGGTACCTGGCGGGTATTCGGACACCAGCAATCCTTCTCTGATTACCCGGTCCGCCAGCTTAGAGTGGCGGGCGGGATAAGGCCGGTCGATGCCGTTTCCGATGACTGCAATGGTGGGAAACCCGGCATCCAGTGCCCCGGCGTGGGCGGCGCCATCAACGCCGAGTGCCAGGCCGCTGGTGACCAGCAGTCCACGCTGGCCCAGGGCTTCGGCAAACGCCCGGGCGTTCTCAAGTCCCGCCCGGCTGGCATTACGACTGCCAACAATGCCGACCTGCGGCTCCGCAAGCAGAGCGCGATTGCCCTTCAGATAAAGCAACAGAGGTGCATCGTGGATGTGCTGAAGATGGGCCGGATAGTCGGGATCGGCCTTTGTCATCAGGTCGATCCGGTAATGCTGGCAGTCCCGATAAATAGCCAATGCCTTGGCAACGACGGGGTGGTTACGATTGCGGGTTTGCCAGGCCTCAATGGCGCTCACGGTGTCGATTTGAAGGCCGATCGCTCGCAAAGTTGCCGAATTGCAGGTCGCGAGTTCGCCAAGCTGCCCTAAACACTGGTGTGCGGCCTGCTGGCGTTTATCGCCAAATTTTGGCAGGCAGGAAAGCAGCAACCAGAAGCCAGTCTTTGTCGTGAAAAGCTGCTCATCCGTGGCAGCCGTAATTGAAGACATGATGTCCGTCCTTGGTGTGGTTTTTTGCAAGCGCATCGCCACCATGGCAACGCCAGATAAAATTATGGCATAAAAAAAGAGCCGCTCGTGCGGCTCTTTTCAACGTCAGCTGACAATCAGCATGAATCTCTCAACATTTCAGGGATTGGTCACCATGTCCCCGACCGACAGCGGACGAGTCGCCTGAAGCACCAGGCCATAACTCATTTTCTCGTAGGTCTGGAAAATCATCATCAGGCCGGCGCGCTCGGACGGCAGCTCGATCGTCTCATTGGTCACCGGATCACGGACCAGGTTACCTTTCTTCAGCACCGCCAGCACGTTGCCTGGCTCCAGCCCCTCGCGCTCGCCACGATTGACCGCAACCACATCAAACTGGCCAATCTGGGTCACACCGCCTTCCACTGAAATCATTTCGCCATCCACCTCGGAATCCGGCGGGCTTGGGACAAAACTGGTGGTGATACGGCGTTCTTCGCTGAGCAACAGCCGATCTCCAATCCTGACTTCCTGATTGGACTGCTTCAGCATCATGGTCAGCACATCGCCGTTTTCCGCTGTAATGTCACCGCGGCCAATGGCGCGAGCCTCGAGGCCCAGAAATTCGCCCGTGTCCGGATCGCGGAATTCCCGGCTCCGTCGAAAAACACCCACCGTATCGGCCGGCTTCTCGCCCCGGGCATATACTTTATCCCCGGCTCCGGTCACTATCCGTCCATCCTCGCCTTCCAAGACGTAGGGCGCACCGTTTAATTCGTCAACGTCCACAATCCGCGTCTCGGAGAGGAAACTGTTGATGGCGTCCAGCGGTATAGCCGGAATCGGCGTATCAATCGGTTCTGACCGCACCTTTGGGGAGAGCTTTACAATACCTTTGGTGGCAACCTTGGTCACTCGCGGCTTGCCATCAATGTAAACCAGGGCCAACCGATCACCGGGATAAATAAGGTGAGGGTTCTCGACCTGCGGATTAACGTGCCAGATTTCCGGCCAGTACCACGGGTTGTTTAGAAACCGGCCAGAAATGTCCCAAAGGGTATCGCCCTTCACTACAGTGTAACGCTCGGGGTGATCCGACCTCAGCTCCGGAGCTGCGTAAGCCCAAGAAGTTATCAGCAGCATGCCAGCTGCCAGAGCGTAAACCAGTTTCCTCATTGTGAAATCCTTGATCGCGTGCCTTGAATCCGCAGATTATGTTCTTGTATTCCGCCATTGCGCTGGCGCTTATACCACTACTATAGAAGAACTCTCGCAAATTGTGATGTTATCTTTTGTTCTTCCAGTAAATTCTATGGTCTGCCTGAAAGTTTTTAACTATGAGCTGTGCAGTTTGTACTCAATGAGCGAGTTGAGAGATAATAACGTCTATAAAGCGTTTCGTCCGTTGAATTTCGCTCTCACACCCCGAATATACTAGCTTCGGGATAAAATATGCGCAGAACGCTGTCGCAAATCAGAGACGATCTTCACACCGTTACAAATCATAACGGTTTAAGTCAGTCATCCAGACGAGAAGTTTACGAGCCATGATACTAGAGATTCTCGAATATCCAGATCCCAGACTGCGGACCATCGCCAAACCGGTGGAAACGGTGACCGATGAAACCCGCAAACTGATCGACGACATGTTTGAGACGATGTATGACGCGCCGGGAATTGGCCTCGCCGCCTCTCAGGTGAACGTTCACAAACAGATCATCGTGATGGACCTGTCGGAAGACAAGAGCGAGCCGCGGGTGTTTATCAACCCGGAAATTGAAGTGCTGGACGGTGACCTGGAAGACATGCAGGAAGGTTGCCTGTCCGTACCGGGGTTTTATGAAGACGTTTCCCGCATCGAGCACTGCATGATCCGCGCAATTGACCGCAACGGCGAATCCTTCGAAATCGAAGCCCGTGGTCTGCTGGCGGTGTGCATCCAACATGAGATGGACCACCTGAACGGCAAGCTTTTCGTGGATTACCTGAGCTCGCTCAAGCGTACCCGTATCCGTAAAAAGCTGGAAAAGCTTCACAAGAAGAGCGCCTGATTATCCCTTTGCGACTGGTATTTGCCGGCACCCCGGATTTCGCAGCAACCGCGCTCAAGTCACTCCTGCAGACGGACCACGATCTGGTGGCCGTCTATTCCCAGCCGGACCGGCCGGCCGGTCGCGGTCGCAAGCTGACGCCCAGCCCGGTCAAACAGGTAGCCCTGGATGCGGGAATTCCGGTTTACCAGCCGGAGACACTGAAAACCGCCGAAGCCCAGGAGACTCTTCGGGCACTAAACGCCGATGTCATGGTCGTTGCAGCCTACGGCCTGATTCTGCCGGCTGCCGTTCTGAGCATTCCGCGTTATGGCTGCCTGAACATCCACGCCTCCCTGCTGCCTTTGTGGCGCGGCGCGGCACCCATCCAGCGAGCCATTGCGGCCGGCGACCGGGAAACCGGCATCACCATTATGCAGATGGACGCGGGGCTGGATACCGGCGACATGCTGCTGAAAACCGCAACCCCCATTGAAGAATCTGACACCGGCGGCAGCCTGCATGACCGCCTGGCGACGATGGGCGGTCAGGCCATTGTTGACGCACTGAAATCGCTGGAAACCGGCACCCTGACAGCGGAGCCCCAGAACAGTAAAAAGGCCTGTTACGCCCACAAGCTGACCAAGGAAGAAGGCCATATCGATTGGACCGAAGACGCCAGCTCGATTAACCGGACAATTCGAGCGTTCAACCCCTGGCCCGGTACCTTTACCGATGCAGATGACCTTCGCATCCGGATTCACGCCACCGACGTGATCGATGTCACCAGCGATCGGCACCCCGGTACCGTTGTTGAGCGAAGCAGAGAAGGCATTGATATCGCCTGCGGGCTGGACGTACTCCGGGTCACCCGGCTTCAGCTCTCCGGGTCCCGCCCGCAATCCGCCAGCGATCTGATCAACAGCGGCAAAGACATCCTTCTGCCCGGCCAGGAGCTGGACTGAATGGCCGGCCAGCCCATGCGGGCCGTCGCGGCCCAGGTACTGCTTGCGGTGGAACAGGGCCAGTCCCTGTCACAATGCCTTCCGCCCGCACTGAGCCGGCTAGCGGAAAGCCACCGGCCGACGCTTCAGGCTCTGTGTTTCGGCACCTGTCGCTGGTTCTTCCGGCTTGACGGAGAATTGCAGGGCCGCCTGAAAAAGCCACTGAAACCGGTGGATCGAGTGGTCCATCATCTGATGCTGGTGGCCCTGTTCCAGCTACGTCACAGCCAGCAGGCAAACTATGCTGTTCTGAATGAAACCGTCGAAGCCTGCCGCGCCCTAGACAAACCTCATCTGACCGGTCTGGTTAACGGTGTACTTCGCGCGGCCGAACGGGAAGGGGAGCCCACTGCCCGGAATGACAGCGTGAATTTTTCCCACCCCCAGTGGATGGTCGAAAAACTTCGGCACAATTGGCCCCATGACTGGCACACCATCCTCGAAACCAACAATACCCAGGCCCCCATGACGCTCAGGGTCAACGCCCGGCGTTTTAATCGTGACGCTTACCTGGCGCAGCTGAACGACGCCGGCATTCAGGCCCAGGGAACCCCTTTTGCACCCCACGGTATCCAGCTGGCCGCACCCGTACCGGTGGACCGGCTGCCGTATTTCGCCGATGGCGCTGTCAGTGTTCAGGATGAAGCTGCGCAACTTTGCACGACCCTGCTGGACCTGGCAGCCGGCCAGCGGGTTCTGGACGCCTGCGCGGCGCCGGGTGGCAAAACCTGCGCTATCCTGGAAGCCTGCGAAGGTCTTGATGAAGTGGTTGCCATCGACGAATCCGCCGACCGGTTACCGCGAATCGAGGAAAACCTCGAGCGGATGGATCTAACCGCAACGGTGCAACAGGCCGATGCGGCAAACACCGATCAATGGTGGGACGGCCGGCCGTTTGACCGGATTCTTCTGGACGTTCCCTGCAGTGCCACCGGGGTGATCCGTCGCCATCCGGACATCAAACTGCTGAGGCGGGAATCCGACATAGTACCGCTGGCCGATATTCAGCTGGGCCTGCTGAACGCCCTCTGGCTGACCCTGAAGCCCGGGGGCCGACTGGTCTATGCCACCTGTTCCGTGTTCCCGCAGGAGAATCACCGTATAATCCGCAGATTCCTTAAGCAAACGGATAACGCGGAACCGTTGGAACCGGATGTGCCATGGGGCCGTGACACCGACGCCGGGCGACAACTGCTCCCGGTTCCGCACGGCCACGACGGCTTTTTCTACGCCGTACTGGAGAAATCGGAGCCATGAATAAGAAGTGTGACTTATGAAAATCCTGATTCTCGGCGCCGGCCAGGTCGGCGGCACGCTGGCTGAAAACCTGGCCAACGAAGCCAACGATATCACCGTGGTGGACAGCAACAGCACCCGCTTGCGGGAACTACAGGACCGGCTGGATATCCGAACGGTTCAGGGTCGCGCGTCCTATCCCACGATCCTGCGACAGGCCGGGGCCGAGGACGCCGACATGCTGATCGCCGTGACCAGCAGTGACGAAGTCAACATGGTGGCCTGCCAGATCGCCAGTGTCATGTTCAAAACCCCCACCAAGATCAGCCGCGTGCGAGCCAACGCCTATCTGGCCCGCAAAGAACTGTTCGGCGAAAACGGCTTCCCCATCGACGTGCTCATCAGCCCGGAGCATCTGGTCACCAAACACATCACCCGACTGATTGAATACCCGGGTGCCTTGCAGGTGCTGGAGTTTTCCAAAGGCCTGGTGCGACTGGTCGCAATCAGGGCCATCAAGGGCGGGCCACTGGTGGGCCATGAACTTTCCTATCTGCGCACCCATATGCCGCGAATCGATACCCGCGTGGCCGCCATATTCCGCAAAGACCGGCCCATTTCGCCCCAGGGCGACACCGTTATCGAAGACGGCGACGAAGTCTTTTTCATTGCCGGTACCGACCATATCCGTTCGGTCATGAGCGAGTTGCAGCCGCTGGAAAAGCCCTACAAGAAAATCTTTATCTGCGGCGGCGGCAATATCGGTCAGCGACTGGCAAGCACCCTGGAATCCCGCTATCAGGTCAAGCTGCTGGAGCGGGATCACGAACGCTGCGTGATGCTGTCCGAAAACCTTCGCAAAACAGTCGTGCTGGAAGGGGATGCGGCCAACAAGGACATCCTGCTGGAAGAAAACATCGAAACCACCGATGTATTCTGCGCCGTCACTAACGACGACGAAGCCAACATCATGGCCTCGTTGCTGGCCAAACGTCTGGGCGCCCGTAAAGTCCTGACCCTGATCAACAACCCGGATTACGTAGACCTGATTCAGGGCGGCGACATCGACGTGGCCATCTCGCCCCAGCAAACCACCATTGGCAGCCTGCTGACACACGTCCGCAGAGGTGACGTAGTAAACGTTCACTCACTGCGCCGGGGCGCGGCGGAAGCGATTGAAGCCATCGCCCACGGTGACCACCGCTCCTCGAAAGTTGTCGGCAAGCGGCTGGACGAGATCAACCTGCCGGAAGGCACGACCATCGGTGCGATCGTGCGCCACAACGAAGTGCTGATCGCTCACGACCATCTGCGCATTCAGCCCGATGACCACGTGGTGCTGTTCCTGGTCGACAAGACCCGGATACGGGATGTAGAGAAACTCTTCCAGGTCGGGCTGACCTTCTTCTGATTGAAACCTTTACCTGTGAAGCTCGCTTAGAAATATGCGCTTCGCAGGCGTATAATGCCCCCTTTTTGAAGCACCCTTCAGCAAAAATGGCTTGAAAGCCGGGGCGCGACACACACTGACCAGCAGGCAATCGTCGTGACAGACAAGGCACAATCCAATAGCGCACAGTCCAATAATACCGCGGATATCAAGACCTTCCAGGGCCTGATTCTGGCACTGCAGAATTTCTGGGCCCAGCGCGGCTGCGTGGTGCTCCAGCCACTGGACATGGAAGTGGGTGCCGGAACCTTCCACCCGGCCACGTTTTTGCGCTCCATCGGTCCGGAAACCTGGAACGCTGCCTACGTTCAGCCCAGTCGCCGGCCTACTGACGGTCGCTACGGCGAAAACCCCAACCGCCTGCAGCACTATTACCAGTTTCAGGTGGTTCTGAAGCCGTCACCGGACGATATCCAGGAGCTGTACCTGGATTCCCTGAAGGCTTTAGGGCTGGACCTGTTGGTTCACGACATCCGTTTTGTGGAAGACAACTGGGAATCGCCCACCCTGGGCGCCTGGGGCCTGGGCTGGGAAATCTGGCTGAACGGCATGGAAGTCACCCAGTTTACTTACTTCCAGCAGGTGGGTGGCCTCGAATGCTTCCCCGTCACCGGCGAACTGACCTACGGGCTGGAACGCATTGCGATGTACCTGCAGGGTGTAGACAGCGTTTACGACCTGGTGTGGACCGAAGGCCCGGAAGGTGTTGTGACCTATGGCGACGTGTTCCATCAGAACGAAGTGGAGCAGTCGACCTACAACTTTGAACATGCCGACACCGAGTTCCTGTTTCACAGCTTCGATGTCCACGAGCGTGAAAGCGCCCGCCTGATCGAGGCCGGCCTGGCCCTGCCAGCTTATGAGCAGGTATTGAAGGCCTCTCACACATTCAATCTGCTGGACGCCCGGCACGCCATCTCGGTGACCGAACGTCAGCGTTTCATTCTTCGTGTGCGCACCCTTGCCCGCGCCGTTGCCCAGGCCTATTTCGACAGCCGTCGCAAACTCGGCTTCCCGCTGGCGCCGGAGGCGCTTCGCAAGGAAGTGCTGGCCGCCAGCCAGGCCGCTGACGACAAGGCCAACGGCAAGAAAAGCAACAAAACGAAGAAGCCCCAGCAGGAAAAAGGAAACGCATAACCATGGCAACACAGGATTTTCTGGTCGAACTGGGCACGGAAGAGCTTCCGCCGAAAGCGCTCAAGCCACTGTCAGAAGCGTTTACTCAAGGAATTCAAAGGGGCCTGGAAGACGCCGGGATAAGCTTTGGCAAAGTCGAAGCCTTCGCGGCGCCCCGACGCCTGGCCGTCCGGGTCCGCAACCTGGGGGATGCTCAACCGGACAAGCCGGTTGAAAAGCGCGGTCCGGCCGTCAAGGCGGCTTTCGACGATTCCGGCAATCCCACCCGGGCATTGACCGGCTTCGCAACGTCGCTGGGCATTACGCCGGATCAGTTGGACACCATGGAAACCGACAAAGGCGCCTGGGTGGTCTATCGCACCATTGAAAAAGGCCGCCCGACCGTGGACCTTCTGCCAGAACTGGTGGATCAGTCCCTGGCGGCGTTGCCGATTCCGAAGCGTATGCGCTGGGGCGCCCACCGTATTGAATTTGTTCGCCCGGTTCACTGGGCCATCATGCTGTTCGGCAATAAAGTCATCGACACTACCCTGATGGGCCTGACCCCCGGCAATAAAACCCGCGGTCATCGCTTTCACTGTCCCAAATCCCTGATCGTGCCCACGCCTGGTGACTACGAAGTGGTGCTGAAGCAGGAAGGGTATGTGATCGCTGACTTCGCCGAAAGACGGGAGCTGATCCGCCGTGGTGTCACCGCCATTGCCAGAAAAGAAGCCGGTGGCGAAGCCGTTATTGATGAAAATCTGCTGGACGAAGTCACCGCTCTTAATGAGTGGCCGGTGCCACTGATGGGCCGTTTCGAAGAACGTTTCCTCGAGGTTCCCGCCGAGGCGCTGATTTCTTCTATGAAGGAACACCAGAAATATTTCCACGTGGTGTCCGGTGACGGCAAGATGCTCCCGCTGTTTATCACCGTAGCCAACCTGGAAAGCAAGGACCCCAGCCAAGTGATTTCCGGCAACGAGAAGGTCATCCGCCCGCGCCTGTCTGATGCGGCTTTCTTTTATGAGACCGACCGCAAGACCCGGCTGGAAGACCGGATCAACCGGCTCAAGCCGATCGTGTTTCAGGAAAAACTGGGTAGCGTCTACGACAAGTCCGTAAGGGTCGCAGCACTGGCAGAGAAAATCGCAGGCGCCATTAACAGCGATCCCACACTGGCGAAACGCGCCACCATGCTCGCCAAGACCGACCTGGTGACCGAGATGGTACTGGAGTTCACGGATCTGCAGGGCATCATGGGCGAGTACTACGCCGTCAACGACGGTGAAAACCCGGACGTGGCAAGCGCCCTTAACGAGCAGTACATGCCCCGCTTTGCCGGTGACGACCTGCCGCAGACCCTGACTGGCTGCGCCGTGGCCATCGCGGACCGGCTGGACTCGCTGGTCGGCCTGTTCGGCATCAACCAGCCGCCGTCCGGCACCCGTGACCCCTTCGCGTTGCGCCGGGCGTCCCTGGGCGTGCTGCGCATCATCATCGAACGGGAACTGCCGCTGGATCTGCAGACCTGCTGTGAATGGGCTGAAGAGAACTTCACTGTGCTGACCGAGCAGAACACCGCTTCAACGGTGGTGGACTACATGCTGGAACGTTTCCGCGCCCACTACGAAGAGCAAGGCATCAACGCCGAAGTCTATCTGGCCGTGCACGCCCGCCGACCGACCCAGCCGCTGGATTTCGACCGCCGCGTTAAAGCAGTGGAAAGCTTCCGCCAGCTGCCGGAGGCCCAGGCTCTGGCGGGTGCCAATAAGCGGGTGTCTAACATCCTGACCAAACAGGGCGGCGACAGCATTGGTGAAACCGTTGATGACAGCCTGTTGCAGGATGCGGCCGAGAAAATCCTGGCTGAACAGATCCGCCAACAGGCCGACATCGTGATTCCCCTGTTCGAGAAAGGCGATTACGCCGCCGCGCTCAGCTCTTTGGCCAGCCTGCGGGAGCCGGTGGACAACTTCTTTGATGAAGTGATGGTGATGGCCGAAGACGACGCCACCCGAAACAACCGCCTGGCCATGCTCAACAGCCTGCGCAATCTGTTTTTGCGAGTGGCGGATATTTCAGTACTTCCAACAACCGCGTAAGCAGGATGGGTGGTCCGCTGTGATCGAAGGCGGACGGGGCTGGAAAAACCCCGTTTTGTCCGTATAATGTCGGCCGTTGATCGGCGTGTGGCGCAGCTTGGTAGCGCACTTCGTTCGGGACGAAGGGGTCGCAGGTTCGAATCCTGCCACGCCGACCATTCCTTTCCCGAGTTTCTGCCACGGTCACTCTGAATGTGCGCCGCCCTGGATTGATCATCCATTTCCAGAATGCGATTGAAACCTTCCTCCGAACTGCGCACCGATAAGCTGTCGCCGTAAGGATTGTGCTATTCCTGTTTTTCATGGTGATCCCGGCATAGTTCAAAATGGCGATATCAACAGCACCGGCACTGACCCGTGCACTCTAATCCAACGTATTGAGTGGGAACTTTACAGGAGACTCGAATGACCTCACCGATCCTGATTACCGGCGCCGGCCAGCGCATAGGGCTTGCGTTTGCCCATCATTGCCTGGACCTGGGCCAGCCGGTGATTGCCACCTATCGTACTTTTCGGCCAGCGGTCGAGGCGCTCGAGAAAGCCGGGGCGACCTGCATCCACGCCGATTTTGCGAGCAACGAAGGCATTGATAAATTTCTGGGACTGCTGAAAGATCGCGCTTCGTCGCTCCGTGCCATTATCCACAACGCCTCTGACTGGATGCCCGAAAGTTCGGACACTGATCCATCCGACGTTATGAGCGCGATGATGCAGATCCACGCCATGGCTCCCTATCGCATCAACCTGGCCTGCCGCGAGCTCCTGGAAAGCAGCGATTCGACTGCGGATATCGTGCACATGACGGACTACGTGGTGGAAAAGGGCAGCGCGAAACACATTGCCTATGCGGCGAGTAAGGCGGCTCTGGAGAATCTCACCTTATCTTTCGCCAAACTGCTATCGCCCCGGGTCAAGGTGAACAGCCTGGCGCCGTCACTGATCATGTTTAATCAGCAAGACAGTGACGCGTACCGTGAAAAAACCCTCAAAAAGTCCCTGATGGGCATAGAGCCGGGTGTCGCCGTGGCCGTTCAGACGTTGCAGTTCCTGCTGGACAACCCGTATATCACCGGGCGTTCAATTCCATTGGACGGTGGCCGGCACCTGGTCTGACTCGTCAGGCAGACAGCAAGTTGTTATCCTACTTATGGTTATAAGTAAAAACCCTTACATCGATTTCTTCTACTCATTGCAAACGTTCGATGCAAAGGATCGGATTTTTCTGTAGCCTGCGCGGCTTTTTATTCAGAGGAACGACTATGACGGCACAGACAGACTCATCGGCCCGCAACAGCCGGCCCGGTGCTTTTTCCGACAGCGACCCGGTGGTGCTGGTACTGACGATCGGTTTCATCCTGTTGTTTGTGGGTGCCTCCCTGTTTAACAGCGAGGGCGTCGCCAGCGTTATCGGCGCCGGGTTCACCTGGACTGCCAAATACCTGGGTTCTTTCTTTCAGTTGTTGTTGCTGGCTACCTTCTTCATTGCCCTGGGTACTGCCGCCAGCCGCGGCGGCAACGCACGGATCGGTGGCCTGGACAAACCAGAGATTAGCCGATTCCGCTGGCTATCGATGATCATGTGTACGTTGCTGGCCGGTGGCGGTGTGTTTTTCGCAGCGGGTGAACCGGTTTATCACTTCGTTGTCACTCCCCCCGCGTTTGACACTGAGGCAGGCACTGCTGCAGCGGCAGCGCCGGCATTAGCCCAATCCTTTACCCACTGGGGCTTTCTGGCCTGGGCCGTTCTGGGCTCGTTGACGGCGGTGGTGTTGGCCCGCGCTCATTATGATCAGGGCAAACCGCTGCAACCCCGCACCTTGTTGTATCCGGTATTCGGTGAAAAGGCGGTCAGCGGCAAGCTCGGCGGCGTGATCGATGCCATGTGTGTCATCGCCGTGGTAGCGGGCACCGTTGGCCCTATCGGGTTCCTCGCCACCCAAATGAGTTTTGGTCTGCACGAGCTCTTTGGTATTTCAGACGGCTACGGCACCCAGTTGACCGTTCTGGTGATTCTGGCGGCCGTTTACATGACGTCTGCGATGACCGGTCTGCACAAGGGCATTCAGATGCTCAGCCGATTTAACGTCATTCTGGCGCTGGTTATTGCAGCGATTATTCTGCTGTTCGGGCCAACCCTGTACCTTATCAATACCTATACTCAGGCCTTTGGTGAATACCTCACCTCGTTCATGACCATGGCCACCATGACCAGTGAAACAGCGCCGGATTGGTGGATGAAGTGGTGGACGGTATTTTTCTTCGCGTGGTTTATTGGATACACCCCGCTGATGGCGGTGTTTGTGTCTCGTATTTCCCGCGGGCGGACGGTTCGGGAAATGATTGTAGCCGTTGCGGTACTGGCCCCGGTCGCTACCACCATCTGGTTTACCTTGTTGGGCGGGTCCGGCATTTACCACCAACTGGCAGGCACTTTCGACCTGACCGAGGCCCTGAACAACTTCCGCTTTGACGTAGCGACGTTAACGGTCGCCCAGGCACTGCCGGGTGGTACCTGGATGGCTGCTGCCATTCTTCTGCTGACCACGATTTTCGTCGCGACGACCGGTGACTCCTTGAGCTACTCCATTGCCATGGTCGGCGCCGGCCACGATGAACCCAACCCCTGGATTCGCGTCTTCTGGGGCGGCACCATGGCGTTGATGGCGGCTATTCTGCTGTACATGGGTTCGGGTCAGATCGGCGTTCTGCAGCAGTTCATCGTGCTGACGGCCATACCGGTATCGTTCATTATTCTGCCCTCTCTATGGACTGGCCCGAAAGCCGCCATGGCCATGGCGAGAGAGCAGGGACTTGCCTGAACTCAGGAAAATCCTCAGCCATCAGGCCAGATGAGCTTCATCAAGGCTTGCCTTCCCGCATCGGGGAAGGCAAGCGTATTATCAGACCGCCGGATCTGAAGGATTTCTCCAAGACGACGGAACAGATCAATGTGATTGTGAATGCATCGAGGGATAGCCTCACGACGCAGATGATCAACATACCGCTCCAGATTTTCGTCATCGGTCCGGTAATGATCCGCAAATCCATTGGAAAAGATCGCGCGAGTCGCAATTGCGCGCCATTCATCCCTGTAACTCGCGTCCAGCCTCTCGGGATAAATGTATAAGTCCGCAATTTCCTTGTCGATTCGAACCACTACCCGGTCCGGCGGAAACAGCAAACGCAGCGCCAACAGGCTGTATGGATCATTCAGCTGCTCAGAAATAACCTGTTTAACCAATTCGATTCTGCTCATATACGCCCGTTGATTGACCTCTTCTTGCGGCACGTCCGTACGTCTTATTACGTGATTTACAAGAAGAGAGATTTCTCATGCACATGAGCACCGGCGAACTGAAAACCCATAAGCGAGACACGATTTCCCTCCTGGAAATCGTGTCTATGGAAGGGCGCTATTACATGGCGCGGTTCTATCTTGACGGCCAGGGTTATGTATTGACCGATACCAAAGATAATCCTGTGATGTTCACCGGGGCGTCGGCCGCACGGGAGCACTTCAAGGGATATCAAGTCGAGAAAATTGAAGTAATCCCGCCAACGGGCACTGATGAAATGATCGGTATGCCGGATTCAGGCTCCGAAACGATGAAAGTGCCGCTCTGACGCCGTTCTCCAACGGCCTCAATCGATACCTTCCTCATTGTCATGATGCTGCTGTTCCCACAACCGGGCGTAATGGCCCTGGTGCTTCAGCAACTCATCGTGATTGCCGCTTTCGACGATACGGCCATCATCCAACACCAGAATGGTATCCGCATCCCGGGTTGTGGAAAGGCGATGCGCAATCACCAAGGACGTCCGCCGTTCGCTGACTTTTTTCAGTGCGCCGAGAATCGCCTGCTCCGACAGTGAGTCTAGTGATGAGGTCGCCTCGTCCAGAATCAGTATCGGCGGGTTCTTGAGAATTACCCGGGCGATAGCCACGCGTTGTTTTTCGCCTCCAGACAGCTTCAAACCTCGCTCTCCGACTTGCGTCTGATACCCCTCTGGCAAGCTGAGAATAAACTCCTCCAGATTAGCCATTCGGGCAGCCTGATAAACCGCTTCTTCATTTGCCTCTGGCCAACCGTAGGCCAGATTGCTGTAGAGCGTATCGTTGAACAGCACCGTGTCCTGGGGCACCACACCAATGGCTGACCGGAGGCTATCCTGAGTGACGGTGCGGATGTCTTGGCCGTCTATGGTAATGCGACCCTGATTAACGTCATAAAACCGGAACAACAGGCGGGCGAGGGTGGATTTACCGGCGCCGCTGGCTCCGACCACAGCGATCTTGTGCCCGGCAGGAATCGAGAAACTCACATCGTTTAATATCTGGCGGTCCTGGCGGTAGGCAAAGTAAACCTGCTCAAAAACGACCTCTCCGTATGTTACTGAAAGCGCTCTGGCGTCTGATGCGTCTTCGATTCCTGGTTTGTCCCCCAACAACGCAAACAGCCGTTCCACATTCACCAGGGCCTGGCGAATTTCCCGATACACAAAACCCAGGGCACCCAGTGGGATGAAAAGCTGCAACAGGTAGGCGTTAATCATAGTAAAGTCGCCCAGCGTGATATCGCCGGCGGCCACCTGTTGCACCGCCATAGCCATGATGCCGATCATCGCTAATCCGATAATAAGCGCCTGCCCCGAGTTCAGTAGGGCCAGGGAGAGTCGGTTTTTCAGGCGGGCCTGTTCCCAGTCGTCCAGATTGTCGTCGTACTGGCGCGCTTCGAATTCTTCATTGTTGAAGTACTTGACCGTTTCATAGTTCAGCAGGCTGTCGATAGCCCGGGAATTGGACTGGTTATCCCGGGAATTGGCTTCCCGCACGAATTTTGTCCGCCATTCCGTGACTTTGACGGAAAACACGATATACACCACCACTGCCACCAGAATGGCCAGCACATAGCCAACATCGAACGCCACAAATAAGATGCCGGCAACCAGAGCAATTTCCAGCAATGTGGGAACAATGTTGAACAGGGTGAAGCGAAGCAAAAAACTGATTCCGTTAGTGCCCCGTTCGATATCACGGGCCAGTCCGCCGGTTTTCCGGTCCAGGTGAAAAGCCAGTTCTCGATTATGCAGATGCCGGAATATCCGCAGCGACACCCGCCGCATGGCACGCTCTGCAACTCTTGCAAAAACTGCGTCCCGTAATTCGCTGAACAATGTGCTGGCGAATCGCAGGACGCCATAAGCCACTACCAGCATCACTGGAATCCACAGCAGCAGATCACCTTCCCGATTCTGGTCGAAATAATCCACTATGTATTTCAGGGCAACCGGAGTTGCGACTGTGGCAAGCTTGGCGAAAACCAGTAACGACATTGCCAGCGCCACCCGACCCCGAAACTCGGTCAGATACGGCCAGAGGCCGGATATAATTTTCCAGTCCGGTTTGTGGTTATCGGGGTAGTCGTTGTCAGCGTAAGCTCGCACTTGGGCGTGTCCTTCAGCGATTCGGATCAGTCGGGTTAGGCAATACAGCCGTATAGTATTGCGGTGTTATGGTACAGCCTTACGGCACCCCGCAGACATTGGCTCATAAGCAATCGGTATTCTGCTGTCCTTTCCCGAAATTCAAAGGAGTTGATCATCAAACTCACGCATAAACGCGCTTTCAAACTGGCTCGAACGTTTATCAGCCCCTACAAGAAAGCGGTTGCTGGCGCATTAGCCGCATTGATATTCACGGCTGGTGTCACCCTGGGTCTCGGCCAGGGCTTGCGCATCCTGGTCGATCAGGGCCTGGCAACCCAGTCTCCGGCTATGCTGTCTCAATCGATCGGCCTCTTTTTTGTTCTGGTCATCGCACTGGCTTTCGGCTCCTTTGCCCGTTTTTATCTGGTCAGCTGGATAGGCGAGCGGGTGATTGCGGACATCCGTAAGCAGGTGTTCAACCATCTGATAGATCTTCACCCCGGCTTTTATGAGCAGAATCGTAGCCTGGAGATCCAGTCCCGGTTTACCGCGGACACGACCGTGCTGCAATCGGTTATCGGTTCCACCGTTTCCATTGCTCTGCGTAACAGCCTGATGTTGATTGGCGGGCTGATTCTATTGTTTGTCACCAACGCCAAACTGGCCAGTATCATATTGCTGGGGTTCCCACTGGTGATCATCCCCATTCTGATTTTTGGACGCCGCGTTCGCAGTCTGTCCCGGTTAAGCCAGGACAGCGTGGCGGAGGTGGGCAGCTACGTGGGTGAAAATCTGACCCAGATTAAAACGGTCCAGGCCTTTAACCACCAGCCCCACGACCGGGCGTTTTTCAGCCGCGTGGCTGAAAATGCGTTCGATGTAGCTCGCACGAGGATACGTCAACGTGCGTGGCTGACCACTATCGCCATTACTCTGGTGATGGGAGCCGTCGGTGTGGTGCTCTGGATTGGCGGGTTGGACGTTATTTCGGGCCAGACCAGCCCGGGCGAGTTGGCTGCTTTCGTTTTTTACAGTCTTCTGGTGGGTCTCGCAGCCGGAGCCATCAGCGAGGTTATTGGTGAATTACAAAGAGCCGCCGGCGCCGCGGCGCGGATTTTTGAGCTGCTGCAAACCAGAAATGAACTGCCGCCGGTACCTGAGGCTGTTCAACACTTGAATCAGCCGGTGAGAGGCGAGCTGGTCATAGAGTCCCTGGGTTTTCACTACCCCTCAAGACCCGACAGACAAGTGATCGACAATGTCTCGGTGTCTATCAGGGCCGGGGAAACCATTGCGCTGGTTGGGCCATCTGGGGCGGGTAAATCCACTCTGTTTGATTTGCTGCTGCGATTTTATGATCCGGACAATGGTCAGATTTTGCTGGACGGAGTCGACACGCGACGACTGTCGCTTCAGGAGCTGCGGCAATGTTTTGCGCTGGTTCCCCAGAACCCGGCGCTTTTTCACGGAACCATTGCCGACAATATCCGTTATGCCAGGCCCGATGCGACCGATGAAAACATGATAGAAGCGGCCCGCATTGCCCACGCCCATGACTTTATCCAGAGTTTTCCCCAAGGCTACGATACGCGCCTGGGCGATGGTGGTATCGGGCTGTCCGGCGGTCAAAAGCAGCGCCTCGCGATAGCCCGCGCACTGCTGGCAAATGCGCCTGTACTGTTATTGGATGAGGCAACAAGTGCCCTGGACGCTGAAAGTGAGTACCTGATCCAACAAGCCATGCCCGGGCTGATGTCCAATCGCACAACGCTGGTGATTGCCCACCGACTTGCCACTGTGCGTCATGCCGATCGCATCATTGTGCTGGACGAGGGACGGGTTCAGGCAATCGGCCACCATGATGAACTCGTTGACCAGAACCCGCTGTATCGCAGGTTGGCACAGCTTCAGTTTCGGGAAAATCCGGCGGGCGAACTGGGCTAGAAAACTGGGCCAGACCGGGCCAAAAAGCGGCGCGCTGAAAAGAATCGGCAGTTTCTGTATAATAGCGTTTAAATTCGAGTTGAGGAGAAAGGCAAAGTGACGAACAAAGAATTGCAGGCACTCAAAGAACGCTATGTTGCGGCCGGCGCTGCCAGCCCAAATGAGCAGTTCGCAGACCATGCAACCAATGCCGAACTCTGGGACGCCGATGGCAAGCGGATGATCGACTTTGCCGGTGGTATCGGTGTGCTGAACATTGGTCATCGTCATCCGAAAGTAGTTGAAGCCGTCAAGGCACAGCTCGACAAGGTGATGCACACCTGCCAGACGGTTATGCCGTATGAAGGTTATGTACGCCTGGCCGAAAAGCTCAGCGGCGTTGTACCGGTCCGTGGGCACGCCAAGGTAATGCTCGCTAACAGCGGCGCAGAAGCCCTGGAAAACGCAGTGAAAATCGCCCGCGCGGCTACGAAGCGCCCGAACGTGATTTGTTTTGACGGGGGCTATCACGGTCGTACCTTCTACACCATGGCGATGAACGGCAAAGCAGCCCCTTACCAGACCGATTTTGGCCCGATGCCTGGCACCGTTTTCCGCGCGCCTTATCCCGTGGCCTACCATGGCGTAGACGAAGACGAAGCAATTCGCGGCCTCAAGATGGCCATGAAGGCGGACTCTCCGGCCCACGATACGGCCGCGATCATCATCGAGCCGGTACTGGGCGAGGGTGGCTTTTACCCAGCACCGGCCAGCTTCCTGAAAAAGATCCGCGAAATCTGTGACGAGCACGGCATCATCATGATCTGCGATGAAGTCCAGAGTGGTTTTGGCAGAACCGGCAAAATGTTTGCTGTCGAGCACAGCGGCGTAGAGCCGGACATGATGACCATGGCCAAAAGTATGGCCGACGGCATGCCGATTTCCGCCATCGTGGGTACTGACAAGGTCATGGATTCTTCAGGTCCCAACTCACTGGGTGGCACCTACACTGGTAGCCCGACTGCTTGCGCCGCGGCACTGGCAGTAATGGAAGTTTTTGAAACTGAAGACATCCTTGGCAAAAGTCAGCGCCTGGGCGAGAAGCTGAACCAGCGCTTCCAGCATTGGCAGGAGCAATTCCCGCACGTTGACAACGTCCGGAACCTCGGGGCCATGGCAGCAATTGAGCTGGTAACGGATAAAACCAGCAAAGAACCCCGCGCGGACTTTGCCGGTGCCGTCACCAAATACTGCAAAGAGCACGGTTTGATCCTGCTCAGTTGCGGTATGCACGGCAACACGATCCGCTTCCTGATGCCCGTCACTATTGAAGACGAGGTTCTGGAAGAAGGCCTTGCCATTGTTGAAAATGCGCTGAAAGAGCTCGGCTAATCCGGGCCTCTTGAGGCGGTTTTGAGAGTTTGAAGAGCCGTGAACCGGCCGGTTAATTCCGGTCGGTTTTTTTTGTCTCTGTAACTCTGTCAGCTTTGCTTTCGATGGCTTTGCAAAACACCGTATACTGCCACATCACATTCCCAACAGGCCGTCTTATGACCTCCGAATCCGATACCCGTTTGCAAAAGCCCAGCCACAAACCCAGGCCCTGGATTGATCTGCTTGTCAGCATCGTGATTCCTTCCGTTATTCTGATGAAACTGTCCGGCGATGAGTATCTCGGGAGTGTTATGGCGCTGGTGGTTGGCCTGGCGTTTCCGCTGAGCTGGGGACTTTTTGAGCTGATTCGCTATGGCAAGAAGAATTTCATTGCGGTTCTGGGTATGATCAGCGTCGGACTGACCGGAGGCATTGGATTGCTTGAGTTGGATGCTCAATGGCTGGCAATAAAAGAAGCCGCCATTCCAGCGATTATTGGCATAGCGGTGCTGGTCTCCACGCGCACCCGGTACCCACTGGTTAAAACCCTGCTTTATAACCCGACCGTACTGAACGTTGAAAAAATTCAGGCGGTGCTCATTGAGAATAAATGCGAAGGCGAATTCAATTCGCGGCTCCAGAACGCCAGTTATTTCTTCAGTCTGACCTTTCTGTTCTCATCTATCATGAACTACATACTGGCGAAGTGGATTGTTACCAGCCCGTCTGGCACCCAGGCGTTCAACGAAGAGCTTGGGCGCATGACCCTGATTAGCTACCCCATGATCGCCATCCCTTCAATGATCATGATGATCGCCATTTTCTTCTACCTCTGGCGCTCGATCCGACGCATGACCGGTTTTACCCTGGAAGAAGTCATGGCGCCTCATCTTGCGGAAAAACACGAAGAACAGTCTTCGGATTCCTCCCCCCGGTCCTGATGTCTGTTCTGGAGCGTGACTAAAGAAACAGCACGCTCCAGGCAGAAAAAACCCGATGATTAGATGTCCAGGTTGGTCACTTGCAGAGCGTTACTCTGAATGAACAACCTGCGCGGTTCCACATCATCGCCCATCAGCGTAGTGAAGATCTGGTCCGCTGCAATGCCGTCTTCGATCGTGACTTTCATCATTCGGCGGGTTTCCGGATCCATAGTGGTCTCCCAGAGCTGCTCGGGGTTCATTTCACCCAGGCCCTTATAACGCTGGATATTCAACCCGCGCTGAGCCTCTTTCATCAGCCAGTCCAGTGCGCCCTCGAACGACAGTACCGCCTGCTTGCGCTCACCGCGCTGGATGTAAGCTCCGTCTTCGACCAGTCCATCAAGTGTTTCGCCCATTTTTGCAATCGCCGCGTAAGACGACGAGTCAAAAAATTCATGGCTGAACACATGGTCATGGGCAATCCCGTGAACGTAAATGGTCACCTTTGGCAGGTAGAGGTGGCGCTCTGAATCCTTGGTGACCGAGAAGGTGTACTTGGTTCCGGTGCGCGTGTCTATCTGCAAGCCATCCCCCAGACGCGCCACCCAGCGAGCAACCGACTCTTCGCTTTGAAGATCTTCCATCTTGAGGGTGACATTCTGCAGCATTTGCTCCAACACTTTTGCCGGGTAAGCGCGGGAGAGGCGGCTGATCATATTCATCACAGCCTGGTAGTCCTTCACCATAGCCTCAAGAGCGGAATCCTTAATCGCCGGGGCCTGCGCGTTTACAAACAGCTGCGCTCCCTCAAGAGCGGTTTGAGTCAAATAAGCCTCTTTGGCCTTTTCGTCCTTCAGATACTGCTCTTGCTTACCGCGTTTCACCTTGTACAGCGGCGGCATCGCGATAAAAACGTGGCCACGCTCAATCAGTTCCCGCATTTGACGGAACAGGAACGTCAGCAACAACGTTCTGATGTGAGAGCCGTCCACGTCCGCATCAGTCATGATAATCAGGGAGTGATATCGCAATTTTTCAGCGTTAAATTCTTCGCGGCCAATCCCCGTGCCCAGCGCCGTGATAAGGGTCCCGACTTCAGCAGAAGACAGCATTTTATCGAAACGGGCTTTTTCCACATTGAGGATTTTACCCTTTAGCGGAAGAATCGCCTGGGTTTTACGGTCCCGGCCCTGCTTGGCACTTCCGCCGGCCGAATCGCCCTCCACAATGAACAGCTCTGACAGGGCCGGGTCTTTTTCCTGGCAGTCGGCCAGTTTTCCAGGCAAGCCAGCGATATCGAGAGCGCCTTTACGTCGGGTCATATCCCGCGCTTTGCGGGCCGCTTCACGGGCTCTGGCAGCTTCGATCATCTTGTTAACGATCAGCTTTGCTTCGCTCGGCTGTTCCTGCAGAAAATCGGCGAACGACTGGTACAGCTCCTGTTCGACTGCCGTCTTTACTTCCGAAGAAACCAGTTTGTCTTTTGTCTGTGAGGAAAACTTGGGATCAGGAACTTTCACGCTCACAATCGCAGTCAGCCCTTCGCGAGCGTCATCGCCTGAGGTCGATACCTTCGCTTTTTTACCCAGGCCTTCGTGTTCAATATAGTTGTTCAGCGAACGGGTCAGAGCAGCGCGAAAACCGGCCAGATGTGTACCGCCGTCTTTCTGAGGAATATTGTTGGTGAAGCAATAGATATGTTCAGAGAACGCATCGTTCCACTGCATGGCGACTTCCACCACGGTGCCGTCTTCGCGTTCCTTGATAAAATGGAATACGCGGTTAATCGGCGTTTTATTGGTATTCAAATATTCAACGAAAGCTCGTAGGCCGCCCTCATACTCAAATACTTCTTCCTTACCCGAGCGTTCATCCTGAAGACGAATACGAACGCCGCTGTTCAAAAATGCCAACTCACGAATACGCTTGGCCAGTAGGTCCCAATGGAACTCGATATTGGTGAAGGTCAGGGGAGACGGTTTGAAATGAACCTTGGTGCCACTGGCGTCGGTATCGCCTACAACGGCGAGGGACCCCTGAGGTACCCCTTCTTTATAAGTCTGCTCGTAGACTTTTCCGTCTCGACGGATTGTCAGCGTTAGCGAAGAAGAGAGGGCGTTGACGACCGAAACGCCCACACCGTGCAGACCGCCGGAAACCTTGTAGCTATTGTCATCGAATTTGCCGCCCGCATGGAGGACCGTCATGATGACTTCGGCAGCCGATACCCCTTCTTCTTCGTGGAGGTCTACGGGGATACCACGGCCGTTATCCCGAACAGTGATGGACTCGTCGGGATGGATCACAATGCCTATTTCAGAGCAGTGACCTGCAAGCGCTTCGTCAATCGAGTTATCGACTACCTCAAACACCATGTGATGCAGACCTGTACCGTCATCGGTATCACCGATATACATACCTGGCCTTTTACGTACGGCATCCAATCCTTTGAGAACCTTGATGCTGGAGGAATTATAGTTCGATTCGCTCATTCAGAAACTCCTGAGGGTTATTTCCCGGCCGGATACCTGCGCGTCCGGGATTTATTCTTCCGTCATTTTGCCATGTTCCACGTGGAACACTCTGTAATCGGGCAACGGTTGTTGCCATAACTCTTCTGGTTTCGGCGGCTCGATCGAGGTCACAAACACCTGACATTTCAATTCCTCGAGCTTTTGAGCCAACATCGCCCGATGACCCACATCCAGTTCGGCGTTAATATCGTCAAGCAGGAAGGTCACTTGTTTCTTTAAATTGGCTAAGACCATCCCCTGGGCGATTTTCATGAGAATAACCAGAGTCTTTTGCTGACCACGGGAAAAGGTTTCTGCAACCGGCCTTCCCTGAAACTTAAGTCTTATGTCCGCCCGATTTGGCCCATACAATGTATGACCCATCTTTATCTCTTGATCGCGATGCGCTTTTAAAACATCCCGTAAGGACCGACTGTCGTCCCAGCCAGCGTAGAAATCGACCTTTAATCCGTCTACCCAGGGTGCGGTTATTTCCCCTACCAGGCGAAAGAACGCGTCTGAAAACAACCCAAAGGTTTGTTTCCGAGCCCGAGTAATACTTCCGGCCAGGTCCACATACTGCGTGTCCCAGACCTTCATTAAACCTTCGTCCAGTCTACCATTTCTGAGGATTTGATTCCGCTGTGATGTGACTCTCTGACACTGTTGCCAAATCGAAGCAAAGGAAGGTTCCACGTGGAACACTGACCAATCAAGAAACTGTCGCCGTTTACCCGGACCGCCAGCAACTATGTCAAATACGCCCGGGTCAATCACCGATACCGGCAAATATCTCGCCAACGCCGACATATTCCTGACCGGCTCGCCATCCACCCGAAGCCGCGTTTCTTTTTCGCTGACGTCGCGAGAAATACCAAGACGGTGACGGACGTTACCCTCCGCCCCTGCGCTCGCGCCAGTCTCCGGCCGACTTTGTTCATGACCCTGATTGAGTCCGCCAAAAACAGTCAATTTAGTCTGACCGTGACTGACCACGGCCTGGTGCCGGTTTACCCGAAAGGACCGACCAAGCCCAAGATAACCTATGGCTTCGAGAACACTGGATTTACCACTGCCGTTTTCACCAAACAACAGATTGATTGACGGGGAAAAGCTGATGGAAGAGCCCTGGAGATTCCGAAAATATTCCGTTTGAAGTTTGACGAGCGCCATAGATACCTGGAATCTCAAATCAGCCAAGGTTGGAATAAAAAAGGCAGCGCGCCTAACGGCGTCGCTGCCCCAGTGTACAAAATCACATTTTTAAACGCGATTAGTGAAGCATGTTCAAACGGTCATCCATAAAAACGTCCATCTCCGGCGCGAGTATGTGAACGTAACGATCAAAATAGAGAAACTGCTTTAACAGCAACGCAAACTCTCTGGGGAAATGTAGACCGTGTCCTTCACCAACCCGAACCATATCCATCAGAATATTGTTCACGTCATCATCGGCCTGCTCAGCGTAATAAGGCACATCATCCGGGACCATCTTGTCCATCTGTTGATAGAGCTTCCGTAGATCCGCAGCCAGATCGGCCACGATCACTCGTTGATGGGTGATGCCAATCCGAATCATCGCGTCAGCCATCCCGTCAAAATTACCAACCATTACCGATGAAATAAAATCGCTGACAGCTTGCCACGTATCGGGCCGGATACGACCGACGATCCCGAAATCAATGAAACCAACTCGACCATCCTTTAATACCATGAGATTTCCGGCATGCACGTCCGCGTGAAAAAATTCACACTGGGTCAGGCTGGAAAACCAGGTGTTCATGGCGGTGATCAACGTGCGCTCTGGATCACGGGCGTAACCTCTAATGCTCTCCAGATCGGTCAGCGGTACGCCGTGAAAACGTTCCATTGTGAGAATGCGACGGGTGCTGGCAACCTCATAGACTTCCGGCACCGTAGCCTCTTCGTTCTGCGTGTTGCGCAGAAACTCCCGGAACACCCTGAGGTTATTTGCTTCCTTGATAAAGTCGCACTCTTCCATCATCGTCCGCTGAATTTCCTCAACGATACCCGACATAGACGTCCAGGAAAGTTTCGGCGCAAGCGTTTCCACAATTTTGGCAGACAGATACAAAAAATTAAGATCAGTCAGAAGAACATTCTCTACACCCGGCTTCTGAACCTTGATCACCACTTCCTCTCCAGTGACCAGTTTCGCCGGGTGAACCTGCGCAATAGAGGCCGATGCCAGCGCCACTGGATCGATCTCCGAAAACACCTCCTCAATGGGCCGGCCAAGCTCGTCGCGAATAATTCTGCGAATCACGCTGTAAGGCAGGCTGGGCGTGCGGTCTAAGCAATTCTGAAACTCTTCGACGTAGGCTTTCGGGAAAAACGTCGGTGAACTGGCGATAAATTGACCCAGCTTGATGTAGGTAGCACCCAGCGATTCAAACGTCTGGCGCAGAAGCCGCGGTGTCGGTGGACGATCGCCACGCACCCAATTGACACCCGCGCGTCCCAGCACAGACATGGTCTGCCCGATTCGAAAGGCACCTTTAAAACTGTTGGTTACCGTACCCATACCCGTGTTCCTTGAATTCCCGATAGACGAAGTTGCCATCCGCTTTAAGCGAGTCAATATCTTTGTCGGGCTAGAGCCGCATTGGCATCACAACGTAAAGACAGCGGCTATCCTTCTCCGATTCAATCAACGCACTGCTGTTCGGATTGGCAAGGGTGATTTTGACCTGATCATCATCCAACGCGTTCATAACATCCACCAGGTAACCCACGTTAAAACCAATCTGAAGAGACTCACCCTGATACTCCACCGGCAGCGCGTCTTCAGCCTGCTCCTGATCCGGATTATTGGCAAACAGGCCCAGCTCGTTAGGCGACAGATTCAACCGAACACCGCGTATATTTTCGTGGGACAGAATACCCGCCCGGTTTAACGTGTTTTTCAGGGTCGTCCTGTCGGCGAGTACAACTTTGTCGCCACCGCGGGGAATCACCCGGTTGTAGTCCGGAAACTTTCCTTCAATCAACTTTGAAGTAAACGTGTAAGACCCTACAGTCGCGCGCAGGTGGTTCTCGCCAATCACCAGAGTAACCGGTGTGTCCACGTCATCGAGCAGGCGGGCTAGCTCCAACACACCCTTTCGCGGAACGATAACCTGGCGAGGGTCCGGACAACCGGTCTGCAGATCGACATGCGCCATCGCCAGCCGGTGACCGTCTGTCGCCACCGTGCGCACGTGATCCTTGTCTACTTCGAGCAGCAGCCCGTTCAGGTAGTAGCGAACGTCCTGCTGTGCCATTGCGAACGCAGTCGCGTCCAGCATACGCCCCAACTCTTTTTGCGGCAGCTCCAGTCGGAAGCTTTCCTCTTCATCTTCTACGTTGGGAAAATGTTCTGCCGGCAGCGTCGACAGGGTAAAATGGCTCGCGCCACACCTCAGATGCAGCCGATCGCCTTCCAGCGCCACTTCAATCGGCGCTTCGTCACCCAAAGCACGGCAGATATCCGAAAGCTTTCGCGCCGGTACTGTGATCCGCCCTGGCTGATCAACGTGCACCGGGCTCACCCGGCCCACCAGTTCAACTTCCATATTGGTTCCCGTCAGAGTCAGAGTATTATCCTCTGCCACCAGCAAGACGTTAGACAGAACCGGCATGGTCTGTTTGCGCTCGACTACCCCCGCAATAGATTGCAGCGGTGTGAGCAGGGATTCACGACTGATCGTCAGTTTCATGGCACTCAGCATTCTTTTTTTGGACGGTGAATGTGTATCAACTATTTGACAACTATCTCATCAGGTTGTCAGTAGTCGCATAAAGTTCTGATAATCTTCCCTTATACCCGGGTCGGTTTCCTGCAACTCAATAATCTTTTTACAGGCGTGCAGCACTGTCGTGTGGTCGCGTCCACCAAAAGCGTCGCCAATCTCCGGCAAACTGTGATTCGTCAGCTCTTTAGACAATGACATCGCTACCTGGCGCGGACGAGTCACCACACGAGTACGTCGTTTGGAAAGCAGATCTGCCACTTTGATTTTGTAATATTCAGCGACCGTGCGCTGGATATTATCAATACTGACCTGCTTTTCATGCAGTGCCAACAAATCCTTCAGGCTTTCCCGTATGAAAGGCGGCGTAATTTCAGATCCTGTGAAGTGAGCATTCGCTATCACCAGACGCAATGCTCCCTCAAGCTCACGCACGTTAGAGCGGATTTTCTGGGCAATAAAAAACGCTGCCTCACTGCTCAATTTCACATTGACCTGTTCGGCTTTCTTCATCAGGATCGCGACCCGTGTTTCCAGCTCCGGTGGCTCAACCATGACGGTGAGGCCCCAGCCAAACCGCGACTTCAGCCGCTCCTCCATATCTACGATTTCTTTGGGAAACCGGTCACACGTCACTATTACCTGCTGCCCGCCCTCAAGCAACGCATTAAAGGTATGAAAAAACTCTTCCTGGGAACGCTCTTTGCGGGCAAAAAACTGAATGTCATCAATAAGCAACGCATCAACGGACCGATAGTACCGCTTGAATTCATTAATCGCGTTCAGCTGCAATGCTTTTACCATGTCCGCGACGAATCGTTCCGAGCGTAAATAAGCGACTTTCGCCCGGGAATTGCGCCGAACAATTTCATTACCGATGGCATGCATGAGGTGGGTCTTACCAAGGCCAACACCGCCATAAAGAAACAATGGGTTATAGGCGCCACCCGGATTTTCAGCCACCTGCATGGACGCCGCCCTGGCTAACTGGTTCGATTTGCCTTCCACAAACGTATCGAAAGTGAAGCCTTCATTGAGAAAACTTTGGTGTTTGATATCCCCTTCGACCTGGACCGACGGGCGAGACCCGTTAAGTCTTCTTCTGGCAGCCTGCGCCGTTTCCGCAACGCCCTTCTCTTCCTCCGTCACCGAACTGCTGACGATCTCGTGTTCTGCAGCATGACCGTTGACCGCGATCTCGGAACGAACAACCAATTCCGACCCTGTTGGAGCAGATCCGACCCTCATCCCAATGCGGGGCGCCTGACCACCTTCCAGGTCTTTCAAGACTTCTTCTATGCGCCTGAGATATTTTTCATTCACCCAATCCATGACAAACCGGTTCGGGGCAAACAGCATAAGCTGACCCTCCCGTTGATCGGATTGTAACGGCCTCAGCCAGGTATTGAACTGTTGGGCAGGGAACTCATCCCGGAGCACTTCCAGGCACTGATGCCAGAGTTTATTCGGCACGATAGTCTTGCCTCCAATGCCTAAAAATCGTGACCGACAATTCTAACCCCCACACCCTCCAAGTGAAAGAGTGAAACACAACTAATAAACAGCCTGTGGATTACTTTTGTAATTTTTATCAACGTTTTATAAACTTAACTACAGGGTTGTGTACAGAATTATCGCTGAAATTAGTTATTCACAACCCCCTGTTCGTAATCATCACTAAGCCCTGTGCAAAGCCACAGAATGCCAGTGGATAAACCGGGATTTTCTCGAAGCTCAGAGTTACGCACAATTCGTCCCGGACCCTTCCACATGCCCCACCCCGCTTTATGAACAGGGTTCAACGAACTCCAACATACCGTTAATCAAACCTTTCCCAGAGATATCCCCAGAAAATGGCTCCAGTAATAACAGTAGTAGTAATCCTTTAAAGATTTAATAAAACCTAAAGATTATAGTTACTGACACCAACGCAGCCGATACCCTGTGTCGCTCGACATTACCCATTGAATTCCGCAGCCGCATTGCATAGAATGCCGCTCCTGTTTTGGTTGTTCATTTTCCAGCCAGCTCATGAATTTTTTAACCCGAATTGTGAGATCGACACCATGAAAAGAACGTTTCAACCAAGCGTACTGAAGCGTAAGCGCGTTCACGGCTTTCGTGCCCGAATGGCTACTGCAAACGGTCGCAAAGTAATTTCGCGTCGTCGCGCCAAAGGCCGTGCCCGTCTGTCCGCGTAACGTTTTGATTGCCTGATGACAGCCTGTCGTTTTCCTAAGTCGGCGCGGTTACTGACACCCAGGGACTACGCTCAGGTTTTTGACGACGTTAAGATCCGGGTTCCCCATCGGAATTTTCTGATTTTAGCGTCCGAGAATGCCAACGGTCTTTCTAGAATTGGCCTGGTGTTTTCAAAGAAAAACCTGAAACTTGCCGTCCAACGAAACCGCGTTAAACGCCGCGTACGAGAAACTTTCAGGCTTCAAACAGATTTTCCCGCTCTGGACATTGTTGTCCTTGGGCGGAAAGATCTAGCAGACATTGATAATGCGGTCTTGAACGACGTGCTCGACGACCTTTGGTCCCGACTCAAGCGAAAGCATCGACATTTCATAGCAGCCCAAACACAAGAACAGCGGGACGTTTCAAAGGAAAGGAGTTAATGCGCAAAATATTGCTCCTGCCGATACGGCTTTATCAATACGCCATCAGTCCTATGATGGCCAGCCACTGCCGTTTTCACCCAACCTGCTCGCAATATGCCGTCGAGGCCATATCTCATCATGGCGCTGTAAAGGGCGTTTTTCTTTCGATAAAACGACTTCTGAGGTGTCATCCCTGGGGGCAAGGCGGGTATGATCCCGTACCGGGCACTGACGCTCGCACAGACACGTCGCCTGACTACTGCGAGCCGGCTAGCCAAACCCATATTCACAACCCGACGAAACGCTAGGTCTATGGATATTCAACGCATTGTAATTTATGCCGGTCTCGCGGTTGTCAGCTATCTGATGATACTTGCCTGGAACGAAGACTATAACAAGCCACAAGAGACGCAGATCGCCGAACAACAGGCAACTGTGTCGGGGTCAGGTGATGCCGACAATCTTGCCCTGCCTGAATCCCAGCAGACAATGACCGGAGACAGCACCCAATCGTCAGATGGAGAATTTTCGACTCCAGAAGACGGTGCACAAATACGCTCCAGCGCCAACACAGATGTTCAGGCCAGTGATCAGTTGATTACCGTTCGCACGGACGTTTATCAGCTCACCATCGACCGGGTTGGCGGCAACCTGATCGAGACCTCCCTGCTGCAGTATGACCGCTCTCTCGACAGTGAAGAGTCCCTGAGAGTCCTGACCAATACCAGCCAGCGCACTTACATCATGGAAAGCGGATTGATTGGTCGAAACGGCGTCGATAGCCGAAATAACGAGCAAGGTGCCGTCTATTCTTCCTCTGCCAGTGAATACGTTCTCGACGAAAGCGAGGATTCTTTAACCGTTGATCTCAGTCTGACGACCGCATCCGGCGTTAACATCACCAAACAATACGAATTCGCCCGGGACAGTTACGAAATTGACGTTCGTTATCTCATCGATAACCAGTCAAGCGAACCGTGGCAAGCCAACATGACCGGCAAAATCGTTCGAGACGAGGCTCCGGATCCCACTGCACAGAACAGTCTGGGCATTCGCGCCTTCCTCGGAATGGTCGTCAGCTCTTCGGAAGACCCTTACAAAAAGTATGATTTTGACGATCTACGGGAACAGTCAGTCAATCGATCTGTGACTAATGGGTGGCTGGCCTTCCTGCAACATTATTTCCTGTCAGCCTGGATACCAGAAAAAAGCCAAGCTGCTCAATTCCAGAGTACCCAGCGTGGCAATCTGCACGTGATGGGATTTGTCTATCCGGCAACCCAGGTAGCGCCTGGTGAAACGGGTGAGGTTTCCGCTCGTGCCTATGTTGGCCCGAAGATTATCGAACGCCTTGAAAACGTTGCCCCGAATCTCGACCGCACCGTCGATTTTGGTTGGCTGTTTTTCATCGCATTACCGTTATTTATCGTTATGGACTGGTTCTTCGGACTGGTCGGTAATTGGGGCGTTGCAATTATTCTATTAACCGTCCTGGTGAAAGCGGTATTTTTCAAACTGTCGGCCACCAGTTATCGTTCGATGGCCAGGATGCGGGCGGTTGCGCCACAACTGACTCGCCTGAAAGAACTTTATGGGGACGATCGTCAGCGCATGTCCCAGGAAATGATGGCGCTGTACAAGAAAGAAAAGATCAATCCCCTTGGCGGATGTCTGCCGATTCTGGTTCAGATGCCGGTGTTTATCTCTCTGTACTGGGTACTGTTTGAAAGCGTCCAGCTACGACATGCGCCGTTTATGCTCTGGATTAATGACCTGTCCGTTATGGACCCCTACTTCATTCTTCCGCTGTTAATGGGCGCGAGCATGATGTTGCAGATGAGCCTGAACCCGACGCCGCCAGACCCGATGCAGGCCAAGATCATGAAAATGATGCCGATCGTTTTCACCATTTTCTTCCTGTGGTTCCCGGCAGGTCTGGTTCTGTACTGGTTGACCAACAACGTTCTGTCCATTTCGCAGCAGTGGTACATTACTCGCAAAATCGAGCGGGAAATGGCAGCCAAAAAAGGCTGACAGAAATTTTCATCCCGGATTTCCTTTTCAGAGGCTCCTTACCAGGGGCCTCTGTTGGTTCAGGAACAGAGACTGATGCAGCACACCACAGATTCCATTGCGGCAGTAGCCACAGCCCCTGGTCAGTCCGGTGTTGGTATTGTCAGAATCAGTGGGCCTACCGTATGCGCGATCGCCACAACCATGTTGGGTTTCGTACCAAAACCCCGACACGCCCATTACGGTCCGTTTTACGACCATCAAGGACAGTTGATTGACGAAGGTATCGGGCTGTTTTTCCCCAATCCTCACTCGTTTACCGGGGAGGATGTGCTGGAGCTCCAGGGGCATGGTGGCACCATTATTCTGGATATTTTGCTGCGCGCTGCCTGTGACCTTGGCGCCCGCCTGGCTCGTCCGGGGGAGTTTTCCGAGCGCGCCTTTCTCAATGACAAACTGGATCTGACGCAGGCCGAAGCGATTGCTGACCTGATTGAAAGCAGTTCAGAGCAGGCCGCCCGATGTGCAGTACGTTCGTTGCAGGGCGCTTTCTCGCGTCGTATTGATGCTCTGGTGCAGGCCATCACCCACTTGCGTATATACGTGGAGGCGGCGATTGATTTCCCGGAGGAAGAAATCGACTTTCTGGCGGACGGGAAAGTCGCTACTGACCTTCGCCAACTGTTGACCGACCTCGACAAGATACTGGCCGAAGCACAGCAGGGTTCAATTCTGCGCGAAGGCATGAAAGTGGTGATTGCCGGTAGGCCCAACGCAGGCAAATCCAGCCTGCTTAATGCGCTGGCCGGTCGCGAAGCCGCGATTGTCACGGCCGTTGAAGGTACCACCCGCGACGTGTTGCGGGAACACATTCACATAGACGGTATGCCGTTACACATCATCGATACTGCCGGTCTGAGGGACAGCGTCGACGAGGTGGAACAGATCGGTATCGCTCGAGCCTGGGATGAAATCCGTCAGGCAGACCGAATTCTGTTAATGGTCGATGCAACCACCACCAACGCCACTGACCCCCGTCAGTTGTGGCCTGATTTCATTGATCAGCTTCCGGCGAATGCTCCTGTGACGGTCGTGCGCAACAAAGTTGACCTGACGGGTGAGACGGTCGGTATTGCGGCGTCTGACGACGTTGCGCCAGTGCTTCGTATGGTGGCCAGATCCGCCGATGGCGTGGAGGATCTTCGGAACCACCTTAAGGACTGTATGGGGTTCGCCAGCACCACCGAGGGCGGCTTTCTGGCCCGTAGACGGCATCTGGACGCCCTTGAGCGGGCCAAGGTATCCATGCAGCAGGGGGAAGAGCAGCTATACGGATACGGGGCTGGAGAATTATTGGCAGAGGATCTGCGAGCGGCTCATGATGCACTTGGAGAAATCACTGGCGCAATGACCCCGGATGACCTCCTGGGAGAGATTTTCAGCAGCTTCTGCATCGGAAAGTGATGAATACAAGGAAACAGTTTGAGCCGTCGGTTTTCCATGCAAAACTAATCGTCCTTTAATAACCTTAGTGAATCTAGATGTATCGTTGGTGCGCCTGTTTTTTGATTCTGTCCTCCCTCAATGGATGTGCCGCCATTACCGGCGATCATTCTTCTCTGTTTTCTTTTGATCGTTCCGGGGAAGAGGCATCCTATCAATCTGAGAAGCAGGCGCTGTTTGATCAGCCTTATGTCGATCCGATGACCAACTACCTGATTGAACATCAGGGTGACCAGACCCGGAAAACCGTTATCGACCAGGTCAGAGCAGAGCGTGATCAACGCTGTCAGACGGTCGCCGAGCAATACGCCGAGGAGCCTGCAACGGAACGAGTGCTCAGACGCTACAACATCGGTTATGGTTATTCCTGTCCACGACAGGTTGCGGTTTTTGAAGAAAGGGTAATCCAACAGTCAGTGGCGTCAGAACCTCAGGCCACACCGGATCTTAGGCCTGAATCTGAATCCGAACCCCAAACTGCGGCACCAGCCAGCTCGACTCAAACCGTCCCTGACGTCAGCAAAACGATGTCTGACCAGGTCCTCAGTGATTGTTACCTGCTGACCGCCATCCGTAATTTCAGTGCCGCTCGAGAGGCTTGCCAGCAGCCCGCTGAGCAGGGCGATGTTCGTTCTCAGGCCAATATGGCAACCATTGCTTACGCCTTCGAGAACTACGCCAGTGCGTTTGAGTGGGCGGAAAAGGCTGCGTCGGCCTCTGCCAACGCAGCTTTTCTGTTAGGCCAAATGTATGCCGATGGTCGCGGTGTCGGCCAAAATAAGGACCAGGCCGTATATTGGTACGAAGAAGCCGTCAGGCAAGGGCACAGGGAAGCCCAGCAAGCGCTAGACGACCATCTGAGTGATGGTTCTGAGGGCAATCCCTGATCTTTACCTGAGGACTCTCTTGAATGCCGGAGAAATCTCCCAATCTCCAAAGTAAGCGAAAAAAAAATACTTCCTCGCGTCATTCCATCATGTGGATGCTGGGTCTGTTACTGCTGGTTTTCATTACCGGTATGCTGATGTTGTCCAGCCTGAACCTGAATTATTCTTAGGAAGCCTTATCAGACCTTCGCCGACAACAGATAAATGAAGTCGTTAATGCGGGGCTTTCCCGGATAAACGCCCGCCAGTCTGCCCTCGCCAGTTACACCGTTGGTCTCGCAAACATCGGTGAGAGTTTCCATGAAATGACGGAATCCGGTATTTCCGGAACGGATCGTTCGGAACTCAGAGCCCGACTGGAGAACTCGCTCAAAGCGCATTTGAACGATTTTCAGGGCGCTGCAGGAGTCGGGCTCTGGTTTGAACCGGGTGTACTGTCGGATGCCGGCACCAGTTACATGCCGTACTTCATCCAGAGAACCGGCGATACCGAGTTGGAGAGGTTGGCAACCGAAGAACAGTTCGGTCGCTATCGCGACGCGCCGTGGTTCAGCCGCGCACTCGAGCCCGGCTGGGCCGAAGGTGACGGAAACATCGGCGAGGTGTTCTGGTCACCGGTTTATTTTGATCTCAACACAGAACGAGCGCTGCTGACCCTTGCCAGCCCGATGTACAATGAACAGGGAAAGCTTCTGGGCGTGGCAACGACGGCCTGGGGTGCGGACCAGATAATGGAACTGGTCAGTCGCATTACCGTGACCGAAAACAGTTTCGCTTTCCTCAATGATCGCGATAACCGGAACTTGTCAAGTCTCAGTCAGGGCAAGGATAGCCGTCAGGAACAGGCACTGATTGATGCCGTCCTGGCCCTTGAATTAGGCGCGAACATCGACAGCCCGACGTCAATCAATCGAGTTGACGCCCTCACCACTCGTCGCCTGACGGTGAATGATCAGGACCTAGAGCTCTATTACGCAGCGACTGCGGGGGGCATGGTGTATGGCGCAGGCGTACCCAGAGATGAAATCAACGCAGTGCTTCACCCGATGGAGCGAACAAATCATCGGATCCTGATTGGCACGGTATCGGTGATGTTGTTTCTGAGCCTCTACCTGCTCTACCGGATTATCCAGCTGATTCGCGAATTGCAGGCGTCTTACACCGACGACCTGACGGGCCTGCCCAACCGGGTCTGTCTGCTGCGTGACTTGCAGAACCGAAAAGCGGCGGCACTGCTGATCATCAACCTGGACCGTTTCAATCAGATTAACAGCCTGTTCGGAAATGAATGTGGTGACCGGGTGCTGCTGGCCGTTGCCAGCCAATTGACGACGTTTGCAGATGATGACTTACAGATCGGGCTCAAGGTCTATCGGCTACCCGGCGATGAGTTCGCTATTCTGGCACCGGCGATTGCGGCGGAAGCCACTCGTGACCTGGCAGCGCAGCTTCGCCATCTGATCACCAGCGACAGAATATACTGGCAACAGCAGCGTTTGACCGTCGATGTCAGTATCGGTATTGCGCTTCGCAGTGCACGGAAGCCGGAAGATGCAGCCGATCAGTTGGTCAGTCAGGCCAAAATTGCGGTTCTCCAGGCCCGTGAACAGAGTCGTCATCATCTGCTCTATGATCCCGCGGTTGGCGTCGAAGAAAATTATGAAAACAACCTTTACTGGGCCAACCGCTTGAACGAAGCCATTGATCATGACCGCCTGGTGCCGTGGTTTCAGCCGATACATAGCAATGAAAGCGGGTCTATCAACAAATACGAGTGTCTGGTGAGAATGGTTGAACCGGATGGCAGCGTGGTCAGTGCCGGGCAGTTTATTGAGATCGCCAATAAACTGCGGCTGAACCGGCGAATTACCCAGTTAATGGTCGACAAATGTTTCGCCTATTTCCAGGCACGGGAGGAAGGTTTTTCCATTAACCTGTCTTATGGTGATATCGCGGAACCGGAAACCGTCCGGCACATTTTGTCCGTGCTTGAATCCTCGGGTATCGGACATCGGGTCATTTTTGAAATTCTGGAATCCGACGGTATCGACAATTATGATCAGCTTAGCTCGTTCATCGAACGAGTGAAGCCGTTCGGCTGCCGGATCGCTATCGACGATTTTGGCACCGGTTATTCGAATTTTTCCCACCTTCTCAGTCTGAGCGTAGATCTGATCAAGATCGACGGCAGCCTGATCCGTCACCTCCATGAGGACCAGACTGCCTTTCTGGTCACCAATGGCATAGTCCAGTTTGCCCGAAGCCTCAAAATCCAGACGGTTGCCGAATTTGTTCACAACGAAGCGGTTCAGCATCGGGTCCGGGAGCTGGGCATCGACTTTTCTCAGGGTGACTATTTCGGCATGCCGCAGGCGCCGTCTTAACCGCTCATTGCCGTTGGCGTATGTCCCTGATCGGGTTACCTATGGCGGGCGTATCTCTGTGCCTTAACGGCGATAAACAACATGGGAGTGTAAAAGTCATGCAAAGAAGCATTGGAAGACTGATGTCAGGTAGTTTGTTTCGGGCCCTGTGGCTATTGTTGATGGCCTGGGCGCTTGTGGGCTGCGCCGGACCCGGGTTGGACGATTACAGTGATATGGAGCCTGCCCTCGTTCCCCAGGAATTTTTTACCGGTGAACTCTCTGCCAGGGGTGTGGTCAAAAATCGTTCCGGCGAGGTCATCCGGACATTTGACGCCGATATTTCTGCCAGTTGGGATAATCAGGGCGTCGGCACTCTTGATGAAGAGTTCCGGTTTGACGACGGAGAAGTTCAGACTCGGGTCTGGACCCTGACGCCCAACGATGATGGTTCCCTGCACGCGGACGCCGGCGATGTCGTCGAGCCGGGCACTATGAACTGGCAAGGCAATGCCATCAATATGAATTACGTGCTTCGGGTGGCCTACGGCGACGGCACCATTGACGTGAGCATGGACGACTGGATGTATCTGACGACTCCAGACACTCTGATTAATGAAACTACCATGACGAAATGGGGCTTCCAGGTCGGCGAAATTGTTCTGGTGATCCAAAAGTTATAATGACACTGAGGCGGACCTGAAGAATGGCAAAACAATGGATGATTGCGTTGGGGCTGGTCGTTCTGGCCTGCGTCGGTATTTTCGCCTGGGACGCGATATATCCGGAGATGGCCGAACAGGATCAGCGTGAGCGTCCTGCCAGTAAGGTCAACGTGGTCAACCCCACCACCGAGATAGTGACTGATTCTGTGAGCGCCGTTGGCAGCCTCAGAGCCCGGGATCAAGTGTCTCTGACCACCGAGGTAAGCGGTCGGGTAGTGGAGAAGAACCTCGATGCCGGCAACCGCGTAGCGGAGGGCGACCTGTTGCTACGACTCGATGACCGTCAGGCCCGGGCCGATCTGCAGGTGGTAGAAGCCACGATCGCTGATGCGAGGCGGCAGCTGAATCGGGCTCAGAGCCTGCAAGCCAACAATAGTATTTCCCAGGCCCAGGTGGATGAACTGCGCACCGCTGTCGACGTAGCCCGTGCCCAGTTGGCGTCGGCGCAAACCCGGGTCGACAATCATCGCATCGAAGCACCGTTTGCAGGCGTGGTCGGGCTCAACGATATCAGCATGGGGGCCTACCTGAGCGCCGGCACCGAAGTTGCCACCCTTGATTCGACCCTGAAGATGGAAATGAGCTTCGCCATCTCGGAGAAATTTCTCGGCCAGATTGGTCTGGGCCAGGCCGTCGAGGGACATTCTCCGGCTTACCCTGATGAGCGTTTCGAAGGCAAGCTGGTAGAACTTGGCACCCGCATCAATGAGCTCAGCCGGACCCTTCCTGTCCGTGCGCTGATCGATAACCCCGACGGTAGGCTGCTTCCGGGCCAGTTCATGGCGGCAAATCTGACCTTGCGGCAACGGGAAGCTCTGATTATCCCTGAACAGGCGGTAATGATTCGCGGTGATGAAACCTATGTATTTTTAGCGGAGGACGGCGCGGCCAAACGAACGTCCGTCAAGCTGGGCTCACGTTCTCCCGGCATCGTGGAAGTCGCTTCCGGCCTCTCACTGGAGGACGAGGTGGTGGTAACCGGGCAGGATCGCCTCAGCAGCGGTGACCGAATTGAAGTCGTGGAAGACCCGGCGGCGATTCCCGATAACCGGTTTGCCGATACCCGGGGGTCCTGATAAATGATCCTGTCCGACATTTCCATTAAACGCCCGGTATTCGCGACCGTCATAAGCCTGCTAATCCTGGTGTTCGGGTTGGCGGCTCTTCGTGGCTTACCGGTTCGGGAATACCCTGATATCGACCCGCCCGTCGTGTCCATCTCGACGGATTATATCGGTGCGGCGGCGGAAGTTGTGGATACCCAGATCACCCAGGTGATTGAAGGGGCTATCAGTGGCATTGAAGGCATACGCTCCATTGAATCGAGCACGGAACAGGGTGAGAGCCGCACCTCTATCGAATTCAATACCTCGCGGAACGTGGATATTGCCGCCAATGACGTGCGTGATGCGGTGGCGCGTGTGGCCAACGATCTGCCGGAAGAGGCCGATGCGTCCGTTGTGCGCAAGGCAGATTCCGACGCCAGGCCGATGATGTGGCTGTCGCTGCGCAGCGATGTGTGGGACAGCGCTGAATTGAGCGATTTTGCAGAAAGGGTATTGGTGGATCGACTGTCTGTACTGGATGGCGTGGCCGATGTACGGATTGGCGGCGAGCGCCGTTATGCCATCCGTATCTGGCTGGACCGGGAACGTCTTGCCGCGAGGGATATTACTGTTTCCGAAGTTGAACAGGCGCTACGTTCCAATAACGTGGAACTGCCGGCAGGCTCGGTAGAATCGGCGACCCGGGACTTTACCGTTCGTGCCAAAGGACGCTTATCGGGTGTGGATGAGTTCCGCAACCTGGTGGTCCGGCGTGATGGCAACGACCTGTTGCGCCTGGGTGATGTCGCCAACGTCCAGATGGGCGTCGAGTCAGACACCAGCCGTTTACGATTCAACGGCCAGACTGCAGTGGGTCTGGGCATTATCCGCCAATCCAAATCCAACACCGTCGCGGTATCGGATCTGGTTCGGGCGGAACTGGATGAAATCCGGGAATCTTTGCCGCCGGAAGTAAATATTGCCGAGAGTTATGACGAATCCATTTTCATCCGGGCGTCCATCCGGGAGGTTGGCTTCACCCTCGCCATCTCGGTATCCCTGGTTATCCTGGTTATTTTTGTATTCCTGCGCTCCTGGCGCGCCACATTGATACCGGCTGTAACCATTCCGGTGGCCGTTATCGGCGCCTTTATCGGCCTCGGCGCTCTGGGTTTTTCCATCAATGTACTGACTCTGTTAGCGGTTATTCTTGCCATTGGCCTGGTAGTAGACGACGCCATCGTCATGTTGGAAAACATTCAGCGCCGGATTGATGACGGCGAGCCGCCTTTGCTGGCGGCTTATCGTGGCGCCCGACAGGTGGCGTTCGCCGTTATTGCGACCACTCTGACATTGATCGCCGTGTTTGTGCCTATCTCCTTTATGGGGGGCAACGTCGGTCGCTTATTTGCCGAATTCGGTTTCACTCTGGCCGCCGCCGTTGTGGTGTCCAGTATCGTGGCGCTGACGCTCGCGCCGATGCTGTGCTCCAAATGGCTGAGGCATAGCCCGGAAACAGAGGAGGGCCACCGACTCTGGGCGTTCAGCGAACGTATGTTGAATGGATTAACCCGTGGCTATGAGCGAATGCTTCGGTTCTCGCTGCGCCAGCCCGGACTGTTGATCGGACTGGGCTTGATCGGGTTAGCACTGACCGCTGTGGTCTTCCCCAAGTTACCGCAGGAACTGGCGCCCACTGAGGACCGGGGCATTATCATCATGCCGACCAGCGCCCCGCGCGGTTCGACGGTCGAGTACACCGATCACCATGTCAGAAAAGCGGAAGAACAGCTGATTCCCTATATCGAGGACGGTGTTGCAAACCGCCTCCTGTCCATTGTTGGCTGGCGCAACGAGGCCGACAACGCATTCATGATTATGGGGCTGGAGCCGTGGGATCAGCGCGACGTAAAGCAGCAGACTATCACCAATGAAATTCGTGGAAAACTGGCGGATATACCCGGTATACGTTCGGTGGCAGTGAATCCGCCCGGGCTGGGACAGCGTGGTTTCAGTCAGCCGATCGAATTCGTGATCGGCGGTCCGGACTATGAATCCGTCCAGGCCTGGAGCGAGGAGATTGTTGAACGAGCCAAGGAAAATCCCAAGCTGCTTGATCTGGAAACGGATTTTGAGCTGACTCGCCCGGAGCTTAACGTCACCATTGACCGGGAGCGGGCGGCCGATCTGGATATCACGGTACAGGATGTCGGTCTGACTCTGCAGACCATGCTGGCGTCAAGGCAGGTGACTACCTATCTCGACCGGGGTCGGGAATACGATGTCATCGTACAGGCGGCCGATCGGGACCGTGCTTCGCCCAGTGATCTTGGCCAGATTTTTCTGCGACCCAGGCAGGGCGGGGAGCTGATTCCCCTCGAAGCGCTGGTGTCGGTGGAAGAGATTGGTGCAAACCCGGATTTGCGGCGCATCGACCGGCTTCCCGCCGTGGTAATCAGCGGCTCACTTGAGGATGGTTACGATCTCGCCTCGGCCCTGAATTATCTGAACAACCTGGCAGTTGACCATCTGCCACCGGAAGCGCGGGTGAGCTATAAAGGGTTAAGTCGGGAATTCCAGGATTCGTCTAACGCTATCTACGTCACGTTTGCCCTGGCTTTCGTCATTGTATTCCTGGTTCTGGCGGCCCAGTTTGAAAGCTGGATCCACCCGATGATTATTATGCTGTCTGTGCCTCTGGCGATTACTGGCGCTTTGTTCGCACTGCTGTTTTCAGGGATCAGTCTGAACATTTACAGTCAGATAGGGATCATCATGTTGTTGGGGTTGATGGCCAAGAACGGGATCCTGATCGTGGAATTTGCCAATCAGCTGCGGGATAGAGGGTACGAGGTGGCGGACGCGATCCTTGAAGGTGCCATACTGCGGTTCCGGCCGGTTCTGATGACCACGATATCGACAGTGTTTGGCGCCATACCTCTGGTACTGGCATCGGGCGCCGGTGCCGAGAGTCGCGCATCCATCGGAATCGTAATTCTGGGCGGGTTGATCTTTGCGACCACCCTCACCCTGTTTATTATCCCAGTGCTTTATAACCTACTGGCGCGGTTCGCCAAATCCAGCAATGCCGTGGCAATTGAGCTGGACAAACAGGCCCGGGATACGGCGGGCGGTCAGGGCATGGCGTCTGCGCCTCAGTCTCGCAGCCCTGATCAATTCTGATAAGAGGTGTTGCCCGGAAGTGAAAGATCAGAGCGTTGGTGGAAAACAGAGCTGGCCGTCGAAGATTTCATCCGGGTGGATATCGACACAGAAAACCTCGCGCGCCGAGCCTGATGTCAGCGACGTCGACAAGGTCACTGTTTTGATCGCATCGGGCAGGCCGACATAGGGGCGCGAGCAGCTGATACTCTGAGGGCGTTCCAGCGCGTTCAGAAAGTAGTCCCGGTGTGACCAGCAAGCGCCGTCCGAGCGGTAAAGCGGATTGAACTGATTGGGCCTGGGACTGCTGCCCGCCACAGCCAGATTGCCCTGCTGCACGCCGTTTGCGTTCAACATGAAACAGCGCTTTACTCCACTGACCTGAAACATGGGCTGACAGGCCTCGGTAAAGGGCTCTTTCCGTGCCAGCCGATGGCAGGTCTCAAGAATCTCAAACCGCAACAACCGGATAAAACTGGCCTGTTCAGAGCTCTCCTGTAAAACATGACGTCTGGTTTGCTCTGCCATTGCAGCCAGGTCGGCTTCTTGTGACGCTGCTAAATCTGCATCAATGATACCGGGCCTGCCAAAGAGAAATCCCTGTAGCAGGTCCGCTTCGGTGTCCAGAGCGATGCGCGCCTGTGCGTTGTTTTCGATTCCCTCCAGTAAAACCAGGCTACCGCTTTCCCGAATCATCCGAACCAGGCTCTCCAATAGCTGACGGGCACGGTGATGCTGTTCTGCGTTGACCAGAAGGCTGCGATCAATTTTGACAATCGTCGGGTCCATGCGCCACAGGCGCTCAAAATTGGAATCGCCGGTACCGAAGTCATCAATTGCGATCCGGAACCCTCTTTCCTTGGCCAAATCAATGAACTGCAGTAAAGCGTCTGTATTTTTGCTAGCCGTTTCAACGAGTTCCAGTACGATTTTTTCCGGTGAAATGCCGCAGTTGTCACATTGCTCCACTAGCCTGTCCAATGACGACATCGGGTGAGTGCAGGTTTCCGGATTGATATTGAGAAACAGCCAGACGGGTTGATCCCGGCCGCTGAAATTTTCCAGGTGTTGATGCAACAGAAAACTGTCGAGTTGGACGGTCTGGCGGGTGGTCTGAGCCCGCTGGAAAAGGGTTTCCGGTGAAATAGGCTGACTGCCGTCGTCTGCGCGTACCAGCGCTTCAAAACCGACGAGTTTCTGATGAGTCGGGCTAAAAATGGGCTGATAGGTAGAACGAATGTTTAGCCCTGCCAGTACATCCTTATCGTTTAAGCGCTCCTGCGACAATGTCTTGTAACTTGAAAGCGCAACGACGCTGGTCATAGTAACCTCGGCTTATTTTATGCTGGCCGCAAAAGAAGCCAGGCGGCCCAAACCAGCAGATAAAGCGAATTTCATACCAGAACGTCAATAAACCAGCTTTGATATGGATCGATTGGCGACAACCAATTGCCGGAATCCCGGCTAGCCTAAAATTGTGCACTGTGATGGAGCGTAATTTAAAGACGATGCCCACAGGTGTGCAGAACGAAAGATTTCAAACCGATCTGTGGATAAACTGTTGAATAACCTTCGGATAAGCGTTGGATTAATTCTTTTAATAGTATTAAAAACAAATAGATAAATAACTTTTTCTAGCATTCCCAATGAATTTTGAGTGTGGATAACTTTATTGAAACTTTTGTGAATAGAATCTTACAAGCCGCTGAAATTTTTCGGATTTCGGTTTTTGCGGAGATCAGTTTCTGGTTAAAATTTGCACATCCGGACTGCAATTGACCGGGTGAAGCGTTATACTCGCCGCCCTGTTTTTATCGTTGTTTTCGAGGTGATGTTGTGGACTATCCAACGCGTTTTGATGTCATTGTCATTGGTGGCGGCCATGCTGGTACCGAGGCCGCTCTGGCGGCTGCGCGCATGGGCTCGCAGACGCTGCTGTTGACTCACAACATTGAGACCCTCGGGCAGATGTCCTGTAACCCGGCCATCGGTGGCATTGGTAAAAGTCACCTGGTAAAAGAAATTGATGCGCTTGGCGGCGCCATGGCTCACGCCACCGATCTGGCCGGCATCCAGTTCCGGGTGCTGAACAGTCGCAAAGGCCCAGCCGTGCGCGCCACCCGCGCTCAGGCAGACCGGGTTCTTTACAAGGCGGCGATCCGCGAGATCCTGGAAAACCAGCCCAATCTGACCCTGTTCCAGCAGGCGGCGGATGATCTGATTGTCGAAGGCGAGCGGGTAACCGGAGTGGTCACCCAGTCGGGCATCCGTTTCCGTGCACCGACGGTGGTACTGACAACCGGTACCTTCCTGGGTGGCGTCATCCATATCGGTATGGAGAAACACTCTGGCGGTCGCGCCGGGGATGCACCGGCGAATGCCCTGGCTCAGCGTTTACGGGAGTTGCCCTTTAACGTCGGGCGTCTGAAAACCGGCACACCGCCACGTCTTGACGCGCGCAGCGTGGATTTTTCCGCAATGCAGCAACAGTGGGGAGACGATCCGGCGCCGGTCATGTCCTATCTGGGTTCGCGGAGCGAGCACCCGGAACAGGTGTGCTGTTATGTGACCCGCACGACCGAAAAAACCCACGACATCATCCGGAGCGGGTTCGACCGGTCGCCTATGTTTGCGGGCAACATTGAAGGCATCGGGCCGCGTTATTGTCCTTCTATCGAAGACAAGGTAAACCGCTTCGCCGACAAGGATTCCCACCAGATCTTCGTGGAGCCAGAGGGCCTGACCACCAATGAACTTTACCCCAACGGCATTTCTACCAGCCTGCCGTTTGATATTCAGCTGGCGGCGGTGCGCAGCATTCCGGGATTCGAGAATGCTCACATTACCCGCCCGGGTTATGCCATTGAATATGATTTCCTGAACCCGCAAGACTTGCGCCATACTCTGGAAACCAAATTTATCCAGGGCCTGTATTTCGCTGGCCAGATCAACGGCACCACCGGCTATGAAGAAGCCGGTGCTCAGGGCCTGCTGGCCGGAATTAACGCCGCGCTGCAAGCCCAGGAAAAAGACGCCTGGTATCCGCGCCGCGATGAGGCCTATTTGGGTGTGCTGGTGGATGATCTGATCACCATGGGTACCTCTGAGCCTTACCGGATGTTTACCAGCCGCGCGGAATACCGTCTGATCCTGCGGGAAGACAACGCCGACCTGCGGCTGACCGAAACCGGCCACCGTCTGGGCCTGGTCGACGATCACCGCTGGCAGATGTTCAATGCCAAACGGGAAGGCATTACGGCAGAGCGGACACGCCTGGAAACCACCCGCATTCATCCGGGCAGCGCCGCCGGCGAGACCGCGAACAGTTTTCTGCGTCAACCAATGACCCGTGATCAGTCACTGGCTGAGCTGCTGCGCCGTCCGGAACTCAATTACCGCCACATCGCTGAAATGGCCGAGGGCCAGGCGGACGATCAGAACGTTGCCGATCAGGTCGAAATCGAGATCAAGTACGAAGGGTATATTTCCCGTCAGGCGGACGAGATCGAACGCTTGCGCCGCAATGAGAACACCCGTCTTCCCGATGATCTGGATTTTGACGTGATTGGCGGCCTGTCCAATGAGATTCGCCAGAAACTGAAAGAGGTGCAGCCAGAAACCGTCGCCCAGGCCTCGCGGATTCAAGGTGTTACCCCAGCGGCCATCTCTCAGGTTCTGGTGCACCTGAAAAAGCGCGATCTGCTACGTAAGCAGTCCGCCTGAGTTTGCCGATGAGGGTGCCAATGAATGTGCCGGTGAGTGAAGCGCTCTGGCGGCGCCAGCTGTCGGAAGGCCTGGCCGATATGGGGCTAACGCTTGATGAGCCCACCCAGGCCCGACTGCTGGCTTTTCTGGCACTGCTCAACAAATGGAACGGCGCCTACAACCTGACGGCAGTCCGGGACCCCGAGCAAATGGTGTCGCGGCAACTGCTGGACAGCCTCAGTATTCTTCCTTTCGTTACCACCGATCACCTGCTGGATGTGGGTGCCGGTGGTGGGCTACCGGGTATTCCCCTGGCCGTTGTGCGGCCGGATTCCCGGTTTACCCTGCTGGACAGCAACAGCAAGAAAACCCGGTTTCTGACCCAGTGCGTGCTGGAACTGGGCCTGACTAACGTTGAAGTCATTCACGGCCGGGCCGAGCAATGCCGGCCTGAACAGCCGTTTCAGCAGATCAGCAGCCGGGCTTTTACGGCACTGGATAATCTGGTGAACTGGTGTGGTGATTTACTGGCGAATGACGGTGAGTTCCTTGCCATGAAAGGTCAGTTTCCGGATGATGAAGTATCTGCTTTGCCTGAATCCTGGCAAGTGGCCCATCAGCAATCGTTATCGGTTCCCGGTTTTGACGGTGGCCGGCATCTGCTGATTGTTCGTCGGACACCGGACCCCCGGCTTTAAACCACAGGAGGCGAGTCATGGCACGCGTAATGGCGGTGACCAATCAAAAAGGCGGTGTGGGTAAGACCACCACCTGCGTCAACCTGGCCGCCTCTCTGGCAGCGACCAAGCGCCGGGTTCTGCTTGTGGACATGGACCCTCAGGGCAATGCCACCATGGGCAGTGGCGTCGACAAGAACACCCTCGAACTGTCCGGTTATGACATGCTCACCAAGCGCGCCACGGCATCACAGGTAATTTTTTATGTCGAGGCGTCCGGTTTTGACATACTGCCCGCCAACGGCGACTTGACCGCCGCGGAAGTCGAGCTGATGAACGAAATTGGCCGGGAGCACCGTCTTCGTCTGGCCATCAATACCGTTCGTGAACATTACGACTACATTCTTATCGACTGTCCGCCGTCGTTGAACCTGTTAACGGTCAACGCATTGTCTGCTGCCGATACAGTCCTGATTCCTATGCAGTGCGAGTATTACGCGCTGGAAGGCCTGGCGGCATTGATGAACACCGTTGAACAGATTCAGGAAACCGTGAACCCGGAGCTGCAGATCGAAGGCATACTGCGGACCATGTACGACCCGCGGAACAGCTTGACGCTGGACGTGTCCAGCCAGCTCAGCGAATTTTTCGGCGACAAGGTCTACCGGGCCGTTATTCCCCGCAACGTCAGGCTTGCCGAAGCCCCCAGTTACGGCCTGCCTGCGATCAAATACGACCGCACTTCCAAGGGGGCGGTGGCCTATCTTGCACTTGCGGGCGAAATGGTCAGGCGTCACGGCACGAAAAAGACATCCGAGCCGGTTGCCGTGTAAACTAAGGCCGCGCGAAGCACACACATTTCGACAGTACTCTTATCAGGACGAATGACAGACACCATGGCGGCGAAGAAACGAGGACTGGGTGAGCGCGGTTTGGGCGCATTGCTTCAGGGTTCGAGGGTCAATCTCGACCAGGACGTGAAAAATCACGACGGTGAACTGCGTGAGATCCCGGTGGACCTTATCCAGCGCGGCCGGTTTCAGCCCCGTCGGGATATGGATCCGTCGGCCCTGCAGGAACTGGCGGACTCGATTCGTCAGCAGGGCGTGATGCAGCCCGTGGTCGTGCGCCCGATTTCGGAAGGCCGTTTTGAATTGATCGCCGGCGAGCGCCGCTGGCGAGCAACCCAGATGGCGGAGCTGGACCGTATTCCCGCTATTATCCGTGATGTGCCGGATGATGCGGCTATTGCCATGGCGCTCATTGAGAATATCCAGCGCGAAAACCTTAACCCGGTAGAGGAAGCGTTTGCGCTGCAACGCCTGCAGGAAGAATTCGGCCTGACCCAGGCCCAGGTTGCGGAAGCGGTGGGTAAATCCCGAACTACCATTACCAATCTGCTTCGACTGATCAGCCTGTCGGAAGATGTCCGAGTGATGCTCGAGCACGGCGATCTGGAAATGGGTCACGGCCGGGCCATGTTGACGCTGGAACCGGAATTGCAAATGCAGGTGGCAAGACAGGTTGTGGCCAAATCCCTGTCGGTTCGCCAGACAGAAGCGTTGGTGCGCCAGGTCCAACAGCAAAAGCCGGACAACAAACAAAAAGCGCAAACAGATCCTAATATCCGCGCATTGCAGGATGATCTGGCTGAAAGGCTCGGGGCCAGAGTATCCATTGCTCATGGCCAGCGAGGAAAAGGTAAACTGGTGATTGAATACACCTCTCTGGATGAGCTTGACGGCATACTTGGTCATATAAAGTAACTCGTTGGCTATTTTTCGACCAGATTTCCCGCCTACTTCTATTGAACACCTATTGGTAAACACATATAATTTCGCGCGTTTGCAGTAACTCCGGACAGGTTGGTTTGATGCCTCCGACCAGAAACCGTATTTACCAGTTGCCGTTAATTCAGTGGCTGGCAGTTGAATCGGGGCTCATTGTTCTATCGGGCCTTGTCTGGATGACAGAAAGTCGTTTGGCTGGTTATTCCGCTCTGATTGGCGGTCTTATTTTTGTGGTACCAAACGCCTATTTCGCTCGCCAGATGTATCGTTATGAGGGAGCGCGTAGCACGCACCTGATGGTGAGCAATATGTTCAGGGCTGAAGGCATCAAGCTCGCCCTGACCGCCGTTTTTTTCGCGGCCGTTTTTATCTTGATAGAGCCTGTACATGTGCCGGCTCTGTTATTCACTTTTGCTGTGATGGTTGTTTTGAACCCGTTTTTACGCTGGTTCTTCCGGCCAAAATTACAGCGATGACTGGACGAGAGCAGTATGGCAGCTGATACCCCAGTAGAGTATATCCAACACCACCTTCAAAACCTGACGTATGGCAAGCTTCCGGCTGGCTATGAGCGGGTCGACCCCTACACCAGCGATGTCACCGTGATGCAGGAAGCATCCTGGACCCTTGCCCGCAGCTCTACCGAAGCGGCAGACATGGGTTTTATGGCATTCCACGTGGATACCCTCGGCTGGTCACTTTTCATGGGGCTGGTATTTCTTACACTGTTCCGCATGGTTGCCAAACGGGCCACGACCGGCGTTCCCTCAGGTCTCCAGAATGCCGTTGAGATGGTCGTCGAATTCGCGCAGGGCATTGTCCGGGACGGTTTCCACGGTAAAAATCCGGTGATCGCGCCCCTGGCGCTGACGATGTTCGTTTGGATTTTCCTGATGAACAGTCTCAAGCTGATTCCGGTGGATTTCATTCCCCAGATAGCGCACGCAATGGGGCTGGAATACTTCAAGATTGTACCCACCACCGATCCCAATGGTACCTTCGGGATTTCGATCGGTGTGTTCCTGCTGATCATTTTCTACAGCATCAAGGTTAAAGGTGCTGGCGGATTTGCAAAGGAACTGTCTTTCACACCGTTCAACCACTGGTCGCTGGTGCCGTTCAATCTGGTGCTGGAGCTTATCGGGCTTTTAACCAAGCCCCTCAGCCTTGCGTTGCGGTTGTTCGGTAACATGTATGCCGGTGAGGTCGTGTTCATCCTGATCGCCATATTACCGTTCTGGGTTCAATGGACACTTAACGTGCCCTGGGCGATCTTCCACATTCTGGTGATAACCCTGCAGGCCTTTATCTTTACGATGCTGGCTGTCGTGTATCTCAGTCAGGCGCACGAAGAGCACTGACAGGTTGTTTAAAAAATTGCTTTTGGAAATCTGAACCGATCACTATCAATTAACCTTTAATAAACTGAAAACTGAGGAGTTTTAAATGGAAATCGTATTCATCGCAGCTGCTATCATCCTGGGTTCAGGCGCTCTGGCTACCGGCATCGGCTTTGCCCTGCTTGGCGGCAAGTTGCTCGAGTCCACTGCTCGTCAACCAGAGATGGCGGCTCAGCTGCAAACTAAAACCTTTGTCATGGCCGGTCTGCTCGACGCCGTACCCATGATCGGCGTTGGTATCTCTATGTACCTGATCTTCGTTGTAGCTGGCTAACGTCGCCCGAAAATCCGGGGTACTGACCACAAACCGGTGCCCGGTTTTCCGGAAACCAGCACGCAACGAATAGCAAGAGGTACATTGCCGTGAATATAAACCTTACGTTAATAGGGCAAGCGATCGCCTTCGCTATTTTCGTCTGGTTCTGCGTCAAATATGTATGGCCTCCGATTACTGAGGCCATGAGTGCGCGCCAGAAGAAAATTGCTGATGGCCTTTCTGCCGCAGACCGAGCATCTCTCGATCTGGAACTTGCGCAGGAAAAAGCCTCTAAGGAACTGCAGAAGGCAAAAGAAGAAGCTGCAGCCCTGGTTGATCAGGCCAACAAGCGTGCCGCCCAGATCGTGGAAGCTTCGAAGGATGATGCTCGCAAAGAAGGCGACAAAATCATCGAGCAGGCCCGGGCGGAAATTCAGCAGGAGCGTGTTCAGGCTCGTGATGCACTGAGAGCGGAGGTGGCAGCTATTGCCGTCGCTGGTGCCGAGAAGATCCTGGAAACCTCTGTCGACGCCAAGGCTCACAGCGAGATGCTGGACAAGCTGGCCGCGGAACTCTAAGAGAGGGTCATCATGGCACAACTGATTACGTTAGCCCGACCCTACGCGAAAGCCGTTTTTGATGCCGCGCAGGACCAGAATGCTGTTGATCTTTGGGATCAGGCGCTGGCTTTCGCTGCAAAAGTGGCGGCTGACCCACAGGTAAAAATCATACTGGCCAACCCGGGGCTGTCTGAGCAACGCAAGGCAGAGCTTTTTGCGGATTGTTTCGAAGAGCAACCGCCTGAAGCGCTCAGAAATTTCCTGTTGATTCTTGCTGAAAACAAGCGACTGGCTCTGCTGCCTGCCGTTTCGGAATTGTTCATTCTTCTCCGTGCCGATCTTGAGCGCACTGTAAAACTCAAGGTGAGTACAGCATTTGAAATGACCGCCGAACAGCAGCAGAAGTTGATTGACGCATTGTCCAGGAAGCTGGAGCGCAAAGTCGAACTTGAATCCTCGGTGGATCAATCATTGATCGGTGGGGTGGTTGTACGCGCAGGCGACCTGGTTATCGACGCTTCGGTTCGTGGCAAGCTGGCAAAACTTGCCAACGTCATGGGCTCCTGATTTCAGCACAAGGTTTGAGGACAAAGGCATGCAGCAACTGAATCCATCCGAGATCAGTGACATCATCAAGAAGAGAATCGAGAAGCTCGATATTTCTTCACAAGCAAAAAACGAAGGTACCATCCTGTCGGTTTCCGACGGTATTGTGCGTATCCATGGTCTGGCCGACGTTATGTACGGCGAGATGATCGAATTTGCCAATGGCACTTTCGGCATGGCGCTGAACCTGGAGCGTGACTCCGTTGGTGCCGTGGTACTGGGTGAATACGAAGAACTGGCCGAAGGCCAGAAAGTCCGTTGTACCGGCCGCATTCTCGAAGTCCCGGTTGGCCCTGAACTGCTGGGCCGCGTTGTCGACGGTCTGGGTAATCCGATAGACGCCAAAGGCGACCTGGGAAATACCCAGACATCACCGGTCGAGAAGGTCGCACCGGGCGTTATCGCACGTCAGTCGGTGGATGAGCCAGTCCAGACCGGTCTTAAAGCGATCGACACCATGGTGCCGATCGGTCGCGGCCAGCGGGAACTGATTATCGGTGACCGGCAGATCGGTAAGACTGCTGTCGCAATCGACGCGATCATCAACCAGAAGAACACCGGCATCAAGTGTATCTACGTTGCCATCGGGCAGAAGCAGTCTTCCATCGCTGCTGTTGTGCGTAAGCTGGAAGAGCACGGCGCCATGGATCACACTATTGTGGTTGCGGCCGGTGCCGCCGATCCTGCCGCTATGCAGTTCCTGGCACCTTACTCCGGAACGTCCATGGGCGAATACTTCCGTGACCGCGGTGAAAACGCTCTGATCATCTATGATGATCTTTCCAAGCAGGCCGTCGCCTACCGCCAGATTTCACTGCTGCTGCGTCGTCCGCCGGGCCGTGAAGCTTTCCCTGGTGACGTGTTCTATCTCCACTCCCGTCTGCTGGAGCGCGCTTCCCGGATTAACGCCGCCGAGGTTGAAAAGCTGACTAACGGTGAAGTGAAAGGCCAGACCGGCTCATTGACCGCATTGCCGATCATCGAGACCCAGGCCGGTGACGTTTCCGCCTTCGTTCCGACCAACGTGATTTCCATCACCGATGGTCAGATCTTCCTGGAAACCAACCTGTTCAACTCCGGTATCCGTCCGGCGATGAATGCTGGTATCTCGGTATCACGGGTAGGTGGTTCCGCCCAGACCAAGATCATGAAGAAGCTTGGCGGTAACATTCGTCTGGCGCTCGCCCAGTACCGTGAACTGGCAGCCTTTGCCCAGTTCGCGTCAGACCTGGACGAAGCCACGCGGAAGCAGCTTGAGCACGGTCAGCGTGTAACCGAACTGATGAAGCAGAACCAGTACAGCCCGATGACGGTTGCTGAAATGGGTACCGTCCTGTTTGCAGCGAACGAAGGCTTCCTGGACGACGTCGAAGTGAACAGTGTTGTGAAATTTGAGGCGCAGCTGGTTGACTGGATGCGCACCGAACAGAAAGACCTGCTCGACAAGATCGGCGCCGAAGGCAAGTACGACGATGACGTCGCTGCCGGCCTGAAAGCTGCTTTGGAGAAATTCAAGACCACTCAAAGCTGGTAACACCCGTCAGCCCGCAATGGCGGGTTGTCTGGTTCACATGAGTGTCTAACTTGAAAAGGCAGTGACTTATGGCCGCAGGAAAGGAAATACGCAACCAGATTGGAAGCATCAAGAGCACGCAGAAGATCACCAGCGCCATGGAAATGGTGGCGGCGAGTAAAATGCGTAAAGCTCAGGAACGCATGAAGGCGACACGGCCCTATGCGGAAAAGATGCGTCAGGCGATTGGACATATTGCCAAATCCAACAAGGATTACGTGCACCCGTTCATGAAAGAGCGTGATGTGAAACGGGTTGGCTACATTGTGGTGTCCTCGGATCGGGGTCTCTGCGGTGGTCTGAACGCCAACGTGTTCAAACTGCTTGTTCGTGAAATGCGTGCATGGAAAGACAAGGGTGTAGAAACTGATATCTGCGCCGTTGGGCAAAAAGGCGCTTCGTTCTTTCGTAGCTACGGCGGGAACGTGGTCGCGGCGCTGACCCATATCGGGGACAGCCCCAGCGCCGAAAAGCTCATTGGTAACGTCAAGGTCATGCTTGACGCATTTGAGGAAGGGCAGATTGATCGCTTGTATCTCATTTTCAACGAGTTTGTGAACACCATGACCCAGTCGCCCATTTCGGAGCAGTTGCTACCCTTGCCGAAAGGCGATGATGAGGAAGTCGGTGACCAGTGGGATTATCTCTACGAGCCGGATTCACGTCCCATCCTTGATGGGCTGCTGCCACGCTATATCGAATCCCAGGTGTATCAGGGAGTGGTAGAGAATCTGGCCTGCGAGCAGGCTGCGCGAATGATTGCCATGAAGAGCGCAACAGATAACGCCGGCGACATCATTAGCGAGCTCCAGCTGGCCT
>Ga0307972_1000016_pt1 | contig 90041 bp, 83 predicted proteins | sample OrgLakmetagen780_FD_201848 | JGI IMG/M metagenome (GOLD analysis project Ga0307972, IMG submission 201848) | Saline water microbial communities from Organic Lake, Antarctica - #780 | ecosystem: Environmental > Aquatic > Non-marine Saline and Alkaline > Saline | place: Antarctica: Organic Lake...
ATTCGAGCTGCTTCAATCTGATCCTGGCTCAAGTTGTTAAGACCCGTCAGGTAGAGAATCATGGTATAGGCGATTTGCGGCCACAGACCGGCGACGATAATGCCGTAAGTAGCCATGGTCTCACTGGCAAGGATTGGCAGCGGTTCGAATCCGAATACACCGATGATGTCTTGTAACAGACCGGAGGTAGGGTGGTAAAACCAGGAAAAAACAACCCCGACAATGACCTGTGATATGACAAAAGGAAAAAAGAACAATGATTTAACCGCACGAATGCCGAGTACCTGCTGGTTCAGAAACAGCGCAACGCCCAGGCCAATGGGCACTGCAAGCATGTAAAAGATCAACCATAAAATATTATTCCACAGGGCTGTCCAGAACTGGGGGTCTTCCATCAACTCGGCGTAGTTGCCGAAGCCAATAAAGACTTTGTCGCCAATCCCGTCCCAGTCGAAAAAACTGATCCAGATGCTTTGAAAAATCGGCATGATGACATAGACAGCAAACAGCAGCATGGCGGGCAACATAAATAGCCATGGTGTCAGTGCATGCCATCTGCTGTGAACAGATGTCTCCTGCACGTGCGGTACCTCGCTTACTTTTTATGATTATTATTACGTCTGTAGTCGACATTTATTGTTTTTCAATAATCAAGATTATGATCACGCTTGGTAACGTTTTCAAGGAAATTTCCAAAGAAAGTGTTCTGATCGTGATGACAGGTCGCAAAAGCAGCTATAGAGCGGACCTGCTAGCGAATGGCTCAGTTTGAAATCGTTTTCTTAATGTCGATTTTTGAAGCCTTAGTCGTCGAGCTTGGATCGATCGTCAGCAGCAGAGTGCCAACCCTCTGTTTGTCAGTGCCGGGTTTGGTCAAGTGGCAGCATTGAAACCGCGTAGATAGGACGCTGGTACCAAGTGCACCACGGGGTTATGCATTGTAATGCAGTTATTCCGGTGGCGCTCCTCGTATAAGCCAGAGCCCAGGGGCATTATTCAGGGTCTCCCCGGGCCAGGCAGAGCATCCTTAACCCAGTGAACCTGAACACCCGCTTCCTGGAGCATAGACTCACTGATCGTAATTTTCTCCCCCCATCGGGACAAAAAGTCGTCAGACTGAGCCGGGCAATGCACAACAGCGATGCCTGTCTGGATGATTTTCGCTGCGCAATTAGGGCAGGGGAAGTGAGTGACCCAAATCTCACAATCAACCAGGTCACTCTTGGCGAATAGAATGGCATTTTCTTCGGCGTGAATGGTTTTGGCGTATTTCATCTCGCGGTCGTCAGTGTCTGCTCGGTCCGAGACTCCGTGCGGGTAGCCATTGAAACCCAGCGATACCACCCGGTTACCCTGAGTGATGACAGCGCCAACCTGGGTTGAGGGGTCCTTGCTCCAGGAGCCGACCAGTTCTGCCATCTGGAAAAATCGTTGTGCCCACTTGCTTGCCATGAATGACTCCTGATAACTGCGTGCGATCTGCAGTCAGTTTACCGGTATGCCAGGGTACTGTCCTGTCTGAACCGTCAACAACATACTCTGGGTAACCGTAATTTGTTATCGTGGCAGTCCTTAATGAGTCAATTACCGGAGTAGTCAACAATGTCTGCCAACCCTGTCCTGGTTGAAGTGGTTCGTGGTGATGCCGTGGAGAGTGTTCACCGGGGGCGTGCGGTGATCGTGCGCAGTAGTGGCGAAACACTCTGGTCGGTGGGTGATGTTAACGCGCTGACCTACCCCCGTTCCTCTATCAAGGCGTTTCAGGCGTTGCCAATGGTCTCCAGTGGTGCCGCCAAAGCATTTGCGTTTACTCCCGAAGAATTGGCCCTGACCTGTGCTTCCCATAATGGTGAGCGCCGCCATACGGAGACGGCCATGGCCATGCTGTCGCGAATGGGGTTGGACGAGCCTGCTCTGGAGTGTGGTGATCACTGGCCCATGGGTCAGCAGGCACTGATTGATCTGGCCTGGGAGCATCAACAGCCTGACGCCTGTCATAATAACTGCTCGGGCAAGCATGTTGGGATGCTGGCAATGGCCCGCCATATGGGCTGGGATACAGAGGGCTATATCAATGTTGATCATCCGGTTCAGATTGCCATCCGTGAATGCATCGAAACGTGCTGTGATACCCGCTTGGATGGCGCGCCCGTATCACCGGATGGCTGCAGTGCACCTACCTGGGCAATGCCACTGAAGAATCTGGCGCTGGGATTTGCCCGCTTTGGCGATCCCGATCAGTTGCCTGCTATCTATCAGCAGGCAGCCTTGCAACTCTACGATGCCGCCGTCAGTGAACCCTATATGGTCGCTGGGACCGGGCGCTATTGCAGTGAGTTGATGGCTGAATTAAAGGGGCGTGTCTTTCTCAAGGTGGGTGCTGAGGGTGTCTACGTAGCCTCTATTCCCGAATGCAACATTGGTGTGGCATTGAAGATGGACACCGGTTCCTCACCGGCTGCTGAAATAGCCATGACGGCAATACTGGGGCAACTTGGTCTGCCTGTTGAAGCGGTGCGCAAGTCACCGGAAATTCGTAACTGGAATAAGCTCCTGACCGGTCACTGGCAAGCCGTGGATGCCAGTTTTGCCAGCTTGTCACCAATAGCCGGGCGCTGATAACTCAATTGCCGAGAAAATAGTCGTTAATAAAGTGAAATTCGGTTCGTACATCCACGGCTGTCATGCCAGCCGCTTGCGCAGCGTCAAGTCCGAGGTCGGCGTCTTCGAATACCACGCAGTCAGTGGGTGGGCAGTCCAGATACCGGGCACATGCCAGAAAGGTGTCGGGGGCTGGCTTCGGATTGGCAACTTGATCGGCCCCAATCACCACATCAAACAACGACAGAAGCCCACAGTGTTCAAGGATTTCTCGTGCTTCCTGGGTGCAGGCCCCGGTGCCAACAGCCATCGGCATATGGCCATGATGTTGGCGGGCGAGATCGGCAAGTGCGGTCGCTTTGACATATCGGGGGGCAAGTTCTGACACCAGTGCTTCCTTGAAGGCATTTATTTCATCCACTGGCGCGGTAAGCTTTTTTCCGGTTGTGGCCGCTACGGTTAAAAGAGTTTCCCGCGTTGGTACGCCAGCCAAGCTGCGCATTAGCTGGGAATCGATGGGTAATTTGAACCGTGACAGCGTTTCTCGCCAGGCTAATTCATGGAGAGGGCCACTTTCGACCAGGGTCCCGTCCATATCAAAAACCAGGCAATGAAACGGTGTAACATCAAACATACACTTTTCCCATAAAGAACATAAACGGCTTCTTGACTGTCCATTCATGCGGCGAAGAAGGGTGGGCATTATAGAGCCTTTCAGTACACTGTTCAGCTCAATAAATCGGTCAATGCCGTGTCGAGATCTGGAAAATCAAAGTTGAAACCAGCCTCCTTGAGCCGGTGCGGGACAACCCACTGGCCTTCCAGGACCAGGCCTGCCAGTTCGCCCATTCCCCAGCGCAAAGGCGGCCCGGGGACGCGCAGCCAGTATGGGCGTTTGAGCTGCCGGGCCAGAGTTTGGCTAAACACATCCTGGGAGACGGGTCCTGGCGCGGTCAGGTTGACGGCGCCTTCGATGCCCTTTTGGTGGAGCCAGTCAACCGCTCGTAACCAGTCGGACTGATGAATCCAGGATTGGCCCTGACGGCCCTTGCCCAGTCTTGCTGCCAGGCCAAGCCGTGCAGGCAGTGCCAGTTGTTGCAGCAAGCCACCCTGTCGACTTAAGACTAGGCCGGTTCGAACCAGAGTAATTTTGCCGATATGATCGCTGGCGGCCACTGCTGCGGCTTCCCAGTCGGCGACCATGTGGGCGGCAAAATCGGAGCCGGCCGATGCGGTTTCGGTAACCGTCTCACTGGTGGAACCGTAATAACCGATAGCGGAACCGCTGATCAGATGCTTAATATTGTATTGTTGGTCTGCCAGTGGTCCCAGCAGGTCATTGGTAAAGGCGATTCGTGAGTCGCGTAATGTCTGTTTGCGCTGTTTACTCCAGCGGCCGCCAGCAATACTGGCCCCGGCCAGATTGATCGCTAAATCAAACTCACCGGTAAGCTCGCGAGGCGAGTGTACCGTAGTGATTAGCCGGTCCAGATCGGAGGAGAGTTTTGTTCGATGAACCATGCCCCAGACCTCGTTACCCTGCAGGGCATAATGCCGGGCAAGCTGTGAACCCAGTAAACCGGTTACACCGGTGATCAGGACTTTCATGACGACTCCATTGAAATAATGACTTTAGTAACCATTTATACGCACCGGGTTTGCTGATGGGTTATCGATGAATGCAGCTTCGCATCACTGGTTGCCTGGCCGATGTTAACCACCCAATTTTGCTAACGTTTCCGGGCAAGATAGGAACACACCACATTAACAGGACTTTCATGACCAAAGCGCTCGAAATTAAACAACTTCGTAAGGTCTTTGACAACGGTTTTGTCGCTCTCAAGGGTATTGATCTTAATGTCGAAGAAGGCGATTTTTTCGCCCTTCTGGGCCCTAATGGGGCCGGGAAGTCGACTATTCTGGGTATAGTGTCATCACTGGTCAATAAGGGTGAAGGCAAGGTTATAGTCCGCGGGCACGACCTTGATACCGATCGGGAAGGTGTAAAGCGCAGTCTGGGTGTGGTTCCCCAGGAATTTAATTTCAATTCTTTCGAGAAAGTGCAGGACATCATTGTTCAGCAAGCGGGCTACTACGGTTTGAAGCGTAAACTGGCGCTGGCACGCTCTGAAACCTATCTGAAGCAACTTGATCTCTGGGACAAGCGTGACGTACCAGCGCGACTGTTATCCGGCGGTATGAAGCGTCGTCTGATGATCGCAAGGGCGCTGGTACACGAACCACGCATGTTGATCCTCGATGAGCCGACCGCCGGTGTGGACATAGAGATCCGCCGTTCGATGTGGACATTTCTGAAGCAGCTGAACCGGCAAGGTACGACCATCATTCTGACCACTCACTATTTGGAAGAGGCAGAGAGTCTGTGCCGGAACATTGCCATTATCGACAATGGCGAAATCGTCACTCAGGCACCGACAAAAGAATTGCTCAAAGGCAAGCAACGCTCTACCTACGTCGTAGATGTGCGCGGTACCCTGACAACGACACCGGAACTGGAGGGCTTTCACAGCCGACTGGTCGATGATCACAGCCTGGAATTTGATCTGACCAGTGAACAAACCCTTAACGAAGTCTTTTCCCAATTGCAGGCCAAAGAACTGGAGGTTGTCAGTATTCGTCCAAAGACCAATCGGCTTGAAGAACTTTTTGTTGATCTGACCACCCATAGCAAACAGGAGGTCGGTGCGTGAATCATCCATATTGGGTTGCATTTTCGACCATTGTTTATAAAGAAATCCGCCGTTTTACACGCATATGGGTGCAAACCCTGCTGCCACCGGGCATTACCATGGTGTTGTATTTTATTATTTTCGGTAATCTCATCGGCAGTCGCATTGGCACCATGGACGGCTACGATTATATGCAGTTTATCGTTCCCGGTCTGATCATGATGTCGGTGATTACCAACAGCTATGGCAACGTCAGTTCGAGTTTCTTTTCGAACAAGTTTCAGAAATCCATTGAAGAGCTAATGGTTGCGCCAGTACCAAACTGGGTCATCATGCTGGGCTTTGTCACAGGCGGTGCTGCACGCGGGCTAGCTTGTGGTCTTATCGTAACCATTTTAAGTCTGTGGTTTACCGATCTGCAAGTTCACAACATTCTGATTACTCTCAGCGTTATCGTGCTGACCGCCATCGTGTTTGCAACAGCGGGTCTGATCAATGCTATTTTTGCCACTAAATTTGATGACGTTACCATTGTACCTACCTTTATCCTGACACCACTGACTTATCTGGGCGGTGTGTTCTATTCAGTGTCACTGCTGCCCGAGGTCTGGCAATGGGTGAGTAAGTTGAATCCTATTTTTTACATGGTAAATACCTTCCGTTATGGGATCATCGGCCACAGCGATATTCCGGTGCTTGGCGCCTATGCGATGCTACTGATGTTTACGGCTTTGCTGATGAGTTGGGCTCTGTATCTGTTGCATACCGGGCGTGGTCTGCGCAGTTAACCGGCTCTTTTCAAGGAGTTTGACAATGGCGACACCCGAAGCTTCACCACTGGGTAAGACCAGCGGGTATAAAGATCAATACGATGCCAGTCTGTTGTTCCCGCTTGAACGCCAGGGCAAGCGAGATGAGATTGGCATTGACAGCGGATCGCTGCCTTTTCACGGTATGGATGTGTGGAACGCCTATGAATTATCCTGGCTGAACACCCGAGGCAAACCAGTGGTCGCCATGGGGGAGATTTTTATACCGGCGGACTCACCTTGCCTGATCGAGTCCAAGTCATTCAAATTGTACCTGAACTCATTTAATCAGACCCGTTTTGAAAGTTTACGGGCCGTCGTTGAGCTGATGGAGCGGGATCTTTCAGCTGCAGCCGGTGCACAGATTCGGGTTACCCTGGTGCCGCTCAACCAGATGGGCCACAGTGCCGACATCTCGTCACTGCCGGGTGAAAGCCTGGATGAGCTGGACATCGAGGTCGAATATTATCAGACCCGACCGGATCTGTTGCAGGCGGATGCCGACCGGGAAGTCAGCGAGGTACTGCACAGCCATCTGCTTAAATCGAATTGCCTGGTAACAGGGCAACCTGACTGGGGCAGCGTAGTGATTGACTACAGCGGGCCATGCATCGATCGCGAAGCCTTGTTGAAGTACCTGATATCCTTTCGTCAGCATAACGAGTTTCATGAACAGTGCGTCGAACGGATATTTCAGGATGTGAGTCGCTACTGCGGTGCAAAGCGACTCACCGTGTATGCACGTTATGTGCGGCGCGGCGGACTGGATATCAATCCATACCGGACGAACGATGACACCTTCATTGTGGAGAATCGGCGCCTGGTTCGTCAGTAGGGTAATCGGCAGGGAGCAGGTCAATGTGTGGGGCTATCTATAATATTAACGATCATCCCGGATTGCCCGGCCTGTTGTCTGAGTTGGGTTATAGCCGGGAGGAGATAGAGCGAATCACGGGCACTCTGGTAGATGCCCGTCCGGAATTGCGGCCGACAGACCCGGTGCTGAGCCTGATTCCCACAAAGTCAGGTGCGAAAGTCATGGCGGCAACCTGGTGGCTTAAACTTGATCAGGCCACACTTCAGCCCGATACCCGGTGGGCAACGTTCAATTGTCAGTCCCGGCGTATCCTTAACTCAAAGCTTCACAGTATCCCGCCTCGAAGCTATCGGTCTGTTGTTTTTGCGCGCGGTTTTTTTGAGTGGCAGCCAGTTTATTCCGGTGGCCGATACTTTTCGTCACTGTCAGACGAAGAGCAACAGCGACCTCCCAGACCCATCAGCAAACAGCGCTACCTGATTCATAACTCAGGTGACATTATGCTGCTGGCAGCGATGTGCAAGCACTGGCTTGATGCTCAGGGGCAACCAGTGGTTTCTACTGGTATCATAACGCTGCCTCCACATCCTGATTTTCAGGATATTCACCACAAGTCATTCCCGCTGATTCTCACTAAAGACGAGTTGAGTCGGTGGCTGGATCCGGCTATTCCCAGCGACGGTTATAGAGAATTGTTCAACACCATAGGCTACCGGCAAACGCTTGAAGCAGTGGCGGTCTCTGATAACAACTTCGCGCCAGTAGGGGAGTCATTGTTGTTAAACGCTGCCGGGTGAATCGAAGCCAAGCTGAACGGACGATGCGAAACCGGTGGAAATGAACCGGAGGGTTCGTCCACACCGCTCGCACAACCAGGACTCCACAAAAAAGCCCCCGATCCTTGCGGAGCGGGGGCTTTTTTGTGGAGTCTGGCGGTGAGAGAGGGATTCGAACCCTCGATACGTTGCCGTATACACGCTTTCCAGGCGTGCGCCTTCAGCCACTCGGCCACCTCACCAATACAGGCCGTCCGCACAGTGGCGAACAACGGGCGCGAAGGTTATAGGATGCTTGGGTGTTTTGCAAGTTATTGAGGCAAAACAAACAGTTAGAGGGCCTCGCACGCGTCATTCACCGACTGTTCCTTGTCTGGTTACGGGCTTAGCGAGCGCACAAAATCAGCCGGGTTCAGCTCCGGTATGGGTTTGTTGGCACCAGATGGTGTTCCCAGATAGATGAAGCCAACCAGTTGGTCTCTATCTGCCATGCCCAATCGTCGTTTCAGTGTGGGGCTGTAGGCAGGTGCTCCGGTCCGCCAGACGGCACCCAGCCCGAGTGCATGAGCGGCATTCAGCAGGTTTGTTGTGGCGGCACCGGTTGCCAGGATCTGCTCGATATCGGGAACTTTGGGGTGGTCGATGATCTGTGCCCAGATGATCAGTACCAACGGTGCTCGCAGCGGGCTGTTTAACAGCTTCTGGATTTGCTTGTCGTTGATATCAGGGTTGTCTTCCCGGGCGCTGTTGGCGAGGTGCTCGCCTAACTGGGCCCGGTCGTCGCCTGCCACTTCAATGAATCGCCAGGGTCTTAGCCAGGCGTGATCAGGCGCGCGAAGAGCTGCCTTATAGAGTTTGGTCAGTTGGTCACGGCTTGGACCGGGTTCGGTCAGGCGTGGATGAGAGACTCTCTGTTGCAGCAAAGTCAGGGCAGGATGTTCGTCGCTCCGGGTATCGTTGATTCGGGTCATGGCTAACTCAGTGATTTAACGCGCAGTTTCAGTTATCGTACCTGCATGATTGGTTTAACATAAGTCCCTGTTCAAACTGGGGCTACTAAGGGATGCATAAACGGCCCATGCCTACTGACAATAAAAAGAGCGGTACAACGAAAGCCGCACACTCAATACTCAGACGAACGGTTTCCAACCCCAAAGACAAAGCGCCCGAACAGCTTGCCAATGCTGCGTCGGACGCTGAGTTAACGGATGACTTTACCGTTTTACCCATCTCAGCTGAATTCAATTCTCGCTCACTGATCTATCTGACCCTGGCCGGTACGCTAGTCAGTATCCTGTACGCGGGCCAGATATCGAATCAGTTTTCAATTATCGTCGCGTTTTGCCTACTCTATCCGACATTGATTCGATTTCTGAGTATGCCGCTGCGCCAGCGTCATCCCAAGCAGGTCGGCTACACCCTGATGTTGTTTGATGCCTTCTTTATCGGCGCTATTCTGGTGGCCATGGGGTCGCCACTGGTACCCTCAATGCTGTTGCTGATCATGGCCAATGCCAGCTTTATTTGCGTGGTCCGAACGTCTTCCTACGTATTGTGTTTGCTGTTTGTGGCTCTGGGTGCCGGGGTCATGTATGTCATCGAACCTATGCCGTTTTTTACCGAAACAGGGGTGCTAACAAACATGATTGCTGCTTTTGGTGCCGGTCTTCATGTCAGTATCAACGCCTACTACACTGCTCAACAGGCGCGTTATCTGAAAATCACCCGTCAGGAGTTACAGCGCCAGAGTAAACAGTACCGTGGGCTGTCTCAGAAGCTATCGAAGTATTTGTCACCCCAAGTATGGGAAACTATTTTTCGCGGCAAGCGAGATGTGAAGCTGGAAACCCAGCGTAAGCGACTGGTGGTTTTCTTCTCCGACATTAAAGGATTCTCGGAAATTTCTGAAATGATGGAAGCCGAGGCGTTGACCGAGCTGATCAATACCTATCTGACCGAAATGAGCCGGGTGGTCATGAAGTACGGCGGCACCATCGACAAGTTTATCGGTGATGCGATTATGGTATTTTTCGGCGATCCTGAATCCAAAGGCGTTCGTAAGGACGCACTGGCCTGTGTATCCATGGCCATTGAAATGCGCAAGCTAATGCGTATTCTGCGCCAGCGCTGGCGAGCCCAGGGTATTCAGCACCCGTTGGAAATTCGAATGGGCATTAACAGCGGCTACTGCACCGTGGGCAATTTCGGCGCCGAGACACGGATGGATTACACCATTCTTGGTAAAGAAGTTAACCTCGCTTCAAGGCTTGAATCCTCGGCGGAACCCGGCGAAATACTGGTGTCATATGAAACCTATGCATTGATTAAAGACACCATTCTTTGCCGGGAGAAAGGCAAGATTAACGCCAAGGGCTTTTCCAAGCCAGTGCCGGTATACCAGGTAGTCGATTTTCGCAGAGATTTGGGCGCTCGGCACAGCTACACCGAGGTTGACCTGGAAGGGTTTTCCTTGTCGATGGACGTGGAAATGGTTCGCAATTACGACCGGGACCGCATCATGGATGCAATCGACAAGGTTAAGCAGTCACTCAATAACCTGTCGCCCTGACCGGATTTGTTATGCTGGGTACCCATAGTCTCTGATCCTGGAATACTGTTATGACGATTCAGTTCCCTACTGCTTTGCAACTGGGCGAGGCCATCGCTCGCGGTGAGTCTGATCCCGTTGAACTGACCGAGCAGGCGCTTGGTCAGGCTGAACAACAACCGACTGTCTTCATTACTGTGCTTCATGACCGTGCCCGACGCGATGCTGAACACGCCCAATGGCGGCGTGATCATGGCTGTCGTCTGGGTCCGTTAGACGGGGTGCCCTTGGCATGGAAAGATTTGTTTGATGTGGTGGGTGAGGTAACAACCGCGGGTGGTCGGGTGTTTAACCAGCCCGCCAGCCGTGATGCCGAAATGCTCAGGCACGCCGGGCAAGCTGGCCTTGTTTGTCTGGGTAAAACGAATCTGACTGAGCTTGCTTTTTCCGGCCTGGGAATGAACCCGCATTACGGCACTCCTAATGCAACACCCGGAAACGGTCCGCAACGGGTACCCGGCGGATCCAGCAGCGGTTCGGCAGTTGCCGTTGCGACCGGCCTGGTGGCGGCAGCAACAGGGACGGATACTGCCGGGTCATTGCGTATTCCGGCCGCGTTCAATGGGCTTGTATCGTACCGGCCGAGCACTGGGCAACACTCAGTTCGCGGCGTTATGCCACTGGGGCGTAGTCTGGATACTCCGGGGGTGATTGCGCAAACACTGGACGATTGTCTGGCAATTGACGACGCCCTGCGTGGCGAGGTCGTGGAGCCACTGTCACCGCTTGCTGAAGGTGAGTTGACGGTGCTACTTGATGAGCAGGCGCTCGATGATCCGGCGATATCCGAGCCGGTGCGTGCTGCAACATTAGCCTATGCAGACCGATTGACAGCCATGGGTATTCGGGTATCCCGACGATCGGTATCGGCGGTTGAACGGTGTCATCAGTTAATCGCCAAATACGGTTGGCTTGGTGGTTATGAGGCGCTGGCGGAGTACCGGTTACTGTTGGAGCAGGTTCCCGCTGAACGCTTTGATCCGCGAGTGCGTGACCGTATTCTGGCCTTTGCTCAACGTTCACCGGCCGATGTTGTTATGCTGTACAGGGAACGGCTTTCATTGCAGCAATTGCTTGCTCGGCAGCTTGGGTCAGCGCTGTTGTTAACGCCTACTGTGGCGCAAACGGCCCCTTTGCTGGCACCTTTATTGTCTGATGATGAGGCCTATCGAACAGCAAATACGGCCTGTCTCAAGTTGAGCATGGTGGCCAGCCTGCTCGACAGCCCGGCCATTACACTGCCCGCAGGCTGCGATTCGCAGGGCCAGTTCATCGGTGTTCAGCTGATGGGGCTGGTGGGCCAGGATCAGCAGGTTAAGCGGGCTGCATTAGCCTGCTCAGGTTATGTCTGCGCTTGATATCACCTGGTTACGCCCATTGTCTTTGGCCTGATAAACCCGATTATCGGCCTGTTTGAGAGCATTTTTGAAACCGGACTCTCCGCTGAGCGCTGCAATACCTGCACTGAATTGCACCCTGATACTGTGGTTATCGAAATTGAATGTGCGAGCTGCAATCAGTTCGCGCAGCTCATCAACAATGCGCCGGGCCTCGATTTCCGGTACATCGGTAAACACCAGCACGAACTCCTCTCCACCCCAGCGACAGACGTTGTCGCTTTCCTTGAGGTTGCTGCGAATGACCCTGGCAAAGGTCGACAATACGTTGTCACCGACGTCGTGGCCGTAGCGATCATTGATGGCTTTGAAATGATCAATATCTATCAGCGCCACACTGGCTGGCTGGTCAGGTCTGGCCCATTTCAGTATTTGGCGCTCCAGTCCGAGTCGGTTCATCATCCCGGTTAGCGGGTCAGTCAGTGAATTACGCTGGTGAGTTTCAGCGGTGTGTTTTATGGCCAGATACGCTTGAACATGGGTCCATTCGATCAGTAGGCTCAGTAGAACGATAAACACCGTCGCTGCGATCAGTCGGGGAAGTGCCTGCTCAGAGTAAGCGTGGATAGACGGCGAGTCGGTCATCAGGGCAATGATCAGTAGCGTCGAGTAAAGACCCCCGAGCAACTGGCCGATGCGCAAGCCGGCGATGACAATCATCATCGGAATCAGCGTGAAGGAAAAATAGGCGCCAGTGCCATCAGTACCACCGTCGAGCGTCAGATACAAAGCGAAGATACACAGTACACTGGCCAGTGCTGTACTGGTTCCGCGTGTATGATTACGAAGTTGTGCGACGCCCACCAGGATGGTGACTATACTGATCATTGTGATCAGGATCCAAAAGTTGTACCAGTTGCCTTGCCACGCTGCCGGCAGTGCAAAGGAAACCATAATAATGTTTCCCATTACAGCTAAAAAGCGCATTAACACCATTTTGCGTTTCAGCTCTATCTGCTCGGTACTGCTGACTAGCTTCACCTTTGGCGCACTCGACCTGTGTGTTTGGTGAACCATAGCATTTTCTATGCTGTTTAATAGCTGTTTTGCGTCAATAGATCGCCAATTCATGGCGTCTGTTAAAGGCCGCCCTCTTTGGGTAAAAGACCGCTGCAGATGGGCAGCCGCTTTGATGCAGATGGGTGTATCATTGCTGTTTTGGTGTTCATTGAGTTAACTGTGCGCAGTCGTTACCCACTATTCACTCGTCGTGAATGACGGGTCCGTTTTGCCAGTGACTTTAGTGGACCCGGTCGTTCAACGATTAGGTTCGTTCAGTTATTCACGGGAGCCGCTCAAGGTATGGATTTCAAGGACTACTACAAGGTTCTGGGCGTGGCTGACAAAGCTACGGCTGCGGAAATCAAACAGTCTTATCGTAAGCTGGCCCGCAAATATCATCCCGATGTAAGTAAAGAAAAAGATGCCGAGGCCCAGTTCAAGGAAGTTGGAGAAGCGTACGAGATACTAAGCGATACCGAAAAACGAGCTGAATACGATCAGATCAAAGCGTTGCGCGCTGCTGGCGGTGGTAGGCATGCAGCTGGATCTGGCGCAGGTAGTAACATGGGTGACGACGATGTCAGCCAGCAATTCAGTGATTTTTTTGAATCGGTATTTGGTGGTGGTATGGGTAGTGGTCGTGGTGGTTTCCGACAGGCTGGAGGCAATAGCAGGGGAGCTTCCTTTAGCCATCGCGGCCAGGACATGCATCATAGAATGGCACTGTTTCTGGAGGAAACTGTGCAGGGCGTTCAACGTACCCTGAAATTGGAGATGCCCTCAGTAGATGCCAGCGGGCGTATGCAGCCTAAGACTAAAACGTTGAATGTGAAGATCCCCGCCGGCGTGACAGCCGGGCAACGCATTCGCCTCGCCGGTCAGGGTGGCCCAGGGCATGCTGGGGGGGCTGCCGGTGATCTGTTTCTTGAAATAGAGCTGGCTCCCCATCCAGTGTTTGCGGTTGAAGGTCTCGACGTGATTCTTAACGTGCCAGTGGCCCCATGGGAAGCGGCGTTGGGTGCTAAAATTGAAGTGCCGACATTGACAGGACCGGTAAATCTCACCCTTCCCGCAGGATCGGTGAGTGGCAAAAAGCTCCGGCTGAAAGGTCGCGGCCTGGGGAATAAACCAGCAGGGGATCTGATCGTCAGCATTCAAGTAACACTTCCGGATCGCCATTCGGCCAAAGCGGAAGCCTTGTACCGAGAGTTGGCCGAACTTGAGCAGGATTTTAACCCGCGTAAATCGCTGGAGAAAGGCTTATGAAGGCAGATATTACGACGGTCGTTATTGACCAACAGCAACTGTATGAGGCTGATGTCTGGTTTGATCTGAGCGAGCTGTGCGAACGTTGTGCTCTTCAAAAAGCTCAGGTTATCGAGCTGGTAGGTCTGGGACTGATCATGCCACAGACGTTGGCATCCGAGCGGTGGCAGTTTCAAGCAGCCGCGGTGTTGACACTGAGAAAAGCCGTGCGCCTCAGGTACGAGCTGGACCTTGACTGGCAGGGAGTAGCCCTGGCGATGGAGCTGATGGCTGAAGTTCGTCAATTGCGCCAGCAGGTCACGTCACTTGAGCGACAACTGGCCATTCGGTAAAGCGACTCTGTGTGGTTCAGAGCCTTGTTAGCCCGACCGGACTCCATCGAAGCGTCGACGCTGTCGGGTCAGATTGAGACTGAACAGCAGTGCCAGGGCAGACAGAATTCCCAGCGTTGGAATCAGACCGATCAGTTCAGATATGGCCCCCACGACCAGGGCACCGATAGCCGGACTGCCCATACTAACAACGGTCCAGATGCTCATTACCCGGCCGCGGAACTGATCGTCAATCATCATCTGGATCAGCGCCTGGCAGCCGGTACCGATGATGGTCATCGCCAAACTGCACAGAGTGATAATACCGATCAGCCACAATAGAGTGTGTAATCCGGTCAGTGGTAACAGCGACGCCGCACTGAGCACCAACGCCAGCATCACCAGGCGGCTGATGCGCGCTAGGTCGCCGCGCTGGCGTGAAACGATGACCCCTCCGACAATCGAGCCCGCGCCAGCAACACCCGACAGAATGGCGAGATTTCCGGCACTGCCGCCGGTTAGCTGACCTGAAATGGCGGGCAGCAGCTCCAGTACAGTTCGACCTATCAGTCCGTTAGCCAGAGTCATCAGCAGAACCAGCCTCACCAGTGGGGCCTGGCGAATAAAGCGGAACCCTTCAATCAGATCGCCGAACAGGCTGATGCTGCGATCGCGCGCCACGGGAACCACTTTTGGCACTCTGAGCAGGAAAAACAGCGTGCCACAAAAACAAAAAGCCGCCAGTGCAAACGCTACGCCTAGATTAGCCACGCTGATGATACCAGCACCGATCGCCGGGCCAATGATGCGAGATACATTGAACACAATCGCTGTCATGCCGATACCGCTGGGCAGCAGGTGACGGCTGAGAATCCTGGGCACGAGCGCCAGTCTCATGGGATGATGCGCGGCTGTTACACAACCGAAAGCCAAGGCTGACAGCAACAGGGTCAGCAAACCCATGACGTCGAAAAAGAATAGCAACGCAATACCGACGCAAATAAGCGTATTGAGCAGAGCGGTCGTCACAACGCCGCCGCGTGGGTCAATGCGATCTGAAATAACACCGAAAATGGGGGATAGCAGAAAGGTTGGTGCCAGCAAAATAGCGCTAGTCACACCCACCCATAGCGCCGACTGAGTCAGATCCCAAACGCTCCAGCCGATCAGGAACCGGGCGATCCATACACCCATCGTTGCGAAGCTGGTGGCAATAAAGTAATTCCGGAAGATCGGTTCGGACAATGCCGAGCGAGATTGCGGGCGTGATGCCGGTGCTTCGGGCATGTCAGCTGGCATACAGAGTCATTTTCCAGTGCACAAAGGTTCCTTGGTTTTGGTTACGGCAACAGCTTGTCTGACTGTTGACTCAATTGAAATGCACGGACCACAGAGTCAATGGCGAATAATAGCGCAAAGCACGTATCGCCTGGTGCAACAGAGTGTCTTGTCTCTGTTCGGGCAACGCCCGGCATGGCTCGTCGATGACGTCCCTTATTCGACTTTTATTGGGTGTGTATTGGCTATCGATGAACATTGCCTATTCCAGTTTCAGATGAGAAACATCCGGTGCAGTTGGCGGCTCTGATCGGTTAGGCTCAATCAGGTTGGCGCCAGGCTCGTCCAAAGAGAGGGCCGAAATATCAATCTTTACCGGGGTCGGCGCTTCCGGACTGTCAACCAGTGACACCCCGACCTCCGCCAGACTTAGGCTGCTGATGTCTACCAATACCACTGTCTGATCACGTTGCTCTCCAATATTGCTGCCCGGTGGCAGCAGTGTCCAGTTGCTCGTTTCAGTCGTCACTGGCGGCTGGCTATTGTCCGGTTCCGGGACCTGCTGAGTCGTCAGTGCAGCGTCGTTCGGCACTGATGCTGGTCTTACCGGTTCCGCGACCGGAACCTGTCCTGCAGGCAGTATGATCGGCCTGGCGCCAATCTTTTCCAGTGCTTGCTTGTATTTGGTCACTGTCGGTTTGTCGACGTTCAGTTTGATAGGTTGAGGACTGCCCGAGAAAAAAGAGGCTAGGCGGGTTTCATCTGTCTTGAACAGTTGCGCCATATCGGCTTTGACGAAGTCGAGGAAAAAACCATCGAGCAGATCGCCTTTAAAATAAATGTCGAAACGCGCCTCGCTCATTGAGCACCTCCAGTACGTCAATTAGTGGAACCAGTATAGAGGATTGCCCCCCGGTTCCGACAGACACCCGATTCGATCAACAGCCAGGGGGTCCCCATAGAACCCTTGCAAGTCCGTATCTCAACTCCCACTTTAGTCTTATTGTTTACAATGGTCTTGTAAAAACCGAATCTAACCCGTTTAATTGACTTTAATTGAAGGTGTTGTAGACAATATATGGAAGCACGCACTCAGGTTGACCGAATTTACCAGCATTTGCTGGAAGCCATCGTGCGCGGTGATATTGCGCCCAACGAACGCTTGCGCGAATCAGAAATATCGACTGAGCTGGGTATCAGTCGTGGGCCACTGCGTGAGGCGTTGCATCGGTTGGAAAGTCGTCGCCTGGTGCGTAAGGTGCCGCATGTTGGAGCACAAGTGGTCGGGTTTGATCGTCAGGAACTGATTGAGCTGTATCAGATACGTGAAAATCTGGAATCGCTTGCCTGTGAACTGGCCGCCCGAAACATGACGGATGAGGCCCTGGCGGAGTTGGGCGCGGTGCTGACACGCCACGAGCAATATTTGGAAGATCAGGACGGTCAATTTTACATACAGCAGGAGGGTGATCTGGATTTTCACTTCAACATCATCCAGGCCAGTGGCAACCGCTGGTTAATCAACCTGCTGTGCGATGAGTTGTACCAGCGTGTGCGGATGTTTCGGTTCCAGTCCGCGCATCGGCCGGGAAGACCCCGTCAGGCGCTGGAAGAACACCAGCGTATTTTTGAAGCGTTGCGACAACGGGATGGTGAACTGGCCTCCCTGTTGATGAAGCGCCACATACGCTCGGCACGAAATGTGCTCGAGCAAGCGACTGAGGAGACCTTGTCATGAAGGCTGCAACGAGCGCCGGCCGTCGATTCCGCGATGCCCTGGCTGCACATAACCCCTTGCCGATTGTCGGCACTATTAATGCTTTTACCGCCATGCTGGCCGAAAGGGCGGATCACTCTGCCATCTACCTGTCAGGTGCTGGCGTGGCCAATGCCTCATTCGGCTTGCCTGATCTGGGCGTAACCACGCTGAACGATGTGCTGGAAGATGCTCGCCGGATAACCGGGGCCAGCGAGTTGCCGCTGTTGGTGGATATTGATACTGGTTTTGGTGGTGCTTTTAACATAGCTCGCTGTATTCGCGATATGGAACGCGCCGGTGTGGCAGCCATTCACATCGAAGATCAGGTGATGCAAAAACGCTGCGGTCACCGGCCGAATAAATCGATCGTTAGTCAGTCAGAAATGGCTGACCGGATAAAAGCCAGTGTGGACGCTCGCCAGGACGATGATTTCTTTGTGATGGCACGGACTGATGCGTTCGCCCAAGAAGGCCTGCAAGCGGCCATTGAACGGGCAAGGGCCTGTGTTGATGCTGGAGCCGACGGTATTTTTGCCGAAGCGGTGCATACACTGGATGACTATAAGGCGTTTGCCGATGCAATGGACGTCCCGATTCTGGCCAACATAACCGAGTTTGGTCAGACTCCGCTTTTTAACCAGTCTGAACTGGCCCAGACGGGTGTAGCCATGGTGCTGTATCCATTGAGCGCGTTCCGTGCGATGAGCCTGGTGGCTATGGAGGTTTATCAGAGCATTAAGGTCGAAGGTGATCAGAAGGCCGTTGTCGATATGATGCAGACCCGCATGGATCTGTACGATGTGCTCAATTATCACGACTTTGAAGCCAAACTGGACGCGTTGTTTAGCGAGGCCGGATCACGCTGATGCGATGCCTGCTCGGGTTTATTCAGTAAATACGACCTGTCCAATACTATCGAAGGAGGTTCATTATGGTGGAAAAAGCAGTGTCCGGTGCCGGACTGCGTGGCCAGGTTGCGGGAGAAACGCGACTGTGCACTGTTGGTAAAGAAGGCAGTGGACTGACGTATATCGGCTATGACATTCAAACGCTGGCCGACAAGGCCAGTTTCGAAGAAGTCGCCTATCTGTTGCAATTTGGCGAGCTGCCAGTGTCCAACCAACTGAACGAATACACCCGGCGTCTGAGCCAAAAACGTCAGTTACCGCAAGCCCTGCTCGAAACGCTGGAGCGCATTCCGGCCACAGCCCACCCGATGGACGTCATGCGTACAGGCTGTTCAATGCTGGGAGTGCTTGAACCGGAAGTCAGTTTCGATGATCAGGATACCCATATCGAGCGTATGCTGGCTGCCTTTCCCGGGATTATTTGTTACTGGTATTACTATTCTCATTTTAACCGTCGCATTGAAACGATCAGTGACGCAGGGAGCATTGCAGAGCATTTCCTGGCATTGCTTCACCAGTCAGCACCTGAACAGCTTCACATTGATGTCATGCACGCCTCGTTGATACTGTATGCGGAGCATGAGTTTAATGCGTCAACCTTTGCTGCGCGGGTAGCCGCCAGCACGCTGACGGATATGTATAGCGCAGTCACCGCTGCTATTGGTACCTTGCGCGGCCCCTTGCATGGCGGTGCGAATGAAGCGGCAATGGCGATGCTTGAAGGCTTCAAAGATCCCGACGACGCCGAACAGGCGTTGCTCGGAATGCTGTCTCGTAAAGACAAGATTATGGGCTTCGGTCATGCAGTTTATCGCACCAGCGATCCGCGCAACGCCATTATCAAAGCCTGGGCGCTGCGACTGGCAGAGCGGTCCGGTGACCGCCGCCTTTACGACATCGCCGAGCGCTGTGAATCGGTTATGTGGCGCGAGAAGAAACTGTTTCCCAATGCTGACTTTTTTCATGCACCGGCTTATCACGCCCTGTGTATTCCGACGCATCTATTTACCCCAATATTTGTCATCGCGCGAGTCAGTGGCTGGACTGCTCATATAAAAGAGCAGCGTGGCAACAATCGTATAATAAGGCCCAATGCAGAGTATATCGGGCCGGACTTACGGGACTTTGTGCCACTGGCACAGCGCCAGGCTGTGAAATAGAACAATGAACATTTAATGGAAACCCGACACAGGAATCGACCATGAGTTCGAATGTAGACCTGAACAATCGCCCTGAATACGATGATGTATTGCAGGCGATTGCCGATTACGTGCTCGACTACAAAATCGACAGCAACGAAGCATGGGACACCGCGCGTAATTGCCTGATTGATACTCTCGGCTGCGGCCTGCTGGCTTTGCGCTTCCCTGAATGCACCAAACATCTGGGTCCCATCGTTGACGGTACGATAGTGCCCAATGGCGCGCGCGTACCGGGCACCCAGTTGCGACTGGATCCGGTCAAGGCGGCGTTTGATATTGGTGCCATTATTCGCTGGCTTGACTACAACGATACCTGGCTTGCGGCCGAATGGGGCCACCCATCGGATAACCTGGGCGGCATTCTGGCGGTGGCCGATCACCTGTCGCAGGTGCTAGTCAGTCAGGGAGACGCACCGCTGACGATGGACGCGGTGCTTGAAGCCATGATCAAGGCGCATGAAATCCAGGGCGTGTTGGCCCTGGAAAACTCGTTCAACCGGGTTGGGCTTGATCACGTGGTGCTGGTGAAGGTTGCCTCAACCGCTGTTGTTGGCAAATTGATGGGTGCTAATCGCGAGCAATTGCTCAGTGCGCTGTCACACGCCTGGGTTGATGGTCAGGCACTGCGCACTTATCGCCATGCCCCCAATGCCGGATCGCGCAAAAGCTGGGCGGCGGGCGATGCCACCAGCCGCGCCGTTCGTCTGGTCGACATGGCCATGCGCGGTGAAATGGGCATTCCCGGTGCACTGACCGCTCCACAGTGGGGGTTCTACGATGTCTTGTTCAGTAAGACCAACAAGGATCAACAAGTGAAACCCGAGGCCGACCGGGCGTTCAAATTCCAGCGTGATTATGGCAGCTATGTCATGGAACAGATTTTGTTCAAAATCAGCTTTCCAGCCGAGTTTCATGCCCAAACCGCAGCTGAGGCAGCCGTGACTCTGCACCCCCAGGTGAAGGACCGTATCGATGAAATTGATCGCATTGTCATTACCACTCATGAATCTGCGATCCGCATTATCAGCAAGGTAGGGCCGCTGGCTAATGCGGCCGACCGGGACCATTGTTTGCAATACATGACAGCGGTGCCCTTGTTGTTTGGCAACCTGGTTGCCGAACAGTATGAAGACGACTTCCACACAGCCCACCCCCAAATCGATGTACTCCGCGACCGAATGGAGATCGTTGAAGACAAAGGTTACAGCGCTGACTACCATGCACCGGACAAGCGTTCCATAGCCAATGCGATTCAGGTGTTTTTCAAGGATGGCTCTAGCACCGACCAGGTTGCGGTTGAATATCCTATTGGCCATCGTCGTCGTCGAGCTGAAGGCATCCCTTTGTTAGAGCAAAAGTTCAAAGCAAATTTGGCGACGCGCTTTCCTGTAGGCCGGGTGTCAGAAATTTTTGCATTGTGTAAGGATGCCGATCGCCTGAAGAAGACTCCGGTTCATCGTTTTATGGATTTGATGATGATTTGATCGACTGCGGAAGGCCTTGAATAAATGGCCCGGCGTGCATCCAGTTTCATCCCGGATCCGTATTTTTGCCGTTTGAACGTAATTGCAGGTTCACCTTTGATGGCAGTTCTCTCGTTGGTCGGTGTCGGACGGCACCGACGTTTTTTCTCCTTGTTGTCCGTTCTATTCCTGTTAAGTGGCTGTGCACTGCCAGCCCTTGATCTGATCACTCCGCGTGCTGGCTATGAGCGGTCAGTTGGCCTTAGCTATGGCGAGGATCCGCGCCAGACGCTGGATGTGTACCTCCCAGTCGAGCCCAGAGACGGAGCACCAACGGTGGTCTTTTTTTACGGAGGTTCCTGGCAAGAAGGGTATAAAGACGGATACCGGTTTCTGGCTCAGGCTCTGACGGATATCGGGTATCGGGTAGTCGTTCCGGACTACCGCCTCTACCCCCAGGTCCGCTTCCCGGCTTTTGTCGAAGATGGCGCAGCCGCAGTGGGCTGGGTTGTCAATGAAGGTCTGGCGCAAGATGGATTGGTATTGATAGGACATTCAGCCGGTGCTCATATTGCGGCCATGCTGGCGTTGGATGATCGGTTTCTGACGGCGGCTGGTGTTAGCCGGTCAAATATCACAGCCTGGGTCGGGCTGTCCGGCCCCTACGATTTTCTGCCGCTCAGGTCACTGGATCTGATTGATATTTTTGGTGGGGCCGAGGGCATTCCCGGAACCCAGCCGGTTAACTTTGTCAGTCCCGACGATCCCCCTGCATTGCTGATAGACGGGCTTGAAGACCGTATTGTGCGGCCGAACAATCTTCCGAGTCTGGCAGAAGCCTATAGCCGGGCAGGTGTGTCTGTGCAAACGCGTCGCTATGAGGGTGTTAACCATAACGATACGGTGGCGTCTTTCTCAGTGCGACTGCGTAGCCGCTCACCGGCTTTCGATGATACGGTAGCGTTCTTGCAGCATTGGCAGCGCTGAGCGCAAAGCGATGACTCGCCTACTGGCGAGATTGCAGAGTGTTATAACCAAATAGCGGCGGCGCTTGCTGCCACTGTCATGATCAGCAAAAACCATTTCATGGTGCGCTGACTCACGTTTATGGCCAAATGAACCCCAAGCTGAGCGCCGATCATGGTACCCACAGCGAGCACCATCCCAGGCACCCAGGCAACCTGTCCGCGTGAGACGAAAATCACCAGAGAGATGCTGGTGAATGCCAGAGTACCGAGCAGCTTGTAAGCATTGGCCTTTACCAAATCATAGCGTAAAGCACCGGCAACGGCCGCAATCAGCAGAAATCCTACGCCGGCCTGAACAAACCCCCCATAAACACCGGTTAAAAATAAACCCCAGCGTGCCTTGGGCCGTTGTTTGACGGTATACGGTTGTTCATCCGGGCCTGGAACGACGATGCCCGGTCGCACCAGCATGATGACGGCCAGACTGATCATGGTGATCAGCAGTATCGGTTTGAGCAGAGTGTTGGGTAAAAATGAGGCGCAAGCCGCACCAACAGCACCGCCGATGAACATAGGCAGCAAGATGTCTTTGCTGTCTTCGGTATCCAGTCGGCCTCTGACGTGAAAGCCACGCAGGCCTACGACCCCCTGTAGAAAAACCCCGACCCGATTGGTGGCATTGGCTACATCGGCCGGCATGCCCAGCGCCATCAGTGCAGGCACGGTCAGATTTGAACCGCCGCCAGCCATGACATTGATAATGCCAGCGAGTAAGCCGGTAGACAGTAATAGGGCAATAAAGAATGGAGTGAGTTCGTACATGACCAGTCTTACGCTTAATAGGTGTCTGACAGTGTACTATATTGGTGTATGTTCGCTGCAGCTGAAGTGACAACGCTGTGTTGTTTGAACTGAATTCATCGCCCGTAAGCACAATAAATAACCAGATGTAAAGTTGCGACAGATTGTTGTTTTTCAGTTTGGTAAGCTAGCCGCTCGAACTGATCAAAGACAATGCTTGCACGCCATGGCCATCGCAATTGAATTGAAGCACCTGTACCTGACCCGCGACGATCAAGCGGTGCTGACTGATATCAACCTGAGCCTCACTGAGCGCCGTGTCGGCCTGATTGGCAACAACGGTTCGGGTAAGAGTTCACTGGTGCGACTGCTCAATGGTCTGCTGCAACCCAGTAGTGGGCAGGTCGTTGTGAGCGGCCAGGCTCCGGATGATGGCCCAGAGGCTATGTCTGATCTGGTGGGTTTTATATTCCAGAATCCGGACCACCAACTGATTTTCCCTACGGTGATTGAAGAGTTGATGTTTGGATTGCGCAATCAGGGTCTGAGCAAGGCTGATGCACGCCTGCGCGCCGAACATTGCCTGCGCGAGCATCACCGGCTGGATTGGGCCGAACGTGCAGTGCATTCGCTGTCAGAGGGTCAAAAGCAATGGGTCTGCATTATGGCCGTATTGGTAATGAACCCGGCCGTACTGATTCTCGATGAGCCTTTTTCCGCATTGGATCTACCTACCCGCCAACATCTGACCGGCTGGCTGCTGGGACTGCCCCAGCAACTGATCATGATCAGCCATGATCTTGAGGTACTGGCCAGGTTCGACCGGCTGCTTTGGCTGGATCAGGGGCGGGTTCAGGGCGACGGCTCCCCGGATGCTGTGATTGCTGCTTACAAGGCGGCTTGTGCTGAGGGATTCTTTTTATGATGACCCTGTATATTCACCGAAGGTCCTGGTTGCATCGACTGCCCGCAGGGCTGAAATTGCTGGGTTTGATGGCTGCCAGCATTGCTCTCTATGCGCTGAGCTGGCCGTGGGTGTCAGTCGTTTTCCTAATGCTGGTTATGTTGGCCTATCGAAGCCTTGGTGACCATGGCTGGTCGCGATTGTGGGTTATAAAACCGCTGATTCCCATGTTCATTCTTATTTTCGCTGTGCAGACCTGGAGCCAGTCGATCAGTGCCGCCACCTTGATGTTGTTGCGCATGTTGACGCTGATCTGGCTGGCCAATCTGGTCACCCTAACGACACGAATGGACGCCATGATGGATGCCGTAATGCCTGCACTGTCGCCATTGCGTCTGGTCGGGGTGGCACCGCATCGCATCGCTTTTACCGTGGCATTGTTTGTACGCTTTGTGCCGGTGCTGATGGCCGTCTTGAACAGCTTGTTGGAGGCTTGGAAGTCACGTGGTGGTGGTCGCGCTGTCTGGCGCCTGGCCATTCCCATGCTGATTAACGCCATTCGAATGTCCGATCATGTGTCCGAGGCCCTGGCCGCTCGCGGTGGGATCCATCTGCCTGACACCCCCAATGTGTAGATCAATTCCCGATAGGAGAAGTGTATGAAAGACCAAGCTTTGGTTCAGATTGCGTTGTACGCGGCCCTGGTCGCAGCTCTCGGCCTGATTCCGCCGGTGCCCTTTGTAACCGGTATTCCGATCACCGCCCAGACTCTGGGTGTTATGCTTGCCGGTGTCATGCTGGGCCCTTGGCGTGGCCTGTTGTCGATGCTGCTGTTTGTGTTTGTAGTCGCCCTGGGTGCTCCCCTGTTGTCCGGTGGGCGCGGTGGCCTGGGTGTCTTTGTCGGACCGACGGCGGGGTTTTTCATTGGCTTTCCGGTCGCAGCGCTGGTGACTGGATGGGTCGCGCAGTTGCTCAAGCGCCAGCCATTGCTGCTCGCTACCGGCGTGGGTGCTTTCACCGGCGGCATACTGGTGTTGTATTTATTTGGTATCGCGGGCTTTGCATTGGTTACCGGCAATGACTTGCTGCGTTCGATGCAGGTGATGTCGGTCTATTTGCCCGGCGATTGCGTCAAGGTCGTACTGACTGCCATAGTCGCCCAGGCTGTGCATCGTGGTTTGCCGCGCGCGGTAGCAACCCGACAGGCCTGAGGCTTACTTCAGGCTATGGCATCATCAAACAGCCAGAGGGTGACCGTTTCACCGGCTTTAACCGTGCCTCGGTCCTGTTCCAGCGCAATATAGCAGTTAGCGTCTATCAGGGAGCTCAATTGATGAGAGCCCTGACCGGCGCCAGTGCTGCGTACCTCAACACTCCCCTCCCGGTATTGCCAATGCCCACGTTGAAAATCCATGCGTCCGGGTGACTTACGTAAGTCGTTGGTTGTAACCGCCTCCAGTTGTGCCAGTGGGCGTTGCGTCATGCCCATCAGGCGACGTATTGCTGGCACAGCAACCAGATGAAAGGTCACCAGGGTTGATACCGGATTACCGGGCAAGCCTATAAACCAGGCCTTGCTTAGGCGTCCAAATGCCAGCGGTTTGCCGGGTTTGATTGCCAGTTTCCAGAATTCAATGTCACCTTCCTGGTCTAGAACGTCACGGGTAAAGTCGGCTTCGCCAACACTCACACCACCGCTACTGATAACCAGGTCGCAGTCCTCATTGGCGGTTCTGAAAGCATGTCGCAAGCTATCTGGATCATCGGCAAGGGTGCCAAGATCCACGACCTCGACATCCAGCTTGTTGAGCAGTGCGTGCAAGCCGGGCCGGTTGGAGTCATAGATTTGTCCCGGCGCCAGAGGCGTTCCCGCTGGAACCAGCTCATCACCACTGGCAAAAACGGCTACTCTCAGTCGCCGGTAAACCGGCACTTGTGCCAGGCCAACGCTGGTGAGCAGCGCGACATCAATGGGTCGCAGCCGATGTCCGGCCGCAAGCACGGTTGTGCCGGCAACCAGATCTGCACCGCGAGGACGTATGTTTGCACCGGGCTGCGCCAAAGGGTCAAAGACGACACCTGTTTCGGTCACCCGGGCATTTTCCTGCATGACGACGGTATCACAGCCTTCAGGCAGCGGTGCACCAGTCATAATTCGCACGCAATGACCGGGTAATAGTGGTTCACCCAGTGTTTCACCAGCCAGTACCCGACCCTGGACTGGCAATGGCTGGCCTCGCAGTGCATCCTGATAACGCAAGCCATAGCCATCCATAGCCGAATTATTAAAGGCGGGCACGTCAGTGGCTGCGTGCAGCGACGCGTTCGTCACTCGACCCACGGCATCGGTAATAGCCAGGGTATCGAAGCCCTCACAGGGTGTCAGACGGTCCATCATTCGTTTCAGGGCGTCATCGAATGTCAACAGACCGGGTCGGTCATAACAACTCATAGCAGGCTCCGTGCAAAGGTGAGCACCACCGTCTCAGGATGGTGGCCTATAGTAAGGGCGATATATGGCTAACGGTGCCCTGATTCGGATTCGTCATCAGGCCAGTCATCCAGTTCGCTGTGGTAAACCCAGCGGTTCTTAACCTTGTGAAACTCAGATATTTCATGCAGGTGGTGCGGCACACCGTCAACGTCAGTGTAGTGCGCCCTGAATTCAACCCAACCTTTTTTGAATCCAGCCAGACTGCGTATAACCTCAAGGCCATGCCATTGGGTACCCGAGAGACTCTCCGTGGTCAGCACCGGGCAGGTTCTGGGATGCCAGGTTTTCAATAAATAGGTCAGGTTCTGCATTGCGTAAGCCGAGTATCGACTGCGCATCAGTGTCCGGGGATCACGCGGGTAGGCACCGCCGTCCAGAAAACGACCGCAGCAGTCCCTATAGTGCACCGCCTGCCCACAATAGCAGGGTGTTGGATTTTCAGGTGTGCTGTTGTTTGGGGTCAGTCTTGTCATTGTACAGACCGGCTCGCCTGGATCAGGTCACCAATCGCCTTCGCCAGCGCTTCGGAGCGGTGCGGATGGCGCAATGCTTGCAGAACCAGGCCGGACAGCCCTGGCTGCAATGCTAGCCCTTGGACCACCCGGTTAAAACCATCTGCATCGGCCAGTACCGCCAGTCGGTCCAACGCTACCAGTGCCAATTCGGTGTTGGACAATAACTTGGTATGACGACTCAGTACCGCCAGAACCACATCCAGGTTCTCCGTGAAGCGATCCAGTGTATCGATGACAAAGGCTTCTGTAAGCCCTGCCGACGGACTCTGTGATACAGCTCGCAAGGCTGAAATATGGGTGGTTGAATCCGTGTTACGCCGACACAACTCAATAATCCTGTCGGTCAGTACAACGCCGGGCTGATGATGTTCCAGGGCGCACAGCAGGGGGTGCAATACCACGTCCGGCAAGCGAGTGAGCCCTTTAGCTAGTGCCTGTTCGTCGGCTTGGCTGCGTCGTTCCAGCACATCATAGATGCCTTGAAGACCGATCTGCTCCCAAACCGGCTCCTGTTGCTGATCGATCAGCGCGCGATAGGCGGGTTTGTGGTAAGCACTGGGTGGCCTGCCCAGAGTGCGACTTGCGCGCGCATGCAGAGCGGCCATTTTTTCCTCTGACGGGGTAAACTGATAGGGATGATCGGTCAGCAGCCGCTGGCGTTCCGTGGCGTCTGGCGTGGCGACCGAGCGATGCAGCCGATCCAGCACATCGGACATGACGGCGGCTGGCAAGCAGGCTTGCTCATCCAGTGGCAGTTTCATAAACCAGATGCTGTGCTGTTCGTGCTGATCCGGGTTCCACAACAAGAGGATCAGCCAGGCGTGGTTCAGATAAGGGTAGGGGTAAGCCTGCCCCTGGTCAAAACCGGCAAATTGTTCCCGGCTGAGCTTGCGCAGCTGGCTACCCAGATCAAATGCTCTGTAGTGAGCGCCGCTGCGCTGCAGAAATTGGATAATGCCAGCTGCAGACTGGCTGGATGGCGTGCTCATGCAACGACTCAGGTTATTGGTTGGGAGCGACCATTGTACCGGATTAAAAGCGCCTAATTAAGTCTGGCTCCTGTGCGGTGAACTCGATCATAAGCACGGGAGTACTGGGCAGTCGCTTGCGCTCGGGCGCCAAGCGTTTACACTGCGCGTTTTTGGCTTGTACTCTGTTGTAGGTCAGGTTGTGGAGGACGGCTGTTGTCTGATTTTATCGAATTGTCCCGGCTCCTGGATGATCTGGAATCCGAGCTGCGAACACTGGGTTTTTGGCATGATGTCGCGCCTTCTGGCAAGGCGCTATCCAGTGAGCAACCGTTCGCGGTTGATACTCTGACATTGCCCGAATGGTTGCAGTGGATCTATTTGCAGCGGTTGCGAGCTTTGATAGAAGCCAAAGGGCCGCTTCCCAGAGGCGCAATGGTCAAGCCATACGCCGAAGAGGCTCTTAAGCATGAACAACGTTCTGTCCAGTCGCTGTTATTGGTCATCGATCGGATAGACCAGTATCTGGGACGGCCCTGACTTGTCGGCAACCCTGGCTAAAGCAGTGGGCCTAAATTTACCTTCTCGGTGACCGGGTCCAGAGCGCGCAAGATGCGGTCCTGATTGCCGGGTCGGGATAGATCGACGACGTTGAGCGGTACCGGTTGACGCAATCGACGGTTGTAGAACTGGCGCACCACTGGCGTCATTTGACTGTGCTCATTGATTTCGATAACCACGGCCATTAATCCGCTTTCCAGCAAGACCAGTGAGCCTATCGGGTATATGCCCATGCACTTGATAAAGGTTTCGACCAGATGGCGGTCCAGATGATGATCGCTCCACTCCAGCAATTTCTTCATGGCTGCGGTCGGTGGAATTCCCCGGTGGTAGACCCGGTCAGCGGTTATCGCATCGTACACATCAACAATAGCGGTCATGCGACCGAATTGTGAAATCTCTTCGCCTTTTAACCCAAGCGGATAACCGCTCCCGTCCATTTTTTCATGGTGCTGGGCCGCAACCGTGATGGCCAGCTCGGAAATGCCGGGTGTTTGTTCCAGAATGGCTCTGCTGTATAGGGCGTGCTGTTTGATGATCTCGAACTCGCTGTCATTGAGCCTTCCCGGCTTATGCAGCACTTCGTCAGGGACTTGAGTTTTACCGATATCGTGCAACAGGGCACCGATCATCAGTTGATGCAGTGTCTCGCGAGGCAGTTTGCGATAGCGACCATAAACCGACATCAATACCGAGAGGTTGACCGAATGCTCCATCAGGTAGGAGTCTTTGTGACGGATACGCCCCAGACAGGTCAGCGCATTATGATTGCGGAATACGGAATCAAGCAGATGATCTGCAACCTCGTTTACCGAGTGCACATCAATCGAACGACCCAGTTTTACATCGATCAACAGGGTGTCTACAAGTGTTCTGGCTTCTTTGTGCAAGGCGTCCGCATGGTCTCTTTCGATGGCGATATCGACCTTGGGCCTGTTGTTATGGGCCTGCTCTCCCACACTCTGCAGTTCAACTTCATTTTGCCGGTCGATGTCGACCCAGGGAATAGCATCCGGTGAATCGACGCCTTTGACGGTATCAATGTAGAGTTCATGCACACCCAGAGTCTTGATTTTGGCGATGACCTCGTCTGAGCCAATCTTTCCTTTACGGGAATAATTGTAATGTGGAATCCAGTCGGTATTCATGTCCGAAATGTACATGCCGACTTTGAGGCTGGAAACGGGAATGCGCTTGATCATTGCGTCGGGAATACCAGTTTTGGATACCTTGCAGTGTATTACAAATGTGATCTGTTTCGCACAAAAAAAGGCGGCTTCAGCCACATTTTTTTGGTATGCCGCCTCAACAACCCTGAAGCGGCAAGCAGTCGAACTCGACCTTGCCTTATTTGGCGAAGTTTTCCCCTGCAAAATCCCAATTTGCCAGCTTCCAGAAAGCTGCCAGATACTTGGGACGCGCGTTCCGGTAGTCGATGTAGTAAGCGTGTTCCCAAAGGTCCACGGTGATGATCGGCGTCTGGCCTTCGGTAATCGGCGTACCGGCGTTGCTGGTGTTGACGATCTCGAGCGAGCCGTCGCTGTTTTTAATCAGCCAGGTCCAGCTCGAGCCAAAGTTGCCGACCGCTTTTTCATCGAACTCTTTCTGGAAGGCTTCAAACGAGCCCCATTTGGCGTTGATGGCATCGGCGAGTGCACCGGTTGGAGTGCCGCCGCCATTTGGGCTCAGGCTATGCCAGTAGAACGTGTGGTTCCAAATCTGGGCTGAATTGTTGAAGATGCCGCCTGATGCCGACTTGATGATGTCTTCCAGGCTTTTGCCTTCAAATTCGGTGCCTGGAATCAGGCCATTTAACTTGGTTACGTAGGTGGCATGGTGCTTGCCATGATGGTATTCCAGCGTTTCCTGGGAAATATGGGGTTCCAGTGCGTTGATCGCATACGGTAGTTCAGGTAGTTCAAAAGCCATGGTGTTCTCCCTTTGATGTGTCTATGGGTGTTAAACCTGATTAATTCGTCACTATACTATCAGGTCGCACCGGCCAGGTTTCAAGTGGTAACGGCTGCCTATTTTAATGACATTGGGGACAAATGCCGAGCGTCTCTTGTTCATCGGGGGGCTGTCTCTATAATGGCGGTACTTACTTTCAAACACAGGTTGTAAAAATGTCGGATTCAAAGCCGGGCAGCGAGTTGCCCAAGATGGTCCCGGACCGTGATCAGATCCGCAGTCGCAAGCCGGCCGCAGGTGCTTCCTCCACAGTACGCAACACGCCGTCTCCCGCTTCTGGCAAGCCTTCAAAAGGCGGTAATGCATCTGCCCTGCTATGGATCCTGGTGCTGATGTTGTTTGTTATCAGTATAGGGCTTGGGCTGATCACCTACAGTCAGCAACAGACGCTGGCGATGTTTGATGAACGGTTGCAGCTGGCTGACGACCGCGTCGTGACGATACAACGGTCCATGAACGAGACTGATGAGTCTGTGGTGATGAATGAAACCGCGATCAACAATCAGTTTCGTGCGATCAAGGCCGAAACCGATATGCAAATGAGCGAAATCCGCAAGCTCTGGGATGTCGCCAACAAGCGCAACCGGGAATGGATAGAGACAAATCAGCAAAGCATCGCCCAGTTGCAATCACAGGTACAAACTCAGATCGAGGCTCGCCAGCAAGCGGTGGCCTCCCTGACCAGCCGACTGGACCAACAGACCACAACGAATGAGTCGCAATCTCAATCCTTATCACGGTTACAGGCTGATTTAACCAGCACAGCGACTGATTTTTCTCAATTGCAGACCAGTCTGCGCAGCTTGAATCCGGCCAGCCTGGAAGAGCGCTTACTGTCGCTTACTCTGAATCAGGAGAGTCTGTTGGTTGAGCAGGGCACCCTGTCAATGAATCAGCAACTGTTGGAAGAAGAAACAACCGAATTGAATAACGTCCTGCGCTCCATTGATGCGGGCAGGCTGGAAGCCAATCGTCGCATGGTTGCGATCAGCGACCGTGTGCAGGCCCTCGAAGGCCGGTTATCCGGCCTGACGGGGGCGCAATAAAACCCAATGAGTATGCGTGAAGCCCGACTGGACAAGCCGCTGAATCCAAGACAGACCGCCATTGTTCGGCGAGTGGAAAAAGAAGGCCATGCCACCATCGACGAGCTGGTCGCGGATTTCGGTGTGACGCCTCAGACCATCCGCAGAGACCTGACCATGCTGGAAGATGGGGGCTTGATCATTCGCTTTCATGGCGGTGCGAGCCCGGTTACGTCCACTGAGAATTTGTCCTATTTTGACCGCCAGATACTCAATCAGCCCGCTAAAGCTCGCATTGCCAGAACCCTGGCCGATCAGATTCCGGATCACTCCAGCCTGTTTATTAATATCGGCACCACCAACGAGACCATTGCCCATGCACTGATGCAGCACAAAGGCCTGCAGATTATCACTAATAACCTGAACGTTGCGACGCTGATGAGCAGCAAAGAAGACTTTCGGGTGATTGTCGCCAGTGGTGAGGTGCGCGCCCGCGATGGCGGCATTGTTGGTGAGTCAACACTGGATTTTATTCGTCAGTTCAAGCTCGATTACGGCATCATTGGCATCAGTGGCATAGACAATGATGGCTCTTTGCTGGATTACGACTACCGCGAAGTGCGCGTCGCCCAGACCATTATTGAACACAGCCGCCAGGTATTACTGGCGGCTGATCACAGCAAGTTTGGCCGTCAGGCCATGGTACGTCTGGGCAGTATTACCCAGACCGATGCGTTCTATACTGACAGGCCGCCACCCAAGGTTTTTCAGGACTTGCTCACCGAGCATCAGGTCAGGCTGTTTGTCTGTGAATAAACGCTCGCATCAATTGTTGCTGTGCAGCTCAGTGTTCAATTCAACGGCGGTCTTGTTTGACAGGCATTCCACCCGGCCGGTCTCGGCATTGCGCCAGAACAACAGGTCAGACTGACCGGCCAGATCACGCGCTTTAACCGTTTTGACCAGCTGTTTACCGTTGTCGAGCATGGCAACCTTGGTACCCGCTGTAACGTATAAACCGGCTTCGACGGTGCAGCGGTCGCCCAGTGGAATACCGATGCCTGAGTTTGCTCCCAGCAGACAGTTTTTACCCAGCGAAACCACCACCTTGCCGCCACCAGATAGCGTCCCCATGATCGACGATCCGCCGCCAACATCAGAGCCATCGCCAACCATTACCCCGGCCGTGATGCGACCCTCAACCATAGATACCGCCTCAGTGCCCGCGTTGAAGTTGACGAAGCCTTCATGCATGACGGTAGTGCCTTCGCCAATATGAGCACCGAGCCGAACCCGACTGGCGTCGCCGATACGAATACCCTTGGGCACGACATAGTTGGTCATTTTAGGGAACTTGTCGACGCAGTTGACATCCAGCACGCGTCCGTTAAGACGCGCTTCCATTTGTCGGTCTGCCAGTTCTGGCAGATCGATTGGGCCTTCACTGGTCCAGGCGATGTTATGTAACAGGCCAAACAAACCGTCCAGCGAGCAGCCGTGTGGCTTGACCAGACGGTGCGACAGCAGCTGCAGTTTTAAATAGCCTTCGCCAATCGAGGTCGGTGCGGCGTCGCTTTCAAGAACAGTCAATACAATGGTCTGGTGGCTGCTTTCGGTGGCGCGGCAAAACTGGGCACTGTCACGGTGGCCGGCCTTATTGAAACAGTCAGACAGATCGCTCATCAGCGAATGCTCAATGACCGTTGTCTGGTTGCCGCCGTTAAGCTTGGCAACGCCATTGAGTGCTGCGATCAGGTTGTCTGTCGGATTGAGAATCGGCTGGGGGTACCAGGATTCGATGATCTTGCCATCTTTGTTACGAGTGGCGGTTCCGACCGCGACTGCAAAATAGCCCATGATGATATCCTCTAGGTGAGTGCTTGATGGTTAAAATGGCGCTGACTCAGCGTAGCGTGGCAAAGTAAAGTTCGTCGAATCCGACACTCAGGGTGCCTTCGCTGTCGACGACCGGGCGTTTGATCAGTGACGGGTTGGCAATCATCAATGCGATCGCTCCGGCTTCGGTCAGCCCGTCGCGTTGAACGTCGGGCAGCTTGCGCCAGGTGGTGCCGCGTTTGTTGACCAGTTGTTCCCAGTCCAGTCGGGTTAGCCAGCGTCGCAGCAGTGGCTCGTCGGGCGGTGTTTTCTTGTAATCTATAAAATCAACAATGATATCCCGGGCTGAAAACCAGGCCAGGGTCTTTTTGACAGTATCGCAGTTGCGTATACCGTAAATGTGGATCATGGCAATGGGTCCTTTGCATTAGGGTTGGCCGTTAACAATTCACAGCAAAGCACGCAGGCGCTCGGCAGCGTCAATGCAGGCATCCAGTTCGGCTACCAGGGCAATGCGCACATGGCCATAGCCCGGTGTCAGACCATCGACCGTGCGACACAAATACTGGCCCGGTAGTACCCGGATATTTGCCTTTTCCAGCCACTCGCAAGCGACCTGGGTGTCGTCACGCTCCAGGTTAGGCCAAAGATAGAAGCTGGCTTGTGGTATGCGCACCGGTATTTTGTCGGACAGAATATCGTATACCGCCTGGTACTTCTGATTATAAAGTGATCGGTTTTCGGCTACGTGAGTCTCGTCTTGCCAGGCGGCAATGGACACGTGCTGATGCGGCAATGGCATTGCGCAGCCATGGTAGGTGCGATACCGCAGAAACTCCGCAATCAGCCGGGCGTCACCGGCGACAAATCCGCTGCGCAAACCGGGCAGGTTGCTGCGTTTACTCAGGCTATGAAACACCAGACAGTTGCGAAAATCGCAGTGGCCCATAGCCGCCGCTGCTTGCAGCAGCCCTGGCGGTGGCCGGTTTTCATCCCGATACAATTCGCTGTAACACTCATCGCTGATCAATATGACATCATGGGCAATGGCCTTACGGATCAGTCGTTGCAATTGTTCCAGTGACAACGGCTGGCCTGAAGGGTTGCCCGGGGTGCACAGAAACACCATCTGGCAATTGTCCCAGTCGGCGTCGCTAAGGGCATCAAAATTTGGCTGGTAGTCAGTGTCTGCCAGACAGGGTAGGTAGCGAGGCTCGCCACCGGCAAGAAAGGTCGCGCCTTCGTAAATCTGATAGAACGGATTGGGCATCCATACTTCACGCTTGCTCGATGCCGCATTGAACAGGGCCTGAACAATCGAAAACAGCGCCTCTCGGGTGCCTGTGACCGGGAGCACATGCTGTTCGGCACTGAGGCTGTCAGCGGGCAACTGAAACCTGCGCTGACACCATTGACTGATCGCTGCTCGCAGCGCCAGCAAGCCATTGGTGGCTGGATACTGGGAGAAGCCACCGATATGCTGCGTCAGTGTTCTGCTCAGAAAACTCGGTGCAGCGTGTTTGGGTTCGCCGATAGACCAGGACACTTCAGGTAAATTTGCCGGTGTAATGTGTGCGGTCAGATGTTTGAGTTTCTCAAACGGGTAGGGCATCAGCCGCGTCATAAGCGGGTTCATGGGCGGTGTTCCTGTTCGATGGTCTCAGTCAGTTGTTTTTGCAGTTGTTTGACACGGAGCGGGTCATGCAGCGGCTCATTTTGGTTATCCACAACAAAGAAGACGTCTTCCACTCTCTCCCCCAGCGTTGAAATCCGTGCGCTTTGCATGCGCAGGTCGAGCCGTTTGAAGGCCCGGCCAATGTCGGCCAGCAGCCCGGGGCGATCTGATGTGGCGATTTCTACCACAGTTCGGTGATTGATGGGGTCATTACTCACCATGATCACCGGCGCTATGCTGAAGTGCTTAAGCCTGCGTGACAAACGACGATTGGGTGTTGCTGTGTCTTCCGGGTCCTGTATCGCCAGCAACAGCCGATGCTGAAGGTCACGCAGTCGGGCCGGATTGTTGCCGATGCTGTGACCGTCCTCATCCAATACAATAAAGGTATCCAGGCTGAAGTCCGAGGCCGAAGAGGTCATGATGCGGGCGTCTTGAATGTCCAGTTCACAGCTGTCCAGGCAGGCAGCAATGTCAGCAAACAGGTGAGGCCGGTCGGGTGCATAAATGAATATCTGAGTGGCACCGGCGAAGCTGTGTTCGTCCGTTTCGCGGATCAGTACCAGTGGAACATTAAGACCGTGATTGGCAATGGCACGGGTATGCCAGGCGATGTTTTCCGGACTTTCGCGCAGGAAATAGTCATCACCGGGGTTGTCCCAGAGTTGCAGGATTTCGGTTTCGGTAAAGCCATCACCCAGCAACATCGCCAGCGCGCTTTCCTGCACACAGCGAATGCGCTCTTCTTTGTCAACCGGGTTTTCCAGGCCACGCCGCAGCGCTGCTAATGCTTCGTTGTAAAGTTTTTTCAACAAAGAAGCACGCCAGCTGTTCCATAGATTGGGGTTGGTGGCATAGATATCGGCGACTGTCAGAACATAAAGATAATTAAGTCGATGGATATCGCCGACCTGCTGGGTAAAGTGATTGATGACCTCAGGGTCGGATATATCCAGACGCTGGGCAGTTATTGACATCAATAAGTGGTTGCGTACCAGCCAGATAACCAGATCGCTTTCCCAGGCAGTCATGCGGTGGCGTCGTGCAAAGCGTCTTACTTCGTCGGCACCTTCCTGCGAATGATCGGCCCCCCGGCCCTTGCCTATGTCGTGATACAACGCAGCAATGTAAGCCAGTTCGACCTTGGGCAACTGGTGAATCACCTTGGTAGCGACTGGAAACTCAGTGGTGTTATTGGCGTGGCGGAAGCGTCGCAAGTTGCGAATGGTCAGTAGCGTATGGGCATCGACGGTATAGACGTGAAACAGGTCGTACTGCATTTGCCCGACAATCAAACCGAACTCCGGCAGGTAGCGATCCAGAATGCCATACTGATTCATGCGCATCAGATTCGTTGATACCCCCGCTGGGCTGCGCAACAATTCCATGAAAAAGGTGATGTTGCGCAAATCCTGGCGAAATTTGCCATTGATGCGGTGCCGATTGGCAAATATCTGGCGAATTGTCGACGCTCGTATACCTTTGGTGTCCTGCCTCTGTGCACAGAGGACAAATATTTCCATCAGCGCCGACGGCGTGCGAATAAACACCCTGTCGTGCATCGTCTCAATGTAACCGTTGCGTACCTGAAAACGGGAATTGATCGGAACCAGTTGATCGTCTTCGTTCTGGTGCAGAATGGCCTCGTCAAACAGCTGCAACAGCATAATGTTAAGGGCCCTGAGTTTGAATACCTGACGAAAGTAATCCTGCATCAGGTGTTCTACAGCCAGTTGACCCTCCCGATCCTGGTAGCCAAATTGCTCGGCAACTTTTTCTTGAAGGTCGAACAGCAGTCGATCTTCTTCTCGGCCGCTAAAATAGTGCAGTGCATGCCGGATGCGCCATAGATAGTCCTGACCTTCAATCAGTGCCTGATATTCGGCATCGGTTAAAAAACCGCGCTCGACCAGCTCAGCGAGGTCAGTGTCGCCAAAATGCCGTTTGGCTACCCAGGCAATGGTCTGTATATCCCGTAAGCCGCCGGGACCGGCCTTGACGTTTGGTTCGAGGTTATACTCGGTTTCGTTGTACTTCTGATGGCGAAGCGTCTGCTCGTTTAATTTGGCTTTATAGAATTCATCGCTTGGCCAGATATGAGCCTGGCTGATCAGGCTTGAGACGCGCTGACGCAGTGCCGGATCACCTGATATCGTGCGGCTTTCCATTAGATTGGTCGTGATGGTGACGTCTTGTCGCGCCTCTTGCTGACAGGCTTCAACGGTACGTACGCTGTGGCCAATATCCAGCTTTAAGTCCCACATTAGGGTTAAAAAGGCCTGGATGGCGTCTACGTTGGCTTCTATGTCTGCTTCGTCGTCAAACAACAGTAATAGATCGATGTCAGATTTAGGCAGTAATTCACCCCGGCCATAGCCACCAACAGCAACCAGCGCAATCCTGTTGGCTGCCTGCCAGCCAAAGTGTTGCCAGGCAGCCTCTAGAATCTGATCCATTGCCCATGCTCTGCCAAATACCAGTGAGCGAATTGGCTCGCCTTGTAAGAAGCGCCGATCCAGCGTCTGTTGCAGATGGTCCAGCGTCCGACGCAAGGCCTTCATCGGCCATTTATCTGTCAAAACCTGTGCCAGGCTGCCTGCGTCTATCAGGTCAGTATCGGCATAATCGTTCAGATTCATGCACTCATCCTAAAGCTACGACATCACGGTGCGCGGTGAAAGGGACGGATTCGGGTTGGCCCGGGGTTTACCTTTGTGGGTTAAAACGATTCTTCCTCGCGCCTGGTCAGAACGTCAACGCCGGTCGCTGTGACCAACAGGGTATGCTCCCATTGTGCCGAGGCTTTTCGGTCCCGGGTAACAACCGTCCATTGATCGCCGAGTAACTTGGATTGCGGCTTGCCTGCGTTGACCATTGGCTCAATAGTGAAGGTCATACCTTCTTTCAGCTCCATTCCTGTCCCCGGGCGACCATAGTGCAACACCTGCGGGTCCTCATGAAACACGGCTCCGATACCATGGCCACAGTATTCGCGAACGATGGAATAGTAGTTTGCTTCTGCATGTTGCTGAATCACATGACCGATATCACCTAGATGTGCACCAGGGCGAACCAGCTCGATCCCTTTATACAGGCACTCCTGGGTTATTCTGACCAGCCGTTCCAAATGCGGTTGCGGTTCCCCCACAAAATACATTTTGCTGGTGTCCCCGTGATAACCGTCCTTGATAACCGTTACGTCTATGTTGACGACATCGCCTTTCTTGAGAATCTTATCGTCACTGGGGATTCCATGACAAATGACGTGGTTAACCGAGGTGCAGATTGATTTGGGAAAAGGAGGGTTCCCGTAATTGAGCGGCGCGGGTATGCACCCCTGAACGTCTACTATGTAATTGTGACAAATTCGGTCAAGCTCACCAGTGCTGACGCCTGGCTGAACATGTTCTCCAATCATGTCGAGAACGTCAGCGGCAAGTCGGCCCGCGACCCGCATTTTTTTGATCTCTTCGGCGTTTTTTATGGTTACAGGCATCGGATTCCCAGGATGATCATGAATAAGGGCGGCCTAGTTTAATGCTTTTGTGCACGACTTGCAGCACCGTCGCGACAAACCCGCGCCAGAGCCTGGCAGCGGGCAATTGCGGAGCGTCCGGCGCCAAAAAACTTTGATTTAGGCGGTGGTTGTGGTATAAAGCGCGTCGCTTTGGACGTACTGTCCCGAGAAATGCTGGCGGTCGGTTGAATGAGCGATCCGTCAGTGTCTATTAACTCTCACATGCACCGGCACATGGTTCCGGGTGCTCCAGGTCAGATCTGGCCGGGGGTTGAATCATGGGGTGTGTGGAGGCTTAACCCGAATCAGTGAGGATACTATGGCTACTGTCTCTATGCGTGACCTGCTCAAAGCAGGCGTACACTTCGGTCACCAGACCCGTTATTGGAACCCGAAGATGGGTAAGTACATCTTCGGTGCTCGTAACAAGATTCACATTATTAACCTGGAACATACTCTTCCGGCTCTGAATAAAGCACTTGCTCAAGTCAGTGCGCTGGCTACGTCGAAGAACAAGGTGTTATTTGTTGGCACCAAGCGTTCCGCTAGCAAAATCATTCGTGAAGAAGCGGCCCGCGCAGGTATGCCCTATGTGGCTCATCGTTGGTTGGGTGGCATGCTGACCAACTATAAAACCATCCGTCAGTCGATCAAACGTCTGCGCGAGTTGGAAGTAGAAAGCAAAGACGGTACTTTCGACAAGCTGACCAAGAAAGAGCGCCTCATGCGTGAGCGCGAAACTGACAAGCTGGAGCGCACCATTGGCGGTATCAAGGACATGGGCGGTTTGCCGGATGCGCTGTTCGTGATAGACGTTGACCACGAGCGTATTGCTATCCAGGAAGCCAACAAGTTGGGCATCCCGGTTATCGGTGTTGTCGATACCAACTCCAACCCCGACGGTGTGGATATTGTGATACCGGGCAACGATGACGCCATTCGCGCCATTGAGATCTATGCCAGCTCAGTTGCTAACGCGATTCTGGAAGCCAGGGCTGCCAACGCAACGCAGGCCGACGAGTTTGTTGAAGTCGCCGAAGCGGTTGAGCCGGCTGAGCCGGTTGCTGGTGAATCTGCCGAGTAATCGGTTACCAGTTCAGGCAAGCGAAAAAGGGGCCCAGGCCCCTTTTTGCTATACACGTGCCTGCTGGAAACGTTTAGGGTCTGCCAGCTCGAACTTAAGCTCGACAGGTGAACCGAATCCATGTAACGAACGAGGAATACACTATGGCTAATATTACAGCAGCCCTGGTTAAAGAACTGCGTGAGCGTACCGGTCTTGGCATGATGGAATGCAAAAAGGCACTGGTTGAATCTAACGGTGACATCGAAGCTGCTATTGATACCATGCGCAAGGAATCCGGTCTCAAAGCGGCCAAAAAAGCCGGTCGTACCGCCGCTGAAGGTATCATCATTACGCGCCAGTCTGCTAACAACAGCCTAGCCATGCTCCTGGAAGTGAACAGCGAAACCGACTTTGTGGCTCGTGATGAAAACTTTCTGGCGTTTGCCGACACCGTAGCCGACAAGGCGTTTGCCGATCAGCAAGCTGATGTAGCTGCCCTGATGGACGGTGATCTGGAATCTGCCCGTGAAGCGTTGGTCCAGAAGATTGGTGAGAATATCTCGGTTCGCCGGGTTATTTTCGCTGGTGGGGAAGGCAAAACGGTTGCTACTTACGTTCACGGTGGTCGAATTGGTGTTGCCGTTGAAATGAATGGTGGTGACCAGGAGTTGGGCCGCGGTGTTGCCATGCATGTGGCTGCTATTAACCCGCAGTTTGTGTCAGCTGATGACGTTCCCCAGGACGTTCTTGATCGTGAGAAGCAAGTTGTTTCTGCGCAGGCCGAGAATTCGGGCAAGCCAGCTGAAATCATTGAGAAGATGGTGCAGGGCCGACTGAAGAAGTTTGTTGCCGAGATTTCACTGCTGGAACAACCGTTTGTAAAAGACCCTGACACCAAAGTGGGTGTCTTGGCGAAAAATGCAGGCGCTGAGATCCTTGGCTTTAATCGCCTGGAAGTAGGCGAGGGCATCGAGCGTGAAGAAGTCGACTTCGCCGCCGAAGTTGCTGCAGCTGCCAAAGGCAGCTGATAAAAAAAGGGCAGTTTTAACTGCCCTTTTTTTTGGTGCGCGGGCACTTTGCGCTACGCTGTATAGGCCGGTCCGGAACGGCTGTTTACGTGAATCCCGCTTGCACCGGCGGCGCTTGCGACGCACAGTAGCAGCGCAACTTGGAATTACCCTCTGGCTCTGCGTTCCAGTGACCTTTTTAGGAGACCATCATGCCCACCAAAGACTCTCATCCGCGCCATAAGCGTATTTTGCTCAAACTCAGTGGTGAAGCGCTCTCGGGCGAGCAGGGATTTGGTATCGACCCAAAGGTGCTTGATAGGATGGCGCTGGAAATTGGTCAGTTGGTTGGCATCGGCGTTCAGGTTGGTCTGGTTATTGGTGGAGGTAATCTGTTTCGGGGCAAGGCACTGAATGAAGCTGGTCTAGACCGCGTGACAGGCGACCATATGGGCATGCTGGCTACAGTGATGAATGCCCTGGCGATGCGCGATGCGCTGGAGCGGTCTAATATACGTAGCCGGGTGATGTCGGCTATTCCAATGTCAGGTATTGTCGAGCATTACGACCGGCGCAGCGCGATTCGTTACCTGACTCAGGGCGACGTAGTGATATTCGCAGCGGGAACGGGTAATCCGTTCTTTACAACCGATTCGGCCGCTTGCTTGCGCGGAATTGAAATCCAGGCAGATCTGGTTCTCAAGGCAACGAATGTCGACGGCGTGTATAATGATGATCCAAGAACCAATCCGGATGCTGTAAAATACCATCGTTTGACATACAACGAGGCGCTGGAGAAACAGTTGGGTGTGATGGATTTGACCGCTGTTTGTCTGGTGCGTGACCACAATATGCCGGTCCGGGTATTTAATATGAATAAACCAGGTGCGTTGATATCGCTGATGGTTGGCGGTGATGAAGGAACGCTGATGGTAGAGGATGTAACTGCATGATCGAAGACATTAAGAAAGAGGTTGAGGCACATAACCGCAAGGCCATTGGCTCCTTGGATGACGGCTTTAATAAAATTCGTACTGGTCGGGCCAACCCTTCCATTCTCGACAGTGTGATGGTCAGCTATTATGGCACTCCCACGCAGTTGAAGCAGGTGGCGAACATCAACGTGGAAGATGGACGGACCCTGGCGATCGTGCCCTGGGAGCGGACCCTGGTGCCTGAGATCGAGCGAGCTATTATGAAGGCTGACCTGGGTCTTAACCCGGCAACGTCCGGAGACAAGATCCGCGTTGTCATGCCTTCATTGACTGAAGAGTCGCGCAAAGACATGATCAAAGTTGCGCGCGCTGAAGCCGAAAAAGCGCGGGTATCTATTCGCAGTGGTCGGCGAGATGCCAATGCTACGATCAAAGAGCTGGTCAAGGAAAAAGAACTGTCTGAAGATGAAGGCCGTGGTGCAGAAGATGAAGTGCAAAAGCTGACTGACGCCGCTACTGCTCAGGTAGAGGCGCATCTGGCCAGTAAGGAAAAGGAACTGATGACGGTCTAGGACCGTTATCGGATTCCAGAATCAGGCAGCCTGGTGAACCCATGGTGCCTTTATTTTTTGTAGGGACGGCGCAAAACAAACAATACAAGTGTTGTCGCTCCTGAACTGTATTGCCGAGTTCAGAGCAATTCGCCGCATCAGTTCGATCGAGTGACGCGCTCAGCAAAAAAGGAAGCCTATGACCACTGTTACCTCAGCAGGAGCTACCACTGTTCCTCGCCATGTGGCCATTATCATGGATGGCAACAATCGCTGGGCGAAAAAGCGGCTGCTGGGCAGTATATCGGGGCATAAGGCCGGTGCCAAAGCGGTTAGAACGGTTGTCGAACACAGTGCCAGATCTGGCGTTGAGGTGTTGACACTCTATGCCTTCAGCTCTGAGAACTGGCGTCGTCCCCGAGACGAAGTTAACGCTCTGATGGAGTTGTTTCTGATGGCACTGAATCGTGAAGTAAAAAAGCTGCATGAAAACAACTTGAAATTACGGATTATTGGTGACAAAGCTGGTTTCAGTTCAGCGATTCAGGCCGCAATAGCGCATGCGGAGGCGCTGACGGTCAATAACACCGGCATGACACTGGTTATTGCTGCCAACTATGGAGGGCACTGGGACATTACTCAGGCGGCCCGCAGTCTGGCGCGTGATGTCGCTTGTGGCCGGTTAACTCCGGAGCAGGTAACCGAAGAGGCCATGCAAACGCGTGTCGCTCTGGGCGATCTACCCGCTCCGGATCTGTGTATTCGAACCGCCGGTGAGCAGCGTATTTCCAATTTTCTATTATGGCAATTTGCCTATACCGAGTTTTACTTCACAGATGAGTTCTGGCCCGATTTTAACAAAGCCTCACTGCAGCAGGCTTTTGCCAGTTTTGCCGGACGGGTGCGTCGTTTTGGGCGCACTGACGAGCAGCTGGAACAGAGAGTGACTTCCTGATTATGTTTATCCAACGCCTGATAACTGCGCTGGTTCTGGCTCCCCTGATGCTGGCGTGTATTTACTGGCTGCCGGAAGCCGGTTTTGCGGCATTTATTGGTGCTATCGTTGTTATTGGTGCCTGGGAGTGGGCTAACCTGGCGGGTTTTCAGCGACTCAGTACTCGTCTGGGCGTGTCGCTTTCTATGGCGTTTGTATTGATGGTGTTGTGGTGGTTGCAGAACAGCACCGGCATTACCTGGCTTCAACTGACGCTGTGGTCGCTGTTGTGGTGGCTGTTTGCGCTGGTTATGGTGTTTCGTTATCCGGCCAGCCAGGCCTGGATAAAGGGTCGTTGGGTACGGTTGATGATGGCGTTGCCTGTGCTGCTGCCGCTTTGGTTGGGGTTGAACGTACTCAAGGGGCAGCCCAACGCCAATCTGGTATTGACCTGGCTGATGCTGCTGGTCTGGGGAGCCGATATCGGCGCCTATTTTGCTGGTCGGGCGTTCGGCAATCGTAAATTGGCCCCGTCAGTCAGCCCCGGTAAAACCTGGGCCGGCGTCTATGGTGGAATGGCTACTTCGGTTCTGGTATCGGCGTTAATGGCGTTGTACTTTTTGCCGGCATTATCGCTACTCCAATGGATTCTGTTGTTAATGATCAGTGCGCTGGTGGTTGCGATTTCAGTCCTTGGGGATTTGTTCGAAAGCCTGCTTAAACGTTTTCGGGGTATCAAGGACAGCTCCGGCTTGCTACCAGGACATGGCGGTATTCTGGACCGGATAGACAGTCTCTGCGCGGCGACCCCTATGTTTTGTGTGCTTTTACTTCTGGTCATCCTGTAGCCATGACACTGTCATTCGGCGTTTCGGTTGCTCGGTCCCACTCGCGTCTGTGGGTGACTGTGCTCGGTTCAACCGGTTCCATTGGCTGCAATACCCTCGATGTCATTGCTCGGCATCCGGACCGATTTGGTGTTTTTGCACTGTCAGGCCACCGCAATCTTGAATTGTTGGCCCGACAAATATCACAACACCGGCCGCGCTACGCCGTGGTGCCGGATATCTCAAGTCAGCGCCAGTTGCAGTCTCAACTGAGCCATCGCGGCACAGAGGTCCTGGTCGGTAACGCGGCGTTGGAAGCCATGGCAGAGCACCCGGACGTAGATGCTGTGATGGCGGCCATTGTTGGTTCTGCCGGGTTATTGTCGTCCCTGGCAGCAGCGCGTGCAGGTAAACGTCTATTACTGGCCAATAAAGAAAGTCTGGTCGTGGCGGGAGATTTGCTGATGTCCGCGGTCAAACAGTCCGGCGCTGAACTACTGCCAATCGACAGTGAACATAATGCTATATTCCAATGCATGCCCGGTGAGCATCGCCGCCAGGGCGTTGCATCCGTTTTGCTGACCGCTTCTGGCGGCCCCTTGTTGAATGCCACTGCTGCACAGCTGGAGCGGGTGACACCCGAGCAAGCTGTCGCCCATCCAACGTGGTCAATGGGTCAGAAAATATCAGTAGACTCAGCCACGCTGATGAATAAGGGGCTCGAGCTGATTGAAGCCTGCTGGCTGTTTGAGTTGAAACCAGCCGATGTTGAAGTGGTGGTGCATCCGCAAAGTGTTATTCATTCTATGGTGCGTTACATCGATGGCTCAGTGATTGCACAACTGGGGACCCCTGATATGCGAACACCGATTGCTTACGGCTTGGCGTATCCGGATCGTATCGACAGTGGCAGTGCTGCGCTTGATTTTAATACTGGGCTAAACCTGAGTTTTGACCGTCCGGATCGGGTGCGGTTCCCCTGTTTGCGGCTGGCAGAAGAGGCCATCGCGGCGGGTGGCACCTGCCCGGCTGTACTGAATGCGGCTAATGAAATCAGTGTCGATGCTTTTTTACATCGTCGTCTGTCATTCCCGCAAATAGCCCATATTAATGAACAGGTTTTGAATCAGTTGGCGTACGAGCCAGCTACGTCGATTGAGCAATTGCTCGAGATCGACAAGCGCGCGCGTGCGCTGACAGTTGCAGCTATAGAGGCACGGACATGATCGCTATCCTGACTAATATTCTGGGTATTCTGTTGGCATTGGGTATTCTGGTGACTGTGCATGAGTACGGGCATTTCTGGGTAGCGCGTCGTAACGGGATCCGGGTTCTGCGTTTTTCAGTGGGCTTCGGTCAGGCATTGTTTCGCTGGTATGATCGCCACGGCACCGAGTTTGTGATTGCCTGGATCCCGCTGGGCGGCTACGTAAAAATGCTCGATGAGCGTGAAGGCCCGGTAGATGAAGCCGATTTGAATCAGGCCTTTACTCGCAAAACGCCCGCTCAGCGCATTGCCGTGGCGTCAGCTGGTCCGATTGCCAATTTCTTGTTTGCGATTCTGGCCTTCGCATTGCTCTACAGCATTGGCGTGCAGGGCTTGGCACCCTGGGCCGATGATCCTGTTCCGCAAACACCGGCTTACGAGGCCGGTGTGCAGCGAGGCGATGTTATCGAGCGTGTTGACGGGCGTGCCGTTGATAACTGGACTGATATTAACCTGGCTCTGGCCAATCGGGTGGGAGATACCGGTGTTATCGAGCTGACTGTGCGTCGTGAAGCACAGACTCAGATACTCAGTATACCGATTAACCGTTGGATGGCCCGCGATAGTGAGCCTAATCCAATGGCCAGTCTTGGTCTCTACCCCAGCCGGCCGGAGACGCCGGCAGTGATCGGACAAATCCTGCCTGGTGGCGCGGCTGAGGCCGCTGGTTTACAGCCCGCAGACAGGATTATTTCGGTCAATGGTCAAATGATCGAAAATTGGGTGGACTGGGTCGGCATAATTCAGCCCAATGGCGGCCGATCCCTGACGGTGTTGCTGGAACGGAACCAAGGTCAGCAGACGCTGACCGTTACGCCAGCGTTGCGCCAAGTGGATGACCAGACTCAGGGCTACATTGGCGCTATAGCGGCCCCAGCGGTCTGGCCGGAGGAGCAGTTGGTCGTCCAGCGCGAGTGGCCCTGGGTTGGGGTCTGGCTGGGATTGCAGGATACTGCTGAGATGGTCCGTCTGAGCTTTGCCATGCTGGGAAAAATGCTGTCCGGGCTGGTTTCCGTAGAACAAATTGGTGGTCCTATCTCGATGGCGCAGTTGGCCGGTGAATCCGTCCAGGGTGGCGCAGCAAGTTATATTCGTTTTCTGGCGTTCATCAGTATCAGCCTGGGTGTTGTAAATTTGTTGCCTATTCCGGTATTGGACGGTGGGCATATTGTTATGTACGCGGTCGAGTGGGTGCGAGGCAAACCCCTGTCAGAGCGTTTCCAGCTGATAGGGTCGCAAATTGGATTGATATTGATTGCCGGGTTGATGGTGTTGGCGTTTGTCAACGATATCGGCCGATTATAACGGTCAGTGATCGGTTGTAGGGCCTGTGCTGGTGAGTGTCCGGCCAGCGTCGATGTGTAAATAACGGGAGTAACTATGAGATTTGTTGTTGCAGCGGTGCTGGCACTGTTGCTCAGTGCTGCAACCATGGCGGAACCCTTTCGGGTAGACGCTCTGACCGTCAATGGCTTGCAGCGGGTGTCCCTGGGCTCGGTATTGCAGGCACTGCCGATTCAGGAGGGAGATCAGGTTGATCCGGCAGCCGCCGACGAATGGCTCCGGGCTGTGTACTCCACCGGCTATTTCAGTGATGTACAGGTACTGCGTGAAGACACTACCGTCATATTTACTGTTACCGAGCGCCCTGCCATCAGTTCAGTCAGTTTTTCCGGTAATAAAACAATTCCTACTGAGACTCTGGAACGGGTGATGTCCGATGTCGGTCTGGCAGAAGGCGAAATTTTTAATCAGTCGCTGTTAGAAGGTATTGAGCTCGAACTTGAGCGTCAATACAGCATTCAGGGGCGCTATAACGCCACTGTTTTGCCAGAAGTGACCCCGCTGTCGTTGAACCGGGTGGGTGTAGAGCTGCTGATCAGCGAAGGCCCTGTGGCCAGGATCGACTACATTGAAATCACCGGCAACACGGTGTTCACCGATGACGAGCTGCTGGCTGCGCTGCAATTGAGGGAAACCAGCAAGCGCTATCCGTTCCAGTTTATTGCCCGGCGTAATCGCTTTGGTCAGGCGCAACTGACCGGTGATCTGGCGCGACTGGAAGACTATTATCTGGATCGTGGCTATCTGGATTTCCGTCTGGAATCGAATCAGGTTTCCATATCCGATAACAAAGCTGATATCACCCTGATCATGAATGTGTTTGAGGGTGAGCCCTATTTCATTTCCAGCTTGTCGCTAAATGGTGACCTGGTTGGACTGGATGAAGAGCTCCATGATCTGATAACCATCGGCGATGGTGACCTGTATTCGCGCGTCGCGATCAGTAACCTCTCATCAGCGATTAACGACGTTCTGGGCGATCGTGGCTACGCTTTTGCCGAGGTGAACAGCCAGCTCGAACCTGACCGTGATAATCGCACTGTCGATGTCAGCCTGACGGTCAATCCGGGTAAACCGGTTTACGTAAACCGGATCGAGATTCGCGGCAATTCAGACACTAACGATGAAGTGATACGTCGCGAACTGAGGCAGCTCGAACGAGCGCTGGTCATCAATCGCAATATCCGTTTGTCTCGCGCACGCCTTGAGCGTTTGGGGTATTTCAGCCGGGTAGATATTCGCACCCAACGAATCGAGGGCCGCGATGACCTGGTTGATTTGATTGTCACGGTCGAAGAAACCACTAATAGCCAGATCACGGGCTCCATTGGCTACTCTGACGTAAGTGGTTTCTTTACCGAGGCCAAGGTTGAGCAAAAGAACTTCCAGGGTAAGGGCTACGATTTCTTGGCATCGGTGACGGTAAACACATCCGAGCAGAATTATAACCTGTCCTTTGAAGACCCCTATTTCACCATCTACGGAGTGAGCCGGGGTATTGACCTGTACTACCGTCGAACCGATTTCAGTGATCAGACGTTCAGCACCTATGCCACCAATACGGCGGGTGGCCGGTTGCGGTTGGGTTATCCGCTGTCTGAGAATCAGCGCATTACCTACGGTCTTGGCTACAGTCAGGATGAGCTGTTTCTGAGCAACAATGCGCCGCAGGAAATGACCGACTTTCGCGATGAAAATGGTAGCGATTATGGCATCATCGATACCCGGGTAACCTGGAAATACAACACCCTCAATGGTACGTTCAAAGCTACCCGGGGGCGTCAGTTGAACCTGTCGAGTGAAGTGGCTACCCCTCTTGGCGATTTAACCTATTACCGCCTGACGGGTGCAGCTGAGCAGTATATTCCGATTAACGATAGTTACAGTTTCCGTCTGCATACCGATGTAGGGTACGGCGGTGGCTATGGTGATGCCAACCGATTGCCGTTTTACAAGCACTTCTATTCCGGTGGCGTGCGCTCTGTGCGTGGCTTCCGCTCCGGTTCCCTGGGACCACTGAGTACACCGAACCTTGACGGGAGTGGCGAACCGCTGGCCAGTCCGTCACCTATTGGCGGAAACATCAAGATTGAGTATGGTGCAGAATTGCTGATACCCATGCCCCTGGTAGAAAGTCAGGATGCGTTCAGGGCATCACTTTTTATTGATGGTGGTAATGTATTCACAGATGATTGCCGTTCCGGTAATACCAATTGCACCGAGGGCGTTGACCTGGGGGATTTACGCTACGCCGCCGGTATCGACATTACCTGGATCACTCCAATAGCGCCGTTGAGCTTCAGTTACGCCTGGCCATTGAACGCCCGTGACGGTGATCTGGAAAATAATTTCGCATTTACTATTGGCATTGGTTATTGACGATACGGTTGCTGCTGGTTGAAATGGGTGTTTGCTGTGCCCATTACCGGCCGACTGTTCGAAAACCTTTGCACAGGATGTTGTCCAGACAGGGCGCATTGTCATACTTGACATAGACAGGAGACAGAATGAAGACTTTAACTCAAAATAGCTCGACGTCCGCAGGTTCGCGCTGGCTTCACAAAGTAGCCGTTGTACTGTCGGCAATGGTGTTGGCGGCCACGGTTCAAGCAGCTGAAGTGGCGCTCCTTGATCAGAATTATGTTCTGTTCAACAGTGATGCAGCTCAAGCGGCAACCGCCGAATTGAAGCAGGAGTTTGCGCAGGAAGAGCAGCAGGTACAGACACTGGGTCAATCGATCCAGCAACTGCAAAGCCGGGCGAGAACCGATGCCGACATCATGACTGACGCCGAGATGAGCGAATTGGAGGCCCAGTTGCAGCAGCGAGCCCGGCAACGCGAACAATTGGTTCGCCAGTTGCAGCAGGTCCAGGGAGAACGCCGCAGTGCCTTTGTTCGCCAGTTTCAGCCACTGATGGCTGAGGCGATTGAAGCTGTCGTTGAAGGTCGTGAATTTGATATCATTCTGGACAAAGCGGCGGTTGTCTACCATCGTAATTCTCTGGACTTAACCGACGCCGTGTTAGAGCAATTCAATGCGCTTTATCAGGCTCAGCAATAAAAAACCATAGAGCAGATTCGATGATAACAGCCAGGGAGCTAGCCTCCGAACTTGATGCTGAACTGAGCGGCAATGAGCTGTGCTGGGATAAGCCTCTGATACAGGTAGCAGCAATTGATCAGGCGCAACCTGGTAGCTTGACGTTCTTGGCCTCAAAAAAGTTCACGACTCAGTTTAGTCAGTGTCAGGCGACTGCGATTCTTACCAGGCCCGATACGGTGACCAAAGCGCCGGGTTCAGCGGCACTCATTCTGGTTTCAGATCCATATGCAGCCTATGCCAGAGTATCGCACCGCTTCAGTAAACAGCCTTTGCCCAGCCATCAGGTTGATCAAAGTGCTGTTGTTGCCATCGATGCGCAGTTGGGTTCTGAGGTCTCCGTCGGTGCAAACGCGGTGATCGGCGCTGCTACAGTGATTGGTGACGGGTGCACTATTGGCGCCGGTGTTGTGCTGGAGGCCGGGGTTATGATTGGCGCTAGAACCACCATTTTGGCCAATGTAACGGTACGCTATGACGTCAGACTGGGTGAGGATTGCCGGGTTCAGCCGGGTACGGTCATCGGGTCTGATGGCTTTGGCTTTGCGCCGACAAGTGGTCGATGGCACCGGATTGCCCAGTTAGGGACGGTTGTGATTGGTGATCGGGTCGATATAGGTGCCAATGTCACCATTGACCGGGGTGCCGTGGGTGACACTGTTATTGAAAACGATGTGATCATTGATAATCTGGTTCAGATTGCACATAACGTGGTGCTGGGTCAGGCAACGGCGCTGGCAGGTCAGGTTGGTGTTGCTGGTAGCACGAACATCGGCGCGGGGTGCACTATTGGTGGTCAGTCGGGGCTCGCCGGACATATTGAGATCACACCCGGAGCGCATTTCACGGGCCAGTCGATGGTCACCAAAAGTGTTACCGAAGCGGGCGCTTATTCCTCTGGTTGGCCAGTGCAACCCAGTCATGAATGGCGCCGAACTGTGGTGCGGTTGCGTCAGTTGGATCGGTATGAGCAGCGCCTGAAAACACTTGAAAAGGCGTTGATGGCTGGGTCCGTCGAGCCGAAGTCTGAGGATTGATCATGAGTATTGAACCGCCCCTGGATCACGAAGCCATTAAGGCACTCTTGCCGCATCGGTATCCATTTTTACTGGTAGATCGAGTAACGGAACTTACCCCAGGAGAAGCCATTGCTGGCTTCAAGAATGTTACAGGAAATGAAGAGCTGTTTAATGGCCATTTTCCCGGCCAGTCTATTTTCCCCGGTGTTCTTATGTGTGAAGCCATGGCCCAGGTATCCGCTATGCTTGGCTTTGCAACCTCGGGTAATCGACCTGTTGACGGTTATTTGTATCTCTTCGCCGGACTCGACAATGTTAAGTTCAAGAAGCAAGTAGTGCCCGGCGATCGGCTGGATCTTTTCAGCACGCTGGTGTCCGAGCGACGCGGCATCTTCAAATTTACCTGCAGGGCAGAAGTGGACGGTAAACTGGTTGCGTCAGCTGACATTGTGTGTGCTGAAAGGAAAGCTAACCCGTGATACATCCGACGGCACTGGTCGATAAAGCGGCACGCATTGCCGATGGTGTGGTGATTGGTCCTTTTACCGTGATCGGTCCTGAGGTCGAGATTGGAGAAGGCTGTTGGGTGGGTCCCCATGTAGTCATCAATGGTCCGACAACCATCGGGCGGCACAATAAAATTTATCAGTTTGCCAGTGTTGGTGAGGCTTGCCAGGACTTGAAATATCAGGGTGAGTCAACCCGGCTGGTGATCGGTGATCACAATACCATTCGTGAATGTGCGACTTTGCATCGGGGAACCATCCAGGATAACAGTGAAACGCGCGTTGGCAGTCATTGTTTGTTAATGGCTTATTCGCATGTAGCGCATGATGTTGTGCTGAGAGATCACGTAATCCTGGCCAATTCTGCCCAGCTAGCCGGTCATGTGAAAGTCGGGTTTCACGCTACCATAGGCGGCAATGCTGGCGTACATCAATACGTCTCCATCGGCGACCATGCCTTTGTTGGAACCGGCTCCACTGTTTTGAAAGATGTTCCTGCCTTTGTGACGGTTCAGGGGTATCCCGCTTCTCCTCACGGTATGAACACAGAAGGCTTACGTCGGCGGGGGTTCAGCGCCGAGGCCATCAAGGCGCTGCGGAATGCCTATAAAACTGTGTATCGGGAAAGCAAAACGACCAAGGTTGCACTTGCCCAGCTCGAGCCGATTGCTCTGGCTTTCCCGGAAGTGGCTGTCTTTGTGCACAGCATCGAAATGGCCAGCCGGGGCATAGTGCGCTGATGTCCGGACCCCTGCGCATTGCCATTCTGGCGGGAGAAGCCAGCGGTGATATTCTTGGTGCGGGCCTTATGAGAGCCCTGCGTGCTCACCACGCTGATATTGAATTCGGTGGTATCGGTGGTCATCGGATGATAGCAGAAGGCCTGTGCAGTCGCGTTTCCATGGAGCGGTTGTCGGTCATGGGGCTCACCGAAGTTCTTGGCCGGTTGCGTGAGTTGTTTCGCATTCGTGCTGCCTATCGTGACTGGTGTATTGATTGGCACCCAGATGTGTTCATTGGCATCGATGCGCCCGATTTTAACCTTGGCCTTGAGCGCCAGCTACGCGCTGCGGGTATCAAAACCGTACACTATGTTTCGCCCTCAGTTTGGGCCTGGCGCCGGGGTAGAATCAAAAAAATCCGGCTCTCGGTTGATCATATGCTCACTCTGTTGCCTTTTGAGGCCGATTTTTATCGTGAGCATCAGGTGCCGGTTACCTTTGTCGGCCACACCCTGGCTGATCAATTACCTATGGAGCCCGACAAAGCGGCAGCCCGTGAGCGACTTGGATTGCCCGATTTGGGAATGTGTCTGGCGGTATTGCCGGGTAGTCGCAGCAGCGAAGTGAGTCGCCTGGCCCCCCTTTTTTTGCAAGCAGCGGCATTGGCGCAGCACACTCTTGGCCCGCTGACTGTGTTGATTCCGGCGGCCAACGAGTTTCGTCGGGAGCAAATTGAAGCGGCTATGCGTCGCTGGGGCACTGATCTGCATATTAAGCTTTATTCAGGCCAGTCGACGGATGTGATGATTGCCAGTGACGGCGTGCTGCTCGCCTCAGGCACGGCTGCGCTTGAGGCCATGTTGTTGAACCGGCCGATGGTTGTATCTTATAGGCTCACTGCACTGACGTTCCGGATCATGAAAGCCATGGCGACGACTCCCTGGGTATCACTGCCCAATATCCTGACGCAAAGCGAGTGGGTACCTGAGCGGTTGCAGGATGAAGCAACGCCCGCGCGGTTGTCAGAGGATTTGATTATGATCCTGACAGATACGGACTATCGTGATCAGTTTGAGCAACGTTCTCGCTTTCTGCATCGTCAATTGGCGCGCGGGGCAGATGAGCAGGCTGCGGCCGCTGTGCTGGCCGTCGCGTGTGTTGAGGACAAATGATGCAGCAGGGGCTGGTATTCCAGTCTCGCGGTGATCTGATCGCGGGTGTTGATGAAGTCGGCCGCGGCCCCCTGGCGGGGGATGTTGTTGCGGCCGCGGTGATTCTGGATTCAGGCCAGCCCATTCCGGGCTTAACCGACTCCAAGGCGCTGACTGCGAAGCGTCGTGAGCTGCTCAGCGAGCAGATCAAAGAGCGAGCACTGAGCTGGTGCATAGCCAGCGCCAGTGTCGCAGAAATAGATACCCTGAATATTCTGCAAGCCAGTTTGCTCGCGATGCAGCGTGCCGTTGCCGGCCTGTCTTTAATTCCTGAATTCTGCCAGATCGATGGCAATAAGCTGCCCGCTGGCTTGCCCTGCCCGGCAGAAGCAATTATCAGGGGAGACAGCCTGATAGCGGCTATTGGTGCTGCCTCGATACTGGCCAAGGTGCGGCGCGATGCCGACATGGTGGCGCTGGATCAGCAATATCCGCATTATGGCTTTGCCCGTCACAAAGGCTACCCGACTCCAGCTCACCTGGCGGCGTTGCAAGTGCACGGCGTTATAAACGCTCACCGGCGCAGCTATGCTCCGGTCAAGGCCATACTGGCGCAGAATAAATAGCGGAGAATTTAGCGGACTGGATGCAATAACGCCCATCATAAGCTGCCAACAAGACGCTTCAGGTAGTACCATGGGGCCTGGTTCAGAAGGAGAAAATCCAGCGTGTCCGCTCAATTTGTGCATCTCAGAGTTCATACCGAATATTCACTGATCGACGGCCTGATTCGTCCCAAGGCCCTGGTTAAAGCGGCGCTCAGCCAGGGCATGCCTGCCGTTGCGATCACCGATATCACCAATTTTTTCGGGTTGATCAAGTTTTATAATGCGTCTCTGGGTGCCGGTATCAAACCGCTGCTGGGTGCAGATCTCTGGGTCGAAAATCCAGCTGATCCTGCGGCTCCTTTCCGGATGAGCGTTTTATCGCAAAACGCCAAGGGGTACCGGAACCTGACCGAACTGATATCTGATGCCTACCAGACGCATCAGGTGCACGACCGGGCAGTGATCAAGCCAGAGTGGCTCAATGACCGGAACGAAGGCCTGATTCTGCTCAGTGGCGGCCGGTTTGGTGATGTTGGTGAAGCGCTTAGGCGCGGTAATGCCGATTGGGCCCGTGAACATGCCCGGCACTGGCAGTCGGTTTTCGGCGATCGCTATTACCTGGAGTTGCAGCGCACTGGCCGGGATCAGGACGAAGTCATTGTTCAGGGTAGCCTTTTGCTGGCACGCGACCTTGACATTGCTTCGGTGGCAACCAATGACGTGATGTTTCTGACCCAGGAGGATTTCGACGCGCACGAAGCCCGCGTCTGCATCAATGACGGTGCCACTATAGACGACCCCAAACGCGCCAGGCGCTACTCTGATCAGCAATATCTGAAAAGCGCAAAAGAGATGGCGGCCTTATTTTCGGATATTCCTGAGGCCATTGATAATACCTTATTAATCGCGCAACGCTGCTCAACGACCTTGCAGCTGGGCGAGTATTTCCTGCCGGATTACCCCATTCCTGATGGCATGACCATGGATGAGTACTTCCGCCAGTTGAGCTTTGAAGGTCTTGAGCGGCGCCTGAGCGTAAATCTGAAAGCAAAAGATCCCGACTACGCGGTCAAGCACGGGGAGTACGTAGCCCGACTGGAATTTGAGTTGAATATCATCATCCAAATGGGATTTCCCGGTTACTTCCTGATCGTGATGGACTTTATTCGCTGGGCCAAAGAGCACGATATTCCAGTCGGCCCTGGCCGGGGCTCCGGTGCTGGTTCCCTGGTAGCCTACTCGCTCGATATTACGGATCTCGATCCGCTGGAATACGACTTGCTGTTTGAACGCTTCCTGAATCCTGAGCGGGTCTCGATGCCGGACTTCGATGTCGACTTCTGCATGGAAAAACGTGACCGGGTAATCCAGTACGTCGCTGACCAGTACGGCCGACAGGCCGTTTCCCAGATCGTTACTTTCGGCACCATGGCTGCCAAGGCGGTTGTTCGAGATGTCGCCCGGGTACAGGGCAAAGCATACGGTCTGGCCGATCGCATCTCCAAGATGATACCTGGTGATCCGGGTATGACGCTGACCAAGGCACTGGACGAGGTAGCCGAGCTGAAAGCCTTTCTCGATGATGACGAGGAGGGTATGGACATCTGGGAAATGGCGCTCAAGCTGGAAGGCATTACCCGCCAAACCGGCAAACACGCTGGCGGTGTGGTCATCGCACCTACCAAACTAACTGACTTTTCGCCTTTATTGTGTGACGAGGACGGCAGCGGTCTGATGACCCAGTATGACAAGAATGACGTTGAATCTGCAGGCCTGGTCAAGTTCGATTTTCTGGGTCTCAGAACCCTGACCATCATTGACTGGGCGCTGAAGATTATTAACCCCCGGCTCGAAGCAAAGGGCGAACCGAGTATCGACATAGCCCACATTCCACTCGATGACGAGCCGTCATTTCAGTTGCTGCAGAAAGCTCAGACGACAGCCGTGTTCCAGCTGGAATCACGAGGCATGAAAGATCTGATCAAGAGACTGAAACCGGACTGTCTGGAGGACATGATCGCTCTGGTGGCGTTGTTCCGTCCGGGGCCGCTGCAGTCGGGTATGGTGGATAACTTCATCAATCGCAAGCATGAGCGCGAGGAGATAGCATACCCGGATCCTCAATACCAGCACGAGTGGCTGAAGCCTATTCTGGCACCGACTTACGGCATTATTCTGTACCAGGAACAGGTCATGCAGATTGCCCAGGAGCTGGCCGGTTACACGCTCGGTGGCGCTGACCTGCTGCGTCGTGCGATGGGCAAGAAGAAGCCGGAGGAAATGGCCAAACAGCGGGAAGTATTTGCCGCCGGTGCAGCCTCCAAAGGAGTGGACGCTGACCTGGCCACCAAGATTTTCGACTTGGTGGAAAAATTTGCCGGTTACGGCTTCAATAAATCCCACTCAGCTGCGTACGCTCTGGTGTCTTACCAGACACTCTGGCTAAAGGCACATTATCCGGCTGCCTTTATGGCGGCGACCCTGTCGTCGGAACTCGATAATACCGACAAAGTGGTCATCTTTATCGAAGATTGCCGTCAGTTGGGTATCGATGTATTACCACCGGATGTAAATGCCGGTGATTACATGTTCACAGTCAACCCGACCGATCAGATTATTTATGGTCTGGGGGCGATTAAAGGCGTAGGTGAAGGACCGGTAGAAGCCATTGTCACAGCAAGAGCCTCCGGGGGTCCCTTTACCGACCTGTTCAATTTCTGCGAGCGGGTCGACAGTCGCAAGGTCAACAAGCGTTGCATTGAAGCGCTGATAAAAGCCGGAGCGCTGGATCAGTTGGCACCACATCGCGCTATGATGCTGGCGGCCATGGACGATGCCGTACGCACGGCGGAACAATCGGCCAGCAACCAGGCTGCCGGAATGATCGATCTGTTTAATGATGTTCAGGTAGAAAGTCAGCAGCAACCTTTTGAGCCCTATGAGCAGGTGATGCAGCATTCTCTGAAAGAACGGCTGATGGGAGAAAAAGATACGCTGGGCCTCTATCTGACCGGTCACCCGATTGATGAGTACGAAGCAGAAGTCAACAAGATAGCGTCCATGCGTCTGGGCGAGCTGGATATGCCGCCGGAGGAGTTGCGTCGGCTGCGCAAACAAACCAAAACGCTGGCGGGTCTGGTTCTGGGCGTTCGCACGCGTCAGACACAGCGCGGTGATACAATGGCGATCGTGTCTCTGGATGACCGCACCGGGCGCATAGAGATGACCTTATTCGGTGAGGATTACCAGCGCTTCAAGCCCTTGTTGGAACCGGATCAGGTGATTTTTGTTGAAGCTGAGATTGGCTGGGATGACTATGCCGAACGTGCCCGTATTCGAGCGCAGAACATCTATACGCTTGCCCAGGCTCGCCAGGAGCTCATTCGGGGCATTGAGTTCCGGGTTACCGAGTCTGAAACTCAGGACTTTCTGAAACGACTCAATGATCTGGTGCGCGATGACCTCGACGAGGGCCAGGGCACGCCGGTCTGGATCAGTTATCATTCCCGTGTTGCAGAAGGTCAGGTAAAGTTGCATGCGGCGCATCGGATACCGTTGGAAGATGAGGTGTTGCATCGGATTCGTCAGACCTTCGATGACAAAACCTATCGGTTCCGCTACCACGATTGACGGCTGTCAGAAGCGAGAAAAAAACGGTCAGGTAACCCGAGGCAATTCGGACCGGTTCATTGTTTCCGTTTACTCAAAGCTCAATGAGGTTTGATACCCTTGCTCAATGGAAGCCTGAGCTTTAGGCTAAACTCCATCGAATTGAACCGCCATTCTGTTAACAGGCGGTCCAGTTTAGCACCTGAGCCAGCGGCTGATGGTTGACGCAACCGCCAGATCTGCTTTACTGGCGGTTACAGGATGCACTGGATCCACCCGGTTACGCAGATGGCATATTAGGGAAACGGTATGAATCCGGATTATTTGGAATTTGAACAACCTATCGCAGAGCTGATTGCCAAAATCGAGGAGTTGCGACTCGTCGGCAACCGCAATGATTTGAATATTTCAGCCGAAATTGAAAAGCTGAATGCTCAGTCAGTTAAGCTGACTGAGCAGATTTTTTCGAATCTGACTTCCTGGCAGGTTTCCCAGTTGGCTCGCCATCCCAGGCGTCCCTATACCCTTGATTACATAACAACTGTTTTTACCGATTGGGACGAACTGCATGGCGATCGTCATTATGGCGACGACGCGGCCATCGTATCGGGTATTGCGCGGTTAAACGAAGAGCCTGTGCTGGTCGTGGGGCATCAGAAAGGTCGTGGTGTCAAAGAAAAAGTACGCCGCAACTTTGGTATGCCAAAGCCCGAAGGCTATCGCAAGGCATTGCGCCTGATGCAAATGGCGGAACGCTTCAAGCTACCAGTGCTGACCTTTATCGATACCCCGGGTGCTTATCCGGGCATTGGTGCTGAAGAGCGCGGTCAGAGCGAGGCCATTGCCTACAATCTGTTGAAACTCTCCTCATTGAAAACCCCGATCATTTCGACGGTTGTGGGCGAGGGTGGCTCCGGTGGTGCGCTGGCTATCGGCGTCTGTGACCATCTCAATATGCTGCAGTACAGCACCTATTCGGTGATTTCTCCCGAAGGATGTGCCTCTATTCTGTGGAAAACGGCTGAACGCGCTTCTGATGCAGCCGAAGCCATGGGTATTACAGCGCCACGGTTGCACGAGCTTGGACTGGTCGACACTGTCATCAAAGAGCCGCTGGGCGGTGCGCACCGCAACCCTGAGGCCATGGCGGCCGATTTACGCCATGCCTTGATTGGCCAACTAGACACACTGCGGGGAGTCGCGACAGAGGACTTGCTGGAGAGTCGCTATCAGCGGTTGATGTCATTCGGTCTTGAGACCGCTTGAGTCAATGCCTGCCGATTAGGCCCGCAGAACGATGAGTATTTAACGGCCACTGCCATCGTGTCAGCGCTGGTCTGGGGCCGGAGATCCTCCGTATAGTTGTTTTGTGTTGCATTCGGTCGGTGGATCCCAGCTTGGCAGGAAACTGATGACGGCGGCTTACACTTTCGCGTTTCGACAATACGACCCTCTGGTTGCTGACGACATTGCCCTGTTGTTGAACCGATATCTGGAAGGAGAGCGCGCTCTGGAAGGTGCTCCTGCCTATTTGTTTGATGTTGTTCTGCACGATGGAACCCTGATCGGCCAAATTGACCTTCGTGTCGGAGACAGTCCGGCGCTGGTCAGTTATGCCGGGCAAATAGGTTATGGCATCGACCGGGCCTATCGGGGTAACCATTATGCAGCGAAAGCCTGTGAACTGATTCGGGCCGTGGCACTGGATCACAACATGCGCGATATCTGGATCACCTGCAACCCGGACAACGTAGCCTCTATTCGTACCTGTGAGCGCATTGGCGCAGTATTCGTTGAGCGGGTAGCGGTGCCCCGTGGCACTGAGCTGTGGCGCCGCGGAGATCGCGAAAAATTGCGCTACCGCTGGGGTCTGTCAGACCCGGCTGGCTCATGACAGCTCCCGATTTTCCGGCCGACCGCCACTTTGACGGCTGGTTGACCAGCCTGGCAGCCCGTCCGGTATTTGTTGGTTACAGCGGCGGTGTGGACTCCCATCTTTTATTGCATGAACTGTGCTCCCGTTTGCCTCCCAAAGACATCATTGCCGTGCACGTCAATCATGGTCTCAGTGCGAGGGCAGAATCCTGGCAAGCACATTGTGCACACCAGTGCGACGAGCTGGGGTGTGGGTTCGAGGCGTTCCAGGTCGGTATCAGCGTCGAAGGCAAGGGTCTTGAGGCTGCGGCCCGTGATGCCCGTTATCAGGTATTCATGGAGCGGGTGCCTGAAGGGTCCAGCCTCTGGCTTGGCCACCACCTGGATGATCAGTTGGAAACCTTTGTACAGCGGCTGCTACGGGGCAGTGGCCTTACTGGGATGTCCGCCATGGCGGCCCAGGTCTCACGCCAGGGACGCTTGCTGCTGCGGCCGTTGCTAGAAACCTCACGGCAACAGGTTGAAGCCCGGGCCCGTCAGATTGGCCTCGAATGGATCGAAGACGGCAGCAACAGTGATGCGCAGTTTGACCGAAACTTCTTGCGTCACCAGCTGTTGCCCCTGATTGAGTCTCGTTGGCCACAGTATCGTCAGACGCTGTCTCGTTCACTGAGTCATTTGACTCAGGCGGCAACGCAGCAAGCAGCCCATCTTGATGCCGAAATTGAGCATCGTCTGGCCCATGACGGGGCGCTCAAGGCCGTTCAGTTTGAGGGCTGGTCGACCGAACAGATCCAGTCACTCATTCACCGCTGGTTGCATCGTCAGGGTGTAATATCGCCCAGCGAAGTCATATTGCAGCGTATCGTACATGACGTTGTGAATGCCCGTGTCGATGCACAGCCCGAGGTGCGATTCGGTTCGGGTTCCGTCAAGCGTTTCAGAACAGCCCTTTATTGGGTGCCAGCCAGCCCGGATCCTGGCAAATCCGCAGCGCTGATACCCGATCAATGGCAACGATGGCCCGGTATTGGCTGGCTTTACCTGCAAACTGTTGATCATGGCGAGGGTCGGATTCGAATCGCCGAGGCGCACTGGCGCTGGCAACTTCGCCTGGGTGGGGAGGTTATCTGGCCCGCAGATCGTTCGGCCCGGCGCGATCTGAAGCGTCTGTTTCAGGAATATCGGTTACCCCCCTGGCAGCGAGATCGGGTGCCGTTGTTATTTGCCGACAATGAGCTGGTAGCCGTGGCTGATTTGGCCGTCGATCAGGCCTGGCTGGCGCAATCGGGCGAGCCAGGCTGGCGGCTTCACTGGCACCGTGATCAGAGTAGCGCGCCGCCGATTCTGCTGCCGGGCGATTGAGAAAAGATTGAGGCTTACCGGCTTTTTTGGTAATCTGATCCCCCATCTCGAGTTGCACAAATTCCCGCGCCCGCACCACGCCTTGTGGCCAGTTAAAACGCCACCGGGCGGGCTTTTGCGTTGTATCAGGACAATTTGTTGCTGCCGACCAACTTTGCGAATATCGGATGGGATCTATTATGACTCGTTATATTTTTGTCACTGGCGGTGTGGTGTCTTCTTTGGGCAAGGGCATCGCATCGGCCTCGCTCGGCGCCATTTTGCAAGCGCGGGGGCTGTCGGTGACAATGCTCAAACTTGATCCCTACATTAACGTTGATCCCGGCACTATGAGCCCCTTTCAGCATGGTGAAGTATTCGTCACCGAAGACGGTGCCGAGACTGACCTGGATCTGGGGCATTACGAGCGTTTTGTGCGCACCACCATGACCCGGCGCAACAACTTCACGGCCGGTCGTATCTATCAGGACGTGCTTCGTAAAGAGCGTCGCGGCGATTACCTCGGTGGTACAGTTCAGGTCATCCCTCATATTACCGATGAGATCAAACGCCGGGTGATCGAGGGTGCCGGTGATGCCGACATCGCTCTGGTGGAGGTCGGGGGTACCGTCGGTGACATCGAATCCCTACCTTTCCTCGAGGCTGTGCGCCAATTGAAAGTCGAACTGGGCAGTCGCCGTGCGCTGTCGATGCACCTGACACTGGTTCCTTACATCGCAACGGCCGGTGAGGTGAAAACCAAGCCGACTCAACACTCGGTTAAGGAGCTGCGTACTATTGGTCTGCAACCGGACATTCTGGTGTGTCGCTCTGAGCGCCCCATTGGTAAAAGTGAGCTGCGTAAGATCTCTCTGTTTACCAATGTTGAAGAGCGTGCCGTTATCTCGTTGCCCGATGCCGATTCGATATACCGGATACCGGGTATGTTGCACCGTTCTGGTCTTGACGACATTGTGGTTGAAAAGTTGGGGCTGGACTGTCCGCAACCAGACCTCAGCGACTGGGAAGATGTTACCGACCGAAAATTAAACCCAGACTGTGAAGTCACTATCGCCATGGTTGGTAAATACATGGAATTGCTGGATGCCTATAAATCACTGATCGAAGCCATTGATCATGCGGGTATCCGGTCGCGCACCAAGGTCAATATTCGCTTTATCGATGCCGAGGAGGTCGAAAAACAGGGGACTGATTGCCTTCGTGGTGTCCAGGGTCTGCTGGTGCCGGGCGGTTTCGGTTACCGGGGCGTTGAAGGCAAGATTGAAACCGCGCGTTATGCTCGCGAAAACAAAATTCCTTATCTGGGTATTTGTTTGGGAATGCAGGTTGCCGTTATTGAATATGCCCGGCATGTCGCCGGTTTTGATGGCGCGCATTCCACTGAATTTGATCGTCAGACCCGTCATCCAGTGATTGGCCTGATTACTGAATGGATCGAAGCAGATGGCAAAAAGATTGAGCGCGATGAAAAGACGGATCTGGGGGGGACTATGCGTCTGGGGGGGCAGGAGTGCATGCTCACTGAGGGGTCAACCTCTGCGGCCTGCTATGGCAAGTCTCGTATTGTCGAGCGCCATCGCCACCGCTATGAAGTCAACAATCATTATGTAGAAGACTTACAAAAAGCCGGACTTCGTGTTGCGGGTCGTTCGGTCGATGGAGCTCTGGTTGAGATCATCGAAGTGCCGGAACATCCCTGGTTCGTGGCCTGCCAGTTTCATCCTGAATTTACCTCTACACCCCGTGATGGCCACGGTTTGTTCAGTGGTTTCATCGGCGCAGTTCGCGCCATGCAAGCGTGATGATGAGGGGGGGGGGCAGGGGTAGTATTTTAAAGGTTTTCCCCTATAATCCTGCGCTGTCTGTTTTGTAATAAAACTACATTATCAGCGCCCGGATCGTGGGTGAAACCGTATCTGAAAAGCCAATGCGGTTGCTCTGAGTACAGGATTCCGGCGTTATAACACGGCTTGTTGAATAATCAGGAGAGTCACAGATGGCCAAGATACTAGACATCAAAGCACGTGAAGTGCTTGATTCGCGCGGTAACCCGACCGTTGAAGCTGACGTTATCGTTGACGGCGGCACTCGCGGGCGTGCCTGCGCTCCTTCCGGCGCATCAACCGGTTCGCGCGAAGCACTTGAACTGCGCGATGGTGACAAAAGCCGCTACCTTGGCAAGGGCGTATTGAAAGCTGTGGGCGCAATCAATGGTCCGATCCGAGATGCACTGCTTGGCTTTGATGCTCTTGATCAGGCAGGTCTTGACGCCACCATGATCAAATTGGACGGTACTGAAAACAAGTCGAATTTCGGCGCTAATGCTATCCTTGCTGTATCGCTGGCCGCTGCCAAGGCAGCTGCCCAGTCCAAGGGCGTTGAGCTCTATGTTCACATTGCTGATCTCAATGGCACGCCGGGTCAATACAGCTTGCCCGTTCCCATGATGAATATCATTAATGGTGGTGAACATGCTGACAACAATATTGATATTCAGGAGTTCATGGTTCAGCCGGTGGGTGCCAAGACATTCAGCGAGGCACTGCGCATGGGTGCCGAAATCTTCCATGCTCTGAAGAAAGTATTGAGCACCAAGGGCCAGAGTACCGCCGTTGGAGACGAAGGCGGCTTTGCGCCGAATCTAGAGAGTAATGCAGCAGCTCTGGCGGCGATCAAGGAAGCCGTTGAAGCGGCGGGCTACGATCTGGGCAACGATATCACCCTGGCAATGGACTGTGCAGCCTCCGAGTTCTATGAAGACGGGCACTACAATCTCAAGGGCGAAGGCAAAGTGTATACGTCCGAAGAATTCTCGAACTACCTGCAAAAGCTGACTGAACAATACCCTATTGTGTCAATTGAAGATGGCCTGGACGAATCCGACTGGGACGGTTTTGCTTACCAGACCCGATTAATGGGTGACAAAATCCAGCTGGTAGGTGACGACCTCTTTGTGACCAATACAAAAATCCTTAAAGAGGGCATTGACAAAGGTATCGCCAATTCCATCCTGATCAAGTTCAATCAAATCGGCTCTTTGACCGAAACATTGGCCGCCATCAAAATGGCCAAGGATGCAGGATATACTGCGGTAATTTCACATCGTTCCGGTGAAACCGAAGATGTAACGATTGCTGATTTGGCGGTGGGCACGGCTGCGGGACAGATCAAAACGGGTTCTTTGTGTCGTTCCGACCGGGTTGCCAAATACAATCAGTTGTTACGCATTGAGGAAGAGTTGGGTGACAAGGCGGTCTACAATGGCCGCAAAGAGATAAAAGGCCAGGGTTAAACTGACCTTTTGAGCTGAAGAGGCGGCAATCCAGCGTTAATTGACAGAGGGGGCTTGGCCCCCTTTTTTGTTTTCGTCAGAATGCGTTCTGAGGTGTGATACGCTAAGCGCGATTGGCAGCAGGGTGGCTGGATACTACTCGTGTCTTGCTGGCAACTGTGCTGAAAATTAGTAACCCGGATTACGGCAATAGAGTGAGAAATAAACCAGTGAGTGCCAAGGCAGTTCCACAACTGTATCGCAAAACCCCCTTGCGCTGGTTGCAAGTGGGTTTGTTGTTGCTACTGGTCATGCTGCAGTATCGCTGGTGGCTGGGCGAAAACAGTTGGGTCGATGTCAACCGCCTGGAGACTGAAATCGCCAGCCAGCAGAGCATTAATCAGCAGTATCGAGCGCGTAACGATGCACTTAGCGCCCGAGTTGCTGACTTGAAGTCTGGTCTGGATGCCATTGAAGAGCTGGGCCGCAGTGATCTTGGGTTGGTTAAACCCGGTGAGATATTTTACGTAATACCCTCAGAATAATGTCGGAACTGTCAGCGTGGCGCCGGTTTGGCCAGGCTTTGGCTACCAACCTTTGGAATCGATCACCTTGACTCAATTAGCCACTGTCCATCTGCTGTTTCCTGCTGCCGGTGTGGGGCATCGTTTTGGGCAACCTCAACCCAAACAATATACGTTGCTGGCTGGGAAAACGCTGCTGGAGTGGACACTCGATGCCTGGGCTGGGCTGCCTTTTACCGGTGAGAAAATTCTGGTGCTAAGCGCAAGCGATCAACAGGGTGAGGTGTTGGCCAGTCGTTATGAAGGCTTGCGCTGTGTAGTCGGCGGAGCGCAGCGTGCCGAATCTGTTCTGGCCGGACTTGAGTCGATGACTGCTGCAGCGGACGACTGGGTCATGGTACATGACATAGCTCGGCCCTGTGTTCGCCAAAGCGATGTTTTGGCATTGTTGACTCAATGCCAAAACAGTCAGCATGGTGCGCTGCTGGCGCGGCCATTGACTGATACCATCAAGCAACGTCAGGGCGATAATCTTATTACGGTTGATCGCAGTCAGCTGTGGGCGGCGATGACCCCCCAGTGTTTCCGGTATGACCAATTGCGCGAAGCACTGACGCAGGGGCTGGCACACTCTCTAAACCTGACGGATGAAGCGTCCGCAATCGAATGGTTGGGCGAACCGGTAGGGCTGGTCAACGGATCCGTTGACAATATTAAACTGACTCACCCTGATGATTTGGGCCTGGTGGCCCACTATCTGAGGCAGCAAGGTCGACTGGCGACGGTCTGATGTCGAATTTACGAGAGACAATTAATGAGAATAGGCCACGGCTTTGATGTACACCGGTTTGATGTTGATACCGGTCCGTTAGAGATAAAATTAGGCGGCGTTCTGGTCCCGGCTGAACATCCCTTGCTGGCGCACTCAGATGGCGATGTCGTGTTGCACGCGGTGTGCGACGCCTTGCTCGGGGCGGCAGCGCTGGGTGATATAGGCGAGTGGTTCCCGGACACGAATGCCGAGTGGGCTGGCGCCGACAGTCGCGCTTTATTGACTGATGTGTATCAGCAAGTGATCGCAAAGGGCTATCGTCTGGTTAATCTGGACGTAACGGTGATCGCTCAGACTCCTCGACTGGGAGCCCATAAAAAAGCGATGACACAGAGCATTGCGCAGATATTGCAATGTACGGCGGATCAGGTAAACGTGAAAGCGACAACAACCGAGCGGCTGGGTTTTACTGGCCGCAAAGAGGGCATCGCAACGCAAGCTGTGTGCCTGCTGGAGTCTATTGAATGATGACCTTGCCGGAGTGGCCAAGAGCATGGGGGCCGACCATTGGTTCAGGACGGCTCAAAGCCGAACCTGTCGATTTCTGCGTCGAGGAAGTGTTACCGGAAATTGCATCCGGTGAAGGTGAACATCTTTGGGTAAGTCTGGAGAAAACCGGTCAGAATACGGCCTGGCTTGCTAAACAACTGGCACGCTGGGCCGGCATACCGCCACGCGATGTCAGCTACGCTGGACTGAAAGATCGCCATGCGGTTACCCGTCAAACCTTTTCAGTACATCTGCCGGGTAAACCAGACCCTGTCAATGCCTTCGTGATGGACGGGGTTCGAGTGCTGACGATGATCAGGCATGGCCGTAAATTGCGCACAGGCCAGTTAGTAGGCAATCACTTTGTTATTCGACTGCGTGACTGGCAAGGTGACGCCGACGCATTGACAGAGCGTTGGCAACAACTGGTGGATCAGGGTTTCCCCAATTATTTCGGACCACAGCGATTTGGCGACAATGGCCAGAACCTCAGCCGCGCCCTGGCATGGATCCGTGGCGAAGGTCGTTTGCCGCGCGGCCAGCAAAGCATTCATCTGTCGGCCATGCGCAGTTACCTGTTTAATGGTTTGCTGGCAGAGCGAGTGGGGCAACAGACATGGAATCAGTTGGTGCCCGGTGATTTTTTGCAATTTAAAGAGGGAAAGCGCGGGTTCGAATGCCTTGCACCCACTGACAGCGAATGGTCTCGGGTTGCCGAGGGTACTCTGTCCGCGAGTGCCAGCCTGCCTGGTGAACGCAGTGAGTCTTTCACCGAACTGGACGCCCGTGAGGCGCCTTTTCTGGCGCAGCAAGCAGAATGGGTGGATACACTGGTGCGGTTGCGCATACAGCGCAGCCTGCGCAAAATGAGAGTCTTTCCGGAGCAGGGGGTACTGCATTGGCAGGGTTCCGATCCTGAATTTCGATTCTTCCTACCTGCTGGCAGCTATGCAACCGCTGCGTTACTTGAAGTCTCTGCCTGGCGTGAGGATGCCTCTGCATGAATCTGACAGGTATCGGTATGACATCCCAGCGCACTCGTCAGCGACTGATCGAGCGATTATTTGCCAAAGGCATTCGTGATCCGCGAGTGCTGGATTGTTTTATGAAAGTGCCGCGCCATATTTTTGTCGATGAAGCACTGGGCCATAAAGCATATGAGGATACCTCCGTGCCTATCGGGTATGGCCAGACCCTGTCGCAACCTTATATTGTGGCACGAATGACTGAGCTGGTGCTGGCTGCGCCTCATTGCGAACGCATCCTGGAAATTGGCACCGGGTCTGGGTTTCAGACCTCGGTGCTGGCTCATCTGGTTGATGAGGTATATTCGGTAGAGCGTATCAAACCATTGCAATTGAAGGCACGGGAGCGGCTGAAAATTCAAAATCTGTATAATATTCGGCTGAAACTGGATGATGGTTTCCTGGGCTGGCCAAGTGCCGGTCCCTTTGATGTCATTATAGGTACAGCCGCACCCGACGAGGCACCTTTGGCGTTATTGGACCAGTTGGTGCCCGATGGCGGCCAGCTGATATTGCCCATCGGAACTGACCAGCAATACCTGACTGTCGTGGAGCGCCAGGGAAGCGACTTTTCGTCACGTCAGATTGAAGCCGTGCGATTTGTTCCAATGCTGGCTGGTGTCCAGTCAGCCTAGGCCCAACAGGCAGCGTCTGCTGTGCGAGCGACATTTAGGTATTCGTGTCATGACAAAGGATATTCCGAGTGACTAAATCAATACTGAGCTGGTTCTTTAAAGGCGTTGTTATGGGCGCGGCCGACGCAGTTCCAGGCGTGTCAGGTGGCACTATGGCCTTGATTACCGGGATATATGAACGCCTGATTTCAGCCCTTGCTTCATTACGTCCATCGTTATTGGTCGCTGTGTTTCGTGGCCAGATAGCCGATGTGTGGCGGACTATAGATGGCACCTTTCTGGCCAGTCTGGGCTTGGGGATACTGATCAGTCTGTTTACGGTCCTGAATGCCGTTCATTGGCTGTTAATCACTGCTCCACCACTATTATGGGCCTTCTTTTGCGGTTTAATTGTAGCTTCGTTGGTGCTGCTGCTTGGCAGACATCGATGGCAGCGAATCGATGGCCTGTTATTTCTGGCCGGGACCTTGATCGCCGCATGGGTTGCGTTTGCGACCGGACTGGCGCTGGCGGTAACGCCATTGACGCTCATCCTGGGTGGGGCGCTGGCCATCTCAGCGATGTTGCTGCCCGGTATTTCCGGCAGTTTTATCCTGTTGTTGCTGGGACTGTACCCGGCGATAACCGGGGCAGTGCATGAACGTGAATTCGCAGTGATAGCCTGGGTGGCGCTCGGTTGTGTGATCGGTCTTCTGGTGTTTAGCCGATTTTTGCACTGGGTGCTGGCACGCTGGCACGATCGTGTTATGGGGTTCATGCTGGGTTTTGTACTCGGAGCGCTGATTAAAGTCTGGCCTTGGCAATTTGATCAACAATGGCTGCTGCCAGCTGAGTACGAAAACTTAAGCGGACAACCTGCTTTGTTCGGTCTTTCCTTGATCGCGACGATGGTGGGTGCACTGATGGTGAGCCTGTTGAGCTGGAAAACGACTGGCCCTCAAGATGCCAAATCAGAAACATAAGGTGTTACACGATTGGAATACAACAATTAGCCGTTTTTAGATTAATTACACCTAATAAATTATCTTCTATTAAGGTTGGGCTATATTGCGATATTGTGAACGGCGTTTGAGTGGCGGATGAATCCTATTTTCAAAGGGAAAAACGAGTGACGCTTAACAGCCGAAAGGTGGCAATTTTCTGGATATTTCTGTGTGCATTTTCGGTACTTGCAGGGTGTACCAGCAGTGCTTATCGCTCGCTGGAAACAAGTGGTAAGCAGTCTGGTCCAGTGCGCTCCAGTGGCATCAGCAGCGCGCCTTCCGTTCAGTCCAGACCGACGTCGGCAACCCCGACTCCGCCCCGTGCAAGCAGTTCTGCTGTGGCAGCGCGGCCGGGCCAGTATCAAGTGCGTCAGGGTGATACCCTTTATTCAATTGCCTTTCGTTTTGGTCTTGATTTCAGAGGTCTGGCTGCTGCCAATGATATCGACAGTCGCTATATCATCTATCCGGGCCAGATACTCGTGCTCCGCGAGGGCAATGTGCCTACAGCAACATCAGAGCCAGCCCCCAGGCCTTCTGTCAGTCCTCCTGCAAACACTGCTGCCTCACCGTCCGGTACGAATCAGAAGCCTGTAGCAGCGGCACCAGCACCGGCAGCTTCTCAGTCTACTGATAACACTATTAATCAGTTATCCTGGGTGTGGCCGCACAACGGGAAAATAGTACGAACATTTAATGCGAATGTGTCCGATCGTAAAGGCGTTGATCTGACCGGTGAGATTGGTGATTCTGTAGTTGCGGCAGCAGCAGGTACTGTTGTCTACGCAGGAAATGGTTTGCCCGGTTACGGCAATCTGATCATTCTTGAGCACAGCGGGTCAATGTTGAGCGCCTATGCGTTCAATCAGGAACTACTGGTATCGGAACTTGATCAAGTGTCACGGGGTCAAGCCATAGCCCGAATGGGCAGACAGGGTGACCAGCCCAGTCTGCACTTCGAAATAAGGCAAGAGGGTAAACCGGTTGATCCAATGAGGTTTTTGCCTCAGCGGTAACCGGTTTTCAATCCGGCCACAGGGCGAACGCCCGAAACCGCACAGGTGAAAGACTATGGCAGCACTCAGGGATCAACGTTCCGCCATTGCGGAAGATAGCTTTACTCCATTCAAGAATCTTCTGGATTCCCCAAACGACGATGTCAGCTCTGCTGAAAAGGCGGAGACAGAGTCGGCAAACGGCGAATTTGAAGAAAACAGCGATACCGAATTCCGAGATGCTGTTAATAGCTTAAGCGGCATGCAGCGGTCGCTTGATGCCACCCAGATGTACCTGAACGAAATTGGTTTTTCGCCGCTACTCAGCCCTGAAGAAGAAGTGTATTTTGCACGGCTGGCGCAAAAAGGTGAGCCAGCAGGTCGCAAACGCATGATCGAAAGTAATTTGCGTTTGGTGGTCAAGATCGCCCGGCGTTACCTGAACCGCGGTTTAACACTGCTCGATCTTATCGAAGAGGGAAACCTGGGCCTGATCCGGGCCGTGGAAAAATTTGATCCGGAGCGGGGCTTTCGTTTTTCAACCTATGCGACCTGGTGGATCCGCCAAACCATTGAGCGTGCCATCATGAATCAGACCCGTACCATACGGTTGCCGATCCATGTGGTGAAAGAGCTGAATGTATATCTTCGCGCTGCTCGCGAGTTGACTCAAAAGCTGGATCACGAGCCAACGGCTGAAGACATTGCCGATTTGCTTGAACGGCCGGTGGCCGATGTAAAACGTATGCTGGCCCTGAACGAGCGAGTAACCTCGGTAGACACCCCGTTGGGGCCGTTGTCCGAGAAGAACCTGCTGGATACCATCGCCGATGATAAATCGGTCGATCCTTCGGAGTCGCTTCAGGACGATAATCTTCGGTCGAGTATTGATCATTGGTTGGACGAATTGTCGGAAAAACAGCGTGAAGTGGTCGCTCGTCGATTTGGACTGCGCGGCTTCGAGATCAGTACACTGGAAGAGGTTGGGCGAGAAATCGGTCTTACCCGTGAGCGTGTCAGGCAGATTCAGGTCGAGGCATTGCGCCGTATGCGCGATATAATGGAAAAACAGGGATTGTCAGCAACAGCGTTGTTTGGCATCTGAAACCGGTTATTGAGTCCCGCTCGGTCAACCTAGCTTGGTTTGTCGGGTCTTGCAGCCATAAAAAAAGCGCCAGTCGGCGCTTTTTTTATGGCTGATCCGTTATCGGGCCAACGCAGCCCGTTTGCCGGGAACACCATTTTGTTCATCAGCATCGGCTGGTGCATCTTTGCGTTCGGTGATATTCGGCCAGACTTCGGCGAGCTCTGCATTCAGTTCGACAAATTGAATCTGATCTTCCGGTACCTCGTCCTCTGATAATATCGCCTCGGCGGGGCATTCCGGTTCGCACAAGGCGCAGTCTATACACTCGTCTGGATGGATAACCAGAAAGTTCGGGCCTTCATAGAAGCAATCCACCGGACAAACTTCAACGCAGTCGGTGTATTTGCATTTAATACAGTTCTCGAGAACAACGAATGTCATCGGGCTCTTCTCCCAATACCTGATGTTGAGTGTGTGCGTATTCTAGTGGCAGGCATGGACCCCCTCAAGTGAGATCTAAGACCAATTACCCAAGGCTTTATAGCCAATTAATATATAAAATATCTTTTTAGACTACAAAGCTCATGTGTTTCGCAAGATTACAGCTTTTTCTGTTGTTCGGCCAGCCAGTTTAGCGCTTGTAGGGGTGTCATGCCATTCAGGTCGAGTTGTTCCAGAGCTTCGAGCAGCGGATGAACCTGAATCGCGAAAAGATCGTTTTGTAATGGAGGTTGTGCGTTCGAATGAACGTCTGTCGGTACTGACTTTGAACGAGCCGCGGCAGGCTGGTGTTCGAGGTCCATTAATTTGGCTCGGGCACTGTTTATTACCGAATCGGGTACGCCCGCAAGCCTGGCCACCTGAATACCAAAACTCTGGCTTGCCGGACCGGCTTGCACACGGTGTAAGAAGACCAGCTTGTCGTCATGCTCAGTGGCATCCAGGTGCAGGTTGCTGGCCTGGCTATTACGGTCTGGCAGGGCTGTCATCTCAAAATAGTGTGTTGCGAACAAGGTCAGGGCCCGGGTTTTTTGCACCAGATGTTCGGCTGCTGCCCAGGCCAGGGACAGACCGTCGAAGGTGCTGGTGCCGCGGCCGACTTCGTCCATGATAACCAGGCTATTGGGCGTTGCGTTGTGCAGAATGTTGGCCGTCTCGGTCATTTCGACCATAAAGGTAGAGCGCCCGCCGGCGATATCATCCGACGATCCCATTCGCGTGAAAATCCGGTCCAATTTGCCGATGCGGGCTTCACTCGCCGGTACAAAGCTGCCGATGTGGCTCAACAACGCAATAACGGCTGTCTGACGCATGTAGGTACTTTTACCACCCATGTTTGGTCCGGTGATTACCTTTAGGGTGATGTCGCTGTTCAATTCCAGATCATTGGGTACAAAAGGTGTCTGCGACACTGCTTCAACCACCGGATGACGACCCTCTATGATCAGCAGTTCAGCCTCTTCTGTCAGCGTTGGTGCCGTCCACCGGTATCGGTCTGCGCAGGATGCCAGTGCCATCAGAGTGTCGAGCTGTGCGAGTGCATGGCCAAGCTGCTGCAAGACGGTCAGGTCTTCAGCCAGAGCCTGAATCAGCTGTTCATAAAGGTGCTTCTCACGTGATAATGCGCGGCTTTTGGCACTCAATGCCTTGTCTTCAAACTGCTTCAGTTCTGGAGTGATGAATCGTTCAGCGTTTTTTAGTGTTTGACGTCGGGCGTAGTCAACCGGTGCCTGTGCTGACTGTGCTTTGCTGATCTCGATATAGTAACCATGTACCCGATTGTAGCCTACCTTGAGCGTACTAAGCCCGGTGTGTTTGCGTTCCCGGGCTTCCAGCTCGATCAGAAAGTCACTGGCGTTGGTATCCAACCCGCGCAGTTCGTCCAGTTCGTCATCAAACCCGGGTGCAATAACACCACCGTCACGGATGACTACCGGTGGGTTATCGACCAGAGCGCTCTGCAGCCTGTCTACCCAGGCTGGCTGCTCTTTGAGGTTTTCACGCAGATGTTGCAATAGTGGCGAGTCCATTGGCGTTAACAACGTTTGCAGTGCTGGCAGTTGCTCCAGTGTGCTGCGCAGTCGAATAAGGTCGCGCGGTCGTGCCGACCCAAGCGCAATACGAGATAGGACACGTTCAATGTCACCGATGGGTTTGAGCGCTGCACCGACCTGCTCGTAAACGAAGTCGGTTAGCAGTGTGGTCACGGCATGATGACGGCGTTGCAGTTCGGTCCTGTCACGCAATGGTCGCCCCAGCCAGCGGCGCAGCAGTCGGCTGCCCATGGTGGTTGCACAGTGGTCCATGAGCTGAAACAGAGTGTTGTCTTCTTCCCCGCGCACGTTGATGTCTATCTCAAGATTACGTCGTGATGCAGCATCCAGTATGACCGTTTCATCCTGCCGTTCGGTGACAATGGACCGGATATGAGGCAGCGCGCCTCGCTGGGTATCGCTGGCGTAATTGAGCAGGCAGCCCGCGGCCTGAAGCGCCAGTGGCATATCCTCAACACCAAAACCGCTCAAGTCGCGGGTACCCATTTGCCGGGTCAATGATTGCCGGGCGCTGTCCAGATCGAAAAGCCAGACCGGCTGATGACGAACCGCTGTGCGGGTGTTCAGTTCAGGTGCCGGATGATCTTCGGGCAGCAGCAATTCACTGGGTCTGAGTCGTTCCAGTTCCGCGCTCAATGCTTCCTGGCCAGCCAGTACTTGAACCGTAAAACGGCCGGACGCCATGTCCAAAGCCGCGAGACCATAGTCGTTCTGGTCGGGAAACACCGCTACCAGCAAATTTTCCAGACGGTCGCTCAGAAAGGCCTCATCACTCAGTGTACCCGGTGTCAGTACTCGCACTACCTTGCGTTCGACCGGTCCTTTGCTGGCACCCGGATCGCCAATTTGCTCAGCAATCGCAACCCTGTGCCCCTGACGCACCAGCCGGCCGATGTAGCCTTCAGCGGCATGGTAGGGAATTCCCGCCATGGGGATAGGTTCCCCGGCACTTTGGCCGCGTTGTGTCAGGGTGATATCAAGCAAACGTGCGGCCTGTCTGGCATCCTGATAGAACAGTTCGTAAAAATCGCCCATGCGATAGAACACCAGATCGTTCGGGTGCGCCTGCTTAATTTGCAGATACTGTTGCATCATGGGGGTGTGTTGCTTTTTACTGGAACTGGGTAGCGACATAGGATCGGCTTTGCTGGCTGGTTTGAAATCGACCGCCATGTTATTCGAATCAAGCACAGGATGAAATGCATGACCCCGTCTCATGGTCTTCAGAAATCGGAACTGATAGGCGCACTGGCGCTGCGATTGACGTCGTTAGGTTGGCGCATGGTATCCATAGAAAGTTGTACAGGTGGTGCCATAGGCAGCCTTATTACTGACCGATCGGGCAGTTCTGATTGGTATGAAGGGGGTTGGATCACCTATTCCAACGCATTGAAAGTGCAATTGGGGGTCGATGCCATTGTGATCGAACGATACGGCGCAGTTAGTGAGTCGGTAGCCCGGGCAATGGCTGATCGGGGGCGGGAGCGGGCCGGTGTTGATATCGCTGTCGCCGTGACCGGTATTGCCGGACCTGGTGGTGGCACTGCTGACAAACCGGTCGGAACCGTCTGGATCGCCTGGTCACTGCCCGATGGCACGACGGCTGAGTGTTTTCATTTTGAAGGTGACCGGCAACAGGTCCGAACTGAGGCCGTTTTGAAGACACTGCAAGGCTTGCAGCAAAGACTGTGATTTAATCTGCAGGCTTGGGTTGTCATTGCCCGTCGCCCTGTGTAAGAATACTGGTCATTCATACAGGCTTTTGATTAGGGGAACACCATGGACGCGAACAAAGAAAAGGCGTTAACGGCAGCGCTCAGCCAGATTGAGCGCCAGTTTGGCAAAGGGTCGGTTATGCGCATGGGGGATCAGAAGCACGTCCAGATGCCCTCCATTTCAACCGGATCTCTGGGGCTCGACATTGCACTTGGCATTGGTGGTTTGCCCAAAGGCCGGGTGGTTGAAATCTACGGTCCCGAGTCATCCGGTAAAACAACGCTGGCTTTGCAAGTGATCGCCGAAGCGCAAAAGGCAGGCGGAACCTGTGCATTTGTTGATGCAGAACATGCACTCGACCCGTCTTACGCCAACAAGCTGGGTGTCAATGTAGATGATTTATTGGTATCCCAACCGGATACAGGTGAGCAGGCACTGGAAATCACCGACATGTTGGTGCGGTCCAATGCGGTCGATGTGATTGTTATCGACTCCGTTGCAGCGCTGGTGCCGAAAGCCGAAATCGAGGGTGAGATGGGTGACATGCATGTCGGCCTGCAAGCCCGGTTGATGTCTCAGGCGTTGCGTAAAATTACTGGCAACATCAAGACGGCTAATTGTCTGGTGATCTTCATTAACCAAATTCGCATGAAAATCGGCGTCATGTTTGGCAGTCCGGAAACAACCACCGGAGGCAATGCGCTTAAGTTCTATTCATCGGTTCGTCTCGATATTCGTCGTACTGGGACGATTAAGGAAGGCGACGAAGTTGTTGGTTCCGAAACTCGGGTTAAGGTCGTTAAGAACAAGATTGCACCACCGTTTAAACAGGCCGAGTTCCAGATTCACTATGGCAAGGGTATTTATCACATGGGCGAAGTGATCGATCTGGGTGTCAAGCTGGGTCTGATTGAAAAAGCCGGTGCCTGGTACAGTTATAAGGGTGACAAGATTGGTCAGGGCAAAGCCAACGCGGCCAAGTACCTGGAGGATAACCTCGAGACCGCCAAAACCATTGAAAGGTTGATTCGTGAAGCCTATCTGGTCAATAGCGGGCCCAAAGAAGATGCACCTAAAAAGGATGCACCTAAAAAGGATGTGTCTAAAAAAGATGTGTCTAAAAAAGAAAGTAATGTTCTTGATGCCAAGACAGACGAAACAGTAGCTGCTGAAGAAACCGACGAGGCAGTTCCCCCTAAAAAGGGTAAAGCTGAAGTTTGATCCAGTGGCCGGGCAGTAGGATGGCCATTCTGGCTTGCTACCCGGCATGCCCTCCCGTCTGGTGATTCGATATGGCTGAAAAAACCCCCTGGAACACCGCGTTGAATATGTTGGCCCGAAAAGAGTACAGTCAGGCGGAACTGCGTTCCCGTCTCTGTGATCGTTTCCCGGATCAGGCAGAGAGTATAGAAGCGGCTCTGCTGCGGCTGATCGATACTGGACTGCAGAACGATGAACGCTTTGCTGAAGTGTTTTTGCGCTCTCAGATTAACCGTGCTCGAGGTCCGGTAAGAGTAAGGCATGAAGCCCACCAGAAAGGAGTTGCAGAGGTGGTCGACCCGCTACTCGAAAGCTGGGATATCGACTGGTACCAGCTGGCTGTCGATGCGGCTGTCCGCAAGCTGGGTCAGTCTGACCCGGCTGATGTAAAAAATCAGGCTCGCATAGCTCGTTTTCTGGCCTACCGGGGCTTTACTGGGGATCAGGTGCGCAATGCTCTGGAAACAGTGCGAGCTGGAGTTTCTGATGATGCCAGCTTCTTCTAACAGGTTGCTGGAAAAGGCTTCTTGCCTTTTCCAAAACACGAAAAGTAAAAATCGCAATTTTTACTTTTCTCGCGAAATCAACGACTTATCAATCGCTAATGTCGTCGGAACGTCCATGTACCGGTAGCTGGCTGTTGAAATTCTGCGAATTTCAACAGCCAGCTAAATTGAATGAGCCTCGTATTCCGGACTTTGTGGTCTGCACGCTCTTTTTTGAACCTGCTTCATCTCTACTCTGATCCCTTCTTTAGTCAGTAGCCACCACCACTGGTGTAGGCTCCGCCATCTGTGTACTATTGCGATCTTTACACGCTGCACCCAGGTCATCATTGTTTGGCGTTAACGCAATCGGTACTTTCACGGTTGGTCGTTAACCGTATTGCGATCAATCAGTCCAATCTATCGTTGCAATTTACGGGACAATCCCCATCAAAATCAGTAACTTACATTATGTGCGGAACAGGACGTCAGACTGACCATGAAAACCTCTGAAATACGCCGACGCTTCTTGGATTATTTTATCAGCCAGGGACATACCGAAGTCGACAGTGCCCCGCTGATCCCCGGGAATGATCCGACGTTACTGTTTACCAACGCGGGGATGGTGCAGTTCAAAGACGTTTTCCTGGGTACCGACAAACGCGATTATCAGAGGGCAACAACGTCACAACGTTGTGTGCGAGCTGGCGGCAAACACAATGATCTTGAAAATGTTGGCTATACCGCACGCCACCATACTTTTTTTGAAATGCTCGGTAACTTCAGTTTTGGTGATTATTTCAAGCGTGAGGCGATTCATTTTGCCTGGACATTTCTGACTCGAGAGCTGGGTCTGCCCAAAGAGCGACTTTGGGTGACTGTGTTTCACGACGACGATGAAGCAGCCGATATCTGGATCAACGAAATAGGTGTCCCGGCTGATCGTTTGTCTCGACTGGGTGAAAAAGACAACTTCTGGATGATGGGCGATACCGGTCCATGCGGGCCCTGTTCCGAGATTTTTTATGATCATGGCCCTGACGTTCCTGGCGGTCCTCCTGGTAGTCCGGATGATGACCTTGATCGTTATATTGAAATCTGGAACCTGGTGTTTATGCAGTACGATCAGCTTCCAGACGGTACTTGGGAGCCATTGCCAAAGCCGTCCGTTGATACCGGGATGGGCCTGGAGCGCCTCGCCGCTGTGTTACAGTCTGTTCATTCGAACTATGAGATTGATCTGTTTCAGCAGCTGATCAAGGCGGCTATGACGGCAACTGGCTGCCCTGATATTGAAAACCGATCACTACGGGTTATTGCTGACCATATTCGGTCCAGTGCATTTCTGATTGTGGATGGCATTGTGCCATCCAATGAGGGTCGGGGTTATGTGCTGCGTCGTATTGTTCGCCGCGCCATCCGTCATGGCCACAAACTGGGCCAGAATGAAACCTTCTTCTACCAACTGGTCGATGCACTGAGTGAGGAGATGGGGGCTGCCTACCCCGAGTTACTGAACTTGTCAGATCACATCAAGAAAGTATTGCGACTGGAGGAAGAGCAGTTCGCACGGACACTCGATCACGGTATGCAGGTACTGGAAGAGGGAATAGCCGATCTTCAGGGCGGTTTGTTGCCCGGGGAGCTGGTCTTCAAACTCTATGACACCTACGGGTTTCCGGCTGATCTGACCGCTGACGTCGCCCGTGAGCGCGACCTGAAAATAGATCAGGCTGGCTTCGACGCATTGATGGACGCCCAGCGTGAGCGTGCCCGATCGGCCAATAAGTTCAAAATGGACCGCAATCTGGATCTAGCGCTTACAGGGCGGACCCGGTTCCTTGGTTATGATTCGCTGATCGGTGACGGAAAGGTTATTGCTCTGCTGCGGGACAATGAGAAAGTAGACCATCTTAAAGCTGGCGAGTCGGGTGTCGTGATCCTGGATCAAACCCCTTTTTACGGTGAGTCGGGCGGTCAGGTTGGTGATCATGGTGAGCTAAATACAGCAGGCGGCGTTGTTATTATCGTCGACGATTGCACCAAGCTACAGGGGCATCATCTGCATCACGTTCAGATTGATCAGGGCTCTGTTAGCGTGGGCGACTCACTGAGTGCTACCGTCGCACGCGAAGAGCGCAACGACACTGCTCGACACCATAGTGCAACGCATCTTCTGCACGCCGCGCTTCGGGAAATTCTAGGCGAGCATGTGCAGCAGAAAGGTTCTCTGGTGACCTTCGATAAATTGAGATTTGATTTTTCCAATCTGGAGCCGGTCAGCGCAGAGCAAATGACTGCCATAGAGCAACGAGTCAATCAGCAAATTCTGGCCAATACTCCGGTTCTGACTGAACTGATGAGCATTGACGATGCCAAGGCGGCTGGTGCCACGGCGCTGTTCGGAGAGAAATACGACAGTGAAGTTCGGGTATTGAGTATGGGTAACGAGGGATTTTCCAAGGAATTATGCGGCGGCACCCATGTTAGCCGTACCGGTGACATTGGTTTGTTTCGCATAACGTCTGAAAGCGGCGTTGCCTCTGGTGTACGCCGTATCGAGGCGATGACAGGTCGTTATGCGATAGCCAGCGTACAGCAGCAGGACAACCGGTTACAGCAGTTGGCAACGATTCTAAAATGTGCTCCTGATCAACTGATTGATCGCACACTGCAGTCTCAGCAGCGAATCCGTGAACTGGAAAAAGGCCTTGAGCAGGTCAATGCAAAGCTGGCTTCTGCTGCGGGCAGTGATCTTGCAGCTACTGCACAAACCGTTGCTGGGGTTAAAATACTGGCGGCCGAGCTGACGGGTGCCGATGCCAGGACTCTGCGGTCTACTATGGATCAGCTCAAGGACAAGCTGGGGACGGCCGTTATAGTATTGGCAGCAACCGATGGTGTGAAAGTGCAGATTACCGCCGGTGTGACCAAAGATACTCTAGCCAAAATAAAGGCTGGCGATCTGGTTAATCATGTTGCTGGACAGGTGGGTGGTAAAGGTGGTGGCAAGCCGGATATGGCGATGGCAGGCGGCAATCAGCCGGAAAACCTATCTGAGGCGCTTGCGTCGGTGGTGTCCTGGGTAACTGAGCGTCTCGTCTGACCTGTGATATTGGTCATTGAAGGAGGTGTGTCGAGCTGAACGACATGCTAGGGGGTAGGGTGCTGAATACCCTGCTTGATAATGGTCTTGGCTTCGGAATGGGTCCCATGGCTCTGTACGTTCAAAAATACGGTGGCACCTCGGTCAGTACGACTGGCCGGATTGAGCATGTCGCTGATAAAGTTAAGTCTTTTTGTGATAATGGCCATGATGTGGTCGTTGTAGTATCGGCCATGAGCGGCGAGACCAATCGCTTGTTGTCTCTGGCCGCTGATATTACAGACCAGCCTAATCCGCGTGAAATGGATGTGCTGGTGTCGACTGGCGAGCAGGTCACCATAGCCCTTTTGTGTATGGCGTTACAGAAGCGAGGCTGCTCAGCGCGTTCTTACACCGGAGACCAGGTTCGCATTGTCACCGACAGTGCTCATACCAAAGCACGTATCAAGCACATAGACGTTGAGTCTATCCAGGATGATTTACAGACGGGTCGGGTTGTCGTCGTTGCCGGTTTTCAGGGTGTTGACGAGTTGGGTAATACTACAACACTGGGGCGTGGCGGATCCGATACAACGGCAGTGGCGCTGGCAGCAGCACTCAAGGCCGATGAATGCCAGATCTACACCGATGTAGATGGAGTTTATACTACAGATCCCAGAGTGGTCGACAATGCCCGTCGCCTGGATAAAATTACTTTTGAAGAAATGCTGGAAATGGCCAGCCAGGGATCTAAAGTACTGCAGATCCGATCGGTTGAGTTTGCTGGCAAGTACAATGTTCCGCTGCGGGTATTGTCGAGTTTTATTGACGGGCCGGGCACCTTGATTACGCTGGAGGAAGACTACCAAATGGAACAGCCGGTGATTTCAGGCATTGCTTTTAACCGCGATGAGGCGAAACTGACTGTGTTGGGTGTGCCGGATATTCCTGGTGTTGCCAGTCGTATTCTGGGTCCTGTCAGTGCGGCTAATATCGAAGTGGACATGATTGTCCAGAACGTCGCAGATGACAACTCGACGGACTTTACCTTTACCGTTCATCGCAATGATTTCGAGCGGGTCAAAAAGGTACTGGACGAAGTGGCCAGCGACCTTGGCGCACGTGAAGTGCGAGGTGACGCAAACATAGCCAAGGTGTCAATCGTTGGTGTGGGTATGCGTTCACATGCGGGCGTTGCCTCGAAAATGTTCGATACGCTGGCCGCAGAGAATATTAATATTCAGATGATTTCTACCTCTGAGATCAAGGTAGCCGTGGTGATTGCGGAACGCTATCTTGAGCTCGCAGTCCGCGCACTGCATTCCGCTTTCGAGCTGAGCGCGCGTGAACAGAATCGCTAGACCGACAGATAGTCGGTTGCGATGACGACTGGCCTGAACTCCACTGCCCGGAGTGACAGGCAAACAAGTGTGGATATGGCCGAGTTGCTGCTAAACTGTATGCAAACGTGCTTTATTTTTAATGTACGTGGTCAATACTCTGATGTGTGTTTGTTAAAGGAATGTTGATCCGCAGGATTGGATCATTAATGGCCGGCTACACAAATAGGAGCTGGATGCTGGATGTGTCCAGGACATTTAGGAGACTTTAGATGCTAATTTTGACACGCCGTGTAGGTGAGACACTCATGATCGGTGATGAAGTGACCGTGACAGTGTTGGGAGTTAAAGGTAACCAGGTCCGCATTGGTGTCAATGCACCCAAGGATGTCGCCGTGCACCGCGAAGAAATTTATCAGCGTATACAGCGCGAGATGGGCCATCCTGAAGGTGAGGATGAACTGTAGTCAGCGGTGACAGGCGTATCATGACAAAGCGAAGCTAATCTCTTCATTTTATTGAAGTTTTTCCTTTTCTTTTGTGAAAAACATGGTAATATTTTCGCCGTTGTTTGGAGAGGTGGCCGAGTGGCTGAAGGCGCGCCCCTGCTAAGGGTGTATAGGAGAAATCCTATCGAGGGTTCGAATCCCTCTCTCTCCGCCATCAGTATTCTGACTTGTCAGGTCTGTGTTTAAGCACCGTGACAACTCAGATAGCACGGCGAAAATGTTCTTTTTTTTGTCACAGTACGCGCCCGTAGCTCAGCTGGATAGAGTACCTGGCTACGAACCAGGCGGTCGCACGTTCGAATCGTGCCGGGCGCACCATTTTTGTTTCATTCTTGATTGGTCATGAGTTCAGGGTTGAAACAGAGCGTTATACAGCAATGCACCCAGGGTGTATTTGGTTAAAACCCCTCGAAGCCGACGAGGTTAAGCTTTCGGTGTCATACGCGCCCGTAGCTCAGCTGGATAGAGTACCTGGCTACGAACCAGGCGGTCGCACGTTCGAATCGTGCCGGGCGCGCCATTTACTTTTTCCGAGTATCGTCTCCTATCTAAGCTTGGCTTTTAGAGTTGGACACAGAATTTTCCCATTTCCACGATCCCTTTTTGGTAGCCTGCAGGCCACGAAAAATGTTGGTCAGCGCACTTTATCCCCTATTCAATGACTCAATCAGTTCATCCAGTCTGATACAGGACCGCTGTGAACGCGCCTTATGCCAGAGAGCTTCTGCATCCGGGTGATCAATTCGCAGGTGGTTCAGCCACTGTTTCAAGCGGCCAGCACAGTACTTTTCTGGCATCTGCACCCGCACTTCTCGCCAGAATTGAAATATTAGGCCAGACAAGCAATGCCAATCCATGGGGGTTTCATTTTGTTCCCGAATTCTGCATGCCAGATCCGGGTTGCGAATGGCACCTCGTCCGAGCATGACGTCCGGGGTGCCGGAGATTTCTTGGCAGCGCAGGTAGTCTGTCGGTGTCCATATGTCACCGTTGGCGATCAGCGGGATGTTGATGACGTCTCGAATGCGAGCGAGTTCAAGCCAATGAGCAGGGGGTGCATAACCCTGCGCACGTGTTCGAGCGTGGACGGTCAGTTCAGTAGCGCCAGCGTCGACGATGGCTCGGGCATTGTCCAGCATCAATTCGGTATCGTCATAGCCCAGCCGCATTTTGGCGGAGACAGCGACCCAGGCAGGCAAGGCATCACGAACGGCTTTTACCACATGAAACAACGTCTCGGGTTCACGCAGTAATACAGCACCGCCCTGGCTGCGATTGACCGTTTTGCTGGGACAACCAAAATTCAAGTCGATACCGTCGGAACCTAGATCAACGGCGCGCTGTGCATTGGCTGCCATCGCTTCGAGGTTGTTGCCCAACAGCTGGATACGAACCGGTGTACCGCTATCGGTTTTGCTGCCCTGTCGCAGTTCCGGGCAGACTGTATAAAACACCGATTTGGGCAGCTTTTGATCGACCACGCGAACAAATTCTGACACCACACGATCAAAGCCACCCTGAGCAGTGATCAGGCGGCGCAAGTAAACATCGGCGAGCCCTTCCATCGGGGCCAGAATCAGTCGCATGATTTGTCTCGGATTGAAAAAAGACGGCACTTTCTATGTCAGAGCCGGCGCGAAGTTTACCTTAGACAAACGTCGAAACAAGAGTAAAAAACCCAGTCAATTCAGTATATTGAAATAGCTTGTTGCGAAGATTGCCGAACCGGCCTCTGTTGCGCCAAATCTCTCGTTTGGGGTACTCTACACCGCGGATCACAGTGCTGCCTTGACAGTAACAGCTGCAACATATTATTCACAGATCGATTCCAGGCCCTGATTGCCGTGCACGACGCACCGGTGCAGTGGTGGCAGGTACGACCTAATAAGCGTCGGTCAATCTAAGGATCCCGCAATGTCTGAATTGTTATCAGAAGGTTTGATGCTCATGCTCATGGGCATGGGAACCGTATTCGTCTTCTTAACCGTTCTGGTGATTGGTACCACCATCATGTCTCGGGTGATTACGCGTTTCTTTGGACTGCCGGAGCCTGAGCCCAAACGTAAGAAGCGGACTTCCTCTGCGGAGGATCTGTCTGAGCTGGCCGCCGTTGCGGCTGCCGTAAAAGCCGTACACGGCCGCTGATCATTGCCAACCCATTTAATTGAACGCTAAGGGCGATTGCCATGAGTGCTAATAAAAACCCAATAAAGCTGACCGATGTTGTGCTGCGCGATGCACATCAGTCGCTATTCGCAACCCGATTGCGTATTGATGACATGCTTCCGATTTGCGAGAAGCTCGATCAGATCGGCTACTGGTCATTGGAATCCTGGGGTGGAGCTACGTTTGACGCCTGCATTCGTTATCTGGGCGAGGACCCCTGGGATCGCATTCGTGAACTTAAAAAAGCAATGCCCAAAACTCGCCAGCAAATGCTGTTGCGCGGTCAGAACCTGCTTGGATACCGCCACTATGCGGACGATGTGGTAGACCGCTTTGTCGAACGCGCTGTAACAAACGGTGTTGACGTTTTTCGGGTCTTTGACGCGATGAACGATCCACGCAACTTGCAGCGTGCCATGGCAGCCGTCAAAGCCAATGGTGCCCATGCCCAGGGAACAATTTCCTACACTACCAGCCCGGTCCATAATACGGAAAACTGGGTTGAACTGGCCAAGCAGATCGAAGACATGGGCGCCGATTCACTCGCGATCAAGGACATGTCTGGCATTTTGACCCCCTATGAGGCGTTCGAACTGGTCAGTAGATTGAAAAATGATCTGGACATTCCAATCAGCCTGCATTGCCATGCGACGGCAGGTTTGTCGTCCATGACACTGTTAAAAGCTATTGAAGCCGGTATTGACCATGTCGATACCGCAATCTCGTCGATGTCAATGACTTACGGCCATTCTCCGACCGAGTCAATCGTTTCTGCACTGCGCGGTACTGACCGGGATCCGGGTCTTGATTTGCTCAAACTTGAAGAGATCGCGGCCTATTTCAGGGCGGTGCGTAAGAAATACGCCGCGTTCGAAGGGCAGTTGCGCGGCGTTGATTCACGTATTCTGGTTTCCCAGGTCCCAGGGGGGATGCTGACCAATATGGAAAGCCAGCTCAAAGAGCAGGGTGCAGGAGATAAATTCGACGAAGTTTTGAATGAAATTCCCAGTATACGCAAAGATCTCGGCTATATTCCGCTGGTTACTCCTACCTCTCAGATTGTCGGTACCCAGGCAGTGCTGAATGTCTTGACAGGTGAGCGTTATAAGTCGATCTCCAAGGAAACACAGGCCATTCTCAAAGGCGAATATGGGTCAGCACCGGCACCCTTTAACAGTGAATTGCAGGCAAAGGTACTTAATGGTGCAGAAGCCATTACCTGTCGTCCAGCCGATTTGATTGAGGCTGAGATGGACAAGCTGAGCACCGAGCTGGAACAAATTGCCAAAGATAAGGGTTTTGCGCTTGCCGACGCGGCGGTCGACGACGTGCTTACCTATGCTCTGTTCCCACAAATCGGTTTGAAGTATTTGCAGAACCGCGGCAATGCGGATGCGTTTGAGCCGGTGCCTGCTATTGCGGCTGTGCCCGCAGCAACACCAGGCAATGCCGAGTCTGCGACCTATACCGTTGCGCTAAATGGTAAGTCCTACGTGGCAAAGGTCGATGCGGGCGGCGATGTCAGCGTATCGATCAATGGCAAGATCTATAAAACCGACATCACTGAGGGTGGAGACGTATCCGCAGCAGAAACTTCGCCTGCTCAGAGTGGGACCGAGGTGCCAGCACCGCTGGCTGGCAATATTTTCAAGATCCTGGTTGAGCCCGGAGACAGCGTTGAAGAGGGTCAGGTACTGATGATTCTTGAAGCCATGAAGATGGAAACCGAGGTGAGTGCACCCCAGGTCGGTACGGTTGGGACTGTTCAGGTCAAAGAAGGCGACTCGGTGTCCGTTGGCGATACCCTGCTGACACTGTGAGGGCATAAAGAAGATGGATAAACTGAACGTGCTATTCAGTCAGTCGGGTGCCGCCAATATGACACCCGGTCAACTGATCATGATTCTGGTAGGTCTGGGGCTGATATACCTGGCCATTAACAAACGCTTCGAACCACTGTTGTTACTACCGATCGGTTTTGGCGCTATTTTGGTCAATATTCCAGGGGCCGGCATGTACGCGGAACCGATCTATGCTGCAGACGGCAACCTTGAGGCCGCTGGTGGTTTACTGTATTACGTCTACCACCTTGGGGTTGAGACCGGGGTCTTTCCGCTGCTTATCTTTATGGGTGTCGGTGCGATGACCGATTTCGGGCCCATGCTGGCTAATCCCAAAACACTGTTTTTGGGTGCAGCGGCGCAGTTTGGTATTTTTGGCACGATTATCGGAGCGGTCTGGATGTCATCCATGGGCTGGATGGACTTTTCGCTCGCAGATGCGGCTGCTATCGGGATTATTGGCGGGGCTGATGGTCCTACATCAATTTTTGTCGCCAGCCGTCTGGCGCCCGAGTATCTGGGTGCTATTGCTGTAGCTGCCTACAGTTATATGGCACTGGTTCCGCTGATTCAACCACCGATCATGCGTGCCCTTACGACCAAAGCTGAGCGCAAAATTACCATGACTCAGCTGCGAGTCGTCAGTAAGCGCGAGAAGATTTCGTTTCCGATCATGGTATTGATCATCGTCGCAATGTTCTTGCCGTCTGCGGCGCCACTGCTGGGTATGTTCTGTTTCGGCAATCTGATGAAAGAAAGTGGCGTTGTTGATCGACTGAGTGACACGGCTCAAAATGCTCTGATGAACATTGTCACGATATTCCTGGGATTGGCCGTCGGTTCCAAGCTCAGTGCTGATGCGTTCTTGAACCTGGAGACGCTGGGTATTCTTGCTCTGGGTCTCGTTGCCTTTTGTGCCGGTACAGCAACGGGTATTTTAATGGCCAAACTGATGAACGTTATGTCTAAAACACCGATCAACCCCTTGATCGGTTCTGCCGGCGTGTCGGCGGTGCCAATGGCGGCCCGGGTATCCAATAAAGTCGGACTTGAGAACAACAACCAGAACTTCCTGCTGATGCATGCCATGGGTCCAAACGTGGCCGGAGTAATTGGCTCTGCGGTAGCCGCGGGCGTATTGCTCAGCTATCTTGGCTAGTGGCTTTGCCAGCAATAAAAAGGCGGCTACTGGCCGCCTTTTTATTGAGTGCCAGGGAGGCTGAATAATTTACCAGAGGCTGTGCCGGAGGCAAAACGGTTTGCTCAAGTGGGCGGCATTTCGACGCATTTCGCAGCGCAATGGCTTAGCTCTTGCCAAGAACTGAACCAAGGCCAGTCGGCAACTTTCATTTGCTTGGAATCACTCATGCTTTGAGGCGCAAGCCTGCCAGTGGCATACTGCCAGTCGCTTTCTACGGTATAGGTGTAACATGGAGATAGTGGCATCCTTCTCGACATTGACCTGGGTGTTTATCGGCGTTATCGGTGTTTTGCTGCTGTATTTTCACGGTCCGGTGTATTCGGCTCACACAGCCAACTATACCCCCAGTATTCTTACTAGTATTGGCATTTTCGGCACGTTTCTCGGAGTTGCACTGGGTCTGGCTGAATTCGATACGACAGCGATACAATCCAGTGTGCCCGCTCTGCTGGAAGGCCTGAAAACCGCATTCTGGACATCCATCGCCGGCTTGCTGGGTGCACTGAGCATCAAGTTTCGTTACGCGGTCGCCACCATGCGCGTTCGTGCCCATCGGGAATCCAGGCAAACGGCAACCATGGATGATTTGGCCTGGCATCTGGAGCGCATATCCAATCACCTGGCTACGGAAGATGCGGAGCCGGTCAGTTCGTTGCTGAAACAGCAGCACGATGCTCAGATGGCGCAGCAACAGCAGCTTGAGAGTACCATCAGGCATTATCAGTCAGATATGACCGAGGCAAACCAGCAGGCGCTGCAACAAGCTATTGGCCATGTCATGCGCGAGTTTAATACCCGTATTGAGGAGCAGTACGGCGAGAATTTCCGACAGTTGAATGAAGCGGTCGGTCAGATGATTGTGTGGCAGAAGGAACATCGCGAATCCATTGAAACGTTGGTGCAGAGTAACCGCCAGAGCGCTGAAAGCGCCAAGCTGGGGGCAGAATCTTTCGAACGCCTTATCCAGCAGACCCAATCTTTCACCAGCGTTGCCGAGGGTATGGAGGCATTGCTGTCGACGTTGCAAACACAAAGTGAAAACCTGCGTGAGTATCTGTCGACCTTTTCCAGTCTCGTTGTCGATGCTCAGCAAGGGTTGCCCCAGCTAGAAACTCGTATATTGCAGCTAACCGAGGGTATGCAGCAGCTGGTGGAAACCCAAGGCAAGCAAATGCGCATGCTGCTGGAAGGCTCAGCAACTGATATTCGCGATACGGTTAAGCAGGTGAGCGATGTTCTCATCGACGGTACTGAGCGTGCCCAGCAGAGTATCGGTACTCAGTTAACCCGGTTGCTTGAGCGCAATGATGAGCAAATGAAGCAGATGGACCAGGCGCTGGAGGACGAACTAAACCGGGCAATGAAGTCATTTGGCTACCAGCTTACGGCTTTGTCCGAAAAATTTGTCAACGATTACACCCCTCTGACCGACAAATTGCATGATCTGGTGCGGATGGCCGAGCAAACCAAATGAGAGATTATGGCGAGCACATTGAGCAGGAAGAACACTGGGTTTCTGTCAGTGATTTGATGGCAGGCCTGATGATGGTTTTCTTGCTTCTTGCCATTGTGTTTATGGTCGATGCTGAAGCCGAACGCGACAAAATCCGTGATGTGGCTGTGCTTTATGATCGGCTACGAACCCAGCTATACAATGATTTGCGGGTAGAATTTGAGCCGGACCTTGAGCGTTGGGGTGCTGAAGTAAATCCGGATCTGAGTATTCGATTTAACCGTGAATCCCTTATATTTGGCCGTGGCGAAAGCGATTTGAGCCCGGCATTTGAGGTTATTCTCACCGAGTTCTTCCCCCGTTATATGCGTATTATAACCTCTGAAAAGTACCGTGATGATATCGCCGAGGTCCGCATAGAAGGGCACACGTCCAGTGGCTGGCTGGGGCAGACGGAAGATGAAGCCTACATTCTGAACATGGGGCTGAGTCAGGAGCGAACTCGGTCGACGTTGGCCTATGTGTTGAATCTCCCTGCCGTGAGTAACCAGAGGGTCTGGCTTAAGGAGCATATGACGGCCAATGGCTTGTCGTCATCCAAACCTGTTTTGGGTACAGCTGGCAATGAAGACAGTGAACGGTCCCGTCGGGTTGAATTTCGATTGCGTACCGATGCAGAAAGTCGCATAGCAACCATGCTTGAAGATCAGGATTTGTAACTTGAAACTCATTGATTTCCTGAATTTTGAACCGTTTAACCGAATGCGGGCACAAATGGGTACCGAGCAGTTGGGTCAGTTCGAACTCTTCGATCCGCTGCTGCACTTGACCGGAGATGAGCGTTCCGTGCTGGTGCGTACAGGTTTGCAGTTACCTCGTACAGCGTTAGGCCGACTGCTGGATCATTCTTTGTGCTACAAGAACAGCCGCATTGCGGTGCTGGATGATGAGGTAATGCATGTGGCAATGTGCGAAAGGTTGCCTGATAAGCACCTGCTGATGGTGGGTACTGACTTACGAGCCCTGGGCAAGTCATCCGTGGTATGTTCTGATTGCTTGCAAATATTGAATTATCAGGGTTATGACGAACATAAAGCCCGTAAGGAGCGGTATAACCAGCAGGTGATTGAACGCTTTAGCCTAGTTGCATTCTGGTCGGACTATACACTCTATCCATTAAACCGTGGTCGGGAAAAGGTTAAGCCGCTTGATCAGACGATCGTGCCTGAAAAAAGATCAGTGGTCGAATTGTCCTGAAAGCCTCTTAACTAGAGGGCAGGGAGATCTGTTGTTAAATCATTTGTCGGTAATCACGGGAACTGTGTTATGAGTCGTTTGTACAGTGTTTTAGTTGTGAGCCTGGTGCTGGTCGGATGCGCCACCCGTCAGTTGCCTGCCAATCTGTCCAGTTCCATTCTCAACAGCGATGATCTTTCGACCGTTGAGGATGGCCTGCCCAGTTATCTGCTGATGGTCGATGCGCTGGTTAAGACCTATCCGAATAATGAGCAATTGCAGCTCACGGCGGCCGCTTTGAATGGCGCCTATGCAGGGGTTTTTATTGATCCGGTTGAGATCGAACGCCGGCGTAAGATGTCGACCAAAGCGCTTGATTATGCGTTTTCAGCGTTTTGTATCTATGATCGAAATGCCTGTGGATTACGCGAGATAAAACCGGATCAGATAGCCAACACACTCGCCCAGTGGGATAAGCCCGTTGATCTTCCCTTTCTTTACACGCTGGGCACCGCCTGGGCCAGCTTCATTCAAAACAACAGTAGCGACTGGCTTGCTGTGGCTCAACTGGGCCAAGCTCAAGCTGTTCTGGAGCGCACTGTCGCCATCGAGCCGGGCTACGAACGCGGTACAGCATTGCTTTACTTGGGCGTAATGAACAGCATTTTACCACCCAGCCTCGGTGGCAAACCTGATGTTGCGCAAAATTATTATGAGCAAGCACTGGATGCGGCCGACGGTCAGAATTTGATCATTCAGGTTTACTACGCTTCTCAGTTTGCCCGTCTGATATTTGATCGTGACCTGCACGATCGTTTGCTTCAGGATGCGTTAAGCCGGGATCCGTATGTTGAAGGCCTGACCCTGCAAAATATATATGCCCAACAGCAGGCCGAACGGTTACTGGCAAGCGCCAGCGACTACTTTTAACCGGGACTTTCACCCCCTAAGAGGTTTCTATGACCCTGATTCGCTCGATAATCGCGACCCTGACCCTCGCTGCAGTTTCGGCAACGGCGTTGGCAGAGGAGTTGAAGATTTCGACCCAGTATCCCGATGGCAATGCTGTGCTCAATGAGCTGCGTCGAGCGGGCAACGCCATCAAAGAGCAAACCGAAGGCCGGGTCGATATTCGATACTACCCAGGCGGCGTGATGGGTGATGATCAAGCAGTTCAGCGTAAAATTCGTATCGGTCAGTTACAGGGTGCTTTGGTACAAAGTGGCGCTTTGGCTGGTTCCTATCGGGATTCTCAGGTTCTCAATGCCCCATTGTTATTTCGCAATTATGACGAAGTTGATGCGGTTCGCGAGCAATTGGCCCCGGAAATAGAGCAGGGGTTTGCAGACGGTGGCTGGCAAACCTTTGGTTTGATCGAAGCGGGCTTTGCTTATGGCATGAGCCAGGAGCCTATTACCTCGTTAGAGACGCTCAAGGCGCAAAAGCTATGGCTGCCTGCCAATGATCCGTTTTCTGAACAAATAGCGAGAGCGTTTGATATAAATCCGATTGTACTTAATATCGGCGATGTACTTACCGCTTTGCAGACGGGGGCTATAAACGCCATTGTCGCGCCTCCAGTCGGAGCGATAACCCTGCAATGGTACGCACGAGTCGACTATCTAACGGACGCCCCCTTTATGTATACCTACGCCATTGTTGCTTTGTCTGAACGCGCTTTTAATAAGCTTTCGGAGCAAGATCAGGCTATTGTCGACGCTCAGTTCCGCGCAGCGAGCCGAACCATCGACCGGCAAACCCGTCAGGATAACCTGCGTTCATTTGCCGCATTGAAAACGCTGGGTATCAACATCCTGGATTTGAGTGATATGGATCGGGCCGCCC
>Ga0307972_1000036_pt1 | contig 68995 bp, 72 predicted proteins | sample OrgLakmetagen780_FD_201848 | JGI IMG/M metagenome (GOLD analysis project Ga0307972, IMG submission 201848) | Saline water microbial communities from Organic Lake, Antarctica - #780 | ecosystem: Environmental > Aquatic > Non-marine Saline and Alkaline > Saline | place: Antarctica: Organic Lake...
AACCTTGCGCAATAATGTTCGAACCGAAACCATGCCTGTCACCTCCGATCTGGCTGCCAACTTGATTGAGTCAGCCAAATCACCACAGTGCAACAGTTTTTCAGCGTGGGTTAAATCGCCTTGACGATTAGCGATAGATCTTGTTTTTCGGCGTAGTATTGGTATGTACTAATTCAGCTGCTGGGATGCGCGGCGTCGGTCCATCAGGCGATGCGTTAGACGAGATTTGTTTTCGCGCATCTTTTTATATGAAGAGGAATGATAAATGTCGCACCCCGTGGATGTGCATGTTGGAAAACGTATTCGCCATCGTCGCTGGCTCGTCGGAATGACGCAGCAGCAATTGGCCACTGCGGTCGGAATCAAATTTCAACAAATCCAGAAGTACGAAACAGGAGCGAACAGCGTCAGCGCGTCCCGTCTTTGGGATATCGCCGCGGCGCTGGATGTTCAGGTCGGGTTCTTTTTCGACGGCATCTCCGACAAGGATAATGTCGTGCCCGCCGGCCAGATGTCCGACGATATCATCGGCGACAAGGAGGCACTTGATCTTGTCCGCTCTTACTACGCGATTCCCGAGAACCAGCGCCGGCGGCTCTTCGATCTTGCCCGCGTGCTGAGCGAGGTGGCGTGAGCCGAAGGCTCTTGCTCGTTCAGGGAAGATAGCAAATGTCTGCCCTCGACAGCGATGCGATACGGACAACCGCACATGCGGTTGCCGACGCAGGATCTGTTGCGGCTTTGCCTTATTTCCGTGCGCCAGCCCTTGGTGTTGAAAACAAGGCATCCGGCGGCTCGTTTGACCCGGTGACAAGAGCAGATCGCGCTGTGGAAACAGCAATGCGATCCGTTCTGGCCGCGTCGAGGCCCGAGGACGCAATCCTTGGCGAAGAAGGGGGACGGCAGGACGGGGTGTCGACCCTGACCTGGGTGCTCGACCCGATCGATGGCACCCGTTCGTTTCTGTCCGGTGTGCCAACCTGGGGGATCCTGGTCGCAGTCTCGAATGACAGTGGCCCGTTCTATGGTATCATCGACCAACCGTATCTGGGCGAGCGGTTCGCGGGCGGCCTCGGCGAGGCCACTTTGACGGGGCCGCGCGGCACTATTCCGTTGCGCGTGCGCGGCGACCGGCCGCTTGCCGACGCGATCCTGTTCACGACCTTCCCGGAACTGGGTACGCCGGCCGAAGCGCAAAGCTTTGCCGAGGTCGCACAGCGCGTCAAGCTCACCCGTTACGGGCTCGATTGCTATGCCTATGCGATGCTGGCGCTTGGGCAGATCGATCTGGTCGTCGAGGCCGGGCTGCACGCGTATGACATCTGTGCACCGATTGCCGTGATCGAGGCAGCAGGCGGGATCGTGACCGACTGGCAGGGGCGGCCCGCGCATGCGGGCGGGCGTGTACTGGCCGCGGCGGGACGCCAACAGCACGATGCCGCGCTTGAGATCCTGTCGCGCGTGGCGTGATTGCCCGACCTGTTAAAAATCGCATTTGACTGACCACCCGGCGGACCGAAGCGTGACAACCCTCAGCCGAAGATCCGCGGCTTGAGCTTCAGGATCGTCTCGCCCATTTCACGGCTGATCTCGCGCGCAGCGGCAAGGGCCTCTTGATGCGCGCCGTAGCCGGTGGCGACCGCCGCGTCGATGGTCGCGCTCTGCACGAGGCTTGCCACAAGTTCGGGGTGGTCGCGGGAATAGCCTTCGCCGAACTGGGCATCGATGGCACGCGTCGCCTCGGCGAGATGTCGGGCCGCGGCTGTGGGGGTTTCAGTCATCGGGCGCTCCTTTTCGGTCTTTTATCCGGGTCGAGATAGCAGCATAGGCCGAACGCACGGTGATCCAACCGCCGTCGTCACAGGTGTCGGCCGGTCATCCCACGGGACGGCCGGCGATCCAGACCTGCGCGATGGCGCGGTCGTCGCCCATCATCAGGGTCGGGAAAAGCGCGTTCCAGATATCGTCGGCCCGGTGGGCGCGTTGCGCGATTGCGGGGGTCGAGGCAAGGTCGAGGGCCACCAGATCGGCCTCCATCCCCACAGCGATAGTGCCGATGAGGTGATCCATGTGTAGCGCCCGGGCCGAGCCGGTCGTGGCCAGCCACAAAAGCTGCGCGGGATGCAGGGCAGTGTCGGTGAGCTGCCCGATCTCGTAAGCCGCCGCCATGGTGCGCAGCATCGAGAACGACGACCCGCCGCCGGTATCGGTGGCCAGGCCCACGCGGCAGCCATCGGCGACGCGCCCGGCCAGATCGAATAGACCCGAGCCGATGAAGGTGTTCGACGTGGGGCAATGGATCAGCGCCGCGCCCGTCTCGGCCAGCCGGGCGCGTTCACGCGGGCCGAGATGGATCGCGTGGCCGTAAAGACCGCGCGCGCTGAGCAGACCGTGTTCTTCGTAAGTGTCGAGGTAGTCGCGTGCGTCGGGGAACAGGGATTTCACCCATGCGACCTCGTCGGGCTGTTCCGCAAGGTGCGTCTGCATCAGGCAATCGGGGCATTCCGCCCAGAGCGCGCCGAGGGCGGCAAGCTGCTCGGGCGTCGAGGTCGGGGAAAACCGGGGCGTGATGGCATAGCTCAGCCGGTCCACGCCATGCCAGGCCTGCAACAGGCGCTTGCTGTCGTCATAGGCCGATTGCGCGGTGTCGCGCAGGCCGTCGGGCGCGTTGCGGTCCATGCAGGTCTTGCCCGCGACGACGCGCAACCCGCGCGCACGGGCAGCCTCAAAGAACGCCGTCACGCTGTCGGGGTGGATCGTGCAGTAGCTGACGGTGGTGGTGGTGCCATGCGCCAGTGTCAGGTCGAGGTAGCGACTCGCGATCTCGTCGGCATATGTGCGGTCGGCAAAGCGCATCTCCTCAGGGAAGGTGTAAGTTTCGAGCCAGTCGATCAGCCGCTTGCCCCAACTGGCGATGATCGCGGTCTGAGGGTAATGCGTATGTGCATCTATGAAGCCAGCCGTGATTAGGCGCTCGCCCATATCGCGCCGCACCGCATCGGGATAGGCAGCATGCAAATCGGCGCGGGTGCCAAGGGCCGCGATGCGGCCGTCACGGATCACCAGCGCTTCGTGCAGCCGGGCTGCGCCGCTTGGGTCACCGTCGAACGGGGACCGGTCGAAGGCCAGGATGCGGCCGGTGAGAAGCGTGTCGGGCATCCCCAATGGGTCCGTTCTGTGAATGATGCTGCGCGCGACACGATAGGGATGCGCGCTGCATCGGTAAATCGCCTTATGGTCATTGTTTTACCAATGTGCCTTGTTTATCCCTGCGCTCAGATCGGCTGACTGGAGTGGGCGACATGGATGACCGGGACGACGTGGCGACGCTCGACGGCGAGGCCCATGAGGATGCCAATCCGCTCAACAAGCAGGCCGTGTCGCGGATCATGGAGGCCGTCGAGGCCGACGATCGTGAACGTCTCCGGCAGGAGATGGAGCCTCTGCACGCCGCCGACATCGCCGACCTGCTCGAACAGATCGGATCGAACGACCGGCGTCGACTGATCGCGCTTTACGGCGCCGAATTCGACGGTGACATCCTGTCGGAGCTCGACGAATCGATCCGCGAAGAGGTGATCGGCCTGCTGACGCCGGAGGTTCTGGCCGACGCGGTGCGCGAGCTTGATTCCGATGACGTGGTCGACCTTGTCGAGGATCTGGAGGACCGCCAGCAGGATGCGATCCTCGGCGCGCTCGAAGCGAGCGACCAGCTGGCGGTGCGGCAATCGCTGAGCTACCCGGAATATTCTGCCGGGCGCCTGATGCAGCGCGAGGTGGTGATGGCCCCCGAGCATTGGACCGTTGGCGACGTCATTGATTTCATGCGCAACGCCGAGAACCTGCCCGAGCAGTTCTACCACATCATCCTCGTCGATCCGCGCCTGCATCCGGTCGGCAACGTGATGCTGGGCCGCATCATGGCCGCGCGCCGCAACGTGGCGCTGCGTGACATGGTCGAGGAGACGTTTCACGTCATCCCCGTCACGCAGGCCGAAAGCGACGTGGCCTATGCGTTCAACCAGTATCACCTGATCTCGGCGCCGGTGGTGGACGAGGAGGGCCGGCTGGTCGGCGTGATCACCATCGACGACGCGATGATGGTGCTCGATGCCGAGCACGAGGAGGACATCTTTCGCCTTGCCGGTGTCAGCGAGGAGGGCAGCCTGAGCGACACGGTGATGGACACCGTCAAGCGCCGCGTGCCGTGGTTGGCGGTGAACCTGTTGACGGCGATACTGGCGTCGCTGGTGATCTCGATCTTCGACGAGGCGCTTGCGCAGCTGGTGGCGCTGGCGGTGCTGATGCCGATCGTCGCCTCGATGGGCGGCAATGCCGGCACCCAGAGCCTGACGGTGGCGGTGCGGGCGCTGGCGACCAAGGACCTGACCGGCGCCAACGTCAAGCGGGTGCTGATGCGCGAGGTCTCAGTAGGGCTGATCAACGGCGTGACCTTCGCGCTGGTGATGGGCGTCGTGGGGGTCATCTGGTTCGGCGGCCTCGGGCTGGGCGTGGTGATCGGGGCCGCGATGGTGATCAACCTCGCCGTGGCCGGGCTGTCCGGGGCGGCGATCCCGGTGGTCATGGACCGGTTGGGGATCGACCCGGCGCTCGGCTCGGGCACGTTCGTGACGACGGTGACGGATGTCGTCGGGTTCTTCGCTTTCCTGGGACTCGGCGCGATGTTCCTGCTATGAGCGCGATGGCCGAGATCAAGCGCGCCGCGCGCAAGGCGGCCTTCGCCCGGCGGGCCGAGGCGCATCGGGGAGACACCGGCGCCGGGGCAAGGCGCCTGGCGGAGGTGCTGCAGGACTGGCGCGGTGTTCCGATCTCGGGCTTTCTTCCGATCCGCACCGAGATCGATCCGCGCCCGGCGATGGCCGAGGCCGCCGCACATGGCCCTGTCGCCGTGCCGGTGATCGACGGGCCGGGAAAGCCGCTGCAGTTCTCGCGCTGGACGCCGGATTGTGCGCTGCGCGAGGGACCTTTCGGCGCGATGGTGCCGGAGGTGGATGACTTCATCGAGCCCGAGGTGCTGATCGTGCCGCTGGTGGCGTTTGACCGGTCGGGCGGTCGCCTCGGCTATGGCGGGGGCTTCTACGACCGCACGCTTGAGCTGTTGCGAAGCCGACGCCCCACGCTGGCCATCGGTTTTGCCTATGCCGCGCAGGAGGCCGAAGCGCTGCCGCTGGAGCCCACCGACCAGCCGCTCGACATGGTGGTGACTGACGCCGAGGTGATCCGTTTCAGCGGCTGAGATGGTGTCCCGCGGGGGGGGGGGCGTGGTGCGCCGAGACTTTGCGTGGTGTTTTCGAGTTTTTTGGAAAGATGAAAGGCAGGGGGCTCTTCCAGTCTGAGCCGTGCTTGCCCTTCGGGTCGTTGGACCCTATCAGGGCGCCATGAAGATACTGTTTCTGGGCGATGTGATGGGACGCGCGGGACGTGCGGCGGTGGCGGATGCGCTGCCGGGCTTGCGTACGTCCTGGGCTCTCGATTTCGTGGTGGTCAACGGCGAGAACGCGTCGGGCGGGATGGGCCTGTCTGCGGCGCATGCGACCGGGCTGTTCGAGGCGGGCGCGGATTGTGTCACGCTCGGCGATCATGCCTTCGACCAGAAGGACATGCTGCAGGCCGTGGAGCGGGAGACGCGTCTTGTCCGGCCGCTGAACTATGCCAAGGCCGCCCCCGGGCGCGGGCACCGGGTGTTCACCGACGGGCGGGGGCGCAAGATCCTCGTGGCGCAGGTGCTGGGTAACGTCTTCATGCGGCGTGCCTTCGACGATCCGTTCTCGGCCGTCGACACGGTGCTGCGCACGCATCCCCTGGGCGGGGCGGTGCAGGCGGCGGTCGTCGACATGCATTGCGAGGCGACCTCGGAAAAGATGGCCATGGGGCATTTCTGCGACGGGCGCGCCAGCCTCGTGGTGGGCACGCATACGCATATCCCCACCGCCGATGCGCAGATCCTGACCGGCGGCACCGCGTTCCAGGCCGATGCCGGGATGTGCGGCGATTACAATTCGGTCATCGGCATGGACAAGGCCGAGCCGATGCGCCGCTTCGTGACGGGCATGGGCAAAGATCGATTCACCCCCGCCATGGGCGCCGTCACGCTGTCGGGCGTCTATGTCGAGACCGACGATTCCAGCGGGCGCGCAAGCCGCATCGAGATGGTCCGCCAGGGCGGGCGGCTGCCACAATCAGGGCCGTGAGCGTGTCTGTGGGCGTTGCCCCGCCCGCGCGGAGCAGGTAGAAGGCCGCGAAATTCCCGGGTTTGCAGGAGACGCGACAATGGCCGGCCATTCCAAATGGGCGAATATCCAACACCGCAAGGGCCGTCAGGACGCGGTTCGGGCCAAGATGTTTTCGAAGTTCTCCAAGGAGATCACCGTCGCCGCCAAGATGGGCGATCCCGACCCCGAGAAAAACCCCCGGCTGCGCCTGGCGATCAAGGAAGCCAAGGGGCAATCGATGCCCAAAGACAATATCGAGCGTGCCATAAAGAAGGCGCAGGGCGGCGATGCGGAAGATTACGAGGAAATTCGCTACGAGGGCTACGGGCCCGGCGGCGTTGCTGTGATTGTCGAGGCGATGACTGACAACCGAAACCGCACCGCGTCGAGCGTGCGCAGCACATTCAGCAAGAATGGCGGCAACATGGGCGAGACCGGTAGCGTCGTCTTCATGTTCGAGCGCAAGGGCGAGATCACCTATCCCGCCGAGGCAGGCGACGCCGAAGCCGTGCTGATGGCCGCCATCGAGGCCGGCGCGGAGGACGTCGAAAGCGGCGAGGGCGGTCATGTGATCTGGTGCACGGACACCGATCTGAACGATGTGGCCACCGCGCTCGAAGGGGAACTCGGCGAGAGCGTCTCGACCCGGCTGGTCTGGAAACCCAACATGACCACCGAGATGGATCTCGAGGGGATGCAGAAACTGATGAAGCTGATCGAGGCGCTGGAGGACGATGACGACGTGCAGCGCGTCACCACCAATTTTGAGGCCCCCGACGAGGTGATGGAACAGCTGTGACGGCGCCCGCGATATCCGCCCCACGGCATCGCCGGTGCGCGGCACCTTGTGCGCCGTGTCGCGCGTGCCATAGTGTCTTGGACACTTCAAAGGAGAGACGAGATGAAATCCATCATGACACTGGTGTTGGCCTGTCTGGTGCTGACCGGCTGCAACACCGTGCAGGGGGCCGGGCGCGATATCGAGAAAGCCGGGCAGACGATCGGGGATGCCGCCAACTGAAGGCCCGCCCCGGCGGGCGGTGGAGCCCGGTCGGGTAAATCGCGAAATCCCGAAATCGCGGTCCGACGGCTTGACCCGCGGCGCGGGCTCGCCTAACAGACACTATCTGCGCGGTCCCGGATTCGTCCGGGGCCGTGTTGTTGTTCGAAAGAGCATTCAAATCCGGGGACCTTTCGAGGGCCCTTTATCCGGGCCGGGGCCAATCCCGGCCATGACATAGGCGGGGCAACCCGTCGCAAGCTAACGGAAGACAGAAAGCATGGCACTCAAGTCGTATAATCCGACGACGCCGGGCCAGCGCGGGCTGGTGCTGATCAACCGTTCGGAGCTGTATAAAGGACGTCCCGTCAAATCCCTCACCGAGGGTCTGACGAAATCGGGCGGACGCAACAACACCGGGCGGATCACCTCGCGCAGGCGGGGCGGCGGCGCAAAACGCCTCTACCGGATCGTCGATTTCAAGCGCACCAAATTCGATGTCCAGGCGACCGTCGAGCGGATCGAGTACGATCCCAACCGCACCGCCTTCATCGCGCTGATCCGGTATGATGATGGCGAGCAGGCCTATATCCTGGCACCCCAGCGTATTGCGGCAGGCGACAAGGTGATCGCCTCGGCGAAGGCCGATATCAAGCCCGGCAACACGATGCCCTTTTCGGGCATGCCGATCGGCACGATCGTTCACAATGTCGAGCTGAAGCCCGGCAAGGGCGGGCAGCTTGCCCGGGCGGCTGGGGGCTATGCGCAGTTTGTCGGCCGCGATGGCGGTTACGCGCAAATCCGCCTCAGCTCCGGCGAGCTGCGCCTCGTGCGTCAGGAATGTCTCGCCACGGTCGGCGCGGTCAGCAACCCCGACAACAGCAACCAGAATTTCGGCAAGGCCGGGCGCACGCGTCACAACGGCAAGCGCCCCTCGGTGCGCGGTGTCGTGATGAACCCGATCGACCACCCGCATGGCGGCGGCGAGGGCCGCACCAGCGGTGGCCGTCACCCGGTCACGCCATGGGGAAAGCCCACCAAGGGCGCACGCACCCGCAACACCAACAAGGCGTCGCAGAAAATGATCCTGCGGTCGCGTCACGCCAAGAAGAAGGGCCGTTAACACATGAGCCGCTCTGTATGGAAAGGCCCCTTCGTCGATGCCTACGTGCTGAAAAAGGCCGAGGCCGCGCGCGAGTCGGGGCGCAACGATGTCATCAAGATCTGGTCGCGCCGGTCGACCATCCTGCCGCAATTCGTCGGGCTCACCTTCGGTGTCTACAATGGCAAGAAGCACGTGCCGGTGAATGTCAGCGAGGACATGATCGGGCAGAAGTTCGGAGAATATTCTCCGACGCGCACCTATTACGGTCACACTGCCGACAAGAAAGCGAAGAGGAAATAAGCCATGGGCAAGGACAAGAATCCCCGCCGCGTGGCGGATAACGAGGCGATGGCCAAGCTGCGCATGCTGCGCACAAGCCCTCAGAAGCTGAACCTTGTCGCGGCGATGATCCGGGGCAAGAAGGTGGACCGCGCGCTGACCGATCTGACATTCTCGAAAAAACGCATCTCGGAAGACGTGCGCAAATGCTTGCAATCGGCGATCGCCAATGCCGAGAACAACCACAACCTCGACGTGGACGAGCTTGTGGTGGCCGAGGCCTATGTCGGCAAGAACCTCGTGCTGAAACGGGGCCGCCCGCGGGCGCGTGGCCGGTTCGGTGCGTTGCGCAAGCCGTTCTCGGAACTGACGATCAAGGTGCGTGAAGTTGAGGAGCAAGCCTGATGGGAAATAAAGTAAATCCGATTGGCATGCGCCTGCAGGTCAACCGCACCTGGGACAGCCGCTGGTATGCCGACACCAAGGATTACGGGAACCTCCTGCTGGAGGATCTCAAGATCCGCGATTTCATCAATACCGAGTGCAAGCAGGCCGGCATCAGCCGGGTGATCATCGAGCGGCCGCACAAGAAGTGCCGCGTGACGATCCATACCGCGCGTCCCGGCGTGATCATCGGCAAGAAGGGCGCGGATATCGAGACGCTGCGCAAGAAGCTGGCCAGGATCACCGCGAGCGAGCTGCATCTCAACATCGTCGAGGTGCGCAAGCCCGAGCTCGACGCGGCGCTTGTCGGTGACAGTATCGCACAACAGCTTGAGCGTCGTGTGTCGTTCCGCCGTGCCATGAAGCGCGCCGTGCAGAACGCGATGCGAATGGGGGCCTTGGGTATCCGGGTCAACGTCGCGGGACGTCTCGGCGGTGCCGAGATCGCGCGGACAGAGTGGTATCGCGAGGGCCGAGTGCCGCTGCACACGCTTCGGTCGGATATCGATTACGCCAGCGTCCAGGCTGAAACCGCCTACGGGATTATCGGGATCAAGGTCTGGATCTTCAAGGGCGAGATCCTCGAGCATGATCCTGCGGCCCGTGATCGCAAGGCTCAGGAACTCCAGGATGGTCCCGCGCCGCGCGGTGCCGGCGGCGGCCGTCGATAAGGAGGAATGATAGATGCTACAACCGAAACGCACGAAATTCCGCAAGCAGTTCAAGGGCCGGATCAAGGGCGAGGCCAAGGGCGGCTCCGATCTGAACTTTGGCGGCTACGGCCTGAAGGCGACCGAGCCTGAACGCGTCACGGCGCGCCAGATCGAGGCTGCGCGCCGAGCCATGACGCGTCACATGAAACGTCAGGGTCGCGTCTGGATCCGCATCTTTCCGGATGTTCCGGTCTCGGCCAAGCCGATCGAGGTGCGGATGGGCAAGGGCAAGGGCTCGGTGGATCGCTGGGTCTGCAAGGTCAAGCCGGGCCGGATCATGTTCGAGATCGATGGGGTCAATGACGAGACCGCGCTCGAGGCCCTGCGCCTTGCGGCGATGAAGTTGCCGCTCAAGACCCGCGTGGTGGTTCGCGAGGACTGGTAAGCAGGACGGACCTTTTGCTGAAAAATAACCCCGGCGCGCAAGCGTCGGGGTTTTTTCATGACGCGAGATCAGCGCACTTCGTCAGCCGCCGAGGATGTCGCGCACGGCGCGCGCATAGCGCTCCCAGCTCAGCGTCGCCTTGTTACCGGCCACGCCGTGATAATAGCTGCGTCCCGAGGCCGTGGGCAGCCCCGCCCATATCTTCGACAGGTTCAGCAGGAACGTGCTTTGGCTGATCTCGCCGCGCTGGACTTCGGCCAAGCCGGCCTCGGCCAGCAGCAGGTCGCCCAGCCGGTCCTGAACGGACGGGCTGAACCGCGTGGCAGGCGCCAGGTGCAGCAGTCCCGTCAAGCGTCGCAGGGTAGGGGGGATAAACTGGTAACGTCCGATGGCGTGAGCCTGCCCCGGCGTGGCGCGAATCCATGCGTTGATCTCGCGGAGGGTCATCTGCGTCGGTGGTTTCGGCGGGCGGATACGAGCGCCGTGTTGCACGGCGTCGTAGCCTGCGCGCCCGGCCTCGGCCAGCGCGATCAGGTCGCGCAGGCGCGCCGCGGCGGAAGTGCTGGTCAGCGGTGTCGTCAGCGACTTTCGTGGTGCCGTGGACAACAGGCCGTCATGCGAGGTGCCGACGAAAAGACTGGCGCTCTGGACGGCTGTGCCGCTGCGCGGCGCGATCAGCGGCTGCCGCGCGCCGTCGAAGAGCGGTGTGCGATCCGCGAAGAGATCCGCCGCAGCGGGGCCCGCCAGCCCGCCAGCCAGCGACAGGCAGATCGCCCACGCCACGCGGATCAGGAATTGCGCCGTCCTGGTGCTTGTCATGACTGCACCCTGCCGCAAAACGGTTTAGAAACCCTTGCGCCGCGTCGCATCTGCGATATGAAACCCGCATGTCAGATATCAGATCCCTTTTTGTCACCCGCCTTTACCATGCCGCCATGTCCGAGCATGCCCCCGTGATCGACGCCGCCGAGCTGGCCGCGTCGTGCTATTCCATCGCCGAGGATGACGAGGCCGGGCAGGAGTGGTGCGAGACCGAAGGCTATCCCGGTTATACGTCCTACGCGTCGCTGACCGATCTGCCCTGGCGCTTTCCGATCTTCGCCGATCTCGTGAAGGTTCTGGATGCGCATGTCGCGGAGTTCGTGCGCGATCTGGAGTTCGATCTCGATGGGCGCGAGCTGAAGCTTGAAGATATCTGGATCAACATCCTGCCCGAGGGTGGCAGCCATGGCAGCCACATCCATCCGCATTCGGTGATTTCCGGCACGACCTATGTGGCGATGCCCGAAGGTACCAGCGCGCTGAAGCTGGAAGATCCGCGATCGGCGCGGATGATGGTTGCGCCGACGCGACAAAGGGAGGCGCGCGAGGAGATGCGTACCTTTGTCTATGTCAAACCGCAGGTGGGTGATGTGCTCATGTGGGAATCGTGGCTGCGCCACGAGGTGCCGATGAACCAGTCCGAGGATGACCGGATCAGCGTGAGTTTCAACTACAGTTGGGGCTAATTGTGTCTGTGTTACGATGCTCGGTGAATTATTGTTGGCTTGGAGTGCAATCCGAGCTTGCGTCGGGGGCAAAAAGGCGTCATAAGCAAATCTGCTAATGTTATTCTATTTCGACGAGCTGTCTCCTATCCACGGCGTTCAGTACTTCGATCCAGACCGACCACGCCGCGACTGCCGCACTTCCGCGGGCAGAACTAACTAGGAGACTACACGATGGCTAATGGCACCGTGAAATGGTTCAATTCCACCAAAGGCTTCGGCTTTATCGCACCTGACGGTGGCGGAAAGGACGTTTTCGTCCATATTTCCGCTGTTGAGCGTGCGGGCCTGACCGGCCTCGCAGACGATCAGAAAGTGACGTTCGACATTGAAGCTGGTCGCGATGGCCGCGAGAGCGCAGCGAATCTGCAGCTCGCCTGAGGCGATCTGATCCGAATTTGGAACGGCCCCTGGGAGACCCGGGGCCGTTTTCATTTTGGGCCCCGAAATCGGGGTGCGGACAGAGAAAGCTCAGGTTTCGCTTGCCCTGTGCCGTCACCTCTTCTATAGAGCGTCAATCCACGGGGCTCCCGATTTAGGGATTCGCGTGTTTTAATATTTCATCCACCGGGCATCTGGTGACCCTGAGGCAACTGTCAGGGGCCGGCCGGTGTTTCGAGAAAGGACAAGGCGATGGACGCCAGCGAACTGCGTGACAAGACCCCGGATCAGCTCCGGGATGAACTGACCAAGCTGAAGAAAGAGCAATTCAACCTGCGATTTCAGGCGGCGACAAGCCAGCTCGAAAACCCCGCCCGGATGCGTCTGGCCCGCCGTGATGCGGCGCGGATCAAGACCATTCTGAACGAAAAAGCCCGCGCGGCGGCAGAGTAAGGAGCCCCTGAGATGCCCAAACGAATTCTTCAAGGCGTCGTGACCTCTGACGCCAACGCCCAGACCATCACCGTTTCTGTCGAGCGTCGCCTCAAGCACCCGGTGCTGCAGAAAACGATCCGCAAGTCCAAGAAATACCGCGCGCACGATCCGAACAACACCTACAAGGCCGGCGACGCCGTCCGAATCGTGGAATGTGCGCCCTATTCGAAAACCAAACGCTGGGAGGTGCTGGAGGCATAACGCCACCACGCATTTTTCAGTTTCATCGAAACCCTGGGGGTCTGGCGCAGCATACGCCCCCCAAAGGTCGGGAGACACCAAATGATCCAGATGCAGACCAATCTGGATGTAGCTGACAACTCTGGCGCGCGCCGGGTTCAGTGCATCAAGGTTCTGGGGGGCTCCAAGCGTAAATACGCCTCCGTTGGCGACATTATTGTCGTCTCGGTGAAGGAAGCCATCCCGCGCGGTCGCGTGAAAAAGGGCGATGTCCGAAAGGCCGTCGTCGTGCGTACCGCCAAGGAGGTTCGTCGCGAAGACGGAACCGCCATCAGCTTCGACCGCAACGCCGCCGTCATCCTGAACAATGCGGGCGAGCCCCTGGGCACGCGCATTTTCGGGCCGGTCGTGCGCGAGCTGCGCTCGAAAAGCTTCATGAAAATCATCTCGCTCGCCCCGGAGGTGCTGTAAAATGGCCGCCAAACTGAAAAAAGGCGACAGCGTGATCGTGCTGGCCGGCAAGGACAAGGGCCAGAAAGGCACGATCAGCAGCGTTGACCCCAAAGCAGGCAAGGCCGTTGTCGATGGCGTCAACATGGCTGTCCGCCACACCAAGCAAAGCCAGCAGAGCCAGGGCGGACGCATCCCCAAGGCGATGCCCATCGACCTGAGCAACCTGGCCATCGCCGACAAGAACGGCAAACCCACCCGCGTCGGCTTTCGTGTCGAGGGCGACAAGAAGGTGCGGTTCGCCAAGACCACGGGGGACGTGATCGATGCTTGATACTGCCACCTACACCCCGCGCCTGCGCACGCAGTTCCGCGATGTGATCAAGCCGGCGCTCCGCGAAGAGTTCGGCTACACCAACGACATGCAGATCCCGCACCTGGACAAGATCGTGCTGAACATCGGCGCCGGGGCCGAGGCCGTTCGCGACTCGAAAAAGGCGAAGGCGGCGCAGGACGATTTGAGCACCATCGCTGGGCAGCGCGCCGTGATCACCAAGGCCCGGAACTCGATCGCCGGGTTCCGGCTGCGAGAGGGCATGCCCGTCGGCGCGAAAGTCACGCTGCGCGGTGACCGGATGTACGATTTCATCGACCGGCTGATCACCATCGCCATGCCGCGCATCCGCGATTTTCGCGGCATCTCTGACAAGTCCTTTGACGGGCACGGCAACTATGCCATGGGTCTCAAGGAACACATCGTCTTCCCCGAAATCAACTTCGACAAGGTCGACGAAGTCTGGGGGATGGACATCATCATCGCAACCACGGCGAAGACCGACGCTGAAGCACGCAGCCTGTTGAAGCATTTCAACATGCCGTTCACCAGCTGAGCCGGGGAAGGATTACATCATGGCCAAGAAAGCACTGATCGAGCGCGAGAAGAAGCGCCAGAAGATGGTCGATAAATACGCCAAGAAGCGCGCCGCGCTCAAGGCGATCATCAACGACCAGGAAAAGTCGATGGAAGAGCGTTTTCGCGCCTCGCTGAAGCTTGCCGAACTGCCGCGCAACAGCTCGGCCACAAGGCTGCACAACCGCTGCCAGCTGACCGGGCGTCCGCATGCTTATTACCGCAAGCTGAAGATCAGCCGCATTGCGCTGCGCGATCTCGGCTCGGCCGGGCAATTGCCCGGCGTCGTGAAATCAAGCTGGTGAGGAGGGCAGAGATATGAACGATCCTATCGGCGATATGCTCACCCGGATCCGCAACGGGCAGATGCGCGGCAAATCCACTATTACCAGCCCGACGTCGAAGCTGCGCGAGCGCGTGCTCGAGGTGCTTCAATCCGAGGGCTACATCCGCGGCTACGAAACGGTGACGGGGATCAATGGGCATCCCAACATCGAGGTCAGCCTCAAGTATTACGAGGGCACGCCCGTCATTCGCGAAATGTCCAGGGTCTCGACCCCCGGCCGCCGCGTCTACATGGGCGTCAAGGATATCCCGCAGGTCCGCAAGGGCCTGGGTGTGTCGATTGTCTCCACCTCCAAGGGTGTGATGTCGGATGCAGCTGCGCGCGCCGCCAATGTCGGTGGCGAAGTGCTCTGCACGGTATTCTAAGGAGCTCCGGATATGTCTCGAATCGGAAAACAACCCGTGACCCTGCCGGATGGCGTTACAGCCAGCATGGCGGGTCAGACCATCGAGGTGAAGGGCCCGAAGGACGCCAAATCCTTCACCTTCAGCGACGATGTCACCATCGCCATCGAGGACGATCGCATCACCGTTGCACCGCGTGGCGCCTCCAAGCGGGCGCGTCAGCAATGGGGCATGACCCGCACGGTCATCGCCAACCTCGTCCACGGCGCGACCAACACCTTCAAGCAGGAGCTAGAGATCCGCGGCGTCGGCTACCGGGCCCAGTTGCAGGGCAACACGGTCAAGCTCAATCTCGGGCTCAGCCATGATGTTGAATTTCCCGTCCCCGACGGGGTGACCATTAGCGTCCCGAAACCCACCGAGGTGGTGATCGAGGGCACCGACAAGCAGCTTGTCGGTCAGGTCGCGGCCAACATGCGTGACTGGCGCCGCCCCGAACCGTACAAGGGCAAGGGCATCCGCTACAAGGGCGAGTACCTGCTCTTGAAAGAAGGCAAGAAGAAGTAAGGACGCGACAGATGGCATACAGTAAAAGAAAACTGTTCCAGAAACGCCGCATGCGCGTTCGGAACAAACTTCGCAAGGTGAACGCAGGGCGCCCGCGCCTGAGCGTCCACCGCTCCAACAAGAATATCAGCGCCCAGCTGATCGACGACGTGCGGGGCATCACCCTCGCCGCGGCCTCGACCCTCGAAAAGGATTTCGGGCTTGTCGGTCAGTGCAATGTCGATGCCGCGTCCAAAATCGGCACCGCGATTGCCGAGCGCGCGCAAAAGGCGGGCGTGACCGAAGCGTATTTCGATCGCGGCGGGTTCCTGTTTCACGGTCGCATCAAGGCCGTGGCGGATGCTGCGCGCGATGCCGGCCTGAAGATTTAAGGAGACGATAGAATGGCAAGAGAAGACAACCGCCGCGGAGGTCGCGGACGCGACGAAACGCCGGAATTCGCCGATCGTCTCGTGGCGATCAACCGGGTCAGCAAGACGGTCAAAGGTGGCAAGCGCTTCGGGTTCGCGGCGCTCGTCGTCGTTGGCGACCAGAAGGGCCGCGTTGGCTTTGGCAAGGGCAAGGCCAAGGAGGTCCCCGAGGCCATCCGCAAGGCCAATGAGGCCGCCAAGCGGGCGATGATCCGCGTGCCGCTGCGCGAGGGCCGGACGCTGCACCATGACGGCGCCGGTCACGCGGGCGCGGGCAAGATCATCATGCGCAGCGCGCCGCAGGGGACGGGCATCATTGCCGGCGGTCCGATGCGCGCGGTGTTCGAAATGCTGGGCGTGCAGGACGTGGTCGCGAAATCCACCGGTTCGCAGAACCCCTACGCGATGATCCACGCCACGCTCGACGCGCTGAAATTCCAGACCAGCCCCCGGATGGTGGCGCAGCGCCGTGGCAAGAAGGTCGCCGATATCCTGAAGAAGGGCGACGAGGCCCCGGCCAGCCAGCCCGAGTCGGCCGAAGCGTAAGGAACGGGACACATGTCAAAAACCATCGTCGTCAAGCAGATCGGCTCGCCGATCCGCCGCCCTGAAAAACAGCGCCAGACCCTGATCGGTCTCGGCCTCAACAAGATGCACAAGACGCGAGAGCTGGAAGACACGCCCGCGATACGGGGCATGATCGCCAAGATCCCGCACATGGTCGAGATCGTCGAAGAGAAGGGTTAACTTCCGGTTTTTTCAAAAGAAAACGGTCCGGGAGTTCTGAACTTTCCGGTGCTCCTGTCAAAAACGCCCCGGCCCGTAATGGCCGGGGCGTTTTGCGTTACATTATTACGCGAGCCTATCGTCCCGGTCCCGGGCGGGGCAGGGCTGTGGTAGGTTGTCGCAGCCGCCAAATGGCGGCGCATGAGTTTACCAAGGAGGAGACAGAGACATGGCACATACCTATTCCGGGGGCTGCGCGCATATCCACACCCATGCCGATAGCGAGCCGGTCGACAATCACACCTGTCATTGTTCCGTCTGCAAGGGCGTGACAGGACAGGACACGACTCATGTCGTGTTCTTCAAGCATGGCGATGTGGTGGTCGATAACGAGGCTGGGTTGAACCGCCAGCCCTTCAACGCCAAGAACCCCGACGGCCCGCTGGAGCTGTGCACCTGCGCCGAGTGCGGCGCGCCGATCATGCTCGATGACAAGCAGCGCCGCATCCGGGTAATCGTGCCCAACCTGATGGGCTATGATGGCCAGATTCCGGAGGCTCCTTACCACGCCTTCTACGACCCGGCGAGCGGCGTGCCCAAGCCCGATGATGGCCGTCCGGTCTATGAGGGCCTGCGCCCCGATTTCGTCTGGCCGACCCCGGCCTGAGCCTGACTAAGCGGTGCGCGCCTGCACGCCGGCGATCCGCCGGGCGGGCGCGCATCGTGATCGGCGCGGGTCGCCTCGGGCGCGACGGCATCATGCTTCGCGAGATGCACTGCGCCGATCATCTGCAACACCATCGCGACCTTCCACCAGCCGGCGCGGCGCGTCGGAGCGCCTTCCCCGGATTGCCCGTGTCTGCCCGCTAGTTTGCCATGAAGCTGCCCAAGAAAAGGGCAGCTTGCGCGATCTTGCGCCGCGATCCATGGATTGTCGCGCAATGCAGCGCCATCGGTGTTCCTGTCCGGCTACGCCTCTGTGTCAATATGAAGACGTGGTGGTTTTGCAAAGCGGGACACGGATGGCGGAATGTTTCGACGAGATGTGGGGCAGGGACGGGACCTGTCGCGGCGCCTACCGCGGGTTTCACGACTGGTTCACCGGCGAAGACCCCAAACGGCTGCGCGCCAAGCAGCGCGAGGCCGAGGAGATATTCCGACTGACGGGCATCACCTTCAACGTCTATGGCCGCGATGCCTCCGAAGAGCGGCTGATCCCGTTCGATATCGTTCCACGCATCATGTCCGGGGCCGAATGGAACCGCCTGTCGCGCGGGATCGAGCAGCGGGTGCGCGCCATCAACGCCTTCCTGCAGGACATCTACCACAAGCAGGAGATCGTGAAGGCCGGGCGCATCCCGCAAGAGATGATCGCCCGCAACGATGCCTTCCTGCCGCATATGATCGGGGTCAGACCGCCCGGTGGGGTCTATACCCATATCGTCGGCATCGATCTGGTCTGCACCGGCGAGGGCGAGTTCTACGTGCTGGAAGACAACGCGCGCACGCCGTCCGGCATGAGCTACATGCTGGAAAACCGCGAGACGATGCTGCAGATGTTTCCCGAGCTGTTCTCGCGCAACCGGGTGCAGGCGGTGCAGAACTACCCCGCCAACCTGCGCCGGTCGCTGGCCGCCTGCGCGCCGCGCGCCGCGGGACCGGATCCGGTGGTCGCGGTGCTGACACCCGGCATTTATAACTCTGCCTATTTCGAGCATGCGTTCCTTGCCGACAAGATGGGCGTGGACCTGGTCGAGGGGCATGACCTGCGGGTGATCGACGGTCGCGTCGCGATGCGCACCACGCGCGGCTACCAGCCCATTGACGTGCTCTACCGCCGGGTCGATGACGACTTTCTAGATCCGCTGAATTTCAATCCCGACAGCCAACTTGGCGTGCCCGGCATCATGGATGTCTACCGTACTGGCGGCGTCACCATCGCCAACGCGCCGGGCACCGGGATTTCCGACGACAAGGCGATCTATTCCTACATGCCCGAGATCGTCGAGTTTTACACCGGCGAGCGGCCGATACTGCAGAACGTGCCGACATGGCGCTGCTCGGAGCCCGACGCGCTGGCCTATGTGCTGGAAAATCTCGGTGACCTTGTGGTCAAGGAGGTGCACGGGTCGGGGGGCTACGGCATGCTGGTGGGACCTGCGGCCACCAAGAAGGATCTGGCCGCGTTCCGTCGCAAGCTGAGGGCGCGGCCCGCCAACTATATCGCGCAGCCCACGCTGAGCCTGTCCACGGTTCCGATCTTCGCACGCTCGGGGCTGGCGCCAAGGCATGTCGACCTGCGCCCCTTCGTGCTGGTTCGGCCCGACGGCATCCGCGTGACGCCCGGCGGCCTGACCCGGGTCGCGCTGAAGAAGGGATCGCTGGTCGTGAATTCGAGCCAGGGAGGCGGCACCAAGGACACCTGGGTGCTGGAGGACTAAAGCGATGCTGGGCAAGACCGCCAACGGGCTTTTCTGGATGTATCGCAGCCTTGAGCGGGCCGAACATACCGCGCGGCTGATCGAGACGGGGCAGCGCCTTGCGCTGACGCGGTTGAACGATCCGGATGCGGAATGGCGCCCGGTGCTTCAATCGGCCTCGGTCCTGCAAGCCTATCTCGCCAATAACGAAACCCTCACGCGCGAGGCCGTCATCGACTGGCTGTTGCGGTCGCGCGACAATCCCGGTTCGGTCCTGCGCTGCATCGAACAGGCGCGGATGAACGCGCGGCTGGTGCGCACCGCGCTGACTGGCGATGTTTGGGAGGCGGTGAACGCCACCTACATGCAGGCGCGTCAGGTGCTTGCCCGCAAGGTCAGCGAGCGCGACCTGCCCGAGGTGCTGCGCGCGCTGCGCCGGCAGACGGCGCTGGTGCGCGGCATGACGCAAGGCAGCATGATGCGCGACGAGATCTACGAGTTCGCCCGCCTTGGCACCTATGTCGAGCGCGCCGACAACACAGCGCGCATCCTCGACGTGAAATACTACGTGCTGCTGCCCTCGACGCTGGCCGTGGGCAGTTCCATCGACAATGTGCAATGGGAAAGCATCCTGCGGTCGCTGTCGGCCGAGGGCGGGTTCCGGATGCATTACGGCTCCAACCCCGCACCGCGCGAGATCACCCATTTCCTGATGCTCGACAAGCGGATGCCGCGGAGCCTGGCGTTCTGCACCGACAAGATCCGCGAGAATCTGAGCTATCTCAACCGCGGCAACCGGGACCAGAGCGAGTCGCTGCGGCAGGTCTGCCATATCGAGCAGCAGTACCTGTCGCATGACGTGGACAGCATCTTTGACTGCGGCCTGCACGAGGTAATTCTCGAACTGCTCGGGGCCTTTGCCACGCTGGCCCACCAGATCGAGACGGAGTACCGCTTTCATGAGTAGATCACATGGTTGATTCAAAATGCGTCTGAGCATCCATCACGTCACCAGCTACCGCTTTGCCGGGCCGGTCCGCTTCGGCCTGCAACAGGTGCGCAAGACGCCCAAGACCACGGCGCATCAGACCGTGCTGAACTGGCGCACAGAGATTACCGGCGGGCGCAAGGAACTGGTTTTCGAGGATCATCACAACAATACCACCGAACTGGTCAGCCTCGACCGCGAGACGCAAAGCCTGGATGTGCTCAGCGAAGGCGAGATCGAGGTCAGCGACACGCATGGCATCGTCGGGGCGCATCGCGGGCCGGCGCCCCTGTGGCTTTACCGGCGGATCACCCCCCGGACCGAGGCGCGCGAGCATGTCCGCGCCCTGCTGAAGGGTCTGCCGCCGGCGAGGGACCTCGACCGGCTGCACCATCTCTGCACAATGATCCGTGACGCGGTGACCTACGAGACCGGCGCGTCAGAGCCGACATGGAGTGCGGAAGAGACACTCAGGGCCGGGGCCGGCGTCTGTCAGGATCACGCGCATGTCTTTATCGCCTGCGCGCGGCATCTCGGGCTTCCCGCGCGCTACGTGTCGGGGTATCTTCTGATGGACGGGCAGACCGACCAGACCGCGATGCATGCCTGGGCCGAGGCATGGCTCGACGATCTGGGCTGGGTCGGGTTCGACGTGTCGAATGTCATTTCGCCCGATGCGCGCTATGTCAGGGCGGCGACCGGGCTTGATTACTCGGACGCCTCGCCGGTGACCGGCACGCGGATCGGCGGGCTGGACGAGACGCTCGGCGTGCAGATCAGGGTCGCGGAACAGTAGCGGCCGAACAGTGAAGGCGGCTCGATGACCTATTGCGTGGGCATGACCCTGAACCGGGGCCTGATCTTCATGTCCGATACACGCACCAATGCGGGCGTCGACAATGTCTCGACCTTTCGCAAGATGACCCTGTGGGAAGTGCCGGGGCAGATGGCGCTCACGCTTCTGTCGTCGGGGAATCTCGCGACCACGCAGGCGGTGATCAGCCAGCTCGAAGAGCGGAGCAAGGCCCGCGGCGAGCGGGATCCCGATATTCTGTCGGCGCCGTCGATGTTCCAGGCCGCGCAGATCGTGGCCGAAACCCTGCGCGACGTGGTCTCGAAACATGCCAATAACGGGATGACGTCAAGCTCGTCCTTCAAGGCGACGCTGATCCTTGGCGGGCAGATCGCGGGCGGCCCGCCCCGGCTGTTCCTGATCTACCCAGAGGGCAATTTCATCGAGACGAGCGAGGACACGCCGTTCCTGCAGGTGGGCGAGACGAAATACGGCAAGCCCATCCTCGTGCGCGCCTACGATCCGGCACTGGATTTCGAGCAGGCGATGCGGTTGTTGCTGGTCAGCTTCGATTCCACGGTCAAGGCCAATCTCAGCGTCGCGCCGCCCTTCGATTACCACTTTTACAAGACCGACAGCCTGTGCAGCGGGCGGTGCGGCCGCATCCAGCCGGATGATCCGTACTATACCCATATTTCAGAGGCTTGGGGGCAGGCGCTCAAGAATGCGCTGAGCAGCCTGCCAGCCTATCCGGGCGGCCAAGACTAGCCCCCGCCATAGGTGTTACGCTTGGCCGCGGCCCCAGTGGATGCGCGACCACGCGCGCTCGTAGCAGAAATACGTCAGGAACCCGATCGCGGTATTGATCGCCGCGATCATGCCGCCGGCGGTGGCCGATCCGGTCACCAGCACGCCCACCACCGTCATCACGGTGAGGCCGATCAGCTGCCAGATGAATGCCTTGAGAATACTGCGCAACCGCGTTTCCATGCTGCCTCCTTTTTTCCGATATGCGTTGACAGGCAATTCATGCGCGACATCACGCCGCGCCGCCATTCCGAATACAGTTAACATCGCGCCACATATGTGATTTAACTCACCATATGACCGAAAGAATCGACAAACGTTTGCGTGCCGACCTGTTCCGCACCCGTCTGGCCGAGGGGATGCGCCTGCGCGACATCAACCAGAGCGTTCTCGCCCGCGCCATCGGGGTGGATCGCTCCACCGTGTCGCAACTTCTGAAGGGGACGGCGGCGCGGCTGCCCAATGCGCAGGTGGTCGGCGAATGCGCCGGGGTGCTGGGCGTGTCGGCCGACTGGCTTCTGGGCCTGACGGACCGGCCGGAAACCGCGGCCGATATCCTGGCAAACACGCTGTCACTGACCGAGGCGCCGCGCGCGCTGGTCGATGAGCAGATTTTCCAGTGGCACAAGGAGGCGGCGGGCTACAAGATTCGCCACGTGCCTGCCGGGCTGCCCGACATGCTCAAGACCCGCCCGATGCTGGAATGGGAATACGCGCCGCATCTCGGGCGCTCCACCGACCAGGCGATCGGCGCGTCAGAGGACCGGATGAACTGGATGCGCGCCGCCCGCTCGGATTACGAGATCGCCTTGCCGCTTTTCGAGATCGAGAGTTTCGCGCGTGGCGAGGGGTACTATCGCGGTCTGCCCGCAGAGATCCGCCGCGGGCAGCTCGATCACTTGATCACGGTCACCAGCCAGCTTTACCCGGGACTGCGGCTTTACCTGTTCGACGCGCGACGGCTTTATTCCGCGCCGGTCACCCTTTTTGGCTCGCTGTTGGCGGTGCTGTACCTAGGGCGGAATTACATGGTGTTTCGAGATATCGAACGGGTGCAGGCGATCACCCAGCATTTCGACGGGTTGGTTCGCGAGGCGTCAATCACCGCGCGCGGCCTGCCCGATCATCTGCGCGGCTTGCGGGAGTTGGTGGGTTAGGCGCGCTGCAACCGCACCGGGATCTCGCGCGCGAGCTTCAGCAGATGCGCCATATAGGGTTTGTCGGCATCCTCGTCGCGGATCGCGGCATAAAGCCGTTTGGTCTTGCCCGTGGCGGTCAGTGGCCGTGTGACGTAATCCGAGCTGGTGCGCAATTCGCGCACCACCCAGTCGGGCAGCACCGCCACGCCGCGATTGGACGCCACCAGCATCAGGATCACCGCGGTCAGCTCGACCTGACGGATGCTGCGCGGCTCGACTTTTGCGGGGGTCAGAAGCTCTGTGAACACATCGAGCCGCGCACGATCCACGGGATAGGTGATCAGCACCTCGTCGCGCAGATCCGCGGCCTCGACGTAGTCCTTCTGCGCCAGCGGATGCTGCGCCGAGGCGACAAAGACCGGTTCGTAATCGAAAAGCGGCTTAAAGCTGATCCCCGGCAGGCTCTCTGGATCGGACGAGACCACCAGATCCACCTCCTGCTTTTGCAACGCCGGGAGCGCGTCGAAAGCAAGGCCGGGGCGGATATCCACATCCACCTCGCCCCAGGTCTGGCGAAACTGTTCAAGCACCGGGAAAAGCCACTCGAAACAGGCATGGCATTCGATCGCCATATGCAGGCGTCCGGCGCTGCCGTCGCGCAAACCGTCGAATTCCTCTTCCAGCGCCTCGATCTCGGGCAAAATCTTTTCGGCAAGCCGCAGCAGGCGCTGCCCCGCCGATGAAAGCCGCAGCGGGCGCGCGCGCCTCACGAAAAGCTCGACCCCGGCCTGATCCTCCAACCCCTTGATCTGATGGCTGAGCGCGGATTGCGTCATGTTGAGCATGTCCGCCGCCTTGGCCAATCCGCCCGCCTGGTGGATCGCCCGGATCGTCCTGAGATGACGGAACTCGATATGCATTATTAGCGCGCCTCATTCAAAGCATGAAATTTATGAAGTTGTCTCACAATGCTGCACCTGCAACAAGAGGGGTAGAAAATACCCTTTGACAGGATGACACCGATGAAACCGTCCCGGATCTCTTTCGAATTCTTTCCGCCGAAAACACTCGAGGCATCGTTTCGCCTCTGGGATACGATCCACGCGCTTGCGCCGTTGGATCCACGCTTCGTGTCGGTCACTTACGGCGCGGGGGGCACCACCCGTGAATTGACACGCGAAGCCGTGAGCACGGTACACAAGACCACCGGTCTCAACGTGGCGGCACACCTGACCTGCGTCGATGCCAGCCGCCAGGAAACGTTGGCCATCGCCGATCAGTTCGCCGAGGCGGGTGTAACCGAGATCGTGGCGCTTCGGGGCGATCCGCCGAAAGGCTCGGGCGGGTTCATGCCGCATCCCGACGGTTTCGCCAACAGCTGCGAGTTGATCTCGGCGCTGGCCGAGACCGGAAAGTTCACCATCCGCGTTGGCGCCTATCCCGAAAAACACCCCGAAGCCGCCGATCACGCCGCCGATATCGACTGGCTCAAGCGCAAGATCGACGCGGGCGCCAACGAAGCGATCACGCAGTTTTTCTTCGAGGCCGAGACGTTCTTCCGGTTCCGCGATGCCTGCGCGGATGCCGGGATCGCCGCCCCGATCATTCCCGGCGTGCTGCCGGTCGAAAACTGGACGGGCGCGCGCAAGTTCGCAATGTCCTGCGGCACGCGAATCCCGGCCTGGGTGGATGACGCCTTCGACAAGGCGATCCGCGACAACCGGCATGATCTTCTGGCCACCGCGCTTGCGACTGAGCTATGCAGCGAGCTGATCGAAGGTGGTGTCGAGGATCTGCATTTCTACACCCTGAACCGGCCCGACCTGACGCGTGACGTGTGTCACGCGCTTGGGGTGACACCCCGTGTCGCCTTGCGCGACGTGGCCTGATCGGGCACCGCGCGGAACGGTCCGCGCGTCACTTTTCGAAATCATGCGCGCTCCGCGCATCCTGATTGCGCCGCACCTGCTCCTGTGCGGCGCCTTTTTTTGAAAGGTTACTGTCCGACGGTCGCCGTGCTGTCGACCTGGGGCTCGCGGTCCGCCGAAATATCCTCGATCGTGACCATGTATTCGGTGGCGTGGCGCCCGGCGAAATGCCTGTCGCGCTTATAATGCGTCGCGAAGCCCAGTTCGCCGTCCATCTGGTCGGCAAAGCTGTTGAACAGCGCCCAGCTTGCCTCATTGTCGCCGGTAATCGTGGTCTTGAGGTTGGTAACGTCGGCGCAAATCTCGCGCTCGAAGAGATGCGTGAGCATCCGCTTGGCGACACCGCATCCGCGCGCCGCCTCGCCAACCGCAACCTGCCAGACAAACAGGGTGTCAGGTGTGTCCGGCGGGATGAAGGCCGAGATCCAGCCGACGATCTCTCCGTCAAGCTCGGCGATCACGCAGGTCTCGGCGAAATGATCGCACTGGATCAGGTTGCAATAGACCGAGTTCTCGTCGAGCGGCCCGGCCTTGCGAATGAGATCCCAGACCTCCATCCCGTCCTCGGAAGACGGCGTGCGGAAGCTGATCGGCGATTGGGTCGTGCTGGCGGCGGTCATGAGTATTGTGTTCCTTGAAGATAGGTCCCGTGAACCAAGCCGGATCATGGTACTTTTCCGTGCATCACGCAAGAAAAACCCATTCTCGCCTGCCTGCGGCCTACACCAGCCGGCGCGGCAGGGCCTCGTCCCAGCTCTCCTCGAAGACCAGTTCGGACCCCTCCCATGCACGCAAGCGCGCCTCGATGCGGAAATCCGATTCCGTCGCGGTGAGGCGCGTGGTCGTCTCGGTCCGCACCTCCCAGTCGTCGCGGTGCATTTCGTGGGTCCATGTCACCAGCCCCTCGGCCGATAGCGGATCGTCGGGCAGGATCGAGTAGCGCTCCACGCCCTCGCCCGAATGGGTGATGCCGTGGTCGGTGATATGCGCGGCGCCTTCATGATCGCGCATTTCGACGATGAGGCGACCGGTCGCCGCATCCTCGGAGATGAGCCATTCCGACTCGGGCGGCGTCTCGAAGCTTTGATCCAGCGGTTGCCCGGCGCGCGGCGCGGCAAAGGCGGGCTCGGCCTCGGGGCGGTCGTCGCGCAGGGGCAGGCGCAGCGTCGTCTGCGCGGTGTCCACCTGCAGCGTGACGGGCGTGGGCGCGGGCCAGGCAAGTGGGAAGTAGCTGGTGGAAAGACCCAGCCGGATTCGGTGCCCGGCGCGGAAGGTCTGCGCGACATGTTTCATCGGAACTTCGACCGTATAGCTGCGGCCCGGTTCCAGCGGTTCGGGATGTTCATGGCTGTCGCGATGGGTCAGGTTCAAAAGGCCGTAACTGACCCGCGTCGCGGCGCCGTCGGGGGCCACGTCCATCAGCCGCAGGGCGACCTGTGCCACCGGTTGATCGGCGGTGAAGGTCAGCGTCAGGGCGGGATCGCCCACCATGTGCAGCGCCTCGGGCAGGGCGGCGGTGTCGAATGTCAGGCTGCCGGCATCCTCGCGTCGCTGATCGCCGGGCTGGTCGCCAACATGAGCGTAGGAACACCACTTGCCGCCATGCCGTCCGACCCAGAGCGGCGAATTGATCGCCAGCGTGCCCGCGGGCTGATCGCCCGTACCGAGGCTGCCATCGGCGCCAAGCGCGAACGCGGTGCGGGTGATATCTGGCGAAGGCCAGGCGGGTTCGGTGATCCAGTGCCCGTCGCGGTGGGTGTAATGCGTGGCCGGCCGGGCGTGATCCTGCAGGTAGACGCGCAGCGGCGGCTCGTCCATGACGCCGGTCTCCGCGCCCTTGAGCCAATGATCCCACCAGCGGGCCTCCTCGGTCAGCCAGTCGATGGCCGGGCCGGGTTCGCCGACATGCGGATACTTGTGCGACCACGGCCCAACGATGCCCTTGACCGGGCCGGGCAGGTTCTCGACCAGCCGGAACACCGTGCGGCAATAGCCATCGGCCCACCCGCTGACAGCGTAGACGGGGATCTTGACGCCGCTGTAATCCTCGCAGATCGAGCCGTGCTTCCAGAAATCGTCGCGGGTCTGATGCTCCAACCAGTTCTTCAGCCAGAGCCCCGAATCGCGCAAGCGGGCCAGCCACATCTCGCGCCACCGGTTGCCGACATGCACCGGATCGGGGGGCAGGGTGTTGATGCCGAACATCACCGACGCCCATGACAGTTGCTCGCCCAGCAGGGTGCCGCCCATGTAATGGATATCGTCGGCGTAGCGGTCATCGGTGGAACAGATCGACACGACGGCCTTGAGCGCGGGTGGCTGCAGGGCCGCCAGTTGCAGCCCGTTGAACCCGCCCCACGAAATGCCGACGATACCGACGCCGCCATCGCACCACGCCTGATCGGCAATCCACGCGATGACGTCGCAGCCGTCCTGCAATTCCATCTCGGTATACTCATCGGTCATCACGCCTTCGGACTCGCCGGTGCCGCGCAGATCCACGCGGACATAGGCGTATCCCTTGGCGGCCAGCCACGGCGCGCGGGCGTGGTCACGCTCCAGCGTTTTGTCGTTCTTGCGATAGGGGATGTATTCGAGGATCGCGGGAACCGGCGCCGTCTCCGCCCCCTCGGGCATCCAGATGCGCGCGGCCAGCCGTGTGCCGTCGGGCATCGGAATTTCCAGGTGCTCGATCTCGCGGATCGTGGCGGGCAGCGGGTGGTCGATTTTCATATCGAGTGTCATGCGGGCGGTTCCGAACAGCTGAGGAGATTGATGGACATGGCGCCGATAGGGCGCGCTGTCCAGCACGCCCCGGGCTTTATTCGACGATATCGGTGAATTCGTAATTCAGCCGCTTCATCACCTGTTCGTAGTTCCACAGAAGCTTGGATTGCTTGCCCGCCCCCATCCAGACCGAAGCCACGGCATAGCTGTAGGCGTCCTGTTCGGGCAGTTCCGACAGTTTCATGCCGCGCTTGACATAGGACACGATACGCGTGCCGGGCACCTGTTCCGCGGCGACCTCCAGCTCGGCCTTTGACGGAGCGCGCGCGATGGTCGCGTCGTTGAAGAATACCCGGTAGAAGAATTCGCCGGCGACATTCTCGGGGCCTTCGCCTTGCGGCATGTCGGGCTTCTGCCCGAGGCCCAGATCGACGGTCACTTGCTGATGGCTGACGCCATCGACCATCTCGAAGAGGTCGCAATGCGATTGCGCGATGCGGGTGTTGATTTCCAGCAACCAGATCGTGTTCTGCACCTCGTCCCAGTAATACTCTATGTTGAAGCCGGCATTGTCGTAGCCGATATGCGCCATGACCTTGCGGGTGATCTCGTTCATCTCGTTCTGCACGCGGCGCGGCAGGGTCGAGGGGTAGAGATAGTAGAAGAAGCTGAGAACCTGCGGATACCGGATCGAATCGACGGTGCCGTAGGGCACCACCTCGCCGTTGTGGACATAGCCCTCGACGGTGCATTGCCGGCCGCCGATCACGCGTTCTGCCATGCAGTAATGGCCTTCGATGGCGCGAATGTCATCGGGCAGGTCGGCCTGGTTGAGCACGTAGTTGAACGGTTCCGAAATCTGGCCGATCTCGGCGCGGAAGGCGGTGATAGCGTAATCGAAATCCTCGGGGCTGTCGATGCGGAAGCCAAGGCGCGAGCCCGACGACTTGATTGGTTTCACGAAGAACGGAAAGCGCAGCCCGGCCTCGCCGATATGCGATAGCGCGTCGTCGTCAAAAGGATCGAACGCGGTGAAGGTTGGGGTGTGGTCGGGCACGACCTCTGCCATCACCTTGCGCGACCAGTATTTGTGCTCGCATTTCAGCAAGCTTTCCAGCGAGGCGTTGCGAGTGCCGTATTTCTTGCACAGCAGCGGCAGCATCGTGGAGACCGGAAAGTCGATATAGCCGACGATCGCGTCGATCGAGCCATCGAAAGCATCCAGCGTCGCCTCGGCCTCGGCCAGCATCGCGGGGATGTCGAAATCCTGCGTGTCCGAGACCTGGGCCGGGGTCAGCAGCGGGTGAAACTCCACGTCCTCGACCCCGCGCAGCCGCTTGAGCCGCTCGGCGTTCAACTCGTTCATTCCGACGACGAACACGTTTTTTGTCATTATTCGCGGTCCCTTTTCGATTATCGGGCGAGCCGGGCGCGGATCGCCCGGCCGCGTGGTGCTGTCACGCCTGCGCGAGGTCGGCCTGCACCGGGAAACTGCGGCCCTTTAGGCGCTCGGTCGTGCCGGTGATGTCATCGACCAGAAGCAGCAGGAAGTCGCCGGGCTTTGCCTCGCCGATGGCGCGGTCCACGGCGTCGCTTTCGTTCATGATGAGATGCACTTCGCTTTGCGATCCGGCCGCGGCGGCCCCGTCGCGGATCAGCTTGGCAACCTCGCCCTCTGCCCGACCGCGCGCATCGGACTCGTAGACATAAACCACGTCGCACATCTTCGCGAGTTGTGCGCCAAGCGCGGCCAGATCCTCGTCCCGGCGATTGCCTGGTGCGGTCGAGACGCCGATCCGGCGCTGCTGTCCCAGCCCTTTGACCAGCGGCTCCAGTGCCACGAGCGCCGGCACGTTATGGCCGTAATCGATCAGGCACTTGACACCATCGGCCTCGAAATAGTTCGTGCGGCCCGGCATCTGTGCTGGCGTGGGGTGGAAGGTCAGCAGCCCGGCGCGGATATCGTCGATCTCGACCCTGTGCGCCAGCGCGACGGCCGCGGCGGCCATGGCGTTCTGCACGTTGAAGGGCGCATGCCCTTCGAACGCGATCGGTACGTCGTTGACCCCTACGATGTCCACCGTGACCTTGCCGTGCAGCAGCACGATGCGCCCGTTTCGCACGGTCAGGACCATGCCCATCTCGCTGAGGTGTTCCTGCAGGTCCGGGTTGTCGGGGTTCATCGTGAAATAGATGATCTCGCCGCGCGCCCAGTAGGTGCCATGCTCCATCACCAACGGGTCGTCGGCGTTGAGTACGCAATACCCGCCGGCTTTCTTGACCGCGTCCACGACGACGGTCTTGCAGCGCGCGAGCTCGTCCAGCGTGTGAATGTCGCGCTCGCCAAGGTGATCCGAGGCGATGTTCAACAGCACGCCCACGTCGCATTCGTCAAAGCCCAGACCGCGGCGCATGATCCCGCCGCGCGCCACTTCGAGAACGGCGTGTTCGACGGTCGGCTCACGCAGCACGGCCTGCGCCGCCGCCGGGCCGGAATAGTCGCCGCGCAGGATCACGTGGTTGTCGATCTCGACCGTTCCGGTGCAACCCATGCCGACAGAATGTCCCGACTGGCGCAGGATATGCGAGGTCAGACGAGTCGTGGTGGTCTTGCCGTTGGTGCCGGTGATCGCGGTGATCGGGATGCGGCCGTTATCGGCGGGATCGGGGAAAAGCATGTCGACGACATGCTGTCCGACCGGGCGAGGCGTGCCATGCGTGGGCGCCATGTGCATCCGAAAGCCGGGGCCGGCATTGACCTCGACCACGCCGGCGGATTGCTCGGCCAGCGGTTTGCTGAGGGTTTCCGCCAGAAGGTCGATGCCGATCACGTCTAGCCCGACATGCCGCGCGATCCGCTCCATCGAGAAGCGGATATCGGGATGCACCTCGTCGGTCAGGTCCGTCGCCGTGCCACCGGTCGAGATGTTGGCGGTGGATTTCAGGAACACCATCTCGCCATCGCCCGGAACGCTGTCGAGCGTCAGGCCGGCCTGTTCCAGCATGCGGTGGGTCTGCTTGTCCACGTGGATTTGCGTCAGCACGTTTTCATGCCCGACGCCGCGCCGCGGATCCTCGTTGGCGATGTCTATCAACGCCTGGATCGTGGATTTGCCGTCGCCGGTGACATGCGCGGGGCGGCGCCGCGCCGCCGCGATCAGCTTGCCGCCGACGACCAGCAGGCGGTGGTCCTCGCCCTTGATGTAGCTTTCGACGATCACGCCGCCCGAATTGTCGCGCACCCGCGCCAGTGCGGCCTCGTAGCCCGATTTCAGGTCTTCGAGATTGTTGATGTCGGTCGAGACACCGCTGCCGTGATTGCCCGCAAGCGGCTTGGTGACGACCGGCCAGCCGATCCATTCGGTGGCGGCCTTGATCTCGTCCCACGAATAGCAGGTCGTGCCCTTGGGCACGGCGATGCCCGCGTCATCAAGGATCTGCTTGGTCCAGTCCTTGTCGTCGGCAATGGAGTGCCCGATGATTCCCGATGCATCGGTAACCGTGGCCTGGAAACGGCGTTGCTTGATGCCGTGGCCAAGCTGCGTGTAGCTGGTGCCTTCGGTCAGGTTGGTCCACGGGATTCCGCGCGCCTTGGCGGCCTCGACGATTGTGCCGGTCGACGGGCCGAGTGCGTGCGCGTCGCGCACCTCTTTCAGATGTGCGATGATCGGCTCCAGATTGACATGCCCGCCATCGTAGAGCGTGCGCACGATATCGACCGCGGCCTCGCCGGCGGCGATCCCGGTCGCCTCGTCGCGGTAGCGGTAGACGACGTGATAAATGCCCTTTTCGTAGCTGTCGACGGTCTTGCCGTAGCCCACGGTGAACCCGACGAGGTTCTGCAATTCGATCGACACATGTTCGACCATGTGCCCGGCAAAGGTGCCGTTGCGCACCCGCTGCAAGAAGCCGCCGGGCTCGCCCACCGAACAGCGATGCCCGTAGATCGACGGAAACACTGCTTCCAGCGCCTCGGCGATGCCGGGCACTGCGTCACTGGGCCTTTCTTCGAGATCCCCGATATCGAGGCGCATGTAAATCGCCTGATACCGGCTGTAGTAATTCGGGCCGCGCAGGGCGCGAAGCTCAAGTATTCTCATTTTCCTGCTCCAGGCCTTTCTCCCCAAGCTCGTCGTCGCTCAGGATGCGTCGTTCGGACAGGCTGTATGTATCGCCGTCGACCAACGCGTGTATGATCACATTGTGGACGCTGACCGCCTCACCCTCTTCAAGATCAAACACATTGGAGCCTGTTATCCTTGAACTGTCAACGAGGATCACGTGACCGGGCCCGAAGGCATGGATTGTGTCCCCGCCGAACAGGACCGCAGCATCTTCTCCGAGACCGACCCCGAGATATTCGGGATTGGTCGCGCCCACTTCCATCAGCCGCGAGAATCGGCCCCGTTCGAGGAAATGCGTGTCGATGATGACCCTGTCGATGAGGCCGAAGCCGGCGGTCATCTTGACCGCGCCCTTGCGCAGCGAATCGGTGGCGTTCCCGCCATAGACCATGGTTGTGGATTGACATGCCGCACCGGCGCTGGTGCCGGCGATCACCCCGCCGTTATGGTAACGGCTGCGGATCGCGGCAAGCGCGTCCGAGCCGCCGAAGATGTTGGTCAGGCGCATCTGGTCGCCGCCCGAGATGAAGACCACGTCGCTTTGCGCGATCATCTCGATCTTGGCCGGGTCCGCGGCGTCCTTGCGCTCTCGGATGCGGATGTCGCTGATTTCGCCGGCGCCGAGTCGGGCGAACACCTCGCGATATCCCTCGAAAACCTCCTCGGGGATGCTGCTGGCCGTGGTGATCACGCCGACGCGCGGCTCGGACTTGTGCGAGCATTTAAGAACTCTTTCGAGTATGCTCGTGGCTGACGCCTTGTCTTCGGCGCCGCCGATGGCAATGAGCTTGCCCTTGCGCACGGGGTGAGTGGGCATGTTCATTTGGGATCTCCTGGCAGCCATGATCCACACCATATATTGTGAAACTTATAGGGTTACAAACTCCAGTGGTGATATTGTGAAAGTTATAGGGTTACAAACCCCAGTGGTAGCGCATCTTATCAAGATGTGACACTGGTGTTCTATCATCACAAGCTCCGCACAAAAGGCGGGCAGTGCGCGTGGTGCAGTCCTGAAAGGATTCGAAAATGACGAAAGGGTTTGCTCTTGCCGTGCATGGCGGCGCCGGGGTTCTGCCACCTGCGGACATGACGTCGGATCGCGAGGCGGCGTATCACGGCGCGCTGGCCCGCGTCCTGCAGGCTGGCGAAGCGGTGCTCGCGGCCGATGGAACAGCCCTTGACGCGGTGACAGCCGCCGTCACCGCGTTGGAAGACGAGCCGCTGTTCAATGCTGGGCGCGGTGCGGTTTTCACCGAGGATGGCACGCATGAAATGGACGCCGCGATCGTCGACGGGCAGGGCCGTCGCGCTGGCGCGGTGGCTGGCATCTGCGGCCCCCGCAACCCGGTGCATCTGGCGCGCGCGGTGATGGAGCGGACCGATCATGTCATGATGATCGGAGAGGGCGCCTTGAGCATTGCCCGCGATGCCGGTCTGGCCTTAGAGGAAGAAAGCTATTTCTTCACGCAGGACCGCTGGGACAGCCTGCAGAACACGCTGCGCATGCGGGCGACGGGCACGCTCGACGACGACCCGTCACGTCGTCACGGCACCGTAGGCGCAGTGGCGCGCGACCGCGCGGGCAGCCTTGCCGCCGCCACCTCGACCGGCGGCATGACCGCCAAGCGCGCGGGTCGGGTGGGCGACAGCCCGATCATCGGCGCCGGCACATTTGCCGACAATGCCACCTGCGCGATTTCGGCCACCGGCGATGGCGAGGCGTTCATCCGGCGGGTCGCGGCGCATGAGATCGACGCGCGGATGCGCCTTGCCGGGCAGTCGCTGGCCGAGGCGGCGCAGCACGTGGTGCAGGTCGATCTGGCCGCGCATGAAGGATCGGGCGGGCTGATCGCGATAGGGCGTGACGGCACCATCGTCATGCCGTTCAATTGTGCAGGCATGTATCGCGGAGAGCTTTGCGAGGGCCATTCCCCGACGACGCGAATCTACGGCTGAGGTCGCTCGCGGCGTCGGCTGAGGCGAGCCGCGACTTGTGGCAGGCAGGGCGCATACCACGCTCCACACGGCGTTTGCGCTCGTGGCCCGCCGTGCGGTGCGGCCGCGATCCACGCGCGATATCCCGTTGATTTCTGCAAGATCACCAATGTTGACATGTGAGGTCGTTTGGATAAGCTTCAAAAAATGAACAGAAAACGCAGGGAGAATGCTATGCTGACCACCGCAAAACGAACATTTGCCGCCATTGCGGCCACGAGCGTGCTGGCGCTGGGCGCGACCTCGGCCACGGCGGAAACGTGGCGCTACGCCTTCGAGGAGGCCATGGACGACGTGCAGGGCGTCTTCGCCCAGAAGTTCAAGGCAGAGGTCGAGGCGAACACCGATCATACCGTGCAGCTTTTCCCGTATGGCACTCTGGGCGAATCCGCCGACACGATGGAACAGGCGCAGGCCGGCATCCTGCAATTCGTCGATCAAAGCCCGGGTTTCACCGGTTCGCTGATCCCCGAGGCACAGGTGTTCTTCGTTCCCTACCTGCTGCCGCAGGAGACGGAGGATCTTGGTGAATTCTTCCGCACCTCCAAGGCGATCAACGAGATGTTCCCCAAGCTCTACGCCGACCAGGGTCTGGAACTGCTGACCATGTTCCCCGAGGGTCCGGTCTGCATCACCACGCAGGAGCCGTTGGAAAAACCCTCCGACCTCAATGAGGTCAAGGTTCGCGTGATGACCAATCCGCTGCTTGTCGAAAGCTACCAGTCGTTCGGCGCGACGCCCACGCCGCTGCCATGGGGCGAGGTCTATGGCGCGTTGCAGACCGGCATCATCCAGGGTCAGGAAAACCCGATGTTCTGGAACTGGTCGGCCAAGATGTACGAGGTGTCCGAGTATATCACCTGTATCGGCCACAACAACTTCACCACCGCCGTGATGGCCAACCAGGAGTTCTACGAGGGCCTGTCGGACGAAGAACAGCAGGCCGTGCAGGATGCCATCGACGTGGCTTTCGATCACATCATCGACTACCAGAAGGGCCTGCACGAAGAGAGCATCGAGAAGATCAAGGAAGCCAAGCCCTCGATCGAAATCAACGTGCTGGACGAGGAACAGCGTCAGCCCTTCGTCGAGGCCGGCAAACAGGTCGAGGAACAGTTCGTCGAGATGACCGGTGAAAGTGGCAAGGAGATTCTTGACCAGATGAAAGCCGATCTGGAAGCCGTGACCGAGTAAGGGTCCGGGCCGTCGCCGGGGGCAGTCCGCTGCCCCCGGCCATTGCGTGAAATGTCATCTGGCAAAAAGACATAGAATGAAAAAACAAGGGGAGGCTCTGCCGTGAGCGACCAGCCCGAACCGGACGGCGCAGAGACGCCGGCCCGCAAGCCACGAGCCACCCCGAAGGCAGACGCCTATTCCTCGACCTTGCCGGGGCCATTGGGTATCATCGACAACACCATCGCCCGCATCGAGTCCGTGATGCTCGCGGTGGGCGTGCTGCTGATGGCCCTGAACACCGTGGCAAACGTCGTCGGTCGCTTCGTGTTCCAGTACAGCCTGTTCTTTTCCGAGGAATTGAACCGCATTCTGATCATCCTTATCACCTTCGCGGGGATCAGCTACGCCGCGCGGCAGGGCCGGCACATCCGCATGTCGGCGATCTACGATGCGCTGCCGCCAAAGGGGCGCAAGATCCTGATGATCGTGATCGCGCTGGTGACGGCCACGTTCATGTTCGGCCTGTGCTACTATTCCTATCACTACATTCTTACACAGGCCGGGCGCGGCCGCGTGCTGCCGTCGCTGCAGATCCCGGTCTGGATCACCCTTGTCTGGGTGCCCGTCGGCTTTTTCATGACCGGGCTGCAATACACGCTGACGGCGATCAAGAACATCATATCCAAGGACACCTACCTCTCGACCTCCGTGCTCGAAGGGTATGACGACAACGAGATGGAGGTCTGAGCGATGGCCACGACGATATTCTCGATCATGATCGTGCTGCTCTTGCTGGGCTTTCCGATGATGATCCCGCTGATCGTGGCGTCCTTCGTGGGCTTCTACACGATGTTCGGCGGTCTCAGCCAGATGGAGACGATGATCCAGCAGATCATGGCGGGGATCCGGCCCGCCTCGCTGATCGCGGTGCCGATGTTCATCTTTGCCGCCGACATCATGACACGCGGGCAATCGGCGGGGCGGCTGATCGACTTGGTGATGGCCTTTGTCGGGCACCTCAAGGGCGGGCTCGCGGTCTCGACGGCAGCGGCCTGCACGATGTTCGGCGCGGTCTCGGGGTCCACGCAGGCGACGGTGGTCGCCATCGGCTCGCCGCTACGCCCGCGGATGCAAAAGGCGGGCTACAATGACAGCTTCATCCTCGCGCTCATCATCAATTCCGCCGATATCGCCTTCCTGATCCCGCCTTCCATCGGGATGATCATCTACGGCGTGGTCTCTGGCACCTCGATTGCCGAGCTGTTCATCGCCGGGATCGGGCCGGGGTTGCTGATCCTCGTGCTTTTCTCGTTCTATTCGTGGGTCTACGCGGTGCGCAACAAGGTTCCCACCGAAGCCAAGTATACCTGGGCCGAGCGTGCAAGCGCGATGCGCAGCGCCCTTTGGCCGCTGGGGTTTCCGGCGATCATCATCGGCGGGATCTATGGCGGCATCTTCAGCCCGACAGAGGCGGCGGCGGCCTGTGTGCTTTACGCCCTCATCCTCGAAGTCCTCGTGTTCCGCTCGCTCGATCTCGCGGGGGTCTACGATACGGCGAAATCGACGGGCCTCATCACGGCTGTGGTGTTCATCCTCGTGGGCGTTGGCGCGGCGTTTTCCTGGGTGATCTCGTTCGCGCAGATCCCGCAGGAGATCCTCAGCTCCATCGGTATCGACCAGATGGGCCAGATCGGCGTGCTGTTCGTGATCTCCATCGCCTTCTTCATCGGCTGCATGTTCGTGGATCCGATCGTGGTGATCCTCGTGATGGTGCCGATATTCGCGCCGGTTGTGGAAGCCGTCGGTCTCGATCCGGTGCTGGTGGGGACAATCATCACGCTTCAGGTCGCCATCGGTTCGGCCACGCCACCCTTCGGGTGCGATATCTTTACCGCCATCGCGGTGTTCAAGCGACCCTACTGGGAGGTGATCCGCGGGACGCCACCCTTCATCGTGATCCTGCTGGGTGTCGCCGTGGCGCTGATCTACTTCCCGCAGATCGCTCTTTTCCTGCGCGATCTCGCGTTCCAGAAATAAGCGGAGGCGCGTGCGATGTTCAAATCGATCCTTGTTCCCTACGACGGATCCCCCAATGCCGAAAAGGCGCTGGACAAGGCGCTGGAAATGGCCCGGATGTGCGGGGCCGCCCTGACCATCCTGACGGTCTACCGGCACCATTCGATGCTTGAGGCGTCATTGTCGATGGTACGTCCCACCGATCCCGGCAACCTTGATGACATCATGGCGGCGCATGCCACGGAGGTTGCCGAATACGGCAAGGACCACGCCATCAAGGCGGGCTTCGACCAGGTGCGTGCATTCGTCAAATCCGGTCCCACATCGCGCACCATCGTCAGGTTCGCCAAGGAACATGACCACGATCTGATCGTGATCGGCAGCCGCGGCATGGGGTCGGTGGAAGGCTATCTTCTGGGCAGCGTGTCGCACAAGGTCACGGGCTTGTCGGAGGTGCCGGTTCTGGTGGTATGATGCTGTCCCGGCACCTGACAGCGGACGGGGGATTTCATCATGTGCCGTCGATCTATTGCCCGATAACAAGCGCATGTCATGAATTCTTCATTTGCAAACATGTCGCCGAGGTGACTTCTGTCGCCCGAGATGAGGCGCGGCAGGCAGTTCTGTCATGGTCCCATTCTCATCCCAGACAAGGTTCGGAGAACACGTGATGACACGCAAGACGACTTTTACAGCGATGGCCGGGGCCTTGACCCTGATCGGGTCCGCCGCGACGGCCCAGACCGAAATCCAGTTCTGGCACGCCTTGGGCGGTGCCTTGGGTGAAAAGGTCGGAGAAATCGCCAAGGATTTCAACGCTGCGCAGGACACCTACACCGTCGTGCCGACCTACAAGGGCACCTATACCGAGAACATGACCGCCGCCATCGCCGCCTTCCGCGCCGGCGAGCAGCCGCATATCGTGCAGGTCTTCGAGGTCGGCACCGCCACGATGATGGCCGCCGAGGGCGCCATCAAGCCGGTGCAGGGCATCATGGAACAGGCCGATATCGACTGGAACAACGACGCCTACCTGCCGGCCGTCAAATCCTACTACTCCACGACCGACGGCGATCTGCTGTCGCTGCCGTTCAACTCGTCCACGCCGGTGATGTGGTACAATCGCGACCTGCTGGACGAGGCCGGTGTCGAGGACGTGCCGCAGACCTGGGACGAGATGTTCGCGGCTGCCGACAAACTGCAGGAAAACGGCCATGACTGTGCCTTTTCGTTCGGCTGGCAGTCCTGGGTGATGATCGAGAACTATCTTGCGTGGCACGATCAGCCCATCGGCACGCAGCAGAACGGCTTTGCCGGGCTGGATACCGAGTTCGTCTTCGACGAAAGCGAGGATCTGACCAACCTGTTGCAACGCATCGCCGACAGCCAAGCTGACGGCACGTTCGAATATGGCGGACGCCGCGGCGACAGCCTGCCGCTGTTTACCACGGGCGAATGCGCGATGTGGATGAATTCCTCGGCCTATTATGCCGGGATCAGCGAGCAGGCTGACTTCGAATTCGGTCAGGCGATGCTGCCGATCAATTCCGATGTCGCCGAGGAACCGCAGAACTCGATCATCGGCGGGGCCACGCTCTGGGTGCTCGAAGGCCATGACGAGGCCGAGTATCAGGGCGTCGCGGAATTCTTCAACTACCTCAGCTCGCCCGAAGTGCAAGCCGACTGGCACCAGTCCTCGGGCTATGTGCCGATCACCACGGCCGCCTACGAGCTAAGCAAGGAACAGGGCTTCTACGAGGAAAACCCCGGCACCGACACCGCGATCAAGCAGCTGTCGCTCAACGAGCCGACGGAGAACTCGCGCGGTCTGCGCTTTGGCAACTACGTGCAGGTGCGTGATGTCATCAACGAAGAGCTTGAGGATCTGTGGGCCGGCAATCACACTGCGGAAGAGGCTCTTGCCACCGCGGTCGAGCGTGGCAATGCGCTGCTGCGTGATTTCGAGGCCGCCAACAACTGATCCGCTCAAACTTGAGCAAGACGCCGGCCCGGCCATGTCCGGGCCGGCGTTCCCGTTACTGCAATCGTCGAGGCCCTGCCTGTGCGCACCAAGACCGTCACCTTTCGGCATAAATGGCTGCCTTATGCGCTGATCGCGCCGCAGATCGTCATCACGCTGATCTTCTTCATCTGGCCGGCCAGCCAGGCGCTCTATCAATCGGTGCTGCGTCAGGATGCCTTTGGGCTGAAGACAGAGTTCGTGGGCATGGCCAATTTCGCGCGGCTCTTTGCCGACAGCGATTACATCAACAGTTTCCTCACCACGATCAGCTTCAGCGCCATGGTCGCCGGGTTCTCGATGGGGATCGCGCTGATCATGGCGATCATGGCCGATCGGGTGATCCGCCGCGCGATGGTCTACCGGACGCTGCTGATCTGGCCCTATGCGGTGGCGCCCGCCGTGGCGGGGGTGCTGTGGTGGTTTTTGTTCAACCCCACCATCGGCATCGCGGCCTATGCGCTGGATGGTCTGGGTTACGACTGGAACCATTACCGCAGTGGTAGCGACGCGATGACGCTGATCGTCGTGGCCTCGACCTGGCGGCAGGTCAGCTACAACTTCCTGTTCTTCCTCGCCGGCCTGCAGGCGATCCCGCGCTCGCTGACGGAAGCCGCGGCGATCGATGGCGCGGGGCCGGTGAAACGCTTCGTGACGATCCAGCTGCCGCTGCTGTCGCCCACCGTGTTCTTCCTGATCGTAGTGAATGTCGTCTACGCGTTTTTCGAGACCTTCGGCGTTGTGCATGCCACGACCAGCGGCGGGCCGGGGCAGGCGACCAATATTCTTGTCTACAAGGTCTGGCGCGACGCGTTCGAGGGGCTGAACCTCGGCTCTTCTGCGGCGCAGTCGGTCATATTGATGATCCTCGTGATCGCCCTGACGGCGATCCAGTTCCGCTATATCGAACGCAAGGTGGAATACTGATGGTCGAGCGCCGCCCCCTTCTGACGTTCATCCAGCACGCGGTGCTGATCTTCGGCGCGGCAATGTTCGTGTTTCCGATCTACCTGGCCTTCGTGGCCTCGACCCATACCGCGGCCGAGATCAGCGGCGGAGTGCCGCTGTTGCCGGGGTCCGAGATGATCCGGAACTATTCGCTGGTCCTGGGCGAGGGGATCTCGGCGGCCGGCGCGCCGCCCTTGTGGATCATGCTGATGAACTCGACGATCATGGCGCTGTCGATCACCATCGGCAAGATCGCCATCTCGCTGCTGTCGGCCTTCGCGGTGGTGTATTTCAAGTTCCCCTTCCGTATGCTCGCCTTCTGGACGATCTTCGTCACCCTGATGCTACCCGTCGAGGTGCGCATCCTGCCGACATACGAGGTCGTGGCGCAGCTAGGTATGCTCAATTCCTATGCCGGGCTGTCGATCCCGCTGATCGCTTCGGCGACGGCCACGTTCCTTTTCCGGCAGTTCTTCATGACAGTGCCTGATCAGCTAACCGAGGCCGCGCGCATCGACGGGGCGGGGCCGATGAAGTTCTTCCGCGACATCCTGCTGCCGCTGTCGCGCACCAATCTTGCGGCGCTCTTCGTGATCCTCTTCATCTATGGCTGGAACCAGTATCTCTGGCCGCTGCTGGTGACCACGGACGAGAGCTATTACACCATCGTCATGGGCATCCAGCGCATGGCCAATGCCGGCGAGGAAACCCCGCAATGGCACCTGATCATGGCCACCGCGATCCTCGCGCTGTTGCCGCCAGTGGTGGTGATCCTGTTCATGCAGCGGCTTTTCGTGCGCGGCCTCGTCGAAGTGGAGAAATAAAGACCCGATGAGCAACATCCAGATAGACAATGTCCGCAAGACCTATCCCGGCGGCATCGACGCGATCCGCGGCATCTCGCTTGATATCGCGGATGGCGAGTTCTGCGTTCTCGTCGGCCCGTCGGGCTGCGGCAAGTCCACCCTGCTGCGCATGATCGCCGGGCTGGAGACGGTCACCGATGGCACCGTCTCGATTGGCGGGCGCGTGGTCAACGACTTGGAACCGGCAGAGCGCGACATCGCGATGGTGTTCCAGAACTACGCGCTTTATCCGCACATGACGGTTTACGGCAACATGGCCTACGGGCTGAAGAATCGCGGTGTCCCAAAGGACAAGATCAAGGTGATGGTCGACGAGGCCGCGGCGACCCTCGGCCTGTCGGAGTTCCTCACCCGCAAGCCCGGCCAGCTGTCGGGCGGTCAGCGTCAGCGTGTTGCCATGGGCCGCGCCATCGTGCGCCAGCCGCAGGCGTTTCTGTTTGATGAGCCGCTGTCGAACCTCGACGCCAAGCTGCGCCTCAAGACCCGGGTCGAGATCCGCGATCTGCAACAGCGCCTCGGGACCACCTCGATCTACGTCACCCACGACCAGATGGAGGCGATGACGCTGGCCGATCAGCTGGTTGTGCTTAACGAAGGTGCGATCGAGCAGGTCGGCTCGCCGATTGACGTCTATAATCGGCCCGCTTCGGTCTTCGTGGCGGAATTCATCGGCTCGCCGCCGATGAACCTGATGCCGGGCCATATCGACGAGACCGGCCTCGTGACGCCGGCCGGTGTGGTGGAAGCCCCTTCAGGGGTCCGTCACGGCGATGTCACCATCGGCATCCGGCCCGAACATCTGCACCCCGTCAGCGACGGCCCCTTGCGCCTCAAGGTGCGCGTGGTCGAGCATCTGGGCGCCTCGGCAAACGCGCATGGCACCGTGCCCGGCCAGAAGGTCGAGATGATCGCGAGCCTCACCGGCGCCGCCCTGCCAAAACCGGGCGAAACCCTCGGAATGGCCGTTGCAGCCGAGAACCTGCACCTGTTCGATCCCGAAACCGGATGGCGGCTGCACTGATTGCCTGAGCGGATTGACGGTCCGTTGGTGGCGGATAGCCCGACGCGCACAGAGGCTTGGCAGCGGCGCACGCAACGGCTAACACCACGCGCAGCACCCCGCCGGAGACAGGTATGAAGGCCCAGGACATGACCCGCGATTGGATCACCACCGCCCGCACGCTTTCCGAGGCGCTACCCTACCTTCAACGCTACACCGGGGCGATCGTCGTGATCAAGCTGGGCGGTCACGCCATGGGCAGCGACGCCGCCATGGAAACCTTCGCCCGCGACGTCGTCTTGATGAGCCATGTGGGCGTACACCCTGTGATCGTCCATGGCGGCGGCCCGATGATCAACGAGATGCTGGAAAAGCTCGCGATCAAGTCGGACTTCGTAGATGGTAAGCGCGTCACGGATGCGGCCACCATGGCCGTTGTCGAGATGGTCCTTTCAGGATCCGTCAACAAGCGGATTGTGCAGGCGATCAGCGGGCAGGGCGGACGCGCCGTGGGCCTGTCTGGCAAGGATGCGGGTCTCATTACCTGCGATCCCATCAGCCCCGAGCTTGGGCTCGTCGGCGCGCCAGCTCGGATCGACACGACGATCCTGCACACGCTATTCGATGCGAACATGATCCCGGTGATCGCACCGCTCGGCGCGGGGCCGGGGGGCGAGACATTTAACATCAACGGCGATACCGCCGCGGGCGCGGTGGCCGGGGCGCTGACGGCAGACCGGCTCCTGCTGCTGACCGATATCGACGGTGTTCGCGATGCGTCCGGTCAGGTTGTCACCGAACTGACAGCCGACCAGATCCGCGAGATGACCCGCGACGGCGTGATCGCAGGTGGCATGATCCCCAAGACAGAAACCGCGCTCGCCGCGATAGAGGCGGGCGTGCGCGCGGTAGTCATCCTTGACGGGCGCGCACCCAATGCCACGCTGCTGGAGCTTTACACCGAACACGGGGCCGGCTCGCTCATCCGCGCGACCTGAGCCTGCCTTGTGAAACCGCGGGGGCGCGTTAGGTTCAACAGGATGCAAAGGATGCCCCAGCCATGAGCCTCGCCCGGATCGAAGACAGCATGGCGCGCCACCATCTCGGCGTGCTGGGTGCGTTGCATTTGGCCGAGGGCGAGGTGCCGGGGCATGCGACGCTGGTATTGCTTGGGCCTGCTGGCCCGGATTTCTGGGAACATTTTACGCGACAGTCCGAGTATCGCGATGAACACTCCGATCCGATGGATCGCTGGTCGACCCGCGTGATCTCCGAGGCCGCGCAGGATCTTGGGGGCAGGGCGATTTTTCCCTTTGGTGGGCTCCCATGGCAACCGTTCCTCAACTGGGCGCGGCGCAGCGGCCGCGCCTGGCCGTCGCCCGTGGGGCTTCTGGTGCATGAAAGCGCGGGGCTGATGGTCTCCTACCGGGGTGCGATCGCGGTGCCAGAGCGGCTCGACCTGCCGCCTCCCGGTGTGCGTCCCTGCGATACCTGCATCGATCAGCCCTGCCGCAATACCTGTCCGGTAGATGCGCTGACACCGGATGGCTATGACGTTCCGGCCTGCCGCGCGGATCTTGACCGAGCGGGCAATGACTGCCGCGCACGCGGATGTGCCGTGCGCCGCGTCTGCCCCGTCAGCCAGTCCCATGGCCGCCCCGAGGCGCAATCGGCCTTTCACATGGGGTATTTCGGATGAGGCAGCTGATCCTGATGCGCCACGCCAAATCCGCCTGGGGCGACCCAAGCCTTGGCGATCACGCCCGCCCGCTCAACAAGCGCGGGCAGCGCGCGGCGACAGCGCTCGGGTATTGGCTGCACGCCAAAGATCTTGTGCCTGACCAGATCCTCTGTTCCCCCTCGGCCCGCACGCGCGAGACCTGCGACCGGCTTGGCCTGTCATTGGCCCCGGACCTTCAGGACAGGCTCTACCTCGCCGAACCGGACTATATGATGGACAGCTTGCGCGCCGCACGCGGTGCGCGGGTGCTGATGATCGGCCACAACCCCGGCATCTGCGATCTTGCCCATGCGCTGGTATTGGACCCACCCGCGCATGTTCGGTTTGAGGATTATCCGACAGGTGCCACGCTGGTGGCGCGATTTGACATCGACGACTGGTCGGACCTCGCCATGGGCACCGCCACCGTGCTGCACTTCGTCACGCCGCACGATCTGTCCTGAGCGGCGATGCAGTCTCCTGTCTTCATCGGCTCGAACATCTATCGCAGCTCGTCCTACGGCGCGCATCATCCGCTGTCGATCCCGCGCGTGCCCACCGTGATCGATCTATGCCGCGCCATGGGCTGGCTGCCGCGCAACCGCTACATGAACAGCCCGCGCGCCAAGCCGGAGGCGCTGACCTCGTGGCACACACCTGCCTATATCGGTGCGCTGCAACGCGCCGAGGCGGCGGGCGCGGTCAGCCCTGAAACCCGCGATCGTCACCATCTCGGCACGCTCTCCAACCCGGTTTTCGCCGAGATGTTCCGGCGCCCGGCCACCGCGGCCGGCGGCTCCATGATGGCGGCCAACCTGTTGGCTGAGGGTGGCGCGGTCTACAATCCCGGTGGCGGCACGCATCACGGGATGGCCGATCGCGCGGCCGGCTTCTGCTACCTCAACGATCCCGTGCTCGCGATCAACGCCTTCCTCGCGCAGGGACTCACGCGCATCGCCTATGTCGATATCGACGCGCATCACTGCGACGGGGTCGCCGCAGCCTTCCATGGCGACCCGCGCGTGCTGATGATCTCGACACACGAGGCGCACCGCTGGCCCTTCACGGGCCCGCTTGACGACCGTGCGGGCGGCTCTGCCATCAATCTGCCGCTGCCGCGGGGCACCAATGACAGCGGCTTTGCCATGGCGCTGCATGAGGTGATCCTGCCCGCCGTGCAGGCCATGGGGCCGCAGGCCCTGATCCTGCAATGCGGTGCAGATGCCGTCACCGAGGACCCGCTGTCGCGGCTAATGCTCTCGAACAACGTCCACTGGCAAACGGTCGCGGCGCTGAGGTCGCTCAGCCCACGATTGCTTGTGCTTGGCGGCGGCGGATACAACCCGTGGACGGTGGCGCGGCTCTGGTCGGGCGTTTGGGCGACGCTTGCCGGGCACGAGATCCCGGAACGTCTGCCGGAACCCGCGCGCGCGGTACTCGCAGCACTGGCATGGTCTCGTCGCCCGATCCTGCCGCCCGACGCGCTGATCGAGACGCTGCGTGATACACCGCGCGAAGGTCCTGTGACGGACGAGTTGCGCCGCGCCATCCGCCACCTGCGCGACCGCCAATCGGCCTGGGTCTGACAGGAAAAGGGCGGCCCCAACGGACTCCCCCCGGTTTCTTCTGGCCATAAGTATCCCGGGGGAGGCGCCCGGAACGGGCGACGGGGGCAGAGCCCCCGAACAAACCCGCTCAGTGACCCAGGATCTGACTCAGGAACAGCTTGGTCCGTTCCGATTTGGGGTTGTTGAAGAATTCCTCGGGTTCGTTCTGCTCGACGATCTGGCCCTCGTCCATGAAGATCACCCGGTTGGCAACCTTGCGCGCAAACCCCATCTCGTGCGTGACGCAGCACATCGTCATGCCCTCCTCGGCGAGCGCGATCATCGTGTTGAGCACTTCCGAGATCATCTCGGGATCGAGCGCCGAGGTCGGCTCGTCGAACAGCATGATGCGTGGCTTCATGCACAGGCTTCGGGCGATCGCCACCCGTTGCTGCTGGCCACCCGACAACTGGCCGGGATACTTGTCGGCCTGTTCGGGGATCTTCACCTTGGTCAGGAAATGCATCGCCGTGTCCTCGGCCTCGCGCTTGGGCGTCTTGCGCACCCAGATCGGTGCCAGCGTGCAGTTCTCAAGGATCGTCAGATGCGGGAACAGGTTGAAATGCTGGAACACCATCCCGACCTCCGACCGGATCCGGTCGATGTTCTTCACATCGTTCGACAGCTCGGTGCCGTCGACGATGATCTTGCCCCTCTGATGTTCTTCCAACGCGTTGATGCAGCGGATCAGCGTCGATTTGCCGGACCCTGACGGCCCCGCGATCACGATCCGCTCGCCCTGGTGGACGGTCAGGTCGATGTCGCGCAGCACGTGGAAGGTGCCAAACCACTTGTTCATCTTGGTGATCTCGACGGCAATCTTGTCGGACACCTCTAGCTTCTTTTCTGCGGTCATCGGGTCTGACCCTCCTTACCGGTGATCGGTCTGAAGCTGACGCTCCAGCCATTGCGAATATTGCGAGATTCCGTAGCAGGTGATGAAGAACAGCACGGCAGCAAAGCCGAACAGCTCCCAATAGACCCCGTTCCATTCCGACGAGGCGAGGATCGGCCCACGGATCATGCCGACAATGTCGAACATAGAGATCACCGAGACCAGCGTGGTGTCCTTGAACAGCCCCACCGCGACGTTGACGATGCCGGGGATAGAGATCTTCATCGCCTGCGGCAGAATGATGAACTGCATCGATTGCGCGTAATCGAGGCCAAGGCTGTCGGCGGCCTCGTACTGCCCCTTCGGCAATGCCGCCAGCCCGCCGCGGATCACCTCGGCGATATAGGCCGAGGCAAACATGGTGATCATGATGATCACCCGCAGGATCAGGTCGAAATTCGATCCCGGCGGCAGGAAATAGGCCAGCACCACGTTGGCCACGAACAAGAGCGTGATCAGCGGAACACCCCGGATGAATTCGATGAAGACCACGCAGATCCACTTGATGATCGGCATGCTCGATTGCCGCCCGAGGGCCAGCAGGATGCCGAACGGCACCGACAGCGAGATGCAGACGACGCCCAGCATCAGGTTGATCATGAAACCGCCCAGATCGCGCGACTCGACCGGCTGTAGCGCCAGGATGTTCGCCATCGGACCGGTAATGTATCCCGACAGGATCCAGAAGATCAGCGCGGCGGTGAAGCCCGCGATCACCGCCATGCCGGCGCTGGCAAATACTGTCTTGCTGTAGACATAGGCGCCCACAAGCACACCCAGCAGGGCGAAGACCGGGATCATGATGGTGCCGCCCCAGATCAGCCAGTAGGCGACGAACGGGTAAAGCCCGGTCAGCACCAGGAACTTGCTGGGGATGAACTTGAAGAACAGAAGCGGCGCAGCGCAGACGAACAGCAGGATGAACGCAAGGCCCGGTCGCCAGTAAAGCCCGCTTGGGTACTTAAACCCAAACAGCAACTGGTTCCAGCGCTCGGTCAGCACCGCGAAACACGCCCCGACCTCGCCGTCGAGGATCTCGCGGCAGGCCGAAAGGCTGGGGCTGATCCAGATCCCGTTGAGCACCCAGGGCGCGGAGGCGACGACGATCTGATAGACCACGTAGATCGAGGCGACGGTCAGCAGGGAGTTGCCCGTCGAGGAAAACAGGTTCTCGCGCAGCCATTTCAGGATGCCGGTCTCGGCGACCGGCGGCGGCGCCTCGGGGAGCATGTGCCGGCGCACGAACGATGTGTCAGCTTGCGACATGGCTCAACGCTCCTTCAGTTCGATGGACTTGTTGTAGGCGTTCATGATCGCCGAGATGCCAAGGCTGATCGCCAGGTAGAACAGCATCAGGAGCAGCACGCATTCGATCGCTCGCCCGGTCTGGTTGAGGGTGATCCCGCCAAGTGTCCCGGTCACGTCCATGTAGCCCACGGCGATGGCCAGCGAGGAGTTCTTCGTCAGGTTCAGGTATTGCGAGATCAGCGGCGGTACGATGATGCGCAGTGCCTGCGGCAAGATCACGAGGCTCATGATCCGGCGCGGCCGCAGGCCGAGCGACGACGCGGCTTCGGTCTGGCCGCGATCGACCGCCTGGATTCCGGCGCGCACGTTTTCGGCGATGAACGCCCCGGTATAGACCGCCAGCGCCAGCCAAAGCGCGATCAGCGATCCGCGCACATGGATGCCGCCCTGGAAATTGAACCCCGCAAGCGCCGGATAGTCGAAGGTGATCGGCTGGCCGAGGATGAAGTAGATCAGGATCGTCGGCACGAACAGGATCACCAGCGCCGGCCACACCATCGGCAGCAGCTTGCCGGTGTCGTAAAGCAGCTTGGTTGCGTAGCGGCGATAGTAGATCGCGCCAAAGATCGACGCCAGAAACGCGAGACCCACGACGCTCGATCCCGGCCCCCAGATTGGCGCCGGCAGATAGATGCCGCGATTGGTGAAGGCGAAGGCGCCGAACAGCATGCCCGACGCGGAATCCTCGCCGCGGAACGCGCTTGGCGGCGGTAGCACTGCGGTCATGATGGTGAAGATGATCAGGATCCAGATCAGCACCGGCACGTTGCGGAATGCCTCGACATAGCCGGCCATCAGCTTGCGCACCAGCCAGTTGGGCGAAATCCGCAGGATGCCGGCGATCGTTCCCAGAATGGTCGCGGTCACACATCCCATGAAGGCGACGAGCAGGGTGTTGAGCACACCGACAAAGGCCGCGCGCATGTGCGTCGACTGGCTGTTATACTCGATCAATTTCTGATTTATGTTGTACCCTGCTGCTTCGTTCAGGAAACCGTAGCTAATATTCTGGCCCTGTTCCGCGAGGTTCTGCACCAGGTTGTTGCCCAGGTAGGCAAACAACGCGATCAGCAATACCAGCGCGATAAATTGAAACGTATAGGACCGATAGCGCGTGTCGTAGATCAACTGTGACAGCTGGAACGACTCGTTCGGAGGGTCGGTTGCCGTTGTCATCCGATACTTCCCTGTGCTTCGACCCGTTTATTGGCGACATCGCTGTCGTGGGCCGGTTTTTTTTACACGTCAAAGTGAGAGGGGCGCGACAGTGCCGCGCCCCTCGGAATTGCCGGTTTTACCGGAACGGCGGTGCGTAGAGCAGGCCACCTTCGGTCCACTGCGCGTTGAGACCGCGCGCCAGCCCGACAGGGGTGCTTTCGCCGATATGACGGGCGAAGATTTCGCCGTAGTTGCCACCGGCCGAGATGGCCTTGACGGCCCAGTCCTGTTCCAGCCCGATTATCTCTCCGAGGTTGCCCTCGGTTCCGAGAATACGGTTGACTTCGGGTCTGTCAGTCGTCTCGGCGGCCAGGTCCTCGATATTCGCGCTGGTGATTTCGAATTCCTCGGCGGCAATCAGCGCGTTGAGCGTCCAGCGAACGATATCGCCCCACTCGTTGTCACCATGACGCACCAGCGGGCCAAGCGGCTCTTTGGAGACGACCTCTGGCAGGATCACGTGATCGGCAGGGTTCTCGAAGGCTGCCCGCGTCGCGGCAAGACCTGACGTGTCGGTCGTGTAAGCGTCGCACGCCCCGGCCAGGTATTGCTGCTGGCCTTCGGCATTGGTCTCGACCGGGACCGGCTCGTACTCCATGTCGTTCTTGCGGAAGTAATCCGCGAGGTTGAGCTCGGTTGTGGTCCCGGTCTGGATGCAGACCGTCGCGCCATTCAGCTCTCGTGCCGAGGTCACGCCAAGCTCCTTGGGCACCATGAAGCCCTGACCGTCATAGTAGTTGATGCCGACGAATTCGAAGTTGAGATCGTTGTCACGGGTGAATGTCCAGGTCGTGTTGCGCGCCAGCATGTCGACCTCGCCGGACGACAGCGCGGTAAAGCGCGTCTTCCCGGTGGTCGGCACGAACGACACCGCCTGTGGATCGCCCAGGACCGCGGCCGCGACAGCACGGCACACGGCCACGTCGAACCCTTCCCAGACGCCGTTCTCATTGGGTGCCGCGAAACCCACAAGCCCTGTGCTCACACCGCAGTTCAGCTCGCCACGCGCCTTCACGTCGTCCAGCGTCGCCGCGGCAGATGCCCCGGCTGTCACGCCGGCAACGGTCAGCGCGCCCATAAATACGGATCGTTTCATGTTTACCTCTTCCTGATTTTCCGCCCATTTCGAGGGCAGTTCATTCGACCTGCGAGAGGCCGCTTTGGCACTGCTTTCGGGCGCTCGCCCCAGTCAGTGTTCTGAAGTCTGTGTGGATTCATCACGACACGTCAAGTCTTTGTTCGACTTTCTAGTGCCCGCGAAGCCCAGCCACATGCGCTCTGTGCGCATTGGTCACTGCATGTCGATCAGGCGCGCGAAAGGTCGTGGAAGCGTTTGGCATTGATGAAATCTATTTCCTTGCCGCGTGCCACGCGCTCTGCATCTTCGTCCTTACCCCATTGCTCCTGCTGCCATACCTCATCAACTCTAGAAGCCTGCCAGAGGGTATGCGCCGGGTAAACGCCGCGCAGTGCCGCGAAACCGATGATCAGCGAGCCGCTGATGCCCACGAGATCATGAAACGCCGTCATTGCCCAAATATCGAGCATCTCGACCTCGCGGTGCAGCCGCCCGAGCGTCTGGGGATGCTGCGGACGCGGCATCAGCCCGGTGCGCGTCTCTAACCGTGCCGAGAGTTGCGATTCGGCCCAATCGAGAAGCGAATCCCACGCCTCGGCCTGCCGTGCTGCCAGTTCCGCAGGGCTTTCGGCGCGGTAGCACAAAAGATCGCTGTCTCCGTAATCGGCCAGCATCCGCGCCATTTCGGCATGTTGATGCGCGACCTTGTCGATGGCCGCGTTGGCGGCGCGGGTGACCGGCATGCTCGCGGGAATGATCTTGCCCTCTTGCGCGTCCCATTCCGCGGCGATCGCCTCGGCCAGCGGGCGGGTGGGCAGGATGACCGGCGCCTTGGCCGGCGTGCGCACCGGACGCCCGTCAAGATGCACGGTATAGCCCTCGGGCAGCTCGGCGACCGTGGCCTCTTTCCAGAAACGCTTTGCCTCCCATTCGCTCATGCCGGCGCCTTTCGCATGTCGTCGAGCAGGCCCGCCAGATCGCGGAAATCGCGGGCGATCGCGGTGGCAGCAGAAAGGGCCTCTGCCCGGTGATACCCCCAGCTGACGCCGATCCCGGCGATTCCGGCGGCGCGCGCCATCTCCATGTCGTAGCTGGTGTCGCCTATCATCACCGCGTTTTCCGGCGCGACGCCGGTCTCGGCAAGGGCTGTCAGCAGCATCGACGGGTGCGGTTTCGACGGGTGATGATCGGCGACCTGCCGTGTGACGAATAGCCGCCGCAGGTCGTGCCCGTCGAGCAGCTTGTCGAGGCCGCGCGCCGACTTGCCGGTCGCCACGCCAAGCAATGTTTCCGGAATCGCATGCAGCGCATCGAGCGTCGCGCGCGCATCGGGATAAAGCGGCGAGGAGTCCGCTACGCCGGAGACCGCGCGCAGATCGGTATAGGCGTCCTTGTACCAGCCGACGATGCGGTCGTGCATGTCTGTGGGCAGATCGGGTGCCAGCCGCGGCACCGCCACGTCGAGCGACAGCCCCACGATGCCGAGGATCGCCTCGCGGTCCGGGGCGGGGTGCTCCGCGCGCACGAATGCGCTGCGCATCGCCGCAAGGATATCGCCCTGGCTGTCGACCAGTGTGCCGTCCACGTCGAAGATGATCAGACGCAAGGGGCCGGTCACACCAGATCCTCCAGGGGATCCTCCGGCGCGTCGGAGGGCTGCCATTGAAACAGCTGCCATGTCTCGGCCATGTGCGCGGGCAGGGGGGCGGTCAGGTGCAGCATGGCGCGCGTCACCGGATGCTCGATCTTCAGGGTGCGGGCGTGCAGGTGCAGCTTGCGGCTGACGTCGCCGCCCAGTTGCGCGCCCCATCCGTCACCGAGATTTTCCTGACCCGAGCCACCATATTTGCCATCGCCGACGATTGGGTGCCCGATCTCGGCCAGATGCGCGCGCAACTGATGGGTGCGCCCGGTGACCGGGATCAGCGCCATCCACGCGGCGCGCGCGCCCGCCGTCTCGATCATCGCGTAGTCGGTCGTGGCGGGCTTGGCGCTTGGGGTGTTTGCGACCTCGCTGGGGTGCAGGCACAGCATCTTCTCGCCCTCGCCCTTGTCGCCATGCCCGGGTGCCTTGACCAGCCCGTAGCGGATCGTGCCACGGCGCGGATGCGGCGATCCGGCGACGGCGGCCCAGTAGATCTTGCGCGTGTTGCGGTGCCGGAAGGCCGCCGTCAGGCCCTTGGCGGCCTCGCGCGTCCGCGCAAGGATCAGCACGCCGGACGTGTCCTTGTCGAGCCGGTGCACGAGGCGCGGCTTGTCTTCAAAGCCAAAACGCAGGGCCTCGGCCAGCCCGTCCACATGCCGCGCCTGTTTCGAGCCGCCCTGCACCGGCAGGCCCGGCGGCTTGTTCAGCGCGATGATGTGATCGTCGCGGTAGATGACGCAGGACTGGATCATCTTCGCATCGGCGGTGCTGATCCGCATGGCCTCGGGCGTTGGCTTCGTGCCCGCATCGGGAAGTGGCGGGACACGCACGCTCTGGCCTGCTTCCACGCGCGTCGCGGATTTGACGCGACCGCCCTCGATGCGCAGGTCGCCCTTGCGGCACATTTTCTCTATCTGGCCTTGAGTCAGATGCGGAAACTGCCGTTTCAGCCAGCGGTCGAGGCGTTGGTCGCCGTCGCCGGCTGCAACGTTCAGGGTCTGCACGCCGCTCATGTCAGCACCCCGCGTGACAGCCAAACCCCGAGCGCGACAGCAGTCAGCGACAGCACCACGTTCAGGCCCACGTAGGTTCCCGCCGCCAGAAGCTGCCCACGTTCAAAGAGCGTGAACGCCTCCATCGAGAAAGTGGAAAACGTGGTGAACCCGCCAAGTACGCCAAACATCAGGAACGGGCTGAGCCACGCAAGCCCACGTTCGACCGATAGCACCATGAGCACGCCCATCAGGAACGAGCCAAGGACATTGACCGTCAGCACGCCAAGGGGGATTCCCACCCCGGTTCCGCGCGGCATCGTCTGCACCACGCCAAACCGCAGGCAGGCGCCGATCGCGCCGCCAAGGGCCACTTGTGAGAGGGTCAACATCATGGCCGCGTCTGTCGCGCGCGCGGTGTGCATTGTCAAGCTGGACTGGTGCGAGTTGATCTTCGGTCGGTAATTGTCCCTTGGATGCCTGACTGATGGCGCACCGGGTACCGCGCCGGGTCCAAAGCGCGACTATCTTTCTCCAGACCGATTGCACACACAAGGTCACGTACCCAACAAAAAAGGCCCCGGCAGATGCACATGCCGGGGCCGTCAGGTCGCTTTACCGTGTCACCGCGTCAGTGGGCCGGTTGTTTGTCCCAGTCTTCACGCTTGGGGAGCTGCTCGAACGTGTGCTCCGGTGGCGGCGAGGGCAGGGTCCATTCCAGCGTGTCGGCGTATTCGTTCCAGTAGTTGTTCTCGGTCACTTTCGCGCCGCGGAAGAGCGCGTAGATCACCACACCGAAGAAGAATACGAACGACGCGAAGGAGATGAACGCCCCGATCGACGACCACCAGTTCCATAGCGCGAACGCCTCGGGATAGTCGATATAGCGGCGCGGCATGCCCTGACGCCCGAGGAAGTGCTGCGGGAAGAAGGTCAGGTTCGCACCGATGAACATCGCCCAGAAATGGATCTTGCCCGCCCATTCCGGCAGATGACGCCCGGTCATCTTGCCGAACCAGTAATAGATCCCGGCAAAGATCGCGAACACCGCCCCAAGGCTCATCACGTAGTGGAAATGTGCAACCACATAGTAGGTGTCATGATAGGCTCGGTCCACCGCCGCCTGGCTGAGGACGACACCTGTCACCCCGCCCACGGTGAACAGGAACAGGAACCCGAACGCCCAGAGCATCGGTGTCTTGAGCTCGATCGAGCCGCCCCACATCGTGGCGATCCAACTGAACACTTTCACCCCGGTGGGCACGGCGATCACCATCGTCGCCAGCATGAAGTAGCTTTGCTGGGTCAGGGACATGCCCACCGTGTACATGTGGTGCGCCCAGACGACGAAGCCGAGCACGCCGATCGCGATCAGTGCCCAGACCATCGGCAGGTAACCGAAGACAGGCTTGCGCGAGAAGGTCGCGATCACATGGCTGATGATGCCAAAGCCGGGCAGGATGATGATGTAGACCTCGGGGTGTCCGAAGAACCACAGGATGTGCTGGTAAAGCACCGGGTCACCACCGCCCGAGGGATCAAAGAAGGTCGTGCCGAAGTTGCGGTCGGTCAGCAGCATGGTGATCGCGCCCGCCAGAACCGGCAAGGCCAGCAGGATGAGCCACGCGGTCACGAAGATCGACCACGCAAACAGCGGTACCTTGAACAGCGTCATGCCGGGTGCCCGCATGTTGAGGAACGTCGTGATGATGTTGATCGCCCCGAGAATCGAGGACGCCCCCGATACGTGCACCGCGAAGATCGCCAGATCCATCGACATGCCGGACTCGTTCGTCGAGAGCGGCGGGTACATCACCCAGCCCACGCCGGATCCCAGTTGTCCGTTGCCTCCAGGCGCCAGCATCGACGCGATGCCAAGCGACGTGCCCGCCACGAAAAGCCAGTACGACAGATTGTTCAGCCGCGGAAACGCCATGTCCGGCGCACCGATCTGCAGCGGCATGAAGTAGTTGCCAAAGCCCCCGAACAGCGCCGGGATCACCACGAAGAACATCATCAGGATGCCGTGATAGGTGATCAGAACGTTCCACAGATGCCCATTCGGCGTGCAGTCGGCGGTATCCGCGGCGGTGAACCGCATGCCCTCCTGGCACATGTACTGCACGCCCGGCTGCATGAGCTCCATGCGCATGTAGACCGTGAACAAGACCGCTATAAAGCCGACGAGCGCCGCGGAAATCAGGTACAGTATACCGATGTCCTTGTGGTTCGTGGACATGAACCACCGCGTGAAGAACCCGCGCTGATCCTCGTGTTCGTGGCCGTGAATGGCTGCGTCTGCCATTGGCTGCCTCCTGCTTCTATTGCCGCGGAAGACGCGAAACGCATTTCGCCCGGGTCTCCGCATGATGGTAGTGTTCTAGAATGTAACCCGGATCGCGGCAATGCGCGAAGTTGATGCAGATCAAACAATTTGTCGCACCCCAAGCGCGCAACATGCGCGAAAAAGTCAGTGTTTCGCGGTGAAAAGCGACGAAATCCGCGCGGCCTCATCGGCCAGCCCGAAAGGCGGGTTCACCACGAAAAGGCCCGACCCGATCATCCCGCGCCCTTCGCGCGGGCCCGCGAATCCAACTTCGTGGCGCAATGCGTCCGGGAAGGCGGCCTGCAGCGCTCTCAGCATATCGCCATGGCGCTCGGACATCAGGATCGGATACCACAGCATAAGGATGCCGACGTTCCACGCCCGCGCGATCCGTGCGAGATGCCGGGGCAGCGCGTCGTAATCGGCCTTCACCTCGTAGCTGGGGTCGACCAGCATCAGCCCCCGGCGCGGGGTCGGCGGGCAGAGACTATGCGCCATCTCGAAACCGTCCTGCTTGCGGACATGCGCCGCGAAAGGCGCCATCGTGGCGCGCAGATGTGCATGCTCGCCGGGATGCAGTTCAGCCAAGTGGATCGTGTCGCTCACCCGCAGGTCAAGCGCGGCGACCAGTGGCGAGCCGGGATAGGCGGCGTACCCGTGTCTCGCGCGCACCGCCTCGACGCACCGCCGGTAGGGATGATCGGCCGGGAAACGCTGCGCCAGCCGCCCGACGCCAAGCGTGGCCTCGCCGGTCCTGATGGCGGCTGCATCGCCCAGATCATACAGCCCCCGCCCCGCATGCGTCTCGATATAGCTCAGCGACTTGTCCTTGCGCGTGAGATAGTCGAGCATCCAGGCCAGCACCGCGTGCTTGTGGACATCCGCCGCGTTCCCGGCATGGTAATGATGCTGATAGCTGAGCATTCTGGCTGTTAGCAGGCACGGGCCATCCGGAAAAGGCCCGTCAAGCCCCGGGCGGGGTCGCCGGGCGCAACGGTTGCCAGCGAAGATCACATCGGGCTTGTCGAGCAAGAACTGGCCGCGGTCCGGCTTGAAATAAGGTGCCGGCTGCATAGCTCGCCAATGACGACGGCGATGTGCCGCACCGCAGCAAATACAAGGAGACTGCATGGCTTTCGATACACCCGGTCACGACACCTCGGCCTTTGGAACCCAAAGCCCGGACAGCAATCTCGAACCGCTCACGATTCAGCGCCGCAAGGTCGGTCCCAAGGACGTCGCGATCGACATCACCTATTGCGGGGTCTGCCATACCGACATCCATTTCGGGCACGACGATTGGGGAATGACGACATACCCGCTCGTGCCGGGCCACGAAATCGTGGGCCGCGTTACCTCGGTGGGTGACGAGGTCAGCGCGCACAAGGCCGGTGATCTTGTCGGCGTGGGGTGCCTGGTGGATAGCTGCCGCACCTGCCCGTCCTGCGCAAAGGGCGACGAGCAATATTGCGAGAACGGCGCGACGCAGACCTACGGGTCGCCCGATCCCCACCTTGGCGGCACCACGCATGGCGGGTATTCGACGTCCATCGTCGTGGATGAACACTTCGTCCTACGTGTTCCCGACAGTCTCGACACCAAGGCCGTCGCGCCGCTTCTCTGCGCCGGTATCACGACGTATTCGCCGCTGCGCCACTGGAACGTGAAGCCCGGCCAGAAGGTCGGTGTCATCGGTCTCGGCGGGCTCGGGCACATGGGCGTGAAGTTCGCCGCCGCCATGGGGGCGGAGGTCACCATGATCACCCGTTCGGCGTCCAAGGGCGAAGACGCCAAGGATCTCGGCGCGCATAGGGTGCTTCTGTCCGGCGACGATGACGCGATGGCGGCCGAGGCGGGCAGCTTCGACTTCCTGCTGGACACCATTCCCGTGGGCCATGACATCAACCCCTACCTGCAACTGCTCAAGACCGATGCCGCCATGGCCATCGTCGGCGCCATCGACGCGATCGAGCCGGTGCAGGGCTTCAACCTGATCTTCGGGCGCCGCAGCGTGGGTGGCTCGCTGATCGGCGGCCTTCCGGAGACGCAGGAAATGCTCGATTTCTGCGCCGAGCATGACATCGTCTGTGATGTCGAGATGATCGGCATGCAGGACATCAACGAAGCCTGGAAGCGCGTTCAGGCGGCCGATGTGAAGTACCGCTTCGTGATCGACATGGCGAGCCTGAAAAGCGCGGCCTGACTGGTGAGGCTTGGCCCCGCCGCCCATGGCGGCGGGGCCAAGCACAAGTCGCTGGTGGGCTGAAGCGACAGCGGGCAATGCTTCAGTTGTCTCAGGGCCTCATCGTGGCCTTCGAGCCATCCCGCGACCGCGAAATATGTTTACATGCCACTCTTTTGATACGATTTTCCTGACGACGGCGCAGGAATGCGGTCTTCAGCTCAACAAGGGTGGGAGCCGTCATCGTGGTCACCGCATCAGGACCACGGGCACCTTGCAGGACCGGACCATCTCGGTCGTGGTAGATCCGATGACTAGGCTGCGGATGCGGGTATGGCCGTAGGCCCCCATGACGACCATGCCGAACCCCTCTTCATCCACCATCTTGCCCAGTTCCGTTTCCGGCTGCCCCGCCAGCACACGGGTATCGGCCTGGATACCAGCCGCCTGCAAAAGCGCCTTCGCATCAGCGAGGCCCTTCCTGCTCTCCGGCGTCTCGCTGCCGACGGTCACGACGGTGACGGCGAGCCCTGCGAAAAGCGGGCTGCGCGCGATGTGATCCACTGCCTTCATCGCGGAGGCGCCGCCGTCATAGGCGATCAACACGCTTTCGATGGGCTTGAAGGCGCGCGCGGCAACAAATACGGGTCGGTGCGATGCGCGCACGATGCGTTCGAGGTTGGACCCCAGATGCCCCTTGGCGAAATCGGCCGCCTCGCCGCGCTTGCCGATGACAATGACGCGGGCCTCGTGCTCGATCTCGCCGATGGCCTCTACGATGTCGCCATGGCGCAGACGGGTGGTGATCTCGGTCACGCCATCCCGGTCGACGATTGCGCGGGCATCTTCCAGGATCGCGCGGCCGCGGTGGCTTACGAGCTTGGCTCGCTGTGCGTCCAGCTCGGCCAGTTCCTCCATCAGTTTCGTGCGCGCCCCAAGCCGGATCGCGCCGGACAAATCGGTCTTGCCCGGCGCGTCGCGACGGCCCAGGACGTGGATCAGTTCGACGGGCGCTTGCGTGCGCTGCGCAATCCAGGCGGCGTGGTTGCACACGCTTTCCGAATAGATGGATCCGTCCACCAGGGCGATGATCTTGTCGTTCATGGTCGCTCCTCCCTCAATGTCCCATCAGCTTGTCCATAGCGCCGGGCTCGTCATGGATCGCCAGCCGGTCGACCATGGTCTCCGTGGCGTCGTTCATGCCCACCACTTCTACCTCTGCCCCGTCACGACGGAACTTGAGGATCGCCATGTCAAGCGCCTGCACCGAGCTGATGTCCCAGATATGTGCCGCGCTCACGTCGATTATGACGCGCTCGGGCGCCTCCTTGAAATCGAAGGCGTCCATGAAGTCCTCGACCGAGCCGTAAAAGAGCTGCCCTTCGACGCGGTACGTTCGCACGCGGCCGTCATCGCTGATATCGCTCGTAACGCGGAAGAGTTGCGCGATCTTGCCGGCAAAGAAGATGCCCGACAGGAGCACGCCCACAAGCACGCCTATGGCAAGGTTGTGCGTGTAGACCACGGTGACCACGGTCGCGATCATCACGATCGAGGAAGAGCGCGGATGCACGGTGAGGTTCTTGATAGACGACCACGAGAACGTGCCGATAGAGACCATGATCATGATAGCAACGAGTGCGGCCATTGGGATGATGCTGACCAGATCCCCCAGAACGACCACCATGAACAGCAGGAAAACCCCGGCCACAAAGCAGGACAACCGCCCGCGGCCGCCGGATTTCACGTTGATGATCGACTGACCGATCATGGCACACCCCGCCATGCCCCCTATGAAGCCGGTGGCGGTGTTGGCCACGCCCTGACCGATGCATTCCTGGTTCCGGTTCGACTTCGTGTCGGTCAGATCGTCGACGATGTTCTGCGTCATCAGGCTTTCGAGCAAGCCCACGACGGCCACCGCCACCGAATAAGGCAGGATGATCATCAACGTTTCGAGGTTGAAAGGGATCTGCGGGATCAGGAAAACCGGCAGCGTGTCCGGCAACTCGCCCATGTCGCCCACCGTGCGCACATCGAGCCCCAGTGCGAAAGCCAGCGCCGTCAAGACGACGATGGTGACGAGCGGCGAGGGGATCACCGTGGACAACAATGGCAACCCGTAGATGATCCCAAGTCCCGCGGCGACCAGTGGATACGTGATCCAGGTCACATCGCGGGGATCGAGTTCGGGAAGCTGCGCGATGAAGATCAAGATCGCCAAGGCGTTGACGAAGCCGGTCATGACCGATTTCGAGACGTAGCGCATGACGAAGCCGAGCTTCAGAAGCCCGGCACCGATCTGCAAGAGACCCGCCAGCACCGTGGCGGCCAGAAGATATTCAAGCCCGTGCTCGCGCACGAGCGTCACCATCAGGACGGCCGTCGCGGCGGTCGCGGCCGAGATCATGCCGGGCCGTCCCCCCGTGATCGCGATGATGACGGCGATGGAAAAGCTGGCATAAAGCCCGACCTTCGGATCGACCCCGGCGATGATCGAAAAGGCGATTGCCTCGGGAATGAGGGCGAGGGCGACGACGAGACCGGCAAGAAGGTCGCCGCGAATGTTGCCGAGCCATTGGCCGCGATAAGCGTCGAGTGAAATCATGAAATTGTTGTCCGATACCGATCCTGCGCGAGATCGGTGTGCATCTGCACCATTGTCCGTGGTTGTCCGGCGGATCGGCGGCCGGAAGAGCCACCCGGAGTCGCCTCCGGGTCCAAGCTTGCTGCAGTGCCGCATAAGCAGTTCTTCGGCAGAGGGCAACCCGTCAAGGGATCTTGATCGACCTGATCGATGAAAACCGCAACTGCGTGTGACAAATGCCGGGATAATTGGCCTCCGCAGAGCGGATTGCGGTGTCTTGAGTTCGCTCAGGGTGAGAGGCTGAACCGTGGTCCCAACCCTTCACGGTCGCTCATGGCTCAGTTTAAGGTCGTGCTGTAGCGCCGATGCGCGGCCGTTTCTTCAGGAACGTTGTTTTCCCGCAGTGTGAGCGACCGGCAGCAATGGACCGGCCGGATCAGGCATTGAGGCAGGTACCGTCGTGGCGTCGATCGTCCAAGGTGGGTCTGGCTTGCAACTTCCACCAGCCGCTCGACCTGTTCCATTTTTCGGTCATGAAACGGTCATGGATCCACTACCGAACCTTCATAATAGAAAATTAACCATCAAGCATGGTTTCCCGCGCCAGACCGGCGCCATGATCCGGAGATGACGATGCCTGATGCCAGCAATATGAGTTTTGCCGCCAACCTGCCCGCAGGGGCGGCACGTATCAACGAGATACGGCCCAACCCGGAAGGGTTTGATCCGGCAACACAGCAACTCGAGATCGCAGGCATGCCGGGTGCGGCTTTCAGCGGGGTGCTTTTCAGCATCGAGTCTGATGCCGTGGGCTCGGTCAACCAGATCCAGCAAAAGGAGACGCTCTCGGGCTCGTTTGATGCCGACGGCCTTTTGACGGTCACGATCCCCGATCTGGAAAACCCGTCTTTCACGCTCGTGCTGACCGACGATACGGCGACTGCCAGCGTGGGCGACAGCATCGATCCGGCCGCGCCCGCAGGGCTTGGGGCCATCCTCGACGCCATCGGTGTCGCGGACAATGCGACCGACGTGGTTGTCGGCGCGGCTCTTGGCGGGACCGACATCGCCTATACCGGGGACGAGCCGAAACTGGTGTTCCGCGACGGTGGAACCGGTGATCTTTACGCGGTGAACGATCCGGACGGGGGCGATGTATATGACGCGGTCGGAAACGTCGTCGACCCGTCGGAGTTCGGCATCGACCCGCTGGTCGGTGACACCTTCGGCTCTGTCAATCCGACGCTTGGCGGCACATCGCCGGATGATGGCGACGAGGGCGACGGCGGTGACGATACCCCGCTGACGCCGATCTACGCCATCCAGGGCGCGGCTCATGTCTCGCCTATGGTCGGGCAGGCCGTGGTGACCTCGGGCATCATCATCGCGACCGACAGCAACGGGTTTTTCGTGCAGGAGCCCGACGGCGACGGCGACATCGCCACATCCGACGCGCTGTTCGTGTTCACGGGCGGCGCGCCCGGTGTCAGTGCCGGCGATTCGGTCGAGATCGCGGGCACCGTGTCGGAGTTCACGCCGGGCGGCACCGGCACCGGCAACCTGTCCACCACGCAGATCGCGAACCCCGATAGCGTTACGGTCCTGTCGCAGAACAACGCCCTGCCGTCGTCCCAGATCCTCGGGAAAGGTGGGCACGTGCCGGTTGATGCGGTGATCGACGATGACAGCTTTGCCAGCTTTGATCCGACCGAGGACGGCATCGACTTCTTCGAGAGCCTCGAAGCGATGCTGGTCACCGCGCAGGATATGCTCGCCGTATCTGGAACAAACGGCTTCGGCGAGATCTTCGGTGTCGTCGACCAGGGCGCGGACGCATCGGGCCTGAGCGTCCGCGGCACGCTGAACATTGCACCGGACGACTTCAATCCGGAACGGATCCAGATCGACAGCGACGGTGACATCCTGCCGGGTTTTGCGTTCCCGCAGGTCACGACGGGCGATCAGCTCGGCGATGTGACCGGCGTGGTCACCTATGATTTCGGGAATTTCCAGATCAACCCGACGGAGGCGTTCACGGTCACACCGCAGGAGCTTGCACCCGAGACGACAACCCTGTCGGGCGATGCCGACAAAATGACGGTGGCATCCTACAACGTGCTTAACCTCGACCCGGTGGTGGAAGAGCCCGGCAACCTTCTGCCCGGCGTTTCCGGCGGTGTCGATGATGACGAGGGGGATGGCCGGTTCGACGCGATCGCCGCGCAGATCGTCGGCAACATGAACGCGCCCGACGTCATCGGCCTGCAGGAGATACAGGACAACACCGGCGCCGAAGGCGTGGACAGCGTTACCTCGGGCGCCGACACGCTGCAAAAACTGGTCGATGCCATCGCCGTGGCCGGCGGACCAAGCTACAGCTTCGTCGACAACACCTTCATAGGCGACGACACGTCGGGCGGCATCCCCGGCGGGAACATTCGCACTGCGTTTCTCTATAACGATGCGCGCGCGTCGCTCGACCCGGCAAGCGTGCAGACCATCGGCAGCCAAGCTGCGGGCGAGGCGTTCGAAGGCGCGCGCCTGCCGCTGGTGGCGGATTTCACTTTCAACGGTGAAACCGTGACGGTGGTCAACAACCACTTCTCGTCCAAGGGTGGATCGGCCCCGATCTTCGGCACCTCTCAGCCGTTCGACCAATTGCAAGAGGACCCAAGCGTCAACGGCTCGCTCGACGAGCGGCAGGCCCAAAGCGCCGCGGTGCAAGAGTTTCTTTCCGCAAGGCTGGCGATCGATCCCGATGCGAAGCTGGTCGCGCTTGGCGATTTGAACGAGTTCGAGTTCGTCTCGCCGGTCACGGGTCTCGAGGCGGTGCTGAACGCGGACGGTGTGGGCGTCAACAACCTGACCGAAGCCCTTCCCGAGGACGAACGCTACAGTTTCAACTTTCAGGGCAACAGCCAGTCTCTCGACCACATCCTCGTGTCCGACAGCCTGGCCTCCAGCGCGGAGATCGACATCGTGCACGTCAACAGCGAATTCTCCGACAGCGCAGGCAGGGCCTCGGATCACGACCCGGTCGTCGCCGCGCTCGACATTCCAGCTGCAGAGCAACTTTTCACGCTGGAACTTCTGCACATCACCGACCAGGAAGCGTCCACCGGCAGCATCGGCGATTTTGTCCGCGCGTCGGGGGTCCTGAACGCGCTGGAGGCGCAGGATCTGGGCGATGACGGACTGGCCGACAACACCGTGCGCCTGTCTTCGGGGGATGCGATCATCCCCGGTGTCTTCTACGACGCGGCCGAGGCCGTGTTCGGATCGGGTGGCATCGCGGATATCCAGCTTGTCAACGAGATGGGCTTTCAGGCTGTCGCCCTGGGCAATCATGAGTTCGACAAGGGCACCGCAGAGCTTGCTGCGCTGATCGACGGCTTGGCACCGGGCGATTTCAGCGCGCTCAATGGCACGGCGCTCGACGGGCTCGATTTTTCCGGCGCGGAGTTCGCCTATCTCGGCACGAATCTCGATTTCTCAACCGATGGCAATCTCGCGCCACTGGAGGTGCCGGGCGGTGCCGCCCCGCTGCCCAACAGCGTGACCTCCTCGACCGTGATCCACGTCAATGGCGAACAGCTGGGCGTGATCGGGGCGGTGACGCCGAACCTTGCCAGCATTTCCTCGACCGGCGATCTCGGCATCGGCCTCGCCTGGGCTGACGGAACGCCAACGGATGCCGAGCTTGATGCCCTGGCCGCCGAGATCCAGACCGAGGTCGATGCGCTGCTCGCCGACAATGCAGGCCTCAACAAGGTGGTCCTGCTGGCGCATATGCAGGAGATCAGCATCGAACAGGGCCTCGCGACGCGGCTGGAGAACGTGGACATCATCGTCGCAGGCGGCTCCAACACCCGGTTGTTCGACGAAGATGACTACATTCGTCCCGGTGACAGCGATCAGGGCACGTATCCGCAGTTTTTCGAAAACGCTGGCGGGACGCAGACGATTCTGGTCAACACCGATGGCAGCTACAAATATGTCGGTCGTCTCGTCATCGACTTCGACGCGGATGGCAACATCATCGCCGAAAGCTACGACGAAACCATCTCCGGTGCCTATGCCACTGATGAGACCGGCCTTGCCAACATCGAGGGTGCCGATGATATCGACCCCGAGGTGCAGGCCATAACCGACGCCATCCAAGAGGAAATCCTCGCAAGCGAGGGCAACGTCTTCGGCGTGTCGAACGTGTTCCTGAACGGCAACCGCTCGGGGACCGACGATCCTAGCGATCCCGATGGCGTGCGCACGCAGGAAACCAATCTCGGCAATCTCACGGCGGATGCCAACCTTGCCGCGGCGCAGGCCGTCGAGAGCGACGTCCTCGTGTCGATCAAGAACGGCGGTGGTATCCGCGCCTCCATCGGCGAAACCGTGGTGCCGGCCGGGGGGTCGGATTTCGTGCGCCAGCCCAATGGGGAAATCCTCGATGGTGACGGCAACGTGGTCAAGCCGACAGGCGGTGTCAGCCAGAACGACATCTCGACCACGCTGGCGTTCAACAACGCCCTCAGCCTGCTGACCCTGACCCACGAGAACCTGATCGAGGTGCTGGAGCATGGGCTCGAAGGGCTGCCGGGTGTCGCCGGCGGTTTCCCGCAAGTTTCGGGCGTGCAGTTCAGCTTTGATGACGAGCAACCCGCGGGCAGCCGCATCGTCAATGCCGCGATCACTGACGCGGACGGCAACGACATCGCCGTGCTGATGCGCGACGGCGAGGTGGTGACGCCCGACGCCGAAGTGCGGGTGGTCACGCTCAACTTCCTCGCCGATGGGGGTGACGGGTATCCCTTCCCGATGGGCGAGGCGGTCAACCGCGTGGATCTCGCGGATCTCGACGGCGACGGCGAGGACGACGGCAGCCAGACCGGCGCCGCGACCTTCGCCGATGACGGCACCGAGCAGGACGCGCTGGCCGAATACCTTGCCGCCAATTTCGCGGCCGAGGACGATACCTTCGACATGGCCGATACCGGGCGCGATCAGGACACGCGGATCCAGAACCTCGATTTCCGCGAGGACACGGTAATCGACGCGCCCGAGATGATCATGGTCGAGGGCACTGACGGCCGGGATCGTCTGGTCGGCACCGATGCGGACGAGATCATCATCAGCGGCGAAGGCCGGTACGACACGCAATCCGGCGGGCTTGGCGCGGATGTCTTCGTGTTCGGGGCCGAGACCCAGAACGGCATACGCGAGCGTGACATCATCACCGATTACGAGGTCGGCATCGACGTGATTGGTCTGGCCGAGGGCACAACGGTCGCGGATATCCGGGCCACGTCCTCCTCGGCGGTGGTCTACTTCAACGACTCTACCGGCGCGCAGGATGCTCTTTACGTCCGCGGCGACGGTGTCACTGCCGACAACCTCACCTTCGAAACCTTCGAAACCTTCGCCTTCGCGTGACGTCACAGAACAGGATCAAGACCATGAAAAAGCTTCTCTTCACGCTCGCTCTCGGCCTCGTCGCGCTTGGCGCGACGGACCGGGCCCAAGCGGCCCCGCTGAACCTCGTCACCGCGGACAGCCCGGTTATCGACGTGCCCGTCGCAACGGTGGATTATCTGGAAACCGGCAGTATCGGCGATCTGTCCATTTTCGGTGCCGAAGGCCTTGCGTCAGGGACATCCCAGGCTGGCGATCTGTTTCTGGACATCTCATTCAACTTCGACACGGCAAATCCGTCGGATATCAGCGGCGCCCTGTTCTCCCTTGACGACAATGGTGCCTTTCTCGACGGTACGCTTGTGCGGACCGGCTTCGATGGTGATATACTCGAACTGTTGTTTGGCAATCTGACCGGATCGGCCGCCGATGGGTTCGGCAATCTCGCTCGCGTCGACATTTTCTTCGTTGGCCCGATCCCGGGCACCGATCCGCTGTTGAACCTTGTCGATGGCACGGCGTACGATGTGTCCGCCACCGTCTCTTCAGTGGCCCCGATTCCGCTTCCCGCTGCGCTGCCGCTGCTGCTCGCGGGTTTGGGTGGGCTGGCTTTGCTGCGTCGCCGCGGCTGACCGGACCGCTTTTTGCTACGCAGGCCCGCGATATGTATCGCGGGCCTGATGTCATGCCGCGAGGCCGTTGGAAGGCGTCATAAACCGGGCGCGCGTTCCCTCGCCGTCGCATTCGTTGAAAAGGACGTTCATGAAACGACAGCAGCTTGAGCTTGGACAGGAGGAGCTGCGCCGGGCGCGGCGGGAGAGCCGGCCGCTTTACTGGTTCGTCGGGGTCTTCAGCTTCTTTGCCAACCTGCTGATGCTGACCGGGCCGCTTTACATGCTGCAGGTCTATGACCGGGTGCTGGGCAGCCGGTCGGTCGAGACGCTGATCGCGCTGTCGCTGCTGGTGGTGTTTCTTTACGGCATGATGGGATTGCTGGACTACGCGCGCGGCCGGATCATGGGGCGGGTTGCGGCGCGGTTCCAGGCGCGTCTGGACGCCCGCGTCTTCGATGCGGTGATCCGCAAATCCGCCGTGCAGCCGGACGAGAACACCACGACCGGCCTGCGCGATCTGGAATCGATCCAGCGGCTGATGTCCTCGCCGGTGCTGATGGCGTTCTTCGATGTACCTTGGACACCGTTTTTCCTCGCCGGGATCTGGATCTTCCATCCGTGGCTGGGCGCGCTTGCGCTGGTCGGCGGCGGCATCCTTATTATCGTGGCACTGATCAACCAGCTGGTCACGCGCCAGCCCATGAGCGATGCCAACCGCGCCGCGGTGGCCTCGGACACGATCTCGGACCAGATGCGCGGCGAGTCCGAGATGCTGCAGGCCATGGGCATGCGCGAGGCCGCGTTCCAGCGCTGGCAGCAGGTGCGGGGTCGCGCCTTGCATGACCAGATCCGCTCGGCCGATCTGGGTGGCACCTTCACCAGCACCACCAAGGCGTTCCGGCTGTTCCTGCAATCGGCGATGCTGGGGCTCGGGGCGTATCTCGTGCTGCAGGAGCAGTTGACCGCCGGGGCGATGATCGCCGGGTCGATCCTGCTGGGCCGGGCGCTGGCGCCGGTCGAGCAATTGATCGGTCAGTGGGGGCTGGTGCAGCGCGCCATGAAGGGCTGGTCCAGCCTGGCCGAGCTTCTGGCCGAGGTGCGCCCCGAATCCCAGCGAACCGATCTGCCGGTGCCGCGCGCCCGGCTCGAGGCCCAGGGCGTGTCGATCGTGCCTCCGGGTGAGAGGCGCGCCGCGCTGAAAAACGTGTCCTTCAAGATCCAGCCGGGGCAGGCGGTCGGCGTGATCGGCTCCTCGGGGGCGGGCAAGTCGACGCTGGCGCGCGCGATCACCGGTGTCTGGTTACCTGCCGGCGGGCGCATCCGGCTGGATGGCGCCTCGCTGGAGCAATACGAGCCGGCCAAGCTGGGTCAGCATATCGGCTACCTGCCGCAGCGCGTGCAGCTGTTCGACGGCACCATCGCCGAGAATATCGCCCGCCTCTCGGGCGACCGCGATGACGCCGCCATTGTCTCTGCGGCCAAACAGGCCGACGCGCATGAGATGATCCTGACCCTGCCGGATGGCTATGACACGCGCGTCACGGCCGGGGGGGGGCGCCTGTCGGGCGGTCAGATGCAACGCATTGGCCTTGCGCGCGCGATGTATGGCGACCCGGTGATCCTCGTGCTCGACGAGCCCAACTCAAACCTCGACAATTCCGGCAGCGAGGCGGTCAACGCCGCGATCAAGGGCTTCAAGGCGGCCGGTAAATCGGTACTGGTCATGGCGCACCGCCCGGCGGCGATCAAGGAATGCGACACGCTCCTGATGCTCGAGGACGGCGCGGTGCGCGCCTTCGGCCCCAAGGACGAGGTGCTGAAAAGCGTGGTGAAAAACCATGGCGCGATCAGCAAGTCGCCCGAACTGGGAGGGGTCCAATGAGCGCGCAACACAAACAATCCGGCGCGGCGGACCCCTGGTCCGTGCGCAAGCCGATGATCGTCGGCGTGCTGGGGCTGTTGCTGCTGGTCGGTGGCTTCGGCACCTGGGCCGTGATGACGCAGATATCGGGCGCGGTGATTGCCGGGGGCCAGATCGAGGTCGATCAGAACCGGCAGGTCGTCCAACATCCCGATGGCGGCGTGGTCGAGGCTATCCTTGTCGAGGAAGGCGAGGCGGTGAAGGCCGGCGATGTCCTGCTGCGTCTCGACCCGACAGATCTGCAATCGGAGCTGTCCATCGTCGAAAGCCAGCTGTTCGAGCTGATCGCCCGGCGCGGCCGCCTGGAGGCCGAGCGCGACGACCGCGACACGATCACCTTCGATCCCCTCCTGTTGAAGACCGCCGCAGCGCGCCCCGATGTCAGGGATCTGATGGACGGGCAGCAGCGGCTCTTCGAGGCGCGCGGCGCCTCGATTGCACAGGCGATCGAGCAGCTCGACAAGCAGCAGGACCAGATCAGCGACCAGATCACCGGGATCACAGCGCAGCAGCGCGCGATGGATGCGCAACTGGAACTGATCGAAAAGGAGCTGGTGGATCAGCAATCGCTGTTCGATCGCGGCCTCGCGCAGGTCTCGCGCGTGCTCTCGCTGCAGCGCGAATCCGCGCGGATGAATGGAACCGTGGGAGAGCTTGCGGCCAACAGCGCGCAGGCCCGGGGCCGGATCACTGAGATCGATATCGAGATCCTCAACCTGCAAAGCCAGCGCCGCGAAGAGGCAATCACCCAGCTGCGCGACATCCAGAGCCGCGAGCTGGAATTGCGCGAACGCCGCCGTGCCCTGCTCGAACGCATGTCCCGGCTGGACGTCAAGGCGCCGCTCTCGGGCATCGTCTACGACCTGCGGGTGTTCGCGCGGCGCTCGGTGATCCGGCCCGCCGATCCGGTGCTCTACATCATCCCGCAGGACCGCCCGCTGGTGATCAATGCGCGGGTCGAGCCGATCGATATCGACAAGCTCACCATCGGGCAGGACGTGACCCTGCGCTTTTCCGCGCTCGACCAGCGCCAAACGCCGGAACTGACCGGCACCGTCAAGCTCATCTCGGCCGATGCCTTCGAGGACGAGAATACCCGCCAGTCCTACTACCGGGCCGAGATCGTCCTGAGCGAGGGCGAACAGGCCCGGCTGCCCGCCGATACCACGCTGCTGCCCGGCATGCCCGTCGAGGCGTTCATCCGCACCGAGGACCGCTCGCCGCTCGCCTATCTCGTCAAACCCCTGACCGACTATTTCACCAAGGCGTTTCGCGAGTGATCCTAGGATAACGTCTGGTCAATGCAGCTTGGTAGAACATGTCGATCAGGTTTCGTCGAATGCTCTCTACCTGTCGCATCCCGGAAACGGCGTGCGGGCCAACATGGCCCGGCGCTTCGATGGTTGCGGTCTACGGGCCAGACGCGCCTACCGCGGCACTTCCGTCTGGCCGCCTGAGACAGCGCTCCACTCACCAAACCACACAGACCCGGAAGGGACCTGAAGACATCCACCATCGCTGCCGGTTGAGCTGCGCGGCAATGCACCTTCAGCGACCGACCGCATTTCCCGATCCAATCCCAGGTCGGCGTCGATCGTCTTCAGCCGGGCATTCTCGTCCTCCAGCGCCGTCAGCCGGCGCATCTCGTCCGGGTGCGAACCGCCATGGCGCACCTTCAAATTGAAATACGTCGCTGGGCCAATCCCGGCCTTGCGTAGGGTCTGGGTGAGTGGCGTGCCTCTCTCGCCCAGTTTCGGGACAAACGCCGTCTCCGCTTCTGTGGGTGTTGATGCAGTTCCGCCCCTCGCGCAGCCAGGAAAACTTGGCGGGAAACTCCAGATGAAAACGGTCCGGTTCCAAGGGACAGAGCATGATCCCCGCATCGGTTCCCGCGGCATGTTTGGGTGTTCGAGGTCACCTGCGGATTGCACGGGCTTTGCATGTCCGGACCGCGCGACGACGCCGTCATTGACAAATCCGACGAAATTAGTAAACAACCTGAAGCCGAACCGGGAGAGTGAAGAGATG
>Ga0307972_1000045_pt1 | contig 65911 bp, 62 predicted proteins | sample OrgLakmetagen780_FD_201848 | JGI IMG/M metagenome (GOLD analysis project Ga0307972, IMG submission 201848) | Saline water microbial communities from Organic Lake, Antarctica - #780 | ecosystem: Environmental > Aquatic > Non-marine Saline and Alkaline > Saline | place: Antarctica: Organic Lake...
TTGACGTTGATTTCCATGAACTAACTACCCGAATTGGAGAATGTGGCGCGGCTTTTTTCAGTACAGCGTGTCGCACTTTTTCAATGCCGGCCATTATCCAGTTTTTAGGGGTGTTCGTCTTGGTAGGTTAACTACTGACCAGCCTCATCCGCCTCAACCACTTCAGTCTCTGCCTGCCCCTGAGCAACCCACAGTTTCATCTTGTCGTGATTCAGAACCTGCTGCTGGTATCGCGCGGCTGTTTCAGAGAGCACAACGCCATAGGTTGCGAAACGGGACGCGACCGGCGCGAACATGCAGTCAGCAATGGAAAACTCGCCAAACATCCAGGGCCCCAGTGCGGAGTACTTCGCGCGGCAAACGGACCAGAGGCTATCAACGCGGGCGATCTCTTTTTCCAGTTCTGGCGTCAGTGGCACCTTGCGACCGGTGGCACGGCAGTTCATCGGCATTTGCCCCCGGATAGCCTGCAAACCCGAATGCATTTCCGCACTGCAGGCTCTCGCCTCGGCGCGGGCCGCAATATCGGAGGGCCATCCCCGACCGTCGAGATACTGTTCTGATATGTATTCGCAGATCGCCAGTGAATCCCAGATCGTCACATCGCCGTCCTTCAGAACCGGCACCTTACCGGCTTTGTTATGCTCGGCAATTCGGGCAGCGGTATCGGGCTGGTCCAGCGGAATGCGCACTTCTTCAAAAGACAGGTCGTGAGCAGCCATCAGGAACCAGGGCCTTAGCGACCAGGACGAGTAATTTTTGTTTCCGATGATGAGCTTCATATCGTGTTGATCCCTCAAGTCGTTAAAATGGTCGGGAGCTCAGCAAACCAGACACAGATAACTGTATCTTTATACAGTATCGATGTTACCCTTCGCACTGAATGATTTATCCCGCTAATACATCCTGACGGGAAGCTTACAGGAGAACAGGCACATGGCTGTACAGGCACTTTATTTTTCGGAGAGGGACGGGCAGGACATGGCACTGAAGAACCCGGAAAAAATGCTGTTTGCAAACAAAGCTGACGCGGACGCACGGGACAAAATGCTGGAGCTGTCTGAAGAGATTATGGTCTTTCTGAAAGGAAGGGTTAAAGATCTCTCCGACGAGCAGGCCGAGCAGTGTGCGCTGGCTATTGCTGAAGAACGGGACCTGTTCGGGAAGGCGCTGAAAAAACCCTCGCTGCTGAACGAAACCGCCGCGCCCGGTCAAGACGACTGAGTGCCAGTAGTGGTCGCCGGAACAAAAACCGGCGCGCCATCAATGTCGACGGTCAGAAGCTTCTGACCGTACAGACGCTCCAACGCCGACGGCACCAGCATCTGTTCTGATGCTCCCCAGCAGGCCCCGCCATCCGGAAACAGCAACAGAATGTGATCACACCACCGTGCGGCAAGGTTGAGGTCATGAAGGCACATAAAGACGGAACACCCACGTTTTGCCTGGGCCTTCAGTAAACCCAGCACCGCCACCTGATGATGTAAATCCAGATGGTTGGTAGGTTCATCAAGCAACCAGGTTTTGGGCGACTGGGTCAGTATCGTGGCGATGGCGACGCGCTGTCGTTCGCCACCGGAAAGAGTATTGACCAGCCGGTCCTGCAAGTGCCCAACATCCAGGGCCTGCAAGGCCTCACGGGCCTTGCGTTCGTCTTCTCCGGTTTCCATCTGCCAGGGTGACAGCCAGGGGTGTCGGCCAATCAGTGCGGTTTCCAGTACCGTTGCCGGAAAGCCGTCCTGCCGATCCTGAAACACCAGACCCAGCTGTTGTGATACCTGCCGCCGCTTCCATTCGGCCAGTGAACGTTCGCCAAGCCCGACGCTGCCACTACGCGGAGACCTTAGCCCGGCGAGTGTATGCAATAGAGTAGTCTTGCCCGCGCCATTGGGGCCCAGTACGCCCCATATCTGACCTGGCTCAACCATGAAATCCAACGGCTGCCCACTGCTGCGTCCGGGAATATCAATCACCAACTGGTTTGCCCGCAATCGAGTCATCAACGACTCCGGTGGAGCAGGTAAAGGAAGGTAGGAACACCCAGCAATGCGGTTATCACGCCAACCGGCAACTGCTCCGGGGCAATCACCACGCGGGCCAGAGTGTCCGCCAGCACCAGCAGCGCGCCGCCAGCCATTGCACAGGCCGGCAGAATAAGGCGCTGGTCATTGCCCAGCACGAGCCTCAACATATGGGGCACTATCAGGCCCACAAAACCAATGCTCCCGGCAATCGTCACGGCCATGGCGGTAAGCAGGCTGGCAAGGATATAGACCGTCCATTCAAGCGGCCGGACGGACACACCCAACGCTGCTGCCTGCATAGGCCCACGAGCCAGCACGTTCAGGCTTCGCCCGAGTGGAAATACCAGCAGGCAGACAAAAATTAGAAGGATTAAAGCAGGAAATGGGTTGGCCGCCGGCGATATGTCACCCATCAGCCAATAGAGCATACCCGGTAACTGGCGGGCCGGGCTCATCGCCAGAATCAGCGCGATCAAGGCTCCCCAGAAGGCAGCAACGACCACCCCGGTCAGCAGAAGACGTGAAGGTGTCCAGCTGCCGGTTCCATGGGCAAGGCCAAATACCAGAAAGGTCGACAACAAGGCACCAACAAAAGCGGAACCGGAAACCACAGCACTGGCAACCCCCGTCATCATGGCAAGCAGGGCACCCACTGCTGCCCCACCGGAAAGGCCAAGAACATAAGGGTCGGCCAACGGATTTCTCAGCAGAACCTGCATCAGGGCGCCTGCTACCGCCAGTAGCCCGCCTGTGGCAAAAGCACTGAGCGTTCGCGGCAGGCGCAAGTCCAAAACGAGGGTTTGCTGCAGCGACGTACCCGTACCGGTCAGCACAGAGAAAGTATCTGCCAAAGAAAGTGAAGCACTGCCAACGCTGACGGATAGCAGCATACACGCCAGGCTTATCAGCCCAAGGACAGCAAGAGCGCGACTATAACCGTGCACGGACTTGCTCCAGAACCTGACAAAGCTCCTCGGCGCCTGCCAGCATACGCAGGGTCGGGCGCTGGATCAGCGAGGGGGAAACCAGAAACAGGTTATCGCTGGCCACAGCTTTCAGGTCCGGGTACCGTTGCCACTGTTCCAACCAGCGTCGATCTTCACCACCTTCGCCACCGCTGACGATAGCATCCGGGTTTGCTTCCAGAACCGCCTCGGCACTCAACCGCGGCACCAGTCGCGGCAGGTGACCAAACACGTTGTCGCCGCCACACAATTGAATAGCCCGGCCGATCAGCTCCTCATCGTTGATGGTCATCAATGGTTGGTGCCAAACCTGATAAAACACCCTGACTGGCAACGCATCGCGGTATTGATCACGCAATTCGGCTATTCCAGCAAGAAACTCAGACGCCCTGACCGACCCTGGGTTTTCATGGCCTGTGAGTCTCGCGAGATCCTCAACGGCTCGGGCAATGTCTTGAAACGTTCGCGGTTCCAGCCAGAATACGGGAATACCCAGCACCTCAAGCCTCTCCAGTTGCGCAGCAGAGTTACCATCAACCCAGGCCACAACAAGGTCCGGCTTCAGCGTAAGAATGGCTTCGAGGTCCAGCCGGTTGCTGTCACCAACCTGTGGTAGCTTCGTCGCTTCCTGTGGGTAGTCACTCCAGGCACTCACTGCTTTTACCTGCTTGCCGGCTCCCGCCGAAAACAACAGTTCGGTGGCACCGGGCGAGAGGGAGACCACCCGCTGGGCCGGATCAGTCAGGCACACGTCGCGATCAAACGCGTCCCGCGCACAGAGTTGTCCTGCCGATACGGGCAGCCACAACAATGCCATTAGCGCAAGAAACACGAGGAATCGCAAAGTGTTCACAGCTTAAAGTTATAACGCAGTGATGCCATAAATGTTCGCCCTGGAGCTACATAGTCCACGTTACTGTTGAAAGCAGCCAACGTTCTCTCCCTATCCAGTACATTGTTTATGCTCAACCTGGTTTCGAGGTTCTCAGCCAGCGTCATACCTGCACGAAGATCCCAAGCACCGTAACCGGGGATTCGGCTGACACCGTCGCGGTCAAACTTGTGATTTGCCGCGCGAACCGTCGTGCCAACGTAAAACCGATCAAAGTCTCGGTCGACATCCAGTCTTGCCGTTTGTTCAGACCGGAAAACCAGCGTTTTACCTGTTTGCTTATCTTCAAAACTTCCGGCACTGAGAGCAGTTTTAACGGACCAGACACTGTCCTGCCAGCCAGCCTCAACCTCAACTCCTTTAAGCTCCGCCTCATCCGTGTTCTCGCTGGGATTCGGGAAAGACGACACGATCAGGTTCTCGACGTCACTCTGGTAAAGCGCAACGCTCCAGAACCAGTTACCCGTGTTCTTTTCCAATCCTACTTCGTAACTCACCGCATCTTCGGGTTCAAGATCAGGGTTCCCACCAAACGGTGAATACAGGTCGTTAAATGTGGGGGCCTTAAAAGAAGTACCCGCATTCAGCTTCAAGCGATAACCGTTACCGAAACGATATCCGAAGGCCGCGCCCCATGTTTCATGAACGCCGAACGCTTCATTGTCATCAGACCTTACACTCAGGTGCACCTCGGTTGCCCCGAAATTGAGGAGTGCTTGCCCGAAGAATGCATCGTTTCGACGGGTGCTCTCATCATAAGTTGATGAGCCTTCCACCTTATCCGTCATGGTCTCTGCGCCGACCACGAATTCATGAACCCCGGCCACAAACCAGTTTTCTAACCTGGATGTGCGAGTGATTGTGTCCAGATCAAAGGGTGCAAACTGGCTGAAGTAGGTTTGCTCATCCCTGGCATCGGAAAACTGCAAAGATGCTCGCCAATAATCGTTTATCGGCAATTCGGCACTAACGCCCGCGGTCTGGAAAACGAAATCCTTGCTTCCACCTTCATACTCAACATCGCCCTCTGCGCCCAGATAAGTAAGGTTTACAGAAACGCCATTGTCGAACTCACGGCTGGCATTAAATGTCCCCGCCGAATTTTTGTAACCCTTGTCGTCACCATTTTCGATAACGGGCGAACCATCAGTACGAAATCGATTGATTCCGACATTGACGGAGCTTTGCTCGTCAACCGCTGACATACCTACTCCGTATCGTTGGGTATCGAGGTTGCCGGCGCCAGCTTCAACCCAGCCTTGTGTACCCTTCTCCTGCGGCGTAGTGAACACCTGAATAACACCACCCATGGCATCAGAGCCGTATAAACTGCTTCGGCCGCCCCGCACTACTTCAACTCGGTTCACCAACTGAGACGGCAAGGCATCCCAGGCGGGAATGCCTGTTGTGGCCGAGCGCATACGGATCCCATTAACAAGAAGCACTGTGCCGTCGGATTCATGGCCTCGAATAAAAATCGATGTCTGCTGACCAATGCCGCCACTGCTTTGAACAGAGATCCCAGGCCGAGACCTGAGCAGTTCGCTGAATTCTTTCGGCTGTTTCTTCTGAATTTCCTGTTGATCAATTTCTGTCACTGAGGAGAGGCTTTCACCGATGGTTTTTGGCCCAAGAGTTGCCGTCACAACAATGGGCTCAAGCTCAGCGGCCTGATCAATTTCATCGGCAAGGGCTGACATATTGCTTAACCCTGCGGTGACGGCCAGGCAAAAAACTGGAATGGGTCTGTAAAATTTCATTATTCAAACTCACGACGAAACCACACGCACCCGCGTGGTTGATTCAAGTTTGCTACAAGAAAGGCTAGGGCGTCAGATAGGAATCCAGAGGATCAATAACCGTCCTGGGAAGGCGGGCAGAGAGGGACTAAATGCAAAAAAGCATATAACAGGCCGATTCACCCACCTCCGCTGCCCTCCGCAGCGTCTGGTGTGTCAACAGGCCGGTCTCCGGACTCATGAGCAGGTCCTGTTAAAGACCCTGGGCGATCACCTTCCCATGCAGTGGCACAGTGGCGCATTTGACCGCTTTTGACTCATTTACCGTTGCGGGGGCAGTGCCGGTTTTTCACCGGCTTCCCGTTTCACTCCCACGCAGCTTTGCGTGGCAGCACCTGAAAACGAGATAGAAGGCTATCAATCGCCCTTTAGCGGGTCAATTATATTTGTAAAGCCTGTGAAGTCCACCGAATGGCAACCCACACCGCCCCCCTGTTATATTGATTACGCTATGATTACCGCTGAACCGGTTTAATGAGGAACCATGCAATGCAGGCAGAGCTGATCGATATCCGCAATCATATGGTGCAACATTCGCCGTTTGATGACCTGCCCAAGGAAATGCTCGACCGGGTTGTGTCCGGCATCGAAGTGTCCTATTTCCGGGCCGGCACCGATATTCTGGAGTTTGGTCAAAGCAATAATTACCTCTATTACGTTCGTAGCGGCGCCGTGGAAATTTTTCGCCGCGCAGGAGAGCTCTACAACCGGGTAACCGAAGGTGAAATCTTCGGACAGTTCGGACTGATGATGAACCGCACCGTGCGGTTTCCAGCACGAGCCATTGAAGACACCCTCGTTTACATGATTCCTTACGAGCTGTTCCAGTACCTCTGCGAAAACGATGAATTCACCGATTTTGTCGAGATCGAAGACAGATCCCGGCTTCGTTCGGCACTGTCCCGGCGAGAAAAATCAAACGAGGTGATGACTGCTCGGGTCAGCCGACTGATCGGTCGCGACCCAGTGACGGCGCCCAATACCGTGCGCCTGCAGGAAGCAGCCAGAATCATGACCGAAAACGGCGTATCAGCTCTGCCCCTGATGGATACAACCGGTGACAAGCCAGTTCTCTGCGGCATCGTCACGGACCGGGACCTGAGAAGCAGGGCATTAAGCAAGGCTCTGGCTTCCGAGACTCCCATCAGCGAGATCATGAGCACCGGTATTCGGACTACAAAGTCCACAGCCTTTATATTCGAAGCCATGCTGACCATGCTGCACAACAACGTGCACCACCTGCCCGTGGTTGATGACGATACCGTGCGAGGGGTGATTTCACTTTCTGACGTCATAAAACACGAATCACAGAACAGCCTTTACCTGGTCAGTAACATCTATCACCAGAACGATGTGAAAGGTCTTAAGCGCCTTAGCAAAGACGTGCCGGACACCTTCGTGCGAATGGTGAACCAAGACGCTAACTCCCACATGATCGGCAGCGCCATGGCAGGAATCGGCCGCAGCTTCAGCCAGCGACTGCTGGAACTGGGTGAAGAGAAGCTGGGCCCGCCACCGGTGCCTTACTGCTTTATGGCGCTGGGTTCCATGGCGCGGGATGAACAGCTGGTGGTGACTGACCAGGACAACGCCATGGTTCTGGACGACGCCTTTGATCCGGCAGAGCATGATGAATACTTCAAAGCTCTCGCCAAGTTTGTCAGCGATGGGCTGGCGGATTGTGGCTACACCTACTGCACCGGTGACATCATGGCCACCAACAATAAATGGCGGCAGCCGCTGCGGGTGTGGAAAGAGTACTTCGCTGACTGGATTGACAACCCCAGAGCCGAAGCCTTGCTGAACAGCAACATCTTCTTCGACCTCGAAGGCATTCACGGCCAGACCATCTTTACGGAAGAGCTGCAGGGCTTTGTTGCAGACCGGGCCAGCAAGAACCCCCGCTTTCTGGCTATGATGGCTCGCAACGCTCTGGGCCGCACACCACCGCTGGGCTTTTTCCGTCAGTTTGTGATGGAAGAAAGCGGCAAGCAAAACAATACCTTCAACCTGAAACGTCGCGGCACCGCGCCCATGTCCGATCTGATCCGGATTCATGCCCTGGCCTGTGGCTCGCGCGCACAGAATACCTTTAACCGACTAAAAGCGATCGCGGCAACCGAGCTGATCCCGGAGGACGGCGTAGGCAATCTCAGGGACGCGTTCGAGTTCATCGCCATTGTGCGTATCCGACACCAGGCCCTGGCTATTGAAGCCGGCCGGACGCCGGACAACAATGTACGCCCGGAGGACCTTTCTCCATTTGAACGCAGCCACCTGAAGGACGCTTTTCAAGTAGTCAGTCAGGCGCAGAAATTCCTGCGATTCCGCTACAACGCGGGGGCGGTCCGAAATGTCTGATGAAAATACCGAGCCGGAGACAAGCGAACAGCAAAGCGCCCTGACCTGGCCGGAACGCTTCGAAGCCCTGGCAAGGGACGCCGCGGATGAACGTCTGAAACGCTTTTATCAGGCCGGATGTGTCTCTGCTGACACGCAAATGAAAGATGTTCCGATGGTTGCAGTGGATTTTGAAACCACCGGCCTGGATGCCAATCAGCATTCCATTGTCAGCATTGGTGTGGTGCCTTTTGACCTGAACAGCATTCAGATCTCCGGAGCCCGCCACTGGCTGGTAAAACCCCAGCTGCCGCTGCACCAGACCTCTATTGAGGTTCATGGCATCACCCATACCGATATTGATCAGGCACCGGATATTGATGAGGTTCTGAGTGATATCCTGGCCAGCCTACAGGGTCGGATTCCAGTCGTGCACTACCGGGCTATCGAACGCCCGTTCCTGAATGTTGCCGTTAACTGGCGAACCGGAGAAGGTCTGGATTTTCCACTGCTGGATACGATGGCGATAGAGGCCCACCTGCACCCAAACCGAAAACCGAATTTCTGGCAGAAACTTAGAGGGCTAGAGCAAGTCTCGATCCGGTTATCCGACAGTCGTACCCGCTATGGGCTGCCGCACTATCCATCTCACAACGCGCTGGTAGATGCCCTTGCCACCGCAGAGTTACTGATGGCACAGATCAGGCATCATTTTTCGCCAGAGACACCGATTGGCGATCTCTGGCTTTAGGCGCGCAGCGCTCAGCTTTGTCCTTTCACCTCATCAATGTATTTGCCGTATCCGCGCTCTTCCATCTCTTCCAGAGGGATGAAAGACAGGGCGGCTGAATTCATGCAATAGCGCAAGCCGGTTGGCGCGGGGCCGTCATTGAACACGTGGCCAAGATGGGAATCCGCGTAGCGGCTGCGAATCTCAGTGCGCGTCATGAAGAACTTGGTGTCCTCCTTTTCCACCACCATGTCCGGGTCAATCGGCTGGGTGAAGCTGGGCCAACCGGTGTTGGACTTATACTTGTCTGCTGAGGAGAAAAGCGGCTCACCAGATACAACATCCACATACAGGCCAGGGCGCTTGTTGTCATAATATTCGTTCTTGTAAGCCGGCTCGGTGCCGTCTTCTTGGCTCACGTAGAACTGCTCTTCGGTCAGACGCTTCTTGAGCGCCGCCTCGCTGGGCTTTTTGAAACTGTCAGGATCAAAGCCCTTGCTGCCAGACATCTCAGTGCCGGAACTGTCGCCGTCACTGGTTTCAGGGCGATACTGTGAATAGTCTACTTTCTGGTCGTCGCCCCAGACCTTTTCAATGAACTGATAACGGCCCGAATTGAAGGTGTAGACGTTGTAGCGAACCGGGTTCTTTTTGTAATAATCCTGATGATATTTCTCGGCCGCGTAGAATTTCTCGAAAGGTACTATCTCGATGGCAACCGGATCGTCATAGCGACCAGACTCTTCAAGCGCGGCAACGGATGCCTCCGCCAGGCGCTTTTCTTCCTGATTGTGGTAGAAGACTGCCGGGCGATACTGCCGACCACGGTCAACATACTGGCCTTTCACGTCGGTCGGATTCGCGGTCCGCCAGAGTGTCTGCAGCAAACCTTCGTAGGTGATTTCGTCCGGGTCATAATATACCTGAACCGCCTCAGTATGGCCGGTACGGCCGCCCGCGACCTGCTGGTAGGTCGGATCTTTCTCATCACCACCGCTGTAACCCGAGACGGCCTCAACGACGCCCGGCGCCTTTTCTTCGAATGCCGCCTCGACGCACCAGAAGCAGCCACCGGCAAAAGTGGCGACGGCCAGGTTGGGATCGTCCGGCGCATATTTGGTATCCGCCTCGTCCGAAGCAACCACATTGAACCCTGCCAGGCCGATGGCAGCGGCTAAAGATGCGAGTAATAAATAGCGTTTCATAACCTAACCTCTTGGGATGTAAACCTTTGAGCAGCCTGAGCCGCACTGATAAACAGTCTGAACCCGACCTGTCACAACGATTTACTGTAATAATTACGATTCTATAACGCTGGTGAGATCAGTCCCGATGCATCATCTTTGCGGGTTCGCAGGCACCGGCAGACGGATGGAGAAGCAGGCGCCGCCATCCCCGCTGTTTTCCGCCCGGATATCGCCGCCCTGGAGGCTCATGATCCGCCGGGCAATCGCCAGCCCAAGACCGGCATGGCCACTTTCGCCATCGCGACTGCCCCGATAGAAAGGCTCGAAAATATGGGGCAGGTCGGCCGTCGGTATGCCAGGTCCATTGTCGCGGATACTGACTTGCGGCTGCCCGTTTGCTTCGCCTAACTCAACGGTGATCTGGCCGCCCTCAGGAGTAAACGCAACGGCATTGCCAATCAGGTTATCCAGCACCCGCTCGGTCATGGCCAAATCCGCAAAGGCCAGGGGCATCTCGGGATTGCCTGTGACCGTCAACGCCACCGATGCCTTTTCAGCTCCGGGGGCGTGTTTTTGCACCACATCATGCACCAGCTCTGCCAGGGGAAACGGCTCGGCTACCGGCTGTTTCTCTCTGGCTTCGAGGGCAGCAAGCTCGAAAAGTTCATCTATCAAGCGGCCAAGGCGATGACCCTCCTGCAATGCAATCGTCAGAAAGCGCTCCTGTTCGTCGGGGTCAAGCCGGTCCCGACGCAACGTCAGGGTTTCGATGTACCCCTGCATGGACGCAAGCGGGGTACGCAAATCATGGGACACCTGGGCCACCAGTTGCGTGCGCTGGGCATCTTTTTCCCGGAGCTGATCAATCTGGGTCGCAATCCGTCTGGCCATGTCGTCAAAGGTCGCGCCCAGGTAGTCGATTTCGTCGTTGACCTTCGGGCGTTGACTGCGCCAGGTCTGCGTCGGATGCCGGCTCATATTGCCGGTCTCAAAATCTTCGACCAGACGGGTCAGCAGGGTCAGACGGCCAGTCAACAGGCGGAACACCACCAGACCGGCAATCATTACCACCACCAGGCTGATCAGCAATGCCCAGGCGCTCAGCCCGACCAGCTGCCCGCCCCGGGCCATGGTTTCAGCCGCGTCGTATTCTTCTCCCCGCAAGACCACGTAGAGGTAACCCTCGGCGTTCTCCGCCGACGGAACGGGAGTGACTGAAAACACCTTCTGGCGTTCATGACTTCTGGGGTCGTCGCCAAGCACCGGGTATTGGTCCATATCGTTCAGCAACGTGCGGATGGGCGCCAGCGACACGCGATTGCGTTTGATTTTCCCCGGGTCGGCGGAATAGGACTGTATGGTGCCGTCCAGGTCCAGCAGGTAGATTTCAATGCTGGGATTGATGGTCATGTAGAGCCCAAACAACGCTTTCAGGGCACTCTTGTCCAGCTCACCCCCGCTGACCAGATTGCGATCAGCTACGAGATTGCCGGCAAGATCCCGGTGGATCTCCTGATTCACCGAGGCGTTGAATTCTTTCAGGGAATAAAAAGTGATGAAGCCGTACAGTAGTCCTACCAGCAACAACAGCAGGAATAGCCCCAGGGAAAGCCGGGTGTAAAGGGTTTTCAGCATGGTCTATTCCCGAAAACGATAGCCAACGCCCCAGACCGTCTCGACAAACTCCGGCTGGGCAGGATCCGTTTCAATCTTGCCACGCAGGCGGTTGATGTGGGTGTTAACGGTATGTTCGTACCCCTCGTGATTGTAGCCCCAGACCTTGTCCAGCAACTGGGTGCGGCTGAATACCCGGCCGGGCTGACTGGCAAAATGCCAGAGCAGATCGAACTCCCGGGCGGTCAGTTCTACTTCCTGCTCCCCCACGAACACTCGGCGCCGGGCCGGGTCCATTTTCAGGCCGGGCACCACCAGCTCCCCTTCTTTATCGGCAGAACCGGGCGAAGCAGCCATGGCATCCACCCGACGAAACAGGGCTTTCACCCGGGCGGACAATTCGGCCACGCTAAACGGTTTGGTAAGATAGTCATCCGCGCCCATTTCCAACCCCAGCACCCGGTCCAGCTCCGTGCTCTTGGCCGTCAGCATCAGCACGGGCACATAGCCCTCACCAGAACGGATTTCACGACACACCGACAGCCCATCCAGCCCCGGCAACATCAAATCCAGAATCACCAGATCAATGCCGCCTTCACGGAAACGGGCAAGCCCGGTATCACCCCGATTGCAAAGCACAGGCGTCATGCCCAGATCGACGACCTGCATGCGCACCAGGTCCCCGATACCGGGGTTGTCTTCAATGATCAATACGTTTCGGGCCATAATGCATTTTTTAACCTTTTGGCTGGCAAGCTGAATCAGTCTAACCTCGAAAGTTCACAATTCCATCACGAGAGGCAAGAACCGCCCATGAGCAAAGCATCCTGGAACGACCTGCTGGATTTTGAGGGTCAGCTTGCAGACGACGAGCGACAGGTTCGTGACAGTATTCGTGCGTTCTGCGACAAGCGGCTGATGCCGAGCATTATCCAGGCCAACCGTGAGGGCACATTCGACCGGCAAATTTTCAACGACATGGGCAGTCTGGGCATGCTTGGTGCCACCCTACCGGAGGCCTATGGCGGCCCGGGGCTGAGCCACGTCTGCTACGGGCTGATCGCCCGGGAAGTGGAGCGGGTGGATTCGGCTTACCGCTCGGCGCTCAGCGTTCAATCGTCTCTGGTAATCCATCCGATCCATTCATTTGGCCCCGAGGCCCTCAAGCAGCGGCTGCTGCCAGCACTGGCTTCCGGCGAAAAGGTTGGCTGTTTCGGACTGACCGAACCCAACCACGGCTCTGATCCCGGCAACATGGAAAGCCGCGCGAAAGCCGTCGATGGTGGTTACCGGCTCAGCGGTTCAAAGACCTGGATCACCAACGCACCCATCGCAGACGTGTTCGTGGTCTGGGCAAAACTGGAAGGCACGGTCACCGGATTTGTGCTGGAACGCGGCATGGAAGGGCTGGACACCCCGAAGATTGACGGCAAGTTCTCTTTGCGCGCCTCCGAAACCGGCTCCATTTTTATGGATGAGGTTTTCGTTCCGGAAGAAAACAAACTGGATGTTGAAGGCCTGAAAGGACCGTTCAGCTGCCTGAACAAGGCCCGTTACGGCATCTGCTGGGGCTCGTTGGGTGCCGCCGAATTCTGCTGGCATGCGGCCCGGCAATACACCCTGGACCGGACGCAGTTCGGCAAACCGCTGGCCGCCAATCAGCTGGTGCAGAAAAAGCTGGTGGACATGCAGACGGAGATTGCTCTTGGCTTGCAGAGCACGCTGCAACTTGGCCGGATGATGGACACCGGCACTGCATCGCCGGACGCAGTGTCTCTGCTGAAGCGCAACAACTGCGGCAAGGCGCTGGACATCGCCCGCACAGCGCGGGACATGCACGGTGGCAACGGTATTTCTGACGAATATCACGTCATCCGACACGTTATGAACCTGGAATCGGTCAATACGTACGAGGGCACCCACGACATCCATGCGCTGATTCTGGGGCGGGGGCAGACCGGGCTGCAGGCATTCAGCTGACCCATACCATGCATTGCATCTGATTTTTGCGAGCTGGCTGATAGAGAACTATCTTTAGAAAGATGGAGTCCGAAGGAACCGGAAGTTCCCAGCCATAAGGAGACGTCTCTATGAGCCGCTTGCGACCAATCCTGTTCAGCATGATCTGCTTTTTTGTACTGACTCCGCTTGCCGCCCAGGCGGAGACCCTCACCGACCAGACGGTCCTTTCTTTTATCAACAGCCTTGAAGCCATGCAGGGCATGGAAGACGAATACGATGACCTGCCGGACGAGCTCGCAACCCAGGAAGATGATTTGGGTATGGAGCAAATGTCACGGATCTTTTCTTCGTCGGTCGAAAGCATGAAAGGGCACCCACTGTATAACGACCTGGCACAAGTGGTCAGTAATTATGGCTTTTCCAGTCCGGAACAATGGGGTGAAACCGGCGACCGTATCCTCCGCGCCTGGAGCGCCATCGAAATGGGCCAGCAGTCCGGGGGCATGAATCAGGAAATGGCGAAAGCCATGGAAGAAATCGACAACAACCCCAACATCAGCGAAGCTCAGAAGCAGCAGATGCGGGAAATGATGGGTGGCGCTCAGTCCATGATGGACAATGCCTCCAGTGCCCCGGAAGCCGACAAACAAGCCGTTCGGCCACATCTGGACGCTCTCCGTTCGGCGACCTCGGAAAGCGGCGGCTCTTAAAGTCGCGCTTTGGAGATTTACGGTAAAGGTCTGGCCCCTGGTGCCGTTATTTAGTCCTATATAAACAATAAAACTTTTCGACGCCGGAAGAGCAACCCCGGGACATTGGGATTGGGGGGAATAGATGGCGATTATGAAAACACTCAACAATATCTCAGTCGGCAAAAAACTGGCTGCTGGCTTTGCCTTCGTGGTTATTCTGTCATCAGTCATTGCGGCAATCAGTATCAACACGCTAAGCCTTTACCACGAACGGTCTCTCATTGTGGCTGCGGCCAGTAGCGCAGAAACGAATCTTTTGAATGCCCGCATTGAAGAAATTGCTTTCCTGTTACGAAAAAACCCTCAAAGCATTGAGCAAGCCAAAACCCGCGCTGACAACGCCGCCGCAACCGTTCTGCCGCTGAAAAAGATACTTGTGGTACCTGAGGACAATCAACGGGTTGACAGCATCGTTGCCGGGGTCAGGGAATTCAAAACCCTTCTGGGCGAGCTTGAGGCCAGCATTGATGGCGACCCCGCCACACTGAAACAAATTGGGGACGAAGCCAAGGCAATAGCGATTGACATGATTTCCACCGCGGCCGAATTGCAGGAAGTGCAGGTCGACCGGATGGAAGAACAATACAACAACGCGGTGAACACACTTGTGGGCATTGCGATTATCATCGCGATTCTGGCCGGCATTATTGGCTGGACAATTACCCGCAACATCACCGGCCCGGTTCGCGAAACCGTTGAGATTGCCAACAAAGTGGCTTCCGGCGACCTGACCGTTCAGGTCAGAAGCGACCGGGGAGATGAATTCGGTCAATTGCAGGCGGCCTTTGCCTCCATGGTGACCAACCTGAGTGAGCTGATTCGTGAGATCAACACCGGTGCCTCCAGCATTGCTTCGTCTTCCGAAGAACTGTCTACCGTCACAAACCAGACCAGTCAGGGTGTGGCACAACAGCAGTCCCAGACCGATCAGGTCGCCACTGCGATGACCGAAATGGTGGCCACAGTCAACGAAATCGCAAAAAGCGCCGAATCCGCTTTTCAGGCAGCTAACCACGCCAGCGAGAAGTCCGGCCACGGGGAAAAAGCGGTCAATGAAACGCTGTCGTTTATGACCGACCTGAACAAACAAAACGCCAATGTGATGAAGCAGCTCAATGGCCTTCAGGAAGAAACCAACAACATCGGCACGGTACTGGACGTTATTAAGTCAGTCGCCGAGCAGACTAACCTATTGGCACTGAATGCGGCCATTGAGGCCGCCCGAGCAGGTGAGCAGGGACGTGGGTTCGCCGTAGTTGCGGATGAAGTTCGATCGCTTGCCCAGCGCACCCAAAGCTCCGCAACAGAAATCGAAACTCTGATCAGCAATTTGGTGACCAGCGCAGAAACCTCGGTTTCCAGCATGGAGGTCGGCAACAAACTGGCTGAACAAACTCTTGAACGGGCGCAAACGGCGGGCACTGCGATTCAGGAAATGGCAGAGGCGGTTGAGGAAATCCGTCAGTACAACAGCCAGATTGCAACTGCCGCCGAGCAACAGACGTCAGTGGCGGAAGATATCAACCAGAACGTTACACAGATTCGCGATGTCGGTGATCAATCCGCCGCCTCCGCCGAGCAGGTCTCTTCCGCCAGCGAAGAGCTGGCCCGGCTGGCGGAAGGACTCAGTACCCAGGTTGCACGCTTCAAGATCTGACGTTCAGGCCAACAGGTTGTAAACAAACACAACGGCCACGGCAATAGGGGTCACGAAACGAATCAGGCTATACCAGAGGGTGAAGCTGCCACCTTTCATAGCCAGTTCGCTTTGCAGTGACTCTTTGGCCACGAACCAGCCTACGAACAGCGCCGTCAGCAGGCCGGACAATGGCAGCATCACGTTGGCTGTAAAAAAGTCCAGCAAGTCAAAAATGGTCTGGCCCTCAAAGCGTTCGAACATGCCCAGAGGCGCAAACCCGGACCATTCATTCAACGACAGTATCGACGCAATGCCCAACAGCCAGCAGGCCACACCAACGGTCACCGTGCTGCCAACCCGACCAAGAATCAGCTTGTCCTCGATCCACTCCACCACCGGCTCCAGCAATGACATGGCAGACGTCCAGGCGGCAAACAGCAAAAGCACGAAAAACAGAGTGCCGAAGAGGCTGCCAAACGGCATCTGGCCAAAGGCCAGCGGCAGGGTCTGGAAAATCAGGCCGGGCCCGGCACTGGGCTCAAGTTCGTTGGCAAACACCAGCGGGAAAATCGCCAGCCCCGCCATCAACGCGACGACTGTATCCATAATCGAAACAGTGATAGCGGTACGACCAATTGAAATGTCGTCTCCCAGATAGGAGCCGTAGGCCATCATCACGGCCATACCCAGGCTCAGGGTAAAGAAGGCGTGGCCCAGAGCAACCAGTACACCGTCCATAGTCAAAGCACTAAAATCCGGGGTAAACAGAAACGATACCGCCTCACCGAAATGGCCGGTGGTTGTGCCATAGCCGACCGTGATGAGCAACAATACGAACAGCGTTGGCATCAGGACAGTAACCGCCCGTTCCAGGCCCGATTTGAGGCCACGAGCCACCACAAACACAACCAGCGCCATGAAGAGGGTGTGCCAGAACAGCAGCGTCAGCGGGCTGGCCAGAAGGCCACCAAACAGCTCGCCAATGGCATCGGCGCTCTGGCCGGTAAAATCACCCGAAACGGCATGGCCGACATAAGAAGCGGCCCAGCCACCAATCACCGAGTAGAAAGACAGAATAATAAAGGCCGCCAATACCCCTACCGCAGCGGCTATCCGCCATTTCGGAGACGACAGGTTACGCTCGGCAATCACCCGCAGACTGGTAATGGGGTTATGGCGGCCATTACGGCCGATGAACACCTCGGCCATCATGATGGGAATACCCACAATAGCGATACACAGCAGGTAAACCAGCACAAAAGCGCCGCCGCCGTTTTCGCCGGTGACATAAGGAAATTTCCAAATATTGCCCAGCCCGACGGCGGAACCCGTCGCGGCCAGAATAAAGGCCATACGGGAAGACCACAGGCCGCGGTGAGTCGGGTTCGATTTAGAGACTGTCATTCATTTCTCCTGTGTGTTGAACTTTAATTCGGGCGCGTGGATGAAACCGGACGTTAAGCCACAACGAAAGGCCAATAACACCACCGCCAATCGCCAGCCGCAGAAAATCTGCATCCCGGTTCCAGATCACCAGGTTGACCAGTAGGCCGGCCGGTACCAGCGCATTGTTCATGATCGCAAGTGTGCCTGCATCGACGTGACAGGCGCCACGGTTCCACAGAAATAGCCCCGCACCTGACGCCGCCAGGCCCAGCCAGAAAAGCACACCCCACTGCAACGCTGTGGTGGGCAGACGGCTGACATCGCCGAATATCAGAAAAGAAGGCAAGGCAATCAACAGCGCCCCGAAAAAGAAGTAGCCAAAGGTGCGATGGGCCGGCAGGTCCAGCGGGAAGTGCATCATCGTGTGCTTGTAGCCTACCTGGCCCGCCGCAAACGTGAAGTTAGCCACCTGCAATAACAGAAAACCGGTAAGGAAATCCTGGCTCAGCCCGTCATAGCGAATAATGCCAGCACCGAGCGTTGCCACCGCCGCCGCCATCAGGGCAACGGGCGAAAAGCGGCGATAGAAAGCGTCGTCGATCAACGTTACGTACAAGGGAGTAAAGACGGTGAACAACAGCACTTCCGGAACGCTGAGGTAACTGAACGAGCGATACAGGCACAGATAGGTGATGCCGAACTGCAGCATACCCGTTGCCAGCACACCCAGCTTCAATCCACCGGGCACGCCCCGCCACCGGGTCAGCGGCAAAAACACCAGGGTTGCCAGCACCACACGGGTCAGCACAGCAAAGTCACTGTCGACCTGGCCGGCAAGGAATTCGCCAATCAGGCTGAATGAAAACGCCCAAAGAACCGTTACAAAGACCAGAAGACCCATGACAGCAACTCCGAAACCTGCTCGACACCCAAGAGCGCGGCACTTTACCTGCTCTGTGACCGGGTTGTACACAAAGCCACGGAAACACCCTATGCCAAACCGGTCTGGGAATAAGGTACCATCGGCGGCCCTGATGTATTCCGTTTCACCTATTCAGCCGGGCCAGCAACTCCATGGATGAAACCCACCAGCCTTTACCCGAAGTCCGTCAGCCGCTGATCCAGCGCACGCTCACCGAGTGGCGCACTCTGGCCATTCTTGGTAGCCCGATTCTGATTGCCCAGCTGGCGCAGATGGCGAATGGCGTTATCGACACGGTAATGGCCGGACACGCCAGCGCGGAGGATCTTGCAGCGGTGGGCATTGGCAGTAGTTTATGGATGCCGGTGTTCCTGTTTTTCATGGGCCTGCTTGGCGCCCTGCAACCCATTATTTCCGGCTACAACGGAGCCCGCAGCTTCGACCGCATCATGCCAGCGACCTGGCAGGGGCTGTACATTGCCGCGGGCGGCTCAGTCATCATGATCGTACTGCTGACCAACGTGTTCCCGGTGCTGAATCTGATGCAACTGGAGAGTAATACGGCCCGGGTCACACAGGGTTATCTGGATGCCTTTGCGTGGGGCATTCCCTTTATGCTGGTCATGATGTCACTGCGGGGACTGACCGATGGCCTGGGCCACACCCGCGTCATCATGGCGTTTTCGGTGCTGGGCACACTGATCAACCTGCCCCTGAACTATATTTTCATTTACGGCAAACTCGGTATGCCGGCAATGGGCGGCGTTGGCTGCGGCTGGGCCACGTCTATCTCTAATGCGGTGGCCGCCACAGCACTCATTCTCTACCTGAACCGCAGTGACGCCTACCGCCGGTTCCACTTGCTGGCCGACTGGGTGAAGCCCAACCTGGAAGGTATCCGCGAGGTACTCCGGCTCGGCATTCCCATCGGCTTTACCATCTTCGTGGAGGCCAGCCTGTTTTCCGTCATTGCACTGTTTCTGGCGCCACTTGGCCCGGTTACGGTGGCGGGCCACCAGATTGCACTCAATGTCGTATCACTGCTGTTCATGCTGCCATTGAGTATCGGTATGGCGCTGACTCTGCGGGTAAGTTTCCTGCTGGGCGCGCGGACTCCGGATACCGCAAGGCTGATCGCTCTCAGCTCACTGATTCTGGCGGTTAGCGTAGCGTTTGTGTTTGCCGTCGCCCTGTTTCTGCTTTCCGAACCGATCGCCTCGCTGTATACCAACGACCCCGAGGTACAGGCCGTAGCCGTGCAGCTGCTGGTATTCGCGGCGATCTTTCAGATAGCCGATGTGATTCAGGTCACCTGCATAAGCGCCTTGCGCGGCTACAAAGATACGCGCATCCCCATGTTTATCATGCTGTTTTCATTCTGGGGCGTGGGTCTGAGCCTGGGTTGGGTCCTGACGTTTACCGACTGGCTGGTGCCCGCTATGGGCGCGCCCGGCTTCTGGGTAGGGCTGACGTGCGGGCTGGCTTCCGCCAGCGTGCTTCTGGGCACGCGACTGTTTCTGTTCCGGCCAAAAATCGGCGGTGATTGACGGGCGGTCGCTGGAGTTAACAGCGGAACAGGAGTTAAACTCGGACAACACGATAAAAAAAGATCAGGAATCATTCGCTTGCAAAACCTTGTCCGCATCGCGCCCGGCGCACTGACCGTTGGCAAGCCATTGCCCTGGACCGTTTACGATACTGATGGTCACGTGCTTTTGTGTCAGGGCTATGTCATCCACAGTGACGCCCAGCTGGAACATCTGTTCGAGCGTGGGCTTTTTCATCCGCGCAAAATTGAACGGCTCCCGGAAGACGACCCGGAAGACATTCGTGCTCGCAATCCTTTCGCCGAATACCCGGTGCTGCTGCAAACCCTGGAATCGGCTCTTCAGGCCGTCACCGATCGGGACCCGAGCGCCCAGAAGCGACTCCTCGGACTGACCCGGATCATTGATCAGATGTGTAACGCATCACCGGAAGCGTGCCTGGCGCTGGTGCATCTTTACTCCATTGAACCAACCATCCACGAACAAATTCTGTTTTACGCCATCCTCTGCCAGTTCACGGCACGTCAATTCGGGCTGGACAACAAGCGCACGGCGGTTCTGGTGGGCGCGGCGCTGACCGCCAATCTGGCTCTGGTGCCGGTCGCGGACAAACTGAACGCCTCCAACAAGGTTCTGACCGACGATCAGCGGGCCGTCATCCGCAAGCACCCGATGCGCAGCATCCAGGCCTTGAAGGAAGCGGGCATTTCCAACTCCCTGCTGACAAAAATCATCGCCCAGCACCACGAACAGGCTAACGGCAACGGCTACCCCCACGGTCTGAGCGGCACGGAAATTCGCGGTGAAGCTGAAATTCTGGCGCTGTCAGAGCGGTATGTGGCCATCATTACCCGTCGGGCCTATCGACGCCGCATGAACGTCACCGAAGCCCGCAAGCTGATGACCAGCCTGGCTGATGGCGTTTTCAGACCAGCCATTCCCCGAGCCCTGTTAAAGGTGCTATCAGAATACCCGCCAGGCACATTGGTAAAACTGCAGAGTGAAGAAGTCGCGGTCATTGTGGCCCGGCCAAAAGGAACACGTGGCCCCTTCGCCAAAGCGATCATCGGTCCCAGAGGCAACCGCTACAACGGAACCTTTGACAGAGATTGCAGCCTGCCCGATTTCAGCATTGTTGGAGTGGAAGTGCCCGAAATGATGCCATCAATGGATTTCGGGCAAATCTGGGGATTCCGCTAGTCCGTCAGCAGGCCCAGGGCTCTGGCGTGGTGATCCAGATGTTCATCAATGAACGACGCAATGAAGAAGTAGCTGTGGTCGTATCCCCGGTGCATCCGCAGTTCGATCGGGTGCTCCGCCTTCTTGCAAGCGTCAGCAAGCGCTTCCGGGTGTAGCTGCTCTTCCAGAAAGTTGTCTGCCGCTCCCTGATCCACCAGCAATGGCAGGCGCTCCCTGGCCGTCGCGATCAGCAGCGTGGCATCCCACTCCGCCCATGCGGCGGTATCAGAGCCCAGATAACCCTCGAATGCTTTCTTGCCCCAGGGGCAATCGGACGGATGCGCGATGGGGGCGAAGGCCGAAACCGACAGATACTGTCCGGGACTCCTGAGTGCGGCAATCAAGGCGCCATGGCCACCCATTGAGTGCCCGCTGATCGAACGCTGTTCCGTCACCGGGAGGTTGGACTCCACCAGTTGCGGCACTTCCTTGATCACATAATCGTACATGCGGTAATGAGGCGCCCAGGGCTGACGGGTGGCGTTGATGTAAAACCCGGCACCGCTGCCGAAATCGTAGCTGTCGTCCTCGCCCGGTAAACCCAGACCCCGCGGACTGGTATCCGGGCACACAATAGCCATGCCCAGTTTCGCGGCGTGTTTCAGCGCCCCCGCCTTTTGCATGAAATTCTGATCAGTACAGGTCAATCCGGACAACCAGTAAAGCACAGGCACCTTGCGGGAGTCAGAGCCAATGGCCGAAGGCGGAAGAAACACGGCAAATTCCATTTCACAGTCCAGCGCCGCGGAATGGTGCCGGTAACGCCGGTGCTCGCCGCCGAAACAGACATTGGTCGAAAGTAATTCCATGAAAACCTCATTCAATCCGGAAAGTTCAGTTCACGAGGCGGTCAGACGATTTTTGACACATCCATGCCAAAGCCCAACTTGGCCAGCTCCGCGAGGATAGCAGTACGTGTCACGATGCCGATCAGCTTTCCGTTTTCGGTGACCGGATAAACCTTGGGCTTGCCCGCGCCAAGATTCTGGGCCAGGTCCACCACGGACATTTCCGGTGAGATCGTCAGCGGATTGTGAAACATCACATCATCCACTTTGGGATCGCCCTCACGGTGATAATTACTGACCAGCAGCGCATGAATGCAGTCCTGCTCGGAAATAAACCCAATCACCTTGCGATGATCATCCACCACCGGCAGGCCAGTGACGTGATTGTGCAACAGCGTTTTAACCACCTTGGTTAACGGGGTACCGCAGCGAATGGGTTCAATGTGATTCGACATGACGTCAGATGCTTTAAGCGATTCCATCAATAGACTCCCTCAAATGATAATGTCCGGTATCATGCTTCTAAAGATAGGCAATCCGGGCCGAAACTGACACTTTGAATCAGCCCGCCTGATTCATGGTTTCAAAGCCAATCCGGGCAAAATCCGCCAGCAGCGGTTCCGGTAGATCGTGTCCCATACCCTCCATCAGCTCGACCCGGGCGTGAGGCATCAGATAAGCAAGCTGCTGGGCCGCCGCAGGGCGCACCAGAGGGTCGGCTTTGCCGTGAATAACTGCCACTGGCTGGCGAATACGCCGGGTCGCTGACGACAGGCTGCCCGTCGCCAGAATGGCACGGGTCTGGCGCAGAATGCCAGCCGGGTGGTAACTGCGCCGATAGTTGAACGTAATCCGCTCGCGCAGATAGTCCTCGCGGGCGGGAAACCCGGGGCTCTGACTCAGCTTCCAGAAACCCATCGACCGCTCCACCACGGACTGCTCGTCGTTTCCACGCGACCCCATTCCCGCCAGGCGAGCAATCAACGACGCCTTGGGCATCGGCAATCGCGGGCTGTTGGTAGACGTCATGATCAGGGTTGCCGAGCGCACCCGCTCAGGCCAGTTCGCCGCCACCAGCTGGCTAATCATGCCGCCCATGGAGACTCCCACCAAATGAGCGCTGGGCAACCCGAGCGCATCCATGACACCGCAGACGTCGGCAGCCATGTCATGGAGCGTATAGGGCGCCGGTATGGCCAGACCCATCCGGGATCTCGCCATCACGGTCATCGGGTGGCCTTTCAGGCGGTCTTTGAGATGAGACGACAGACCAATATCCCGATTATCAAACCGAATGACCCGATAGCCCTCTGCAACATAGTGCTCAAGCAGGGCTTCTGGCCACAGCGTCATCTGTGCGGCAAGCCCCATTACAAATACCACAGGTTCGCCCTGAGGATTTCCGCGGGTTTCCACACAGAACTGCAGCTCGCCGACAGTCACATGAAACGTTTCCGGCGCCGAGGTGGCTGCCTCGCTTTTGGGTATACCCGTTGCTAGCCCGGGGTCGCTCATTCAATAACACTCCTGAAATCTGTGACTCGCAGGTTAACCCACCGACAGGATATTTACACCAGAGAAGCCCGGTCTACACTTAATGCATCCGGCGCTGTCTCGCTGATTGACTAGCCCCTTGGTTTTCGAGACATCCGTCACCATCTATGAACGTATACGAAGAGAACAGCCGGCCGTTGCTTTGGCCGGACACGCTGATAACCAATGGAGGACATACAATGACCTTACGACTGGGAGATACCGCACCGGACTTCGAACAGGAATCCAGTGAGGGCACCATCCGCTTTCATGAGTGGCTTGGCGACGGCTGGGGCATTCTGTTTTCCCATCCGGCGGACTTCACGCCGGTGTGCACCACCGAGCTGGGCCTGACCGCCAAGCTGAAAGGCGAATTTGCCAAGCGTAATGTGAAAGCCATCGCCCTGAGCGTGGACGCGGTGGAATCGCATACCAAGTGGATCAGCGACATCAACGAAACTCAGGGCTGCACGGTAAATTTCCCGATCATTGCGGATCAGGATCGCAAAGTGTCCCAGCTTTACGACATGATTCATCCGAATGCCGATAACAGCCTGACCGTCAGATCTTTGTTCGTGATTGACCCGAATAAAAAAGTACGCCTGATGATCACCTACCCCGCCAGCACCGGACGTAACTTTAACGAAGTCCTGCGGGCGGTTGATTCGCTGCAGATGACAGACGATCACAAGGTGGCCACTCCGGGTAACTGGGAGAAAGGCGAAGATGTTGTGATCGTGCCATCACTGCAGGATGAGGATGAAATCAAAAAACGTTTCCCGAGGGGTTACAACGCCGTCAGACCTTACCTGCGGATGACGCCGGACCCATCCGTAAACTGGAGCGGCGACTGACCGCTCTATCCATAAAAAAACCGGGCCAGGCCCGGTTTTTTTATGAGTACGATATCGTTAACTGCCTCAGAATGCGGGAACAACCGCCCCCTCATAATTGGTCAGAATGAATTCCCTGACATCTTCGGAATTCAGCGCAGCCGCCAACTTCTTCATTGCGTCGCTGTCTTTATTGTCCGGACGAGCCACCAGAATGTTCACGTACGGCGAATCTGATCCTTCTATCACCAACGCGTCCTCGGTGGGGTTGAGACCGGCCTCAAGCGCGTAATTGGTGTTGATCAACGCCACATCTACCTGGTTCAGAATCCTTGGCAAGGTCGCCGCTTCCAGTTCCTTGAAATCCAGGTTCCTGGGGTTTTCTGCAATGTCCCGGGGTGTTGCGGTGATTTTGCTTTTGTCTTCCAGGGTAATCAATCCCGCTTTCTGGAGAAGCAGAAGGGCACGGCCGCCGTTGGTGGGGTCGTTTGGAATTGCGACGACGGCGCCATCTTTCAGATCGTCCAGGGACTGGATCTTGCTGGAATAGGCGCCAAACGGTTCAACATGGACGCCGGTAACCGTCACCAGACTGGTGCCGCGGCCATCGTTAAATTCATCGAGATAGGGCTGATGCTGGAAAAAATTGGCGTCCATCCGCTTCTGGTCCACCTGAATATTGGGCTGGACGTAATCCGTGAATACTTTCACATCCAGTTCCACACCCTGTTCTGCCAACTGGGGTTTCAGGAATTCCAGAATTTCCGCATGGGGCACGGGCGTCGCGGCCACGGAGAGCTCCTGCGCTGCAACCGCGCCAGAGAAAGTGGTCGCTGCAACCAGCGATACGAGCGTTTTCTTCAGATTCATAAACGGTTCTCCTGTTTTACTTCCGACTGAAATGCAGTACCAGACGGTCGCCGACCATCTGCAATAGCTGAACAAAAATGACGAGAAGCGCCACGGTAATAACCATGACGTCCGTCTGGAATCGTTGATAACCGAAGCGGATGGCCAGATCGCCCAGGCCACCGCCGCCGATAACGCCCGACATGGCGGCATAAGACACCAGCGTAATAGCTGTGACAGTGATGCCCGCGATGATGCCGGGTAAGGCTTCCGGCAATAAGGCGCCAAAAACGATTTGTTTAACGGTGGCACCCATGGCCTGGGTCGCTTCGATGATGCCGCGGTCCACTTCCCTCAAAGACGTTTCCACCAGCCGGGCAAAGAAAGGTGCACCACCGGCCACCAGCGGCGGAATGGCCCCTGCCACGCCGAGTGACGTTCCGATCAACATAACCGTAAACGGGATCATCACGATTAATAGAATGATAAACGGCACAGATCGCAGCACGTTCACCACAAAAGAAAGCAAAGCGTAGGCCAATGGCTGTTCCAGCAACTGCCGCTTACCGAACAGGAACAGCAACACCCCGACGGGCAAACCGATGACCACGCTGAACAACAGCGACATGCCCACCATCACCAGCGTATCCCAGCTGGCCCAGCCGATTTCGGTCCAGTCGACGTTGTCCATCAGGCCTTCCATCAATGCTTCCATCAGCGCAGCACCTCCACGTGAACATCAGCTACTTCAAATGCACCCATGGCCAGATCCAGATCACCGCCAACCAGTGACAGAGTCAACTGGCCGTAGGGCGTATCTTTGATGTGATCAATGCGGCCAGAGAGAATACTGAAATCCACGCCGGATTCCCGGGCAACGCTGCCCAGCAGGGGCGTATAGGTAGATTCGCCGCGAAAGGTCAACCGCAGGATACGGCCTTTGGCCTGTGCCAGGTCCCGCTGCATATCTTCCGGGTCAATGTGCTCGCTCTCGAAGACGAAATCCCTAGTGGTTGGGTGTTTCGGGTGCAGGAAAACGTCGCTGACCGCGCCCATTTCAACCACTTCACCGGCGTCCATCACCGCCACCCGGTCGCATACTCGACGCACCACGTCCATTTCATGGGTGATCAACACAATGGTCAGGCCCAATTCCTTGTTGATATCCGCCAGCAAGCGCAGAACCGACTGGGTAGTCTGCGGGTCCAGGGCGCTGGTGGCTTCGTCGCACAGCAAAATGGTCGGACGGCAGGCCAGGGCCCGGGCAATGCCGACCCGCTGTTTCTGACCACCGGACAGCTGGGAGGGAAACTTGGTTGCCTGGTCGCCCAGACTGACCCGTTGCAACAGTTCATCCACCCGGTTACGGATTTCCTTCGCGGAATAGATCCCCGCCAGCTTCATGGGGAACGCTATGTTGTCTGCGACTGTCTTGGAGGAAAGCAGGTTGAAATGCTGGAAAATCATGCCGACTTTGCGACGAAAAGCCCGCAACTCCGCCGAACTGTAGCGGGTGATGTTTTCATCGTCGATCAGGATGTGGCCCGCCGTGGGCGGCTCCAGCAGGTTGATCAAGCGCACCAGGGTGGACTTGCCCGCACCGGAGTGCCCGACAATGCCGAAGATCTCGCCGGTTTCGATGGTCATGCTGGTGGGCTGCAGCGCGGGAACCGCCTGCCCCTTCACCTGATAGGATTTCTGAACCTGGTCAAAAACAATCACCGATTAACCCTGCCGACGTTTTAAGCGTGCGTGAAATAACCGGCAAGTATAAAGCAAACCTCGGGCAAACCCGAGCCCGGGAGGCTTGGTAGATCCCACTATCCCTGCGCGCAATTTGCGGCCATCGCTTTACACAAGCGATACGCAACCGTCGCTGACACTCGATTGTCAGTTGAACTAAACTGTCAAAGATGCGTTTTGCGTTCCGATTCAGCAAGGATACAACCTTGAACAAAAACAATGACCAGACCGTTCCGAGAATGAATTCCACCCAGGCCTGGGTGACCTATCTGAGCAAAGTGGAATTGCCGGTCCTTGCCAATACCTTACGCCGTATTGGTGAATTGACGGACAGCAGCAACAGCACGGTCAACGAACTGGCCAATGTCATCCTGAACGATGCCCAACTGACCTCCCAGGTGCTCAGACTGTCCAACACCGTATTCTATAACCAGACACGCACCCAGGTCAGCACGGTCAGCCGAGCCATTACGCTGATCGGTTTTGACGCTGTTAAATCCATGGCCATTTCATCGCTGATTGTGGATTCACTGCTCAAACGCACGGACCGTCCCCACCTGCTGCGCTGCCTGGCCCGGGCTATTCATGCCGCCGTGCAGGCCCGGTGCCTGATGCCCAAGCGCAATGAACAGGCGCTTGAGGAGGTGTTTATCGGCGCTTTGCTGATGAACATCGGCGAGCTCGCGTTCTGGTCCTGCGATACCGAACAGGCCGTGGAGCTCGAGAAAGCGTTGCAGCTGGATGAACCACCTGTGCAGGCCCAGAAAGCAGTGCTTCACTCAACCTTTACCGAGATCACTCGGGGGCTGGTTGAGGCCTGGTCTCTGGGACCGTTTATCAAGGAAGTGGTGTCCGCCGGCAAAGCCAATTCCCAGGCCGCCAGCCTGGTTCGCCATTCCGTGGAAATGGCCAGGCTATCTGAGCAGGGCTGGCGCGGCGCGGACATGGACAAAGCTCTGGAAGCGCTTGCCGAGGATATCGGAGAGGCACCGGCAACGGTTCGCGACCGGGTCAAGGTCAACGCCGGTGAAGCGGCGAGGGTCGCCGTATCCCTGGGGATTCCCCAGGTCACCGCGCTGATGCCGGGCAACCAATCCGAGCAGGATGCCAGCCTGCACCATGCGCCCAAGGTTGACCCGGTTCTGCAATTGCAGATTTTGCGGGATCTGACCCATACCCTGGCGGAAAAACCCGATATCAACGAAGTCTGCCAGCTGGTGATTGAGGGCATACACCGCGCGGTGGGCATGCAACGAGTCGCGCTACTGATGACCGACCGCAGCGGTCAGGAACTGGTCCCCCGCAAACTGGGCGGTAAAGGCACCGACGCCTGGAAGGAAAATTTCTCGATTCGGCGGGATGGCTCTGACGTTCTCGGGGTAATTCTGCCCAAAGCAAGCCACTACATTTACCAGCCGAAAAACAAAATGGAAGCGGTTGCGTTCGACCCCTGGCTGGGGCGAGTACCTGCACTGGTGGCACCCATCAAAGTGAAAGGGCGATTGATCGGGTTGTTTTATGCCGATAACGCTGCAGCTGATTATGTCCCATCACAGGAACAACTCATGGCGTTTGCCCATTTTGTGCAGAACGCACAGCTGTGCCTGACCCTGATATCGGAACACTAGTCCGACATCGGGGTCAGGATTTCCTCAGTGAAGAGCACGGAGCTGGCGTGGATAGAGCGCGGCGCTGACTTCCGGCTCTTCCAGCATATCGGCAAGTTCCCGATCAATGTCGGTTTCCTCGCCTTCATCCGGCAGCGGCTCAAACAGGGTGTTGAGCCATGAAGTAACCGAAGGCGCATCGTCCCTGCCGTATTCTGTGGATAGCGCCTTGATCCGGCGGAAACCAATGATCCGCTGGTGCTTGGGGTCACGGATCTGCTCGAAACCGCGCCAATAGATCCGGTCACGGGTATGAAGCTGCACGAACAGGGTATCGATCGGTTCAACAGGGTCTTCGCTATCAGACTCGGCGTCCTCGGCCTTTAGCCTGTCTGGTTCGTCTCCTTCCACGGCCGCTGCCGCAGGTTTCTTATTGCGAATAGTGGTCCAGGCCGGGTAGAGCACGGCCACCGCGTCGGCTTCCACGTGTTCACGGGCCGCGCGAAGGATCAGTCCCCAACGGGCTTTGTCGGCATCGGTCTCAAGAGAGTTTATGGGCAGATCGTAGCTTTGTTCACTGGACAGTACGATCGCCATCATCGGGGCGTCGAGCTCCCCCATGGCTTCGGCCTGTGCTACAGACACCAGTTCGTCGATTGCCATCGGTTGGTTCATACGTTATTCGCCTCCTCGATGCCATCAGGGTATTGCAGGAAGAAAGGGTCTTCCTGTCTAACAGCATAGACTGTTCCTGATATAAAGATAAACGTGAAACTGACACGCCCGGATCACAATGACGGACACTGATGCGTCAAAAAGCGGCCTCCAGCCTCTCATAATGACCGAACCAGGGGCTGGCTTCCTCCAGCTGCGCCGCCAGTTGCAACAATGCTCCTTCAGCGCCATGAGGCGCGCCAAACTGAACGCCAACGGGCAGGCCGTCTTTGCTCCAGTTCAGTGGGACCGACATAGCCGGTGTTCCTGTCAGATTAGCTAGTTGAGTAAATGGGGTTCTTGCCAGACTTTCCAAGGCCATCTGATCAACCTGGCCGCTTCGATGCACCATCTTTCCCGCATTCAGCTTCAGCATTAGCTTCGCTGCGAATCGCAGGTGGGGCGGTGTGTCGAGCTCTCCGATCCTTGCCGGCATCTGGCCAACCGTAGGACATAAGTACATATCATAACGTTCGAAATAGGCGCCCAGGGCGCGGGCGAAATCATTCCATTGCTGACGGCGCCTGACATACACAGGCAAAGGCAAAGTCCGCCCCAACATGGCGATCAGGCGGGTATCCAGTTCGAAATCACTGTCACCGGCACCCAACTCGGTTTTGGCAAAATCCATCAGGGTCGACACTTCGCCGAAATAAAGTCCGAGGTAACAACGGGCCAGAGCCATACCGTCAAATTCGGGCCGGGCATACTCGACGGTGTGGCCAAGACTTTCCAGCATGCGCGCGGCATCTTCTACCGCATCCACGCACTCCGGGGCCACCTCGGTATTGTAGGGTGAAGATGTAAACACACCGATGCGCAGTGGTTTTTGCGATTGCTGCATGAGTTCACTGAACGGCGCCTCTGGCGGGGCGATTCTGAACGGGTCACCCGTCGCCGGGCCCGCAAGTACGTCAAGCATGGCCGCGCTGTCCCGGACAGTTCGGGTAAGCACGTGGTCGGTGGAGGCACCCGTCCAGGCCTCACCGGCATAGGGCCCGGCGGAGATTCGTCCACGGGAAGGTTTCAGGCCGAACAGCCCGTTGTAAGCCGCCGGAATGCGGATAGACCCACCACCATCATTGGCACCGGCCATCGGCACGATACCGGCTGCCACGGCCGCACCGGAACCGCCACTGGAACCGCCGGGGGTCAGTTGCGTATTCCAGGGATTGCGCGTCGCTCCCCAGAGGCTCGATTCGGTTACGCCTTTCAAGCCAAATTCAGGTGTGGCCGTGCGACCCATAAACACCACACCGCCCTTCCGGGCACGGCGCACGTATTCCGAGTCCTGATCGGCAATGTTGTTTCTCAGGCCCCGACTGCCGTAGGTACAGGGATGGCCCTGCTGTTGCTGTGACAGATCTTTAAGCAGCATTGGTACGCCGCAGAAGGTACCATCTGGACAGAAAGATTGTTCCTGTGCCTCCGTATACTGGGAGTAGCAAATGGCATTCAGCCGGTCGTTAACCGACGTTGCACGCGCAATGGCCGCGTCACAGACATCGCGGCCAGTCACCTCTTTGCGACGGATCAGGTCGGCAAGGGCGACGGCGTCAAATCGAAGGTATTCGGATTGCTTCATGAGAATTCCCGTTTCTTTTGTTGCTCTTCTGGGCGCAGTAGCCATTAGTATCGCACCGATCGTCCAGGCCAGCGAACCACCCGAGCCCGAGAATGACTGGCTCACCGTCGTCCGTGATTCGCCTTACTGGACCAGTAAAGGCGTCTACGACAACATCATTACCATCCGGCGCTGGGTATTAAAAGAACGCGGATTCTGCTCCAGGCCCGATCGCCACATTCTATTTGATCGTCGTGGGAAGTTTTTGAGCTTTATCGAGGATGGCGCCAGTCGTGAGGCTACCCAGATCCGACTGAACGAGACAAGAGCCTTGATGGCGGCGAGAGGCGACGTGGACGACTGGACGCCGGGCAGCCTCAGCAAGACAGGCTATCCCTTCGCACTGTCGTGCCTTCAACCCCACGTTGATCTTTCGGCCGCGGTTGATCGCTATCTCGGCGCAACGGAAGCAGATCGACTCTGGGGCACCTGGGACGACCTCAGTTTTGCTTCTGCCGAGGAGCCCCGCTCGCTGCATGAGGCGATGCAGTACGTGTATGAAACCCGACTCAACCAGCAGCGCCTGGACCTGCCCGACATCTTGCCCCGGTATCTCGGTGGCCAGGTGCTGATCGAAAGCAGCGGCCAGCCCCGGGCCCATTCCACCGCCAACGCCAAAGGGATACTGCAGCTGTCGCCTTCCGCACTTGGTGACTGCCAGGTCAGCCCGGACAACCACTGGCACCGCCTGGCCCAGGTGGACTGCGCCCTGAAACTCATGCAACAGAATGCCCGGAACCTGGAGCCGGCCTTCATGAAACGGTTTGGCAACCTGCCGGCTGAAAAGCGTGATCGGCTATTTTCTCTGCTTCTGGTTCAGGCCTATCACGGTGGGTTGGGGCGGGTGGTTTCGCTGTTGGAAGATGAGGATCTGTCGAAGCCGGCCGCCTTCTTTGCCCGAGAGTACGATAACTTCAGCGCCGGCGACATTCTGTTTGGAATGATTTTCCATAATCTGGGACGGAACCGCTTCGGTCTGGCCTCACTGTATTACGTTGCCGATGTACAACTGGCGACCGAAACAATTTGCGCTAACGATCGCCTGTCAGGCGATTCATTCTGCAACTGAGGTACGTTATGCATCAGGTTGCATTAGCGCCGAAGGACTTCCACTATGAGTTGATAATCTTCACCGGGAGTAACGGGTAATGCCTGAAAGCGACAGCTATCGCAGCGTGGCGCATCGCTCGACCGTCAAGTCGATCAACGCGGCACTGGCGCGGTAGTGGAATTGACCGTTCTGCCCGACAGCATCAGCCCGGCGCTGGCCGTCGGGCTGATGCTGGCCTCGGTCATTACTTCCATGATCACCGCCAGCCTGGGCGCAGGTGGTGGTCTTTTACTGCTGGTGCTGATGGCCCTGTGGATTCCACCGGCGGTCATCATTCCAGTCCATGGCATGGTCCAGCTCGGCTCCAATCTGGGGCGGGCGACCCTGACCTGGCGACACACCGACTGGCGCGCCATAGCCGCCTTCGCGCCCGGTGTTCTGGTGGGTGCGGCTATCGGTGCCTGGCTGTTGGTGGACCTGCCCGAACACCTCTGGCAACTGACCATTGCCGGCTTCGTGCTTTATCTTTGCTGGGGGCCGGCACTGCCCAGAGGCGTATTCGGCCGTACCGGTATTTTCGTTGCTTCGGCATTCACCAGCTTCGCAAGCCTGTTCGTGGGCGCAACCGGGCCACTGGTAGCAGCTTTCATCAAACAGATGCACGAGGACCGCTTCAAAACCGTCGCCACCTTCGCCACCGCCATGAGCCTGCAGCATGCCCCCAAAGCCCTGGTGTTCGGCCTGGCAGGCTTTGTGTTTCATGAATGGCTGTTATTTATTGTGGGAATGATTGCCTTCGGCTTTGCCGGCACATGGATCGGCCTGCACCTGTTGAAAAATCTCGAGAATCGACATTTCCAGCATATCTTCAACCTTGTGCTGACCCTGCTGGCACTTCGACTGCTATGGCAGGCAGGACAATCGTTATTCTGATAACGCTGACATAAACCACGATCCGATTCCGACCCTGGGCCTTGGCGGCGTATGCCCGCTCGGTGACCGGGCACAACCATGACCGAACCCCTGATGAGGCACTCCCTGCGCTAGGCATACCGGCCATCAAACGAGCCATTTGTTGCCCAGTCAGCAACATTTGGCCCCGGCGTCAGCAACGGATTGCCCGACGGCAATCACAGAAGCAAGCGCGCACCTCATTAGCCCATGTTTATATTGATTTTTATCTTTCTGGCACGGCCTTTGTAATGAGCCTTGTGTCCAGGGAAAACCTTGGGACACTTACTCACTCAAACGTCATGGAGCAGACTATGCCAACTCCCTGTTATATCAGCATCGAAGGCCAGACTCAGGGCAACATCACCGCCGGCGCATTCACTTCCGATTCCGTAGGCAACATCTACGTTGAAGGTCACGAAGACGAAGTGCTGGTTCAGGAATTCAGCCACGTTGTGACCGTTCCGACTGACCCACAATCCGGTCAGCCTTCCGGCCAGCGCGTTCACAAGCCCTTCAAGTTCACCTCTGCACTGAACAAAGCCACCCCGCTGATGTACAACGCACTGGCGTCTGGCGAAATGCTGCCGAAGGTTGAACTGAAGTGGTACCGCACGTCTGTTGAGGGCAAGCAGGAGCACTTCTTCTCTACCATCTTGGAAGATGCCACCATTATCGACATCGACTGCAACATGCCGCACTGCCAGGACACCGCCAGTGCTGACTTCACTCAGCTGGTAACGGCCTCCCTGTCCTACCGCAAGGTTACCTGGGAACATGCCGTTGCCGGAACGTCCGGTGCAGACGACTGGCGCTCGCCTGTCGAAGCGTAAGTCGCTTCTGGCGTTCAGCAAGTCCAATGCCCCGGCGATGATCAATCGTTCGGGGCATTGTTTTCTCTGACACAGGAAAATGCATTATCCTGTCCGTCATGACCAAGACTCCCTCCCATTCGCACAGGCTCGGCGAGCTGATGTGCACCGTTACCGAACAGATTCTCTGGTCGACTTCGTACCGGGAACTCGTTTGCCGTGTCGGGTCCGGGCAGGCGACCTATCATCGGTTTGATCCCCGTAGCGGGCAGCACCAGATCACCTATGGCGCGCGAATGATAGAAGCCAAGCACAGGCCGGAAACCGCCAGCGGCTGGTTGTCGGGCCGGGAAATCCGGCAGCGGGGGTACTTTGACGGGAAGCTGAGCCCGCTTAACCTGCTGGCCCACACCTGTTGCCATGAATTTGCCCACCTGTTGCAGCACAGTGCCGGCCAGCGGTTTCGCGGGTCTGTTCACAACCGGCATTTCTACCGGATTCTGGACGACCTGCACGCCAACGGGCGCGCCGGAGCGGCGCGGGCAGCGCTGTCAGATCTGGCAGCGCGGCATGAGCTGTCGTTATCCGCAGACGGCTTTGCGCTGCCAGACCCGACAATAGATCGGGCAAACTGGGCGGTCGGCGACTCGGTGTCGTTTGCGGCGGGGCGCAGCGAGCGCCAGGGCGACATCCTCAAGGTGAACCGGAAAACCTGTACAGTTCGCGGCACCGGACTTTCCCGCGGGATGCGCTATCGGGTTCCGATGCAACTGCTTCGCAAGAGCGACGCCGTCGACGAGAGGGGCTGAAAGCGCTTATCCGGTGCGCCTGCCCCGTCACGGCGCATAAACACCAGATTAACAATGCATGACTGCATCGATAACGTACTGAATTTAAAAGATTCAGCTTATTGGCACGCGCTTCGCATAGAGTAAAAGTAGGGAAGATTCTCCCGGCTAGGGACCCGGCCGGACCATCAGATCATTGTTGTTGGCATTCTCGCCGGGCTATCGACACCTTCTATGGGACGATACCCCGGCTTTTTTATTTGCCCCGATCACTCCCCGAACTCTCACCGAACTCTCAGACCTCGGAAACCGGAGTCGCACCGTACTTCCGGCGCCAGCCCAGAACAAACACCGTCAGCGCCGGCAGGAACGTCAGCGTTACCGTGGCTGCACCGGCCAGACCAAACAGAACGATCGCGCCCACGCCTCGGTATAGCTCCGTGCCTTCGCCCGGCAGGAACACTAGCGGTGACAGGCCACAGATAGTGGTCAATGTGGTCATTGCGATGGGCCGCAGGCGAGTTTCCACAGCACCGATCACCGCATCCACCACCGACACCTCCCGCTGCCGCAGATTTTGCCTTGCCTGTTCCACCACCAGGATCGGGTTGTTCACCACCGTACCCATCAGAATCAGGAACCCCAGCATCGTAATCATGTCGAAAGGCTGGCTCAGGGGCAGCAGGCCGATTCTGGGTAATAAACCACCCACCAGGTTCATCAGTGCCAGGCCCACGATGCCGCCCGCGATACCCAACGGAATCGCCGTCAAAATCAGCAGCGGGAAACCCCAGTGAGCGAAGATCGCCACCAGCAACAGGTAGACAATCACCACCGCAATCATAAAGTTTCCGCTCAGGGCATCGCGGGTGGCGTTGAGCTGGTCGCTCGCCCCGGAAATATCAATGGCCACGCCTGAAGGGATCTCGCCACTGTCCCGCATGACACCCAGCAATTCCGTCCGGACTTTTTCAACACCCGCTTCGAGAGGCACATCGTCCGGCGGGATGACATTAAGGGTCACCGTACGTCGGCCGTCCAGTCGGCGCACGGTACTGGTATCCACAGTTTCCTCAATGGTCGCCAGGCTCGACAAGGGCAGTGTGGCGCCCTGAGGAGTGTGCACCATCACATCCGGCAGCTGATCCAGGCTAGGATTGCGACCCGCGCTGCCGTAAAGGTAGATATCGATCTTGTCGTCGTCCAGGAAGAAGTCATCCACATAGGAGCCTTCGGTCAGCGACGCCACGGTGAAGCCAATGGCCTCGGTGCTCAGCCCCAGTTCCGCCGCCCGGTCCCAGTCCGGCCGCACCTGGATCAGGGGCTGTGCGAGGGCCAGAGTCGATGGCTGGGTCTGAATGCGGGGGTTGCCGAAAATCTCCTGGGCCCGGCCATAAGCCGTGTTAGCCACTTCGTAAATCGACACCAGGTCCGGGCCGGAGATATCCAGGTTGATGCTGCGCGTGCCACCGTCGTTGCTGGAGATAATGGAGCCCTTGGCGGCAAAAGCGCGCATGCCCGGAAACTGCTCGTAAAAACCGGTAATTTCGTCCATCAACACTTCAATGTGCCGGGCGTTGACCGTTTCCGCAATAATCCGCACGTTAGTGGGACTGATCTGCATGTTCAGGTACGCGAGGGGCGGAATCGGCGTTTCGCCGCTTTCATAGGCCTCCGGGTCGGCCTGAACGTGAGGCAGAAAGTGATCTTCCACCTGTTTGGCAATGGTTTCCATTTCAGACAGGTTGTAACCCGGCGGTGCGTTCATGGAAGCAAAGGTTTTCGGCTCCTCGCCTTCCGGCAAATACTCCGCGGGCGGGGTGAGGAAGAATATGATCCAGAAACTCAGCGCCACCGTGCCAAGAATGACCACGCCCCGCCTGAGAGGTCCGCTCACCAGCCATCGCACCCCGCCGACAATAGTGGCCGCCCAGCCACCCGACACGGTGTTGCCAAAGCGATCCGTGTCCGACTCGCGGATGCCAAAGTCTAACCGTGCGCTCAGAGTAGGAATCACGGTAACCGCCACCAGCATGGACGCGAAAATCGCGGCCGAAATCGCAATGGCCACGTCAGAATACAGTTGCCCGGCTTCTTCCTCGATGAACAGGATCGGCAGAAACACCAAAATAGTGGTCATGGTAGAAGCCAACACCGCCGGCCAGACTTCCTGAACTCCCTTGAGGGCCGACTCAAATTTGTCCAGCCCCAGACGCCGGTGGCGCTCGATGTTTTCCAGCACCACGATGCTGTTGTCCACCGTCATCCCGATGGCAAAAGCGACACCCGCAAGGGAAATGACGTTAATGGTGCGGCCAGTCATCATCAGCCCCAAAAACGCCGCGATGGCACACAAAGGAATGCCCACCACGCCCACAAAGGTCGCGCGGGAGGATCTCAGAAACAGAAACATCACCAGGGTCGCAAACACGGCGCCAATGCCGAGGTTGGTCCAGACATTCGCCACAGAGGCTTCCACATAGCGGGCGTCGTCGGCGGTCAACGCCAGTTCCATTCCCTCGGGGTTCAAAACCTCGGCGTTGATGGCATCAACTTCCACCAGCATGCCGCGTTTGATATTGATGACGTTGGAACCGCTCTCCCGTCGCACCTGAAGCCCCAGAACCCGCTGACCATTGATATAGGACAGCTCGCGGATGCGAGAGTGATCCTGTTCCACATTGGCTACCTCGGACAGGCGCACCACACTGTCGCCGGTGCGGGACACGACCAGACTGCGCAGTTCCTCAAGATCGCGGAATCGCCCCACCGTGCGCAAAAGATAACGGCGTTTACCGGCGTCCACTTCGCCACCAGACACGTCCTGATTCCGGCTGGTGATGGCATCCCGCAGGTCCAGAAGACTGAGGCCTCGCTGGGCCAGTTTCGCCTCATCCACGGTGATCTGCATCTGACGGTCAGCCCCACCGCCGACCGTCACTTCCGAGACCCCCTGCACGCTTTCCATCCGGGGCCTGACGCGATCTTCCACAAAGTCACGCATCAGGTCGATGTCCAGCTCCCGGGGATTACCCGGCAGGGTCGACACGCGGAAATACATAAAGGCGTTGGAAGAGAATGAGGCCGCCACGATGCGCGGTTCATCCACATTGCTGGGGTAGTTTGATACCTGGCTAAGGGCGTTGTTTACCTGGATCAGGGCTTCGGTGATATCCACACCAAACGGGAACTCCAGTTCAATCTCGGCAGAGCCGCTGGAGGCCGTGGAGGCCATTTCGCTCAGGTTGGGCACGTTGCGGAGGTAACGTTCCTGTTCAATCAGGATTTCTTTTTCGATGTCCTGGGGTGTGGCGCCGGGCCATTGGGTCTCCACCGTAATGGTGCGGGTTTCCAGATCCGGAATCATCTGCACCGGGATCCGCAAGGCGGCGGCCGAACCAATAATCGCCAGAATCAGGGTAATCACGGTCACCAGAGTGCCGTGGCGGATGACGCCAGCAAACATCAGCGGGAACCCCGTTCGGCGAGCTTGACTTTGGCGCCGTTTTCGAGGGATTCGTTACCGCGAATAACCACCTGCTCGTCACCCTCTAGCCCGCTGAGGATTTCCATGCGGTTATCGAAACCAGAGCCGACTTCGACTCGTTTCTCCCGCACTTCATAAAGATCATCGCCTGCAGATTCCGCCAGCCAGACAGTGACCCGCCCGTCCGGGTAGCGGTTGATGGCGTCCCGGGAGACGGTCATGCCCCGCTCCCCGGTCGAGACCCGCAAGGTTGCTCGAACCGCCATGCCCGGCAGAGCCGTGAATGCTTCGGGGCCAGTTGCCCGCAACAGAAAGGTCCTGGCTTCAGGATCGCTGACTGGCACCAACGACTCAATTCTGGCGACGACCGGATTCCCGCCCGTGCCCAGCGGGTGAACCAGAAGCTCCGAGTCCCTGGTGACCCGTTCGAAGTAATCCTGCGGGACCCGAAAATCCAGCCGCAGGTTAGTGGTATCAACCAGAGTCAGCAATTCATCGCCCGGTGTCACCCATTCACCCAGATCGCTGTTGCGATGACTGACCACGCCTTCAAAGGGCGCTTCGATACGGTGCCGGTCAAGCACGACTTGACGTCGTTTTTCCTCGGCGCTGAGTCGGCCGAGGGCCGCCTGTGTGGCGACCACTTCGCTTTCCCGGGCACTGACCTCAGTGGCCGCGATGTTGCGACCGGCGCCAACGGAACGCGCTTCCGTCAGGCGCCTCTGAGCTTCTTCAAGCCGGGCCCGGGCCTCGGCCGATTCGGCTCGGGCACTGGCCAGCTCGAACCCGGCCTGCTCGTTGTCCAGTCCGACCAAAAGATCGCCCTGTTCGACCCGATCACCTGCCTCAACCCGCACATCATCAACTAGGCCCGCGACGGCCGTGGACAGGCGGGAAGTACGCAGGGCGTTGGCAGTGCCGTTCAGGCTGACTTCACTGATGATGTCGGAGGTTCTAACGTCTTCAAGCTCTACCCCCGGACGATCCTGGGCATGGGCGTAGAAAGAGACAAAACACCCCACCACGGCCGGAAGGCAAGACTGAAAGACGATCGGTTTCACTAACTTCCCCTTTTATCCCTGTGCGATTGTTCCGGAATTCTGCTCGATCGCGTTGTTTAATATTGACCTAAGACAACGTCCGTCATAGCAGGACAGACCTTTCAGCCACAGCCTTTTGCGCCTGAACGACCTCAGGTTGATGCTTCCACCCGACCCAAAATGCTGCAACACTGCCAACAAGACAATAACAATGACAACAAAGAGATATTGCCCGTGAAACGACTGAGCCCGGTTGATCAGGTCTTCCTCTGGCTGGAAAAACGTCAGCAACCCATGCACGTAGGCGGATTGCAGCTTTTCAGGTTTCCCGACGACGCCGGTGATGACTATGTCGCTCGTCTGGCCGATCAGCTGCGCGCAGAAACCGTTGTCACACCGCCGTTCAACCTGAAACTGACCAGCAAATTTGGTCAGCCGGGCTGGACCGAAGACAAGGAGCTGGATCTGGAGCACCATTTCCGGTTTGAAGCCCTGCCAACCCCCGGTCGCATCCGCGAGCTACTGTCCCTGGTGTCCGCCGAGCACAGCCACCTGATGGACCGTGAGCGCCCACTCTGGGAATTTCATCTGATTGAAGGTCTGCGGGAACGCCAGTTTGCCGTCTATACCAAAGTTCACCACTCGCTCGTGGACGGCGTCTCCGCCATGCGCCTGTTCCAGAGAATGGTGAGTAGTGATCCAGACAAACGAAACATGCCTGCAATCTGGTCAATGCCGAAGAGTAAAAAACGCAAGAACGGCCAGGAAAATCCATCTTTGTGGCGCAACGTCTCACACATGTTGGGAGAGTCCGGCAAACAGATCAGCACCCTGCCCGGAGTCAGCCGTGCGCTGCTGCAGACGGTACGTGAGGCCCGCAATCATCCGGTCTATCAGTCCGTCTTTCACGCGCCACCGTGCATTCTGAACCAGAAAATCACCGGGTCCAGGCGCTTCGCCGCCCAGTCGTATTCACTCCCCCGCATCAAGGCCGTCTGCAAAGCCAGCGGCACCACCATCAACGATGTGGTGATGGCCATGTGCGCCTCGGCCCTGCGAGCGTTTCTGCTGAATCAGGACGCATTACCAGCCAAGCCCCTGGTTGCCATGGTCCCGGTTTCCCTGCGGCGGGATGACAGTGCGGAAGGCAATCAGGTGGGCATTATCCTGGCGTCTCTGGGCACCCATCTGAGCGACCCGGCAGAGCGGCTCAACTACATCCATAGGGATGTGCAGGCATCAAAGGCCCGCTATGCGGAGATGACGCCGGAGGGGATTCTGAACTACACCAGCATGATGCTGGCCCCGGCCAGTTTCCAGCTGCTGACCGGGCTTGCGCCAAAGTGGCAGACCTTCAACGTGGTGATCTCCAACGTGCCGGGTCCCAGCGAAAAGCAGTACTGGAACGGCGCCGAGCTGATCGGCAGCTACCCGGTGTCTATCGCAATGGACCGCCTGGCCCTGAACATGACCCTGAACAGCTACGGCGACCACATTGAATTCGGCCTGATCGGCTGCCGCCGGACCCTGCCCAGTCTGCAACGAATGCTGGATTACCTGGAAGACGGGCTGACGGAACTGGAGAAAGCCTTCAGCCTTTAGTGCAGGGCGGTTCACTGGGGCGCGCAAACGTCTCTAGCCCAGCATCGCCACACCCGCCTGGGAAACGGTGTTGCGGCCGGCGCGCTTGCCTGCGAAGAGACAGCGGTCTGCAAGCCGGTACAGGGCCTCGGAGCTTTTGGCATGATCAGGGTAATGGGCAATGCCGAAAGAGGCTGTCAGCTGGATCCTGGCCTCGCCGTAGGAGATTTCATCGCTGGCGATACGCTCCCGAAGCTCCTCGATCAACGCGTAAGCGGCGTCCGGAGACAGGTCCCGCAGGATCAGCCCGAATTCCTCCCCACCCAGGCGACCGACCGAGTCCGTAGCTCGAAGGCGCTCGGTCAGCAAACTGCCAATCCGACTAAGCACCTGATCACCAGCGTCGTGGCCCATGGTGTCGTTCACCCGTTTGAAGTGGTCGATATCCATAATCACCAGGGCAAAGCCTGAACCATTACGATTGCATTCTGCCATCGTGCGATTCAACACGCTGTTGAAACAGGCGCGATTGGCCAGCCCGGTCAGGGAATCCATCTGCGCCATATCGAACAACCGCTTCTCAGCTTCTTCACGCCGGGTTTCGTAGATGTGTATAAAAAACAACATCAGAGTGGCACAGAGCACCATGTTCAGCAGATCAATAATGGCAAAAGTACTGTCAATCCGGCCCTGATAAACCGCAAAAATCACACAGCCTGCGATCAGGGAAGGCAGGCTCAGCCGCAAACCCTCGGATTTTCCCAACAACAGATAGGACAGAACCGGAATCATCAGTATCCACACGAATGCGGTAATGGAAGCTTCCGGAACCAAAATGATCAGCAGTGAAAAGAAGCAAAACGAGACCAGGAAGCCGTAAACCCAGCGGTGCAGGTGGCGGGTATTCCGCAAGCCCTGGCGTGACCATAACAGGAGACCTGAAACCAGATATTCAAAGGTGCCAAGCCAGATATGGCCGTTGATGAGCTGTAGTGTGCCAAACACCAGGAGCGCCGAACCGGTCACCAGGAACAACAAGCTCAATAATGAGCGGCGGTGACTGTCCCGCAAGCCGGAGCGACTATGCTCAAGGGAAACACCTAAGTCTGATTTCTGGGGTATTTTCATCTGGCACTGTTCCGAAACGTGGGGCAATCCCGTGCCGCCGACGGTTCACAAAATATACAAGGCTATGTCGCCCGCATCAACCAACCGGTTGTAACGCTTCTCCTCAGGTTGGCGGACCGCAGAGGCAAACTCAATCATGGAGATTCTTGCGGGAAAACCGTTCGACCAGCGGCTGGTAAGACGCGCCCAGCACTCTGTTCAGCGCCTCAATGCCCCAGGCATCAGGCCCGACAAGAATTCGGGATTCATTTTTCAGGATGCCCTTCACAATGGTGGCCGCGGCTTTCTCCGGCGTGGTCAGCGCCAGCTTGTCAAATCCGGCCCGCAGGGCAGAGGCGTTGTCTGATACGCCCATACGGGCCGAATTGGCGATGTTGGTGCGGATACCCCCCGGATGCACGCAACTGACGGCCACGGGCTGTTTTTCCAGTTTCATTTCCTGGCGCAAAGCTTCCGTAAAACCGCGCACTGCAAATTTTGCAGCGTTATAGGCGCTCTGCTTTGGTACGCCAATCAGACCAAACACACTGGAGATATTCACCAAATGACCATCACCGGACGCAATGAGGTGGGGCAGGAATGCCCGGGTTCCGTGGGCCACACCCCAGAAGTCAATGTCCATCACCCATTTGAAGTCTTCATCCGTCATCTCACGTACCGACGCGTTCAACGCCACGCCTGCGTTATTAATCACCAGATTGACGGCACCGAAATCCTTTGCCACCAGGTCCGCGTGAGCATAAATCGCGTCGCGGTCTGATACATCCAGCAGGTAAGTGCGCACCTCCGTTTGATCACATAAGGCTGCGGTTTCCGCCAGCCCGATTTCATTGACATCGGATAGCGCCAGGCGACAGCCCCGGTCGGCCAGAGACTGAGCCAGTGCCCGGCCAATACCGGAGCCTGCACTCGTGATTACGGCGACTCGGTTGTTCAGATCTTTCATTGTAGGTGACCTCTAATTGGATTTGGCTGAACTTACTCTAGCAGGTGTGGAGCCAGAGCCCATGGCAAATTTTGGCACCGGCACCGGTAACTGATCCAGCGCTGATGACCACCGGGGGCACTCCGGGGTACAATTCTGCACCTGATAACCCACCAGTGGAGTACTGTCTATGGAATGGAGCCTCACCCACTTCTGGCTGATACTCGCCCTGATTATAGGCCTTGCGGAACTCACTTCCGGCGTGATGGTGCTGCTGGCTCTGAGCATTGCCGCTGCGCTCACCGCCTTGCTTGCGTTTTTAGGTGCATCCTTTGAATGGCAGCTTGCCGGCATGGGGCTCTTTTCCGGGATTCTGGTGCCGGTTGCCATCAAATGGCTCAAGCCCCGCTTGTCGCCGAAAGGCGTTGCCTACGGCACCACCGGTACGGGCGTAGAGCGCGGTCAGGTCTACCATACCCTGAAACGGGATTTCGACGACGCGACCGGTCTGAAGGTGAACGGTGATTTCTACCGTTTGCGGATCAGCGACACCGGCGAAACGGAACTGCCCGAAGGCACACCGGTCATTTTTGAAACCTTCGACGGCACCACTGCCGTCGTCAGCCTGAACCACCAGAAGGAGCAGTGAACATGGAAAGTATGTTATCCCCGGGACTGGTTATCAGTCTTATCGTTGTCGCCATCGGCGTTTTTATCATTGCAAAAGGGCTTGTGATCATACGCCAGTCCGAGGTCATGGTTATTGAGAGGCTGGGGTCGTTCAACCGCATACTCGAAAGCGGGGTAAACATTATCGTCCCGTTTATTGACCGACCACGACCCATCACCATGATCCGGTATGTCCGGATGGGTGATGACTACCACCCCACAAGCAGTGACGAGACCCGCATTGACCGGCGCGAAACCGTGATGGATTTCCCCGGCCAGCCCGTGGTCACCACCGATAATGTGACGGTCAATATCAACGGTGCACTGTATTACCAGATCATTGACCCCCGCCGCGCGGTTTACGAAGTGGCTAATATGTCCCAGGCCGTTGAGGTTCTGGCCAAAACCACCCTGCGTTCGGTGGTGGGCAAGATGGAACTGGACAAACTGTTCGAATCCCGCAGCGAAGTGAACAGCGCCATTCAGGCCGAGATGGAAGAAGCGGCCTCCAAGTGGGGCGTAAAGCTGACCCGGGTAGAGGTTCAGGACATCAGCATGCCCGAGGAAGTGGAAGAGGCGATGCGCCTGCAAATGGCCGCCGAGCGTAAACGCCGGGCCACGGTGACCGAGGCAGAAGGTGAAAAAACGGCGGCAATTGCCATGGCGCAGGGTCAGCGCGAATCCGCCATCCTCAACGCCCAGGGCGATAAGGAATCCGCCATTTTACGGGCCGAGGGCGAAAAGGAATCCATTCGCCTCGTGCTCAGCGCCATAGGCGACAGCGAAGACAACAAACAGACGGTTATCGGTTATCTTCTGGGCCAGAGCTACATCAAGGTACTGCCCAACATGGCAAAAGACGGTGAGCGCGTCTTCGTGCCTTACGAGTCATCGGCACTGTTGGGCTCCATGGGTATGTTCCGCGACCTGGCGGGCAACCCGGAAGATCTGGTTCGAAAGAGCCTCGGCCAGGACGCGCTACGCGGCGGCATGCTGGCAGGTTCCGGCGCCGACTGACCCTCCCGGCCAGGCTATCAGCGATCCGCCTGCTAACCCAGCAGGTTATCCAGGGGCCGCTGATAGCTCGGAGCAAATACTTCAAGGAAATACATCACTTCCGGCAGGGCGTCGGTTTCAAGTTTCTGCCGGATGTGCCCCGCAGCCGGCTCGAATTCCTTGTTCCCCGCCTGGATCTCCGCCTGACACTTCAATAGCGCCGACAGCCGGTCGGCCGCTTTGATCAACTCCTTTTCCTCGTCAGACCAGGTCGACTCCTCGATGTAAGGCGCAAAGTCTGATCGCAGATCCTCTGGCAGCAATGCCAGCAGTTCCGCCTCGGCCTTATGCTCTATGTCGCTGAAGGCTTCGCGCATGACTCTCGAATGGTATTTGACCGGCGTGGGCATGTCTCCGGTGATGACCTCCGTTGCGTCGTGATAGAGCGCGGCGGTCGCAATCCGATCAACGTTCACGTCGCCGTCGAAGTGCCGGTTGCGGATGATGGCCAGGGCATGAGCCAGGGTGGCAACTTCCCAGCTATGGGTGGCCACATTCTCTTCGATAGCGTTACGCATCAGCCCCCAGCGCTTGATCCAGCGAAGCCGCGATACATAGGCAAAAAAATGGCTTAAAGGCCGACTCATTAATGGCCGCTCCTATTTTACGATTGTTTAATATTCAGGCTTCTGAGCCATCAGTCGTGATGATACCCTGAAAAAAGATTCACATTTTCAGTTCGCAGCATGGAGTGCTCATGATAAGACACCTGAAAGGAGCAGCTCTCTGGTTCGTCTTTATTTTTGTGGCCGGTCAGCTGTCTGCCTCACAGAACATCAGCGTCCGTGTAGGCGTCTACAGTTTTCCCCCGATCGCCGCAGTCGGTCACAACAACAAAGCGACAGGCCTGCTGGGCGACCTTCTTACCGAACTGGAAAGGCAGCACAACAACCTGTCGTTCCAGGTCATTCATACCTCTCCCAAGCGGCGACAAATGGACTTTAACAGCGGTCTGTTTGACGTCATATTTTTCGAAAACCCGAGCTGGAGCTGGGACCAGGCAACCATCAGAACATCTGCCCCCATTTTGCAAGTTGAAGAAGTCTACCTTGCCCTGAACATGGACAACCGCGACCAATCCTTTTTTGAAAACCTCAATGAGCGCCAGATTGTTGCGATCGCGGGTTACCATTACGGCTTTGCCAGCCAGGAGACCGACAGTGATGAGCTTCACAAACAGTTCAACATCGAACTTTCCCACAGTCATCAACGTAATATCGATCTGATCAGGGCCGATCGCCCCTCCATTGCGGAGGTCGCTGTTGTCAGCAGCTCATTCCATCGTGCCTATTTTTTGCGGTTTCCCGAACATCGCAATGACTTTCTGATTTCAGAGAAGGCGGACCAAAGTTACGAGCTGGGGGTCATAACCCGCAAAGACGGCCCGGTCAGCGTTCAGACCATTGAAGACCTGCTTGGGCCATTGATCGAAAGCGGCTTCTATCAATCTCTGGTTGAAAAGTACGGCCTGACCTTGCCAGGCAGGCTGCGACCCTCGCCTTAACGTGCGTCGAGTTCAAAATTCACTTTGATTGAACCCCCGTCACCCTGTGCCGCCTCTTGAATCGGCTCCAGTAAAAACAGCTGGTCATTCGATACGTCAAAATCATCCTGCAGCATAGCTTTCAGACGAACGCCGCGGGCGCGGGCCAGGCCCGCCAGGGCCTCTTGCGGCAATTCCACCCGGGACACCAGGCGGTTGACCAATGCCTGTTCCCATTCCGGACGCTCCGGATCATCATCTTCACCCACAATCTCCTGCCGGAACGCGACGAGGGTCTGCTCGAATCCGGCGGCCTGATACCTCGATTCAAGTTGTGCAATCCGGTCGGTGACTGAAGGTTGCTCACTGATACCCAGCTGTTCAACCAGCAGCTGCCGGCGCAATGACTCGCCATCGACCTCTGGTGATACGGCACCGCGAAGCTTCAGTAGCAGCGATGGCCGCTTGTCCAGGGCTTGTGAGAGCGCTTCAAGCTTGTCCTCGCTGCCCGCCATCATAGCGACTCGCCCGGGCACAAAGCTGACATAACCCAACTCCTCACCGGTGAGACCGGCCATATCGGCCAGGGAGCCCAGCATACTGAACGGGGATGTGGCAGCTCGTGCAATCAGATTGACGAAGGTTCGCATGACAATAGGCCCAACACTGAACTGGGGGTCAGCCAGATCGCCCTGGATCGGAAGGTTGATATCAATCACGCCCCGACGATCGCGCAACAGCGCCAGCCCAAGCTTCAACGGTGCGTTTACCGCCAGTTCACTGGCGACCACATCGCCCAGTTCAATGCTGTCCAGCACGATCTGATTGGCCGCATCGATTCTGGAGCCGGCGATCTCGTAGTCCAGATTCAGGTTCAGCTTGCCGTTCCGCACGCCATAACCCAGATAACGGCCAAGGTAGGGTGACAGTGCCGGCAATGCGACACCGTCCACCTGCAGGTTCAGATTGCTGACATCCTCTGTACCCAACGCGCCAATGGCGCCGTCAAACTTCACGCTGCCGACATCACCCAGCCTGCCCTGAACAGACACTTTGCCCTGCTGCGGCGCCACATTGCTTATTCCAGTGACGGACCCGTTCAATTGATCAAGACTGGTCGAGAACACGGGCTCAACGGTCTGATCGGTGTACGAGATATCACCTTCCTCCAACAGGAGCTGGTTGACCCGGAAGATGAATCCAGGGGGTTCGTCGTCTGTGCCGGTGTCAGGCGCCTCCGACCCTTCATTCGATGGCAGGATTCGCGCCAGATTGTGCAGCCCGCCCTGCTCACGGATCACGTTGATATTGGGGTCCGATAAAGTCAGGGTACCGATCTCAAGACGGGCCGGTGAGAGATTGTACTCCAGCGGTTCCAGACGCAGGTTCTGCCAGGCAATCAGCGGCGAGTCAGAATCGGCAAGGCGCATATCCAGCGCAGAAATCTGGCCGTTACCGCTAAAGGTACCGGTGAGTGGCGCCTGCAGATTATCCAGGTCCAGGTTGCCATCCAGGCTCAGAAGGCCGTCGCGAAGGGTTAGATTCGTCATGTCACCCAGGTAGGAATCAAACTGTGCCAGGGCCAGGTCAGCCACGCTTAAGCCGGCTTCGAGCGTGAACGGCTGGAGCGTGGTCTGACCGCGAACGTTAAACCGACCTCCGGCTGCCAACGCCATTGCGGCCTCGTAATTAACCGGCTCTGCCAGCGCCTGGGAAAGCCGGCCAACGCTCAGGGTTACCTGCTCCAGCGTCAGGTCAACCGCGTTGGCCGGCTGGTTGTCCAGCCAGTCCACCCGGCCGTCTTCCAGCTCCAGGCCCGCAACGGACCAGCGGAATGGCGCCGGGTCCGGAGACGAGCCGCCTCCGCTCTCAGCGCCTTCGGCACTGTCTTCGGCACTGTCTTCGCCTCCACTATCCCCAGCCACAAAAGGCCGAAGCAGGTTCAGAACGCCTTTTTCATCACGCTCCAAACCTAACCGGATATCGTCCACCTCGACTGTTCCGATGGAGACTTCCCGGTTGATCAGGCCGAAATCGATAGCCGGGATACGAATACGTCCGGACCGCAGCAACTCGGCGTCACCATTACCCACAATATCACCCGCCACATCACCTGCCATGGCCAGGGCGACATCGGTCAGAGTCACTTCACCGTCGGAGGTAGATAAGGAGAACTGCTCGCCGGAGCTCAGCTCATAGTTGGAGGTAAGGGTCAGACTGCCATCCAACAGGGTATAGGGCAGGTAGGGCGTCAGAAAATGCGAAAGCGTTGTGTGACTGACGTCAGCAATGCTCAAAAAGCCAGTGGAGTATAACGGCGCAATGCTGAGGTCGCCCTCCCATTCAATCGTCTGGCTACCGATGGCCGCCAACAGGTAATAATCGCTTTCACTGTCTTCCCGGGGCCAGGTCGCCAGGTCGTTGAGGGCAAGATCCAGCGGCGAAATCTGGAATTCTTTCGACCCACCCTGACTGAAATCCCGGAACAGGACCTCCCCACCGGCAATTCGGAATCGGTCAAGGAACAGCCTTATCGAGTCAGAGGATTCTGCCCCGGATTCTGCTTCTGATTGCGGCTCCGCCGCGGGGTTGTTTGCCTGCCAGTCGCGGGCAACGTTCACGCTGTAGTCTTCCAGCAGATCGAGGCGGGCAAAAGGCTCATCCAGCTCGAAGTTCTGAAGCGCCACGGTACCGGTCGCCAGTCGAAGAACACCCAGGTTGACGTAGAGCCGGCTAAACGCCAGCACTCGCTCGCCGTCGCCGTCCTGGGCTCCCAACCCGGACGCCTCGATACTTATGGCAAACGGGTTGACCTGAACGCTTTCGATAGTCGCATCCCAGCCCAGGTGCCGGGCCATACGATCGGGAATCGTGCGTTCCAAGTACCAGGGGAGCACAACGAACCCCGCCAGGGAGTAGAGTGCAACCAGAATCAGTGCGATTAACGATAGCTTACGGGCCAAAACCAGACACTCCAGACGTTGAAAAGGATAGGTTTGCCTTACGGAACCTTCATTCTTACGTACAGGATAGTCCTCCGCCGGCTGATTTGTCAGCCAGCTCAGCCTATGTTCCGGTTTTTATCAGGCTGGGGTCATCGGCCAGATTGTCAAAAGAACCCAGCCGATCCAGTGACTGACCAACCATCGCGGCCCGTATCAAGCGGCGACTGGAGTGCCCTGTTTCCGGATACAATGATTGTCCGGCCCGCCAGACCACAGGCGTGCCGGCGTCGGTTTTCAGGCCCTCAAGCATGTGCATTCGGCGGAAAACGGATTGGTTTCTGTCGGCCTTCGGATCGTCCACCAGAGCCATGAACGAACCGCTGGAATACCGGGCGAGGAACACACTATCGCCCAGGCACTTCGCAACTTGGTCGGCAATGAACCTGACGCTCGTCTCGAGCGTGCGATTATCGATCGCTGCTCCGATTTCCCGATAGTTGGACACATCCAGATAGATCAACGCAAACGACTGCTTGCCATCCCCTATAGCAATGCGATCAAGAACCTGCTGCTCGAGGGCTGAACGATTGGCCAGACCGGTGACGCTGTCGGTAAAAGCGGCCGACTGGACCCAAAGCTCTTCCTCAACTGCCTGACGAGCCGCCAGTCGCCTGGCATTGATATCAATTCCTGTCACAGACACCGACAATGCGAGCATCACGGTACACAGGAATGCCAGCGGTATGCCCAGATAATCGCCGCGCAACAGGTTGTCAGCTGCCGGCACAGCAGCTTCCGGATAGGTCATCCCAAGCATGCCGGTGTAGTGCATGCCACAGATGGCCGTAGCCATGATCAGCGCGGATGCAAATTGCAGCAGGACAGCCCGGCCGCCGGATTTTTGGCTAACCCTGCGACAGATTGCCAAAGCCGCACTTGAAGCACCAAGGGCAATGAGCACCGACACTGTTAGCCACACCGGATCGAATAAGGGTGCCATCGACATGTTCATGGCGTACATACCGGCGTAATGCATGGTCGTGATGCCCGCACCCATTGCCACGCTGGCCCCGATGAACGTCACCGTCGCCAGCTTCTCGCGGCCGATCAAATGCAGTGCGATAGCGGAGGCGATCAACGCGGCCAACCAGGAAAACGTTGTCAGCCCCAGGCCGTACGTCATATCAATCATCATCGGACTGGCTCGCATGCCCACGAAATGCATCGTCCAGACACCGGTACCCATGGCCAATGCGCCGATACCAAGCCAGACAGCCCTCGCGCGGCCGCGGGAGTCAATCAGTCGCGCTCCGAAGTACAGAGCAGAATAAGCAGCAAATATCGCCACTACAAAAGATGCTGCAACCAGCGATACGTCATAACTCGCAAACATAATAAATTGCCTTCTACAAAATTTAATAAGCGGACCTGTAGCCGCCAAGGATATATATATGCCACATAACGACGGTTGGTCGGGTCAAAGTGGTTCAAATGAATTTTTACAATTTGTAACCAGCACTTTCTAATCGGACGCGGCGACTGTCCCGCTGACTGACAACCGAGATTGAACGGGATATTCTGGCAAGCGGTACAACTGAATTCCTACGACTGAAAAGGACACCGCCTGTGGATATTGGAGATATGCGACGCGATTTCGAGAGCGCCGGGCTGGAGCGCGAGGCCCTGGACGAAAACCCCTCAGGCCAGTTTGCGCACTGGTTTGAAGAAGCCCGGTCGGCCGGCATTCTTGAACCCAACGCCATGTCGCTGGCAACAGCCGGGGAGGATTCCATGCCGGATATCCGTACGGTGCTGCTGAAATACTTCGATGAGTCAGGCTTTGTGTTCTACACCAATTACGGCAGCCGCAAAGCCAGGGAGCTGGACGAGAACCCCCGTGCAGCCCTGCTTTTTCCCTGGCTGGACCTGAACCGCCAGGTCAAGGTGCAGGGAAGGGTAGAAAAAGTCAGCAAGACCGAGTCGCTGCGCTATTTTGCATCGCGGCCAAGGGGGAGCCAGATTGGTGCCTGGGTATCGGAGCAGAGCAAAGCCATCAGTTCCCGCGGTCTGCTGGAGCAAAAAGTAGCAGACATAAAACGGAAGTTTGGCGACGGCGAGGTACCGCTACCGGATTTCTGGGGTGGCTATCGCCTCATCCCCGAGCGCATTGAATTCTGGCAGGGCCGGCCGAGCCGGCTTCACGATCGGTTTGAATACACCCGAAAAGACAGTGGGTGGTCGATTGAACGCCTCCAGCCCTGATCAGACACCGGCTGTCTGGCTGTGTTCCAGCTCGGACGTTATGGCGCCCGATTCCCCAGCCTGGATGACAATCAGGGAAAGCGAGCGACTGGCCGGGATATCCGGACTATCGCGCAGTGACTTTCTGGCGAGCCGATGGCTGATCCGCCGCGCGCTGGCTGTGGCCTCGGGACAGGACGCAAACCTGTGCCAACCCTTCGACGGGCGGCCCGATCGGTCTGCGTCGCCGCCGGGTTGGCGTCTGTCTCTGAGCCACAGCGGCGGCATCGCCGGTTGCGCGATCTCTGAAGGCCCCGCCATCGGCCTGGATATTGAACCGCTTACCCGCAAACTCCGCTGGCAAAAATTGGTCAGGCGATGGTTCTCTCCGGAGGAGCAAGCCTGGCTTCTAACCCGCAATGACACCAAACACTTCCTCAAAGTATGGACGCTGAAAGAAGCCTGGCTGAAAGCAACCGGCAGGGGCATTGCCAATAACCTTCAGACTCTATCCGTCGGATCAGATTTCGCACTTTCCGGCGACAGGCCCGGAGCGAACTGGCAGGCCTCTCTGGGCCATGTGGGCGATTGTTTGATGGCGGTGGTCTACCAGGGACCAGTGCCACCGCGGGTACACACGATTGTCGAGCCTATTAATGTGGGCGACCCGGCCGCGGGGATGGCCGATGACCAGGCGATCAACTGGGTGCTGCACCAACCGATTCACTCTATTTCCGAACCAACCTGAGGACCAATCATGCGCGAACAGCGATGCCCGTGGTGTGGCGACGACCCTGTTTACGTGGCCTATCACGACAAAGTCTGGGGTGTCCCCGAATACAGCAGTCTGGCCCTGTTTGAGAAACTGTGCCTTGATGGCCAGCAGGCCGGCCTTAGTTGGCTCACCATTCTGAAGAAACAGCACACCTACCGCGCCGCCTACGACCACTTCGATCCCGAACGCATTGCTCGCTACGACGACCAGAAGGTGGCGTCTCTTCTCAGTGATCCGGGCATCATTCGCAACCGGCTGAAAGTGCAATCCATCATCCGCAATGCCAGAAGCTACCTGCAGCTGACCGCAGACGGCACGTCATTCAGCCATTTTCTCTGGTCCTTCGTCGGTGGTTCGCCGATACAGAACCGCTGGCAAGCTTTTGAAGATGTTCCCGTTTTCACTTCAGAGGCACAGGCCATGTCCAAAGCTCTCAAACGCGAGCGCTTCAACTTTGTGGGCCCAACCATTGTGTATGCTTTCATGCAGGCAACGGGCATGGTCAACGATCATTTGGTTGACTGCCCCCGACACGCAGATTGTCGCGCTCTGGGGAACGGATCTCTGGCAAAAGATCAAGTGACCAAAACTATCGATTGATCTTTAATAATCTATCGGTCGTACATTCCCCGCAGCACACTTCCCCGGAGTTTCCCGTGCGAATAACCTTAGACGATCTCAAGCGAACATCCGATGTAACGATTGATTTGCTGGAAATCATTTCTATCGAAGGCCAGCAGTACATGGCCAGGCTCCTGATGGACGGTAAGTACCGTCTGCTGTCTGATTCTGATGGCAAAACACGACTCTTCCGGAGCAGCTGGCAGGTCCAGGACACCTTGGGCTCTTTCCGGGTTACGTCAACGGATGTTGTCCATGCCTCTGCCTACAATGAAATGGTGGGTATGCAGCCTTCTGAAGTGGAGCCACTGCGAATCAGGGTTCAGGGGTCGAATTCATGATTGCTGTTGCCAGACTGGCAATTCTTGTCGGCATTGCCGGGCTGATTCCGTTTGTGGGCGCGATCATCTCTCTGTTAACCATGACTCAGGACAGTGCGGTCATCCTCCAGTATTTCTATATTTACAGTGCAGGCATTCTTGCCTTTATGGCGGGTATCTACTGGCCGCTGGCGATGCAGCTGGACAACAATCGCTGTTACCCACTGTCGCCGCTGGTAACCATGCTCCTCAGCCAGCTGTTTTTTGTGTCGGCCGGCATCGGTTTATTGCTGCCAGTCGTCGGGCAGGTTGCGCTCTATACGGTGGCTTACCTGGCTCTTTACGTTGTCGATGCACGATGGATGAAAGTTTACTGGCCAGACTGGTATCTGAGACTTCGCTTGGGGCTGACATCGGTGGTTCTGATCTGTCAGGTTACGGCAGGGCTGGTTGTATTTTTCGGTCAATAATTCAAAAAAAAGCTGAGGCGACTGCCTCAGCTGTTCATTAACTGCTCCGGATTATCAAACCGGGTTTTAAGTTTTCTGATCGCTCCCTTCTCGATTTGCCGCACTCTCTCCCGGCTAATACCAAGATCTTCTGAAATCACCTGAAGTGTTTCCGGCTCCGGCAGGCCCAGGCCAAACCGGCGCGACAGTACGTCTTTCTCACGATCGTCAAGTTCTGCCAGCAACGCTGCCAGGGTGCGCTTGCGATCACGGTCCGCCATATCGTGGTCCGGCGCCGATTGCTCACTCGCGCTCAGACTGTCACCAAGGGTAATGTCGACGCCCGATGACACCGGCGAGTCCACTGACAATTCAGCAATCGCCAGAGCCCGCAATTCGCCCACCCTTGACGGTGATACTTCAATTTCTTCTGCGAGTTCCGATTGCGAGGGCATGCGTCCCAGCGTCTGATGCAGAGCCAGGGACGCTCGCTGAAGCGTGCGGATCTCATCCACCACGTTTTCCGGTGTGTGCACAAGACGCGTGCCACGCTTCATACACCGTTTGACCTCTTCGCTGATCCACCAATAGGCGTAGGTCGAAAACCTGAAGCCTTTGGTCGGGTCAAAACGCTCAACGGCCTTGATCAAGCCCACATTGGCATCCTGAATGACATCCGTCATCGGGATACCGCGATTGGCGTATCGCCGGGCAATGTGTACCGCCAGACGCAGGTTGCTCTGGATCAGCAAACGACGGCTGGCCGTCGCAAGATGATAGGCCCTGCGACACCGGGTCGAAAACGCACAAGCATCCCCCAGGCTCCCAACGACTTCCCGATAGGTCTGAGGCGTATCGGATGGTAACGCCAGATCCTGGCTGATTACCCGATAACAAAAAGAAAGGCGACGCGAGAGTCTTTTCTCGGCCTCGTTGCTCAACAGCTCATAACGGGACGCATCCCTGAAGTAAAGCCCGACAAGGGATTCTGTTTCCCCGGTACGGACTTGTGTCGGAGACGGTCCCACGCTTTGCAGTTCATTCATAGCTCAGGTTCCGATCACGTATTTGACCAAAAATACGCAAACGGAACCAAGCTGGATTGCTTTCGGAGGAGGTCGGCGCAACGGGTCGGGGCCCGGGTCCGTCAGGCAGCTACGATGGCGTATTCGTGATTGTGCGGCTCGATCAGTACAGCGTGAAGCGCAACGATGGCCTTCTCATAATCGTCTTCGTCCACCACGAACTGCATGTCCACCTGGCGCATACACTGGTGCATCGCCAGAATACTGATGCTCTCGTCCGCCAGTGACTTGACCGACCGTGCCAGTATCCCCGGCACCTTCATATCACTGCCGATAGCCGAAACCAGTGCAACTTTGCGGGTATTAACCTCAGCGTTGGGAAATTCTTCCTTCAGCGCCTTTACCACTCGCTTGACGTGCTTGAGGGTGCTGCCCACATAGTGGGTGATGGTGTTGGCGTTGGTGTCTTTTGCCATAAACCGCACTTTGAAACGGCTGAGCACGTCCAGAATGCGACGGTCCGAGCCCGGCTCCCCCTGCATGTTCTGGTCAAACACCTCGATGGCAAACACGCCCTTGGCGCCGGCGATGATTTCTACCTGAGGCACTTCACTGACGTAGTCGCCAGTGATCAGCGTACCGGTGTGTTCCGGCTCGAAGGTATTCATCACCCGCAGCGGTGTCTCGTTCTGGCGCAGGCCTTTGCCGGCCTTCGGGTGAATGGCTTCCATACCCAGGTTGGCCAGCTGGTCCGCCACGTCATAGTTTGTGCGACCCAACGGCACCACTTTTTCGGCCCCGACGATGTTGGGGTCAGCGGAGCTCAGGTGGTATTCCTTGTGGATGACGGCTTCACGCGCATTGGTGATTACGGCCACGCGGCTGAACGTCATTTCGCTGTAGCCACGATCAAACGTGCGCATCAGCCCTTCACGACACTGGGCGTATCCGGTCACGATGGGCAGCTCGCGGGTCAGGTCCACGGCGTCAAACGCCTGCTTGAGTTTTTCGTCCAGCGGAAGCAGCTCGGCATCCCGCCAGCCCGTCAGATCCACAAACCGGGCGTTGACACCTTCCTGTTGCAGCTTGAGCGCCGTATTGAAGGCGCTGTGAGCTTCACCAATGCCGGCCAGCATTTCACGAACGGTCAGTAGATGCTCTTCCAGCTGGAACTGACCGTAAGAACACAGTCTTTGCAGGTCTATCAGGCAACCACGCACGCCTTCGATGCGGTCAGTAATGAACTGATCCGCCTGCTGCTTCAGCATCGGGTCAGGGAACAGGTCGCTGTTTTTGTCGGTCAGAAACTTGACCAGTTTGGTCAGATCGTCGCCCCACGCCCAGTCTGACTCGGCGTCGGCAAACAGGGCATAGACGCCAGGCTCACCGGTTTTCTTGTGTTCCAACAATTCGTCGGTGACGCCGCCGTAGGCCGACACCACAAATATTCGCTGGTAGAGTTCGTCCTTTTTTCGGTCACCGAAAATAATGTTGTCACGGACGGCCTCGTAGTTGCTCATCGAGGTGCCGCCGATTTTCTCCACAGTATGCAGTTCGCTACTCATAATCTATCCGTCAATCTCTTTGCAGAATGGGTGATTTCATTCGTGCGTTGTGTTCCTGGTTTCATTTGCCAAAGGGATGCGCCCGGGCGTCTGGTCAACCCTGTTTGGTAAAGGGCCCGATTCTCAGCAGAAACTCTGAATCATGGTGACCACCAAAATGAGCGTCTTTCTCAAAATGCTCGTGGTGAGTCAGTTCGGCTCCCATATCCCGTGCAAAGGAGCGGAAAAGCGCCCACGACGCTTCGTTGTCGCCGGTAATGGTGGTTTCCATATGGGTGACGTTTTGACAGGCGTCGCGAGCCACGATGTCTTTCAGCATTCGCTTGGCAAGGCCGGCCCCGCGACCCTTTTCGTGCACGGCAACCTGCCACACAAATACCGTCTCTGGCTGCTCTGGCGGAATATACCCGGAAATAAAGCCGACCAGGTCACCGTCTTTCTCCGCCGCAACGCCGGTAGCGGCAAAGTGGCTGCACTGAAGAAGGTTGCAATAAATGGAGTTCGGATCGAGCGGGGGGCACTCGGCCACAAGCTGGTGCAGTCTGTAGCCATCGTCCTTCACGGGAGGACGGAGAACAATGGCGGTGGAATTCGCGCTGTCTGAAGTCATGTTAGGAAGTGTTCGCCTAAAAAATTAGTGTTAAATTATATAGACCACCAAATATTTATCAAGTGACAGACGGAGGAAAGACAACGTCACCCGCGTCGAGCGACGTGCCGGATACCAGTCGGGTGCGGTAGGAGATTGCAGCAGCAGACCCAGCGGGCCAGAGCCGATCAAACTCAGCCAGCCAGGCGGCGAGATCAAACGCCACCGGCCGCAGTGAGACATTGACATCGCCGTGCTGCAGACTAGCAACGGAGGAGCCATCAGCAGCACCCGGCGCGATTCTGGTGATGAGGCCCCGCCGGTCAGACGCCAGGTTACCCATGCCCGCGGAACCGTTGTTCGCCACCCTGCAAACCCGGCCGTCGACCTCGCCAGACCAGAGCACGGGCAGGCAGGTATGGGTGCAGGCAATAACATCGGCGCCAGTGCGGCGAAACCAGTCTTCCACAACGGATTCGTTCCCTTCCGCAAAGGCCTCATAGGCCAGACCCCATCCCGCCAGAGACTCGGGGTCCCCATGCAGGATCAAAACCTTTAGGCCTCGAAACAACAGGCACCGATAGCGGGGCAAAGCATCCAGCCGAGCATGGATATCCGGGTGCTTGCCGGCAACGTCTTGCAGACGCTCCATAATAGCATTAGAGCGTTCAACTACCCCCTGATCCACAAACTCCGGGTAGGCGCAGCCACATCCGGCGCCATCGCTGGGGTTAGCCAGCTCATAATCGACATTGCCCAGCGTGGCCGTGTGTTTCAGAACCCGCTCATTGACGTCCCGGAACAGCTCATCACTGGCATTGAACCAGCTGAAATCGCCATTAAAAACCAGCGCGACGGAACGGCCCTCACGCTCCTCCTCCTGAGCCATTCGCTCGATTTCATCCAGGGCACGGGCATTACCATAAAGCCCACCGATGACATACAGCACATCGGCATCCATCGTTTCAGGCGCCGAACAGAGATCCTCAGGTCGGTATCGGTACGCCAGAGGACAACTGCGACCTTCAGTCATGATCGGGCCTCACCCGCAGCGAGCGAACGGCCCGCCAGCAGCCGCAGTGCCAACGGCAGTAAGAATCCTGCCGTGCAAATCAGGAAGCCGTAGGCGTTGGTGCCCAACAGCAGTGCATAGGCGCCCTCGCCAATGGCCCAGCTCGACGGAATCAGCCCTACCGACAGCAAAACCCCCAGCCCCAGCCCGGTCCAGAAACTCAGATGAAAACTCCAGGGAGACCAGCGGGTAAAACCATAAAACAGAAACACCGGCGCCAGACCCATCACCATGGTGCCGGAAATAGTCGTGGCCAGGAGGATATCCGTCCCTGCAAACATCGGAATATTACCCAGGAAGGCAAAAATGATCATGATCACCGCGCCCACTCTTACGCTGGGCAACCAGTCCTTGGCCCGCCTGGCCAACCGTGGCAGATCCACCGCCAGGGACTTGGCCAGGGAACTGAAGGTGGAATCCAGGGTGGAGCCGGCTGATGTCATCATGATCACACTCATAAAGAACAGCGCCGCCAGCCCAAGGGACTGACCAACCGCCGCGGGCGCATTACCCATAGGCTCAATACCGTTCAGCCGCGCATGCACGCCAACCAGGCTAAAGATAAACACCGCCACAAAGCCCAGCAGCCCGGCGACTACAAAACTCTTGAGCATGGTCTTTTCTTTATTCACGAAGCCCCGGTCAGTCAACACCGGATCATGGAACGGGTAGCTGAACATCTGCAACAGCGCCGACAAAGAACACAAACACAAAGGTCTGAATCACATCGGTGAAAATCGACGACCGCAGGCCGCCTTTAAGGCTGTAAGCCAGGGTAAACATCGTGAACAGCATGGCTGCGGTCCAATATTCCCACTCGCCGGGTAGCCCGAAATAGCCGCCCACCACCGCGGTGTTACTCCAGACCTCGTTATACAACCGAATCAGAATCGCCGCCGCAAACGCCAAACTGGCCAGCCGGCCAAAACGCGACGTCAGCAACTCCTGAAGGCTGCGGGCCCCGGTCTGGGTCCGGATCAGGTAAATGATGTAACCCGCCACCGGAATCGACAACCAGTAACTGGCGTAGGCAAGGCCACCGGTCACGCCGTAGGCCGCACCCAGGTTGGCCGCATTGGTCACCGACTTGGCAAAAATCCAGCTGATAAAAATACTGGCCGTCAGCGACCACTGCCCACCGGATTGCCCTGGTCATCCGCGCCCTTATAAAAGGAATGGGCGTTCTTGCTCTTCGGCGACAGCACATACATCACCACGCCATAGACCACCAAAAATCCCCAAAACAGGGAGGCTTCTGAGAAAGTCATTATTTGTCTCGTCCTCGTTCTTTTTTTATTCGGGGCTTGGCGAACATTCTTAAGCCAACGAATTGCAGTGCTTAACCGCGGTCTGGGGGTGGATTTTTATTTCCGACAGGAACAAAGGTGTCTGAGCGAAGCGAGTTCTTTTTCCCGAGGAAATAAAAATTCACCCTCAGGCCGCCAACTCCCAGCAACCAGTCCTGCGATACACGCACCCAAGTTCAATACATCAGCCAGGCGCCGAACAACTAGCCCCAAACCGATAACAGGCAAAACACCGGTGATGCCGCAACATAATGCGCTCATCCATGCTTTCCGCCAGCGTACCGCCAAGATCGTACTCAGGGTCATCGTCCACCAGCGTACAGGCAAACACCCGAACCTCATCCTTCTTCTTCACCAGCATCCGCGTATAGGTACACATGAAATGTGACCGCGCTTCCTTGGTGGGGTACTTTTCCATGCAGTTTTCGGTAATCTCCGGGCTGCCATCTTCCGAGCCGGGTACGCCGAGGTCCGGGAATGCGGTAAACGCCAACGTTTCGGGAATGCCCCAGTCCCGGAAAATCTCTCGGAAAGCCGCCTCAACGTTCGCGGGAATCTCGTCTTCATCTGTCTGACGGGCAATCGACACCTCGAAGCCCTGATCTACCAGCCAGCGAATGCCCTCCAGCGCCTTGTGAAAACTGCCTTCGCCGCGATCCACGTCATGCCGGGCACGGTCCGGGAAATCCAGGCTTACCCGCCAGTGAATCGGGAAGGGATTATCCAGCAAGGGTGTAACCTGATGCTTGCGCTTCAACAACGGATCCGTGGCGTTGGTCAGCACGAAGCAGGGCCGGTGCTGGCTGGCGTAATCGAGGATATTGACAAAATCCCGAATCACAAACGGCTCACCGCCGGTAAAGGAGAACTGCTCCACCCCCATATCCAACGCTTCGTGGATGAACGGCTTCACATCACTCAGCTTCATGCCGGGAATGCGGCCGTCACCAGGGTGAGAGCCTTCCAGACAGAACGGACAGGCCAAGTTGCAGGCGGTACCGGTGTGAATCCACAGCTCTTTCAGCTTATCCGAGTCGATATAGCCGCGCGGGTCGCCGTTGCGGGTGTGAGTCCAGCTGTCGCGGGATCTGGGTTCCAGCACTTCCACGGCCGGAATGCGTTTCTCGGCGGTTTGAGTCAGGGGCATAGCTGCTCCGTATGAACGTTGAGTCTTTAAATGTTGTCGCTACTGACAGACAAAAGGCGAAAGTGTTGCATCACCTTCGCCGTTGCAGTGTTTACGTTGTTACTTCTCGGGCAGCTTTGTTGGCCGGTTGTTTGCCACGGCGCCAGCCGTGCAGCTTCTCAAGTAGCCTCAGGATGCCCTGGGGGGCGTGCTCACGCTTCCATTCCCCGGCCGCGAACTTGGCTGATTCGTTCCAGGTCGGGTAGGGGTGAATCGTGCCCAGAATCTTGTTCAGGCCCAGGCCGTGCTTCATGGCCAGGGTAAACTCGGCCAGGATTTCCCCGCCGTGCATACCCACCACCACGGCGCCCAGAATCTTGTCCTTGCCCGGCGGTGTCAGCACCTTGATAAAGCCATAGGCTTCACTTTCGGCAATCGCCCGGTCCAGGTCGTCCAGGCCGTAGCGGGTCACCTCGTAGGCAATGCCCTGATCTTTGGCTTCCGCTTCACTCAGGCCCACCCGCGCCACTTCCGGCGACGTAAAGGTGACCCAGGGCATCACCCGGTAGTCCACCTTGAAGCGCTTGAACTGACCAAACAGACCATTTACCGCCGCATACCAGGCCTGATGGGCCGCCGCGTGGGTGAACTGATAGGGCCCGGCCACATCGCCACAGGCGAACACATTGGGGAAGCGCATGCTCATGTCTTCTTCCACTGGTACCGTGCCGTTGGGCAGGGTGTCCACACCGATCTTGTCCAGCCCCAGGCCGTCAGTGCGGGCAGCACGACCGACCGCCACCAGAACCTGATCGAATACGATGCGTACACGCTCGCCCTTGTGGTCGCAGTAAGCCACTTTCTCACCGTCCTCGATAGCAAACTCTTTGGCGGCATGGCCCAGCCGCAGGTCGATGCCGTCTTTCTCGAACTGGCCTCTGATCACTTCCGACACATCGGCATCTTCTTTAGCCAGCAAACGGTCGCCCATTTCCACCTGAATCACCTGGCTGCCCAGGCGCTGGAAGGCATGGGCCAACTCAGAACCAATAGGTCCGCCGCCCAGCACCAGAAGGCGCTCTGGTTGCGTTTCCAGGGACCACAGGTTTTCCGAGGTCAGCGGCTCCATATCGGCCAATCCGGGAATCGGCGGGACGGCGGGCTTACCACCGGTAGCCACCACAATACTGCGGGCCGTCAGCCGCTCAGTGCGGCCAACGTTATGAACGACTTCCAACTCCCAGGGGGAGACGAAGCTGGCGGAGCCTGCGATGCACTCGACACCCAGTTTTTCGAAGCGTTCCGGCGAGTCGTGGGGTTCCACTTCAGCAACGACGTTTTTTACCCGATCCATGATCTTTTTGAACGAGCCTGTTACCGGCACCGACTCAAGACCATAGCGGTTGGCATGGCGAAGGGTATCGGCGGCTTTGGCACTGCGAATTAACGCCTTGGATGGCACACAGCCGGTATTCAGGCAATCACCGCCCATTTTATCTCTCTCGATCAACGCCACTTTCGCTTTGACCGCCGCCGCAATATAGGCCGACACCAGTCCGGCCGAGCCGCCGCCAATCACCAGCAGGTTGTAGTCGAACGAATCCGGCTTCTGCCAACCTTTATAGACGCGCTTTTTGCGGATGAACCCGACAATGAACTTGGCAATCAGCGGGAAAATACCCAACAGCGCAAACGACAGCAGGATATTCGCCGACACAATATCGCTGGTGGACTCAATGGTAGACAGCTGGGTGCCTGCGTTCACATACACAAACGTGCCCGGCAGCATCGCGGCCCAGCTCACCAGCGCATAGGTCTTCAGCTTCATGGCCGTAAGGCCCATCGCCAAATTAATCAGAAAGAAAGGAAAGACCGGCACCAGCCGAAGAGTAGCCAGGTAAAAGGCGCCATCTTTCTTTATGCCCCGGTCCATTTTTGCCACCGTTTGCGCGTAGCGATTACGCAGGGTATCCCGCATCAGGAACCGCGCCACCAGGAAAGCCAACGAAGCACCGATGGTTGAGGCCACAGAGACCGCCAGCAAACCGTAAATATTGCCAAAAAAAGCGCCGCCGGCCAGCGTCATAATGGCAGCCCCGGGCAGTGAGAGCGCAGTAACCAGCACATAAATACCCGCGAAACCAAGAACCGCCACTAACAGATTTTGAGTGATCCACTGATTCATCGCGGATTGATTTTCCTGGAGGTTTTCTAGAGTCAGCACCTCGTGCCCGCCGAAGGCAATAAACAGTGCAACCACCATACCGATAGCGACGAGCAAAATAAGCTTTTTCCGGTTCATAACTAAATCCATTGATTAAAAAAGAAAACGAGTCGCACTGAAAGACACAGACAGATGCTGGATGTTACCTCTCTCTGCGCCTGGGTTTTCTTGAACGATTACTCATAAAGCAAAGATTCATCCATTCCGATCGAACGCATACCATCGTCCAATGGCTTTCCGATGTCTAATAACATCTTGCTAACGGTGTTCTAACTCAAATATCCCGGAAATATACGGAACCCAAACCGCAACGCATCAGGCGGATGACGACCTGTTGATGCAACGCCTGGAAACTTGGCTTGCGGTATCCTTTTTCTGTTGCGTGATTACGATAGACTGACAGCTCCCAGACAACCCGGATAATTCCATGGCATTTCGAATCGCAGTCATTTCCCTTGTTGCTGCTTCTCTGGCAAGTGCGTGGTGGTTGCTGCAGATTCTGGGGATGCCTCCGGACCTGTCACCAGAGTCGCTGGCAGACTGGCTGAGAAGCCAGGGGTCGGCGGGGCCTTTGCTACTCATCTTGCTGATGACAATCGCGGTGGTGGTAGGGCCGATACCCACGCTGCCTGTTAGCGCCACCGCTGGGCTGGCTTTCGGGATTCTGCCGGGCACAGCGATCGCCGCGACCGGCGCGCTGATCGGTGCCATGGCCGCTTTCTGGATCGCCCGCTACCTGGGGCGTGAAATCATTTGCCGCAAGTTTCCGGATAACCCGGTGCTGGCAAAGGATGGCTCCCAGCGATTTCTGACGCTGATGATACTGCTAACCCGATTGATACCGGTGTTCTCCTTTGCGCTGATCAGTTATGGGGCCGGCGTTACCGCGATTAGCGCATGGCGGTTTGCGATCGCCACCTTCATTGGCATGCTCCCCATGACGCTGGTATTTGCCGGCCTCGGCAACACCCTGCAGCTGCATCCCGTGCTGACTGTTGGCGCCGGTATGGCTATCCTGCTGGTCATGGCCTGGCTGCCCTGGTCCCTCAGCCGCCACCCGGATTCGCGCCTTGCCCGATGGCTTGAGATACGCAGGTAACAATCCCATACCTTCACAAACAGATCCATCTTCGCGATCAGCGCACGGCTAGGATCATCGTCCTTGAAACCCGGGTCCGGCCACCTTCCCGGTGCGGCGGAACTACCATCAGGCGGGCAAGGGTATTGGCGGTCTTGGCGGTCTTGGCGGTCTTGGCGCCATAGTACTTCCGCACCAGAAAAAGGCAGCAATCCAACCCCGCCGCGGTGCCAGCCAGGTACCACCGCAATATCAACCGCATCCAATAGTTCCTGCCCGCCATCCGGCTACACGGTCATCGCCCGCTCGAATGCCAGGGGCTTGCCGTCCGGCGTGATAATCAGCAACTCGAACAAGGGGCCTTCGGGCAGGGTAATGCTGAACACCATGTAGGGCACGGAGAAATGGAAGGGGCTGAATTTCGGGTGAAGTACAAGCCCTACTCTGGGTAGTGCCATGGCGCTACTCCTTAGGTTCATTTAACCTAGAGATAACTGCTTGGCCCGACTATTTTGATGATTGTCTTTCAGGTCAATAATGGTAATGATCAGACCTCCGTAAACTGTGTTCCATCAACGAACACCCTGTTGGAGGATAAACACAATGTTAACTAAAACTTTCGCTGGCGGCCGAGAGAGCTTCCTCTGTTTGTGCAAAACCCAGCGGAGGCCGAGATGATTCATTCACAAGGATTCACGGATGTGCGCATCCTCGATGGTCACGCCGGGTTTGGCGGCGTGACACTCCATAAAACGGGCGGACAGCATGGCTCTGATGCCCTATACGCCATTCCAGAGTTGGCCAAGGTACTGGGTGAAATAATGAGCGTAGTTTTCGAGGTCGAGGGGCAGAAAACCACTTATGTGGTGGGAGATACCGTATGGCGTGATGAGGTGATGCAGTCGCTGGAGCGCTTCCAGCCGGATGTTGTGGTGCTGAATGCTGGCGCCGCAGAGTTCGTAGAGAACGAGGGTATCGCCCACCGGGTTTTGATCTCGGCGGATGGTGAGATTCTTTCTTTCTGACCAGAACACACCTGAAACATATGTCCAAATGAGGAACAGTCAAATGAGCAAGCGAGCCGTTATTGTTGTCGATATCCAGAATGAGTATTTTGCCCCCGGCAAACTGCCGCTGGTGAACATTGAACAGGCAGCCGCCAATGCGGCACAGGTGATAGACGCAGCGCGTCAGAACAAAGACCTGTTGGTGCATGTTCACCACGAGTCTCTGGACCCGAACGCGCCTGTGTTCACACCGGGCTCAGGTGGCGTCAACATCCACGAATCCGTGGCACCGAACGATGACGAGCCGGTGATTTTGAAGAATCATCCCAACTCATTCCTGAAGACCAACCTGAAAGAACTGCTGGATTCCAACGACGTTAAGGAAGTGGTGGTGGTCGGTGCCATGAGCCACATGTGCATCGAGGCCACCAGCCGCGCCGCTTCAGACTTCGGGTACAAGGTCACGGTGCTGGAAGATGCCTGCGCCACGATGGATCTGGAGTTCAACGGTACAACCGTGCCTGCGGCACAGGTTCATGCCACGGCTATGGCGGCTCTTGGGTTTGCCTATGCGAATGTCCAGTCAACCCCGGATTACCGATGAGGATCGCGCTCTTCGTATCTGTCCGGTGGTTGCTCCGGTAAGCTGAAACGTCGACCAGGGTTCATCGCTGACTCGCTTAGAACGGATACTGAATGCCTTCTTCCATACTGTCTGGTGGTGAACTCATCTATATTGGCAGGCGCCCAAAAACGACCGCTGTTGTTGAGTGCAGATGTTCCAAAAATCTGAATGTCCGCTTTGTGGTGTGGATTCAATGAGTCGTTGCAACACACCGTTCAAATCTATCAGCAGGCGTTTCGTAACCCAAGGTCTTCCTTGGCCGCTCATTTAGTTTTCGAGCAACTTCATCAAGCTCTTGTTGGGAATGGTTCGATAAATTGCTCCATTTCTGTAAATACTGCCTTAATAGGCGATTTGTATTCTCGTTTGAACCCCTCTGCCACGGGCTGTAAGGGTCGCAGAAATAGATTTGAATATCGGTCTCAAGGGTGAATCGCTGATGACCTTTCATCTCGATTCCTCGATCCCAAGTAAGCGATTTATATAGCTCGTTCGGCAGTCGCTTCGCCTGATTAATCAGAGCCGACATCACCGTATCAGTCTTCTTGTTTTCCAATTTCGCCAACATGACATATCGCGAGTGGCGCTCGACCAGTGTTGCTATACAGCTGCCGCTTGAACCTTCGATAAGGTCTCCTTCCCAGTGTCCAGGTATGGCTCTATCTTCGACTGAAGCGGGTCTGTCTCTGATTGATATCGCACCGGGAATTCCACCAAGACCACCTCTCTTTAAACTGGATTGTTTTGAACGACGGATCGTTCGCTTTGAGCGCAGTAGCAGCTGGAGCTCTTTCTTTAGAACGCCTCGCGCCTGAACGAATAGGCTTCGATAGATTGTTTCGTGTGACACCTGATTTTGCTCATCGCCTAGGGACTGTCTTTTGAGCCACCCTGCTATCTGCTCCGGAGACCAATCTAATCTGAGTTTCATTTCTACGACTTGAGCAAGCTCAGGGTTAATCGCTAGCTTACATTTCTTGGGGCGGCGTAATCGACTCCAGGCATTCTGATCTGCTTGTGTAGCTCGGTAGGTGTCGCATCCTCCATTTCGTCGTATTTCTCGACTGACAGTTGATGGAGAACGTCCTAACTGAGACGCCATCGTTCGTACTGAATCGCACCGGGTTTTGTAGAGACCATTTCGTTTAAGTCAGGCCGCTATGGCCTGACCGGTTTGGTGCTGATAGAAGTTTGCCTCAGCTTCTGCCGGCGGTATATACCCAATCGATCCGAACAAGCGTTTGTGGTTGTACCAGTTAACCCATTTCAGGGTGGCGATTTC